>SXGS01466926.1_pt1 | contig 13219 bp, 12 predicted proteins | sample 3174681 | NCBI WGS metagenome assembly SXGS01 (sample SAMN11356861, study PRJNA531348) | freshwater metagenome | isolation source: freshwater sample F1-80 | place: China: Fuxian Lake, Yuxi | collected 2017-12-25
GACGGCACCTTCACGCCGCTGCCCGCGCAGCACGTCGATACCGGCATGGGCTTCGAGCGCGTCACCAGCATCATCCAGGGCACGAAGGGTCTGACTGATTTCCAGAACGCGAAGATTTCCAACTACGAGACCGACGTGTTCCGCCCGATCTTCGACGCCATCGAGAAGCTGAGCGGCAAGAAGTATGGCTCCACGCTTCCGACCCTGATTCTTGGTGGCGACCCGCCGGCAGCACAAACTCCACAGCAAAACCTCGACATAGCATTTCGCGTCATTGCTGACCATATCCGCACGCTGAGCTTCGCAATCGCTGACGGCATCATGCCCGGCAACACGGATCGGAAATATGTTTTGCGCCGCATCCTGCGCCGCGCCGTGCGCTACGGTCGCACGCTCGGCTTCCACGAGCCGTTTTTCTACAAGCTGGTGGACGTGCTGGCGGAAAAGATGGGCGATGTGTTCCCGGAAATCCGCGCGAAGAAGAACCACATTGAAGAAGTCATTCAGCGCGAGGAAGAGGCGTTTAATAAGACCCTTGACCGTGGCATAGCGCTTTTTCATGAAGAGGTCGAGAGGGTTAAGAGGGAAGCCGATCCACGAACAAAGGCCCAAGTTTTCCCAAAGGATGGGATCGTTAATCCGTACATTAGTGGCGAGTTCGCGTTTAAATTGTACGATACGTATGGCTTCCCGCTCGACTTGACCGAACTCATGGCACGAGAAGTTCATGTTGGCGTTGATTCGACAGAGTTCGAGAGGCTAATGGATGAACAGCGAAAGCGGGGACGCGAATCGCAGAAGAAAGAGATTATCTCCCTCTCTCAAATCGAGACCACCACGCCCACGAAGTTCGTCGGCTTCGACAGCCTCACGGTTCCGGCCAAGGTTCTCGAAGTCGTTTCGCTGAAGGACAAGACCGCTGTCATCCTCGACTCCTCCTCTTGCTACGCCGAGATGGGCGGTCAAGTTGGAGACAGTGGTGCTATCGGTTCAATGGGCTCTGACCGAATGATCGAGGTCGAAAACACAACCAAGGTAGGTTCGACATTTGTTCATTTCTTGAGAGCTGGACAGGACGCTCCTCCAGTAGGTGACCAAGTCCGTGCTCACGTGGATCCCAGTCGCAGGCTCACCATCCAACGCCACCACACCGTTACGCATTTGCTGCACTGGGCACTTCACGAAGTTGTGAGCAAGGAAGCGTCGCAGAAAGGTTCCTTCGTCGGCCCGGACAAGCTGACCTTCGACTTCAACAGCGCCGCGCTCACGCCCGAGCAGGTCGCGGACATCGAGAAGCTCGTCAATCAACGCATCCTCGAAAACGCCGTCGTCTCGTGGACCGAAGTCCCGCACGCCGAAGTAAAGGCGCGCGCGGACGTGATGCAGTTCTTCGGCGACAAATACGGCGACACCGTCCGCGTCGTCCAGATCGGCGGTGCGGCGAACAAGCTCGACGGCTACTCCATGGAACTCTGCGGTGGCACGCACACGCGCGCGACGGGCGAGATCGGTCTCTTCCGCATCGTGAGCGAGAGCGCGGTGGCCGCCGGCGTGCGCCGTATCGAAGCCGTCGCCGGCCTCACGGCTTACGACGTGATGAAGCTCGACCGCGAGTTAATCAAGACCGTCGCCGGCAAGGTGAACTCGCCCATCCACGAGCTGGAAAAGAAGATTGAATCGCTCCTCGCGCAGCAGAAGGCGCTCGAACAGGAAGTGCGCATCGCGATGCAGCGCAACGCGTCGAACGCCGCGAGCGAGCTGCTCAAGTCGGCACAGGCGGTGAACGGCATCCCGCTCATCACGCACAATCTCGGCGATGCGACCGGCGATTTCCTCCAAGCCATCGCGGATTCGTTGAAGGGCCGTTTCAAGGGCGTGGTTGTGCTCGGCGGCGGCTCCGAGGCATCAGTCGCGCTCGTCGCCACGGTGTCCGCCGACTTCACCGCGAAGGTTCAGGCCGGGAAAATCATCCAGGCCATCGCGCCGATCGTCGGTGGCAAAGGCGGCGGCAAGCCGGACAACGCGCGCGGCGGCGGCAAGGACGCGAGCAAGCTCGACGAAGCGCTGGCCAAGGCGAAGAGCTTGCTGGGAGCTTGACTGACTTGAACGGCGGTCACAGCGTTCCGCTAATGAAGCGGATAGCTTTGTTCGCGGTCTTGCTTACGGCTGCTGTTGCCTTCGTATTTCTATTTCGTGATCGTGGCCCGTGGGGCGATAGAGCGAAGATCGCGTCGCTGACACAGAACCTGAGTCACACAAACGAGGCGGTGCGTTTCGCGGCCGCTGATGCGCTTCGCGAGATGGGATCAAACGTTGCGCCACGCTTCTCGGAGCAACTCAAGGCCCGAGATTCGGTTTTGTGGTCGAACGCGGTCAAACTGATTGAGAAAACGGAGGTGCTTCCTGTTCCTGCTTCTCCTGCGCAGGAGGAACGTCGGGCTGCTGTGAAGGGTTTTGAGGCGCTGGGCAAAGCTGGGGTTCCGGAACTGGTTAAGCTCCTCGACGATCCGGCTGGTGCAGACCATGCCTCATGGCTTCTTTGCCAGATGGATGACAGCATCATTCCTGTGTTGCTCAGAGGGGTCACAAACTCAAATCTTCAGGTGCGGCGCAGGACTGCAGCGGATCTCGGGAGCCGGCGCATTAACGCGCCAGGTGTGACAGATGCGCTGGTTTCGTTGCTGCGAAGTGATGTTGATCCGGATACGAGAAGCATGGCTGCGAATGCGCTGGGGCGAATACCTGATCTTTCGGATGCGGTCATAGTCTCGATGATTGATGCGCTGAACGATTCGAGCCCGAACACACGGAATTCTGCCGCGCAAAGCCTTGGTTTGTCTGGTGCCCGGGCGACCAACGCGCTTCCGCCCCTCATCAAACTTCTCCGGACTGAAGGATTCGTGAGCACGGTGCCTCGCGCGATTGCGAGAATTGCTCCAATAGAAGCTGCCCGCCTAGGGATCTCAACGAACGAGCCAACCAACGTGTTTGAGTAACGCTGCATGGTTTCAGACGAAATGAGTTTGTTGCTCTACACCCGTCTCGGCGGGCACGAGGGCATTCTCAAGCTCATCACGCCGTTCTATGCGGATGTGCGGCAGCACTCGGTGTTGGGACCGGTCTTCAACTCGCACATCACGGACTGGCCGACGCACTTGGCAAAGATCACGGAGTTCTGGGCGTTACAAACGGGCGGCGAGTCGGCGTATCGCGGCGGGTTCGGCGCGGCGCATTTGCGGCTGGGATTGAAGCCGGAGCATTTTGAGCACTGGCTGGCTTTGTGGGAGTTCAACAACCAGCGTCAGCTCGGACCAAAGGAGGCGGGTGAGATGACCGCGCTGGCCTACGAACTGGCGCGTCGGTTGTTCGCCATCACGCAGGGACGGAGTTCCTTGCGCGTGGAGTAGCGGGTGGCGCGGTTGGTGGTGCGAATCAATCTCGGGGGCGGAGCGACGCCATGCGGTTGCAGGCAGAATTCCGTTTCCCGCTCCGGAAAGGTTTGTCTATGGTCGCGCGCATGACGCCCGGCCATTCTCGAATCGGTTCCCGTGTATTCTCCTTCGCCGTCCTCAGCCTGTTTCTCGCCATGACCGCTCCACTTGTCTCCGCTGCTGACGCGGTGCTTACGCTTAATCTTCGCTCCCGTTCCGGCGACGCAACCGCACCGAAGGAAACGAAGGCGCAGTGGAGAGCGGACAAGACGGCGCTGATTATTTGCGACATGTGGGATGACCACTGGTGCAAGTCGGCGTCGCGTCGCGTGGCTGAGATGGCGGGGCCGTTGAACGAGGTGGTGAAGCAGGCGCGGGCGAAGGGCGTGTTCATCATTCACGCGCCGAGCAGCGTGACGACGTTCTACAAGGACACACCGCAGCGACGGCTCGCGCAGCAGGCGAAGTTCTCGAAGACGCCCGTTCCCGTATCCACGTCTCCGCGTTGGGGCACGGCGTGGTGTTGGACGGATGCGAAGCACGAGGGCGTGCTGCCCATCGACGATTCCGACATGGGCTGCTCTTGCGTGGGGGCGAAGTGCCCGATCGAACCGCCGTGGACGCGCCAGATCGCGACCATCGAGATGGCTCCAGGCGACGCGTTGACGGATGACGGGCAGGAGACGTGGAACCTGCTGGCCGAACGCGGCATCGAGAATGTGATCTTGTGCGGCGTGCATCTGAACATGTGCGTGCTGGGCCGGCCGTTTGCGATTCGCCAGCAGGTGTATCTCGGCAAGAAGGTGGCACTGATGCGCGACATGACGGACACGATGTACAATCCGGAACGTCCTCCAGGCGTCGATCATTTCACGGGCACCGATCTGGTGGTCGGACATGTGGAGAAGCACTGGTGCCCGAGCTTCACGAGCACGGACATCACGGGGCGTTCGGCGTTTCGATTCGCGGAAGACAAGCGGCCGGCGGGCGGCAAGGGAGGCGCGCGATGAACCGCATCCCGCGCGTTGCCCGGCATCGTTTGTTCCGTCGTTTCTTCGGCGTCGCAGTGTTGCTCGTGCTCGGCATGATTGCCGGCGTGGCGGAAGAGTTGCGCGTGATGTCGTTCAACATCTGGGTGGGCGGCGAGTCAGGGAAGCAGCCGCTGGAACAGACGGCGCAGGTTATTCGTGCGGCTCAGGCGGACATCGTTGGGTTGCAGGAAACTTTCGGTGATAAGCGCGCCGGTCAGCGCCCTGACAACGGCGCAAAAGTGGCGGCTCTCCTGGGCTGGCATTACTTCGCGCAGGGCGGTGGCCCGGCGATCGCGAGCCGGCATCCGATCCTTACCAACACGCCGGGCAAATCGGGCGTGACGATCCGGCTGCCGTCGGGCCGCGAGGTGCGGATGTTCAACGTGCATTTCAATCACCATCCGTATCAGCCGTACCAACTCGCCGGCATTCCGTATGGCACCGGGCGTTTCATCAAGACGGCGGCCGAAGCGGTGGACGAGGCTCACAAGGCGCGCGGGTCGGAGGTGGAAAAGCTTCTTACCGACTTAAAACCCGCGTTGTCTGACGGGACCGCGGTGGTGTTCCTGACGGGCGACTTCAATGAGCCGTCCCACCAGGATTGGACGGAGCGTGTCGCGAGGTCGGGGCGCATTCCAGTGGCGGTCGAGTATCCTTCCACACTCTCGGTCGCGAAGGCCGGGATGCGCGATGCCTTTCGCGTGGCGCATCCGGACGAACTGGCTCGCCCTGGCTGGACGTGGACACCGACGACGGAGCCGACCGATCCGAAGGATCGTCATGACCGGATCGATTTCGTGTTTTTCGCCGGCGGTGGCGTGAAGTTGAAATCGAGTGCCGTCGTGGGTGAGAAGCCGGAGATGGCGGACATCGTGGTGCGGCCCTATCCGTCGGACCATCGGGCGGTGGTGGCGACGTTCGAGATTCCCTGAAGCTCGGCAGGTGTGCGCCCGGGGTCAGCGCGCGAACGACTCCGCCACAACTTCCACTGCGGCGACAAGGGCGTTGACGCGCGTGGTCAGGGGAAAGTCCGAGGGTGCTTCCATCGTGTAGCTGTGACGCGTCTTGTGTTGCAACAGCCAGAACGCCTCGGGCCATTGGGGGCGTGATCGAGGATCGATGTTCGGTCGCACGATGCCTCCGGCGGCGGCGCGGCCTTCGATCTCGGCCGATAAATCAATGGGGCACACGACACCGACGCGGCGGATGATTTCCTCCGCGTGCGAGGGGCGCGCGTCGGGATTGAGTTCGTAGAGGTAAAAGCCGTGGGACTCCCAGTCTTCGTGCAGGCAAATCGCGACGTCGAATGCAGGCACCCGCTCCAGCCACGCCACATGCGCGCGGGTTTCCTGGGCTTCGAGGTGGAGATACTCGCGATTGAGATCCACGCCGCCGGCGTTCTCGCGGCGGTTGAGCGGGAAACCCGCCGGGTTCAGGCACGGGCAGAGCCAGAGTTCGAGCGCGGAGGGGAAGCGGTTTCGCCATAGCAATTCCAGCACAGCCAGCGGGCCGGCTGGTTCATCGCCGTGGATGCCGGCGGAGAGATAAAGCCGTGGTGATTGGGCGGGCGCGGCGCGGTAGAAGCCGGAGAGTTCCGGCGGGCCGGTAATGGGATTCAGTGACCATCCGGCGGCGAGGGCGGCCGCGTGGATGTCTTGCAGCACGCTGGCGATGTCGATCGTCTCGCCATGGTAGCCGCCGTGATTGCGCCCGAGGCGTTGCATCAATGACGGACGGATTCAACCTGGCGTTGCACCGCCTTGGGCTGCGAGGGCGGCTGTGGCCTTGGCCTGGGCTTCCTCGGCGCGGCGCGCAATCTCGTCAGGGGAGGGGAGGGACATCAGGACTTCGGGCGGGATGTCGCCGCTTTGGGCGAGCTTCACCAGGCATTTCTGCCGTTCCTTGAGCGCCTTGTCGGCGTCGCGTTCCTTGCTGAAGCGGCTCTTCGCCTTGTCGCTGCGCTCGCGGAGCATCGAGTAAACGTCGCCACCGAGCAGCGCGGAGATGTCGATCTTCATCTTTTCGCGCTCCAGATCGGACGCGCTCACCACGTCGCCGTTGATCGGCCCGGCCTTGTACTTCGGGAACATGATCGCGGCCTCGGGACAGACGCGCGAGCAGGCGGGGCAGTTGGTTTTGCAGTTGTCGTTGTTCTGAACCTGGATGCGCTGGGCCTCGTCCACGCCGTACACGCCGAAGAGACAGAAGCTCAGGCACTGCATGCAATTCGTGCAGCGATCGTAATCGATCACGGGGAACCAAGGCTTCCAGTCGCCTTGGCGGACGGCACCGGCTTCGTCGCGGGTAGTCTCCGCGAGTCCGGTGATCGCGGTGGCGTCGAGGTTCGTGATGTCGCGGGCGAACACGCGCGCTGTTGGTGCCGGAGGCAGAACTTCGGGAGCCGCGCCGCCGCCGAAGCGTCCGAGCAACAGCACCGGGCCCGGGCCGGCCGGAGCGACGCGGCCGCCGGTGCGGGTGACGGCAAAGCCCTTGTCGAGCAGCGCGGTCATGGCGGTGAAACGATCCTCCGCCGGCATCGGCGCGGCACCATCGCCGTCGTAGAGGAGCACGCGGAGGGTGGATTGATCTTTAAGCGACATGGCGGGTGGAGTTGGGTGGATCAGTTTCCAGCGGCCGGCACTGGCGCGTCGGCGGCCGTGACCTTGCCTTCGGGAACGTTGGGGGTCAGCACGGGATTTTTCAGCGCGGCGACGATCTCGGCGGCCGGTTGCGCGCGCATGTTCAGGATCTCCGCACCGCCTGCGGGCAGCGGCGCGTTCGCCGAGGCGAAGAGCCACTTTACCGCGCGCGGGTAGCACGCTGCGACCTTGAGCGCGCCGCAGCCGGCGAGCTGCGCAAGATGGGGATCGCGCCGGGCGGACATCTCGCAGAGGTCCGCCACGGCGTCGAAGGCCACGCCGGAGTCGCACAAGTCGCGCAGCACGGCCGCCTTCACTTCGGGCGGGACGACTTGCGCGTAGGCGCAGTGGCAGTAGAGGAGGCGCGGCGTGTCGGACATCGTTATTTGGCTCCGGCGGTCGGAACGATCTTGAAGACCTTGCCTGTCGTGCCGATCAGCGCGTTGCGTCCGGTGGTCAGGACGTAGAGTTCGCCGGCGGCGTCCTCGCCCATCGCTACGATGTAGGCACCGATCTTGCCGCCGGCCGTGGTGGTCGCGGGCAACGACTCGATGTTCCATTTCGCACCGCGCTTCTTGCTGGTGGGCGTGGCGGCGAAGAGCACGCCGTCGGGCAGAGCCCAGGCGCGGGACCAGTCGGCGAAGATGTATTTTCCGCGCAGGCTCTTGACGGCCTTGCCGCGATAGACGTAGCCGCCGGTGACGGAGATGCCTTCCACCTGCGTCGGGTCAATCTTGTTCCGAGCGGGGTGCTTGTACCAGGCGATGGGTGCGATGAACGGTTTGCCAAACGCGTCTGTCTTCGGCGCGTCGGCGAGCGGTTCAGCCGGTTTTTTCGGGTCGAAGGCGATGTGCGATTCCCAGACGCGCCAGCCGTAGTTGCCGCCTTTGGTGATAATGTTGATCTCCTCGTAGAGGTTCTGCCCGACATCGGCGACGAAGAGGTCACCGCCACCGCCGCCAAAGATGCGATTCCAGAGGCTGGACCCGCCACGGTCGAAGGCGAGGCCCCAGGGATTCCGGATGCCGTAGGCGAAGATCTCGGGCCGGCCCTGCTTGCCGTCGGCGAACGGATTGTCGCGCGGGATGCCGTAGGCGGCATCGCTGCTCACGTCATCCACGTCGATGCGCAGAATCTTGCCGAGCAAGGTGTCCGTGGCCTGGCCGTTGCCCTGCGGCGCGTGGCCGAATTCGTTGTCATTGGCGCCGCCGCCGTCGCCGACTCCGATGTAGAGGTAACCATCCGGCCCGAATGCCATGCGCCCGCCGTTGTGGTTGAACTGCGGTTCGTCGATCTCCAGCACGACGCGTTCGCTGGCCGCGATGGCTCCCGCGAAGTCCGGCGTCGCAGTGAACTCGGAGAGCGTGCTGGTGTGGTTCCAGTTCGTCGGCCGGCCGGCGCGCAGCGGCGCGCTGTAATAGACGTAGAGCTTCCGGTTCTGCGGGAACTGGGGATGCAGCACGAGGCCGAGCAACCCGCGTTCGTCGAAGCCCTGGTTGAGCTTCACGAGGCGGTCGCTCAGATCGAGGAAGAGCCGCTGGGCCAGCTTGCCGTCGGCGTTGAGCACATGAACTTTTCCGGGCTGATCGGCAATCAACAAACGGCCGGAGCCGTCCGGCAGGGATACGAGATTCAGCGGCGACACAAAGCCGTCGGCCACCGGGGCCAGGGATACCGCGAGGGACGGCGCGGCGGCGAACGATTGAGGATTGGGAAGAGCCAGCGCGAACGCGAGTAGCGCCAGCACTCGCAATGGAGAAGGAAGTTTTGATTTCACGGGCGTGGATAGTAGGCGTCGCGGTGGCGGGCCGGAAGCAATTTTCCGCGGAGATACTCCGAATGCGCGAGCAGCCGGACGGCACTGCCTGCCGTGCTGGCGGTTACTCGCGCGGCTTGAGGCCGCGCAGGTGTTCATCGAACCAGTCCGCGAACGTCAGCAGATCCTTCTCGATGTCCTTCCAGCCGTGATCTGCGCCGGGCTTGGTGATGACCTTGCAGATCGCCCCGGCCTCGCGGCATTTCTTCTCGTAGATTTGTGCCTGGTAGATCGGCACGAGCTTGTCGGCATCGCCGTGGATGATGAGCGACGGCACGCTGTCCTTGGTGACGAAGTTGATCGGCGAGATTTCCCTGCCCAGCACCGCGCGGCTCTCGGCGGTTTCCGAGCGCTGCCCGAACGCGCCCTTGAACATGGTGCCCACCTTGCCAATGCCCACCTGATTGTCGCCGGGCGCGCCCCAGTTCTCGAAGTCCGTCGGGGGAAAGAAGCAAGCCACCGCATGCACGGCGCTGCTGGCGCGGTTGACCGGGTCTTTCGCCTTCGGATCGCCCGGGCCGCCCTGCGTGCCCATCGTCAACGACAAGTGTCCGCCCGCGCTCGCGCCCGTGATGCCGAACTTGTTCGTGTCCACACCCCAGCGCGCAGCGTGATGGCGCACGTAGCGGATGGCGCGATGGATGTCCTCCGTGATCTCGGGGATTTGAAACTTCGGCTGGCAGGCATGAACGACCGCGAAGACTGTGTAGCCGCGCTGAAGGAAAGCCAGGTACATGCGGGCGTTGACGCTGTCGTGCGATGAGACGAAGCCGCCGCTGACCATGAAGAACACCGCCGCGCCGTTCTTCTTCTCCGGCTCGAACACGTCCAACGTCAGCGCCGTGCCGGACTTGCGGTGGTAAATGACATCCTCGGTGCGCTTGTAGCCGATGAGTTCCGCGTCCTGTGCCAGCAACGGAGCAGAGAACGCGAGGAGCAATGCGAACAACAGAACGAGTCGTTTCATAAGATGAGGTCGTTGAGGGGTGACGTTTCGCCACTCAGCATGGAGAGCCAGTGCCGGATCGAAAAGCGCGAAGTCGCGGAACATCTCCGGACGAAATACCCGCCGGCCGAATCACCGGCTTCCCGTCCGCGCGGGGACTCGCTACGCTCGCGGCATGTCGTGGTGTTACCGCAACTTGATCCGCCCCGTCCTGTTCGCGCAGGAATCGGAGGCCATCCATAACTTCACCCTCGGCGCGCTCGGCCGCGCCAGCGCGCACGCCAGCGTGTGCGACGCCTTCGCGGCCTTCTACGATGCGCCTGCACTGCCGGTCGAGCTGTTCGGACTGCGCTTCCCGAATCCGCTCGGGCTGGCCGCCGGGATGGACAAGCACGCCGCCGCCGCGCCCGTATGGCCCGCGCTGGGGTTCGGTTTCAGCGAACTTGGCGGCGTCACCTGGCACCCGCAGCCCGGCAACCCGGCTCCGCGCATGTTCCGCGCTGTCGCGGATGACGCGCTGGTGAACCGCATGGGCTTCAACAATCCGGGAGCCGAAGCCCTCGCGCAGCGGCTCGCGGCGTGGCGCACAGCCGGACGGTGGCCGCAGCACCCCGTCGGTATCAATCTCGGCAAATCCAAGATCACGCCGCTCGAAACCGCTGCCGAGGATTACTCGAGGTCCCTCCGCGTGCTGTGGCCTCACGCCGATTTCTTCGTCGTGAACGTCAGTTCGCCGAACACGCCGAACCTCCGCCAGCTTCAGGACAAGGCCGCGCTCGACGAGATTCTCGCGACGTTGCAGGAAACCAATCGTCGTTGCGCTGCGGCCTCCGCCGCTCCGGAAGCGTCCGGCCCGAAACCCGTCCTCGTCAAAGTCGCCCCGGATCTTTCGTTCGAGGCGCTGGATGAGATTCTCGAACTCGCCGGCCCGCGCCGGCTCGCCGGCATCGTGGCAACGAACACGACCATCGCCCGACCGGACTCGAGCGACGCCCGCGCCCGTACCGTCTACGGCGAGATGGGTGGCTTGAGCGGCCGGCCGCTCGGAGCGCGCAGCACGGAGGTCATCCGCCACCTGCACCGGCAAACTCGCGGCGCGCTGCCGATAATTGGTGTCGGTGGAATCTTCGACGCGAACGATGCCTGGGCGAAGATCACGGCCGGCGCGAGCCTGATCCAGATTTACACGGCGCTGGTCTATGAAGGTCCGGCCGTCACGCGTGCGATCGTTGGCGGATTGAAGGAGCGGCTGGCGGCCGAAGGGTTGGAGTCGATTTCAGACGCCGTCGGGATTGCCGCCGGATAACATCAATGCGGGCCTTGCTGCATCGCGCCGCTGCCGGAGTGCCCTGGTGGAAGAAGTGTTGCAGTGCGGGGAGAACGCAGAAGGGAATGCTTTCGGGGACGATTGACCATCCAGGTCTCCCTTGGAAATTTGCGTCCTTAGCGTCTTTGCGTGATGCATTCAGGAACGCCTCCGCCGCGCGGGTTCAATCCGCCGCGCGCACGAACGCGCCAGACTGCCATTCGTTCTCCACCCGCGTGTCCACCAGACGCATCCCGGCCGCTTCGTACGCCGCGCGCACCTCGGCGAACTGCGTCTGCAATATCCCCGCCAGCACCAGCACGCCGCCAGGCGCGAGCCGGTTGAGGATGCGCCCGCGTTCCGCGAGTAGCAGATCGTAGATCAAGTTCGCGCAGACGACCTGATGCTTCCGCCGGGGCATCGACGGCAGTTCGGTGAGGTCGGCGCGGGAGATGCGGATGCGTTTCTCGACGCGGTTCTTCAGCGCGTTTCGCCGGGCCACGCGGACGGATTCCGGATCGAAATCAAACGCCTCTACGACTTTGAAGCGCAACTTCGCTGCCGCGATAGCGAGGATTCCCGAGCCGGTCCCCACATCGAGCAGCGACTGCGCGCCAGCTTTCGATCGCGCGGCGGCGACGAGTTGCTTCAGGCAGAAGCGCGTCGTGGGATGCTGCCCGGTGCCGAAGCTCAGGCCGGGATCGAGAATCACCACGGCCTGCCCCGGACGCCGCTTGCGCTTCACCCAGCTTGGTTTCACGAGCAACGCGCGGCCGACGACGATGGGCTTGAAGTGGCGCTTCCAGGATTCCGCCCAGTCTTCGCGCGGCACGTGTTCAGCCGTGAGCTTTCCAGGGGCGAGAGTCAGGCCGGCAGCACGGATGCGTTCGAGCCCGGCGTTCAATGCCTGCCGGGCGGTGGTGTTCCAGGCCTTCGGCTGATCGAGGTAGATGGACGCGGTGAAGGTTTCCAGTTCGAGGTCGTGATATACCGATCCGGCGTGGCCGAAGATTTCCGTGAACACTTCGCCGATCGCATCCTCGGCCTCGGCCGAGACGGGGACGGAGATTTTCCACAACGTGTCTTTGGTCATGCGAGGTCTCGCCACGGGGCGAAGTTAAGGAGGGTGACTTCGGTTTTGCGCTCGTGATGCTCAACCGCCGTGATGCTGGCGTAGTCGATCTCGAAATGCGCCATCTTCGGCAGGGGAAGATTCAGCAGGATGGAAAGCATCGCCCGCACGACACCGCCGTGGCAGACGATGGCGACGCTCTGGCCCGCGTGGTCGCGAATGATCTGCCGCAACGGTGGTTCGATCCGCGCGCAGAATCCAGCGCCGGTCTCCGCGCCGGGCATCGCGCCGCGATCCAGTTGATCCAGCCAGTCGAACGCGCTCACGCGATATTTCGCGTGAACCTGTTCCCAGGTCAGCCCGGTCCAGTCGCCGAAGTCCACTTCGCGAAACGCCGCTTGATCTACCGCAGGCTTCGGGCAATGGCCGGCCAGCGGGGCGAGCGTCTGCTGTGCGCGTTTCATCGGGCTGGCGTAGATGAAATCCACCGGCCGCCGCCGCATGAAGGCCGCCGTCGCGCGAGCTTGTTCGTGGCCGCGCGGCGAGAGGTTCATGTCGATGCGCCCGCCGAAGGTTCGGTGATAAGCTTCCTCCACTTCGCCGTGGCGGATGAGGAAGAGCCGTGTTGGGAAAACCATTGTCAGCGGAGCGCGGCTTGTTGCAGTTCGAGAAGCTGGCGGATGCCGGCCTTGCCGAGCGTCAGCAGTGACGCGAGTTGCGCCTCGGTGAAGGTCGCCTCCTCGCCGCTGCCCTGAAGTTCGATGAACTCCCCGGCGGCGTTCATGACGAGGTTCATGTCCACGGCGGCGGCGACGTCCTCGGTGTAACACAGGTCGAGCATCGCCTGGCCGCCCACGATGCCTACACTCGCGGCCGCGACGGCGTGAAGCAGTGGATTCGTGGTCAGCTTGCCTTCGGCGAGCAGGCGCTTCACCGCGAGCCCGAGGGCGACGAACGCGCCGGTGATCGCGGCGGTGC
>SXGS01219628.1_pt1 | contig 13218 bp, 8 predicted proteins | sample 3174681 | NCBI WGS metagenome assembly SXGS01 (sample SAMN11356861, study PRJNA531348) | freshwater metagenome | isolation source: freshwater sample F1-80 | place: China: Fuxian Lake, Yuxi | collected 2017-12-25
CCCGGCGCCACGATCGGCGGGAAGGTGAATCTCGCGGCGTTCGATTTCGACTCCGGCAGCCTCACGCTCACCGAGGCAGGTACGAAGAAGCGAGCATCACTGCACGTGGTGAAGGGTCCCGGTCGGCTGGAAACGTTTCGCCGCGAAGGGCTCGAGGTCATGGAGTCCACTCACGAGCAGTTCGGGGAGGCTCTCCGCCGGGAAAACCACACGGTGAAGCGGGCCCTCACCGACCCCGATCTCTTCAGCGGCATCGGCAACGCCTACTCCGACGAGATCCTCCACCGAGCTCGCCTCTCACCGCTGATCCTGACATCGCGGCTCTCCGACGAGCAGATCGGCGCCCTCCATCGTGCGACGCTCGACACACTGGCGGAGTGGGTCCGGCGGCTTCGAGAGGAGGCCGGCGAGAGATTCCCGGAGGGCGTCACCGCATTTCGACCCGACTTTGCGGTCCACGGCCGTTACAACCAGCCGTGTCCCGTCTGCGGGGCGCCGGTGCGCCGCATCCGCTACGCCGACAACGAGACCAACTACTGCGCGACATGCCAGACCGGCGGCAAGGTGCTCGCCGATCGGGCCATGTCGCGGCTTCTCAAATAGGCTACTTGCCCTTGAGCTTGATGCTGGCGGTCGCCGTTCGCGTCGGATCGCCTTTCAGCGACGCGGTGACCTGCACCACTTGAGCGCCACCGTCCACCGGCGCCTGATACACGCCATCCGGCGAGATCGTGCCGATCGGAGGCGTGAGCTTCCACTCCACCTCGGCGGTTCCATCGGCGGCGGAGCCGCGAGCGCGAGCCTTGAACCGCACGCTCCCGCCCGGTTTCAACTCGGTGGAGTCGGGTGAAAGATCCAGACTGACCGCTGGAATCTGCACGGCGATGAGGGCGAACTTCGTAGGATCCGCCTCGCTGGCGGCACGGACGCGAACGGTCGCGGGCGTCGAAATGGACGAGGGCGAGCGGTACTGTCCCGTGGCTGAAACAGCTCCGAAGGCATCGCCTCCTTCCACGCTCCACACGATCTTGTCATTCTCGGTGTTCTCAACCGTGGCGGCCAGTTGAACGACGCCGTGAAGGAGGCACTTGTTCTCCTTCTTCTCATCGGCCCGCACCACAACCGCCGGGATGTTGAGGGTGAAAAGCGCCGACTTGCTGGGGTCCGCCGCACTGGTCACCCGAACCTGGACGACCTGTGGCGTAGCGGCCTTTTCCGGCGCCTGATAGAGCCCATCCTCCGAGACGTCTCCCACAGAGGAGCCTTCCAGCTTCCATTCGGTCCGGTCATCGCTGGTGTTCAGCACAGCGGCTTCCAGCGGCAGCGATGCCCCCAACGGAACATAGAGCTTCCCGGTCTTCCCCTCGAAGCGCGGCCCCTTCACGAAGAGGTCGACGGGATCGAACGGCATGAATAGTCTCACGACGCGCGGCGTGGTGATCCGGTACGCGGTCCGCGCAATCCGGGCGAGGGGGCTTCTCCGCTGCGGGCGGGGCGCCTGGCGAGCTCGCTGACCCGTCACAACTTCGATGCCTTCCACCCGAACCCGGGCAATCGCCTGCTTGGAGGGATCCCCCGCAGCCCGCGCGATGACGGTCACCACCGTCGGGGTGGTCATCGCGGGCGGAGTCGTGTAAACCCCCTGGGGCGACACAGAGCCAAGGTTTTCACCATCCACGCTCCAGAGCACCTCGGGGAGCGGCGTGCCGTTCACCTTCGCGACAAACTTACGGTTGTCGCCGTGTTTGAGCTGGACTTCGGTCGGGGAGATGCTGATCGACACAGGCTCGATGCGGAGTGTGGCGGTCGCGGTCTTGGACGGATCCGCAGCCGAGGCGGCCTGGACCACCACCGTGCCCGGAGTCTGAAACACCTGCGGCGCGGTGAAGAGTCCGCCCGGAGTGATCTGGCCGGCGCCGGCCCCCCCCTGAATGCTCCAGATCACCTGCTGGTTGGCGGCGCCATCCACCTTAGCCGAGAGCTGCACCGTGCGATTGAGCTGAAGTTCCGCGGATCTCGGCTTCACTTCGACCGAAACGGGTTCCAGGAAGACCACGGTCTCCGCCTTCAGTTCCGGCTTCCCGGGGACGGTAGCGATGACGCGCACGGTAGCGGGCGTGGTGGCCTGGGTCGGCGCGTGGTACACACCGTTGCTCGTAACGTTGCCCAACCGCGCACCATCGAGCGCCCACTGCACGGCGCCCTCCCGGCCCTTCAGTTTGCTCGACAGCGCCTTGCTCTCGCCGAGCTTCAGCTTCAACTGCTGCGGCGAGACCTCCAGCGAGGCCGGCTCATCTTTGCTCTGGCACACCACGGCCAGCGAGGCGGTGCAGAGCAGAGAGAGGCCTATTCGGACAAAAGCGGTTCTAGCGGCGACCATGCGCTCCGGCTCCGTGGTTTGAACTCGTCGGTTTGAACTCATCGGTAGGATCGTCGGAAGATTCTACTCTTCCCCTCGCCGCCGCGTCGGGTGCGGTGACCCACCGGGCGAAGATGCGGCCCATTCATCCGACAACGAAATTCCGCAGCAGTTCCCGCCCGTGCTCCGTCAGGATGCTCTCCGGATGAAATTGGACGCCCTCGATCGCCAGTTCCCGGTGCCGAACCCCCATGACCTCGCCGAGTTCGGTCTCCGCCGTGATCTCCAGGCAGTCCGGCATCGTCTCCCGGCGGATGACGAGCGAGTGGTAGCGCGTGCCCTGAAACGGACTCGGCAGGCCACGGAACACCCCCTGTCCGCGGTGAAAGATGGGCGAGGTCTTGCCGTGCATCAACCGTCCGGCCCGCACGATCTCGCCCCCCATCGCCTGTCCGATGCACTGGTGCCCCAGGCAAACGCCGAGGATTGGAACGACCCCAGCGAGCCGGTGGATCAGCGGCACGCAGATCCCCGCCTCGTTCGGAGTGCAGGGGCCCGGGGAGAGGATCAGCCGATCGGGCGCCATTTCGGCCACCTGCTCCACCGTCACCGCGTCGTTGCGGTACACGCGCAGCTCCTGACCCATCTCCCCGAGGTACTGCACGAGGTTATTGGTGAAGGTGTCGTAGTTGTCGATCATCACAATCATCGCTGCGTCTCCTAGTCCAACCCGCGCTCGGCCATTTCGAGGGCCCGCACCATCGCGCGGGCCTTGCTCTCGGTCTCCTGGAATTCGGCGTCCGGGTCGCTATCCGCGACGATGCCGCCGCCGGCCTGGATGTAGGCGGTCTGCCCCACCATCACGATGGTGCGCAAGGTGATCGCGGTGTCCATGTCGCCGTTGTAGCTGAAGTAACCGATCGCGCCGCCGTACGGTCCCCGCCGAACGGGCTCCAGTTCCTCAATGATTTCCATCGCACGGCTCTTCGGGGCGCCCGAAAGCGTTCCTGCGGGGAAGGTTGCGCGGATGAGATCGTAGCTGTCCCGATCCCCGCGCAGGGTGCCGACCACATTGCTCACGATGTGGATCACGTGGGAGTACTTCTCCGTCACCATCAACTGGTCGACGTGGACCGAGCCGTACTCACACACTCTGCCGATGTCGTTGCGGTGGAGATCCACCAGCATCACGTGTTCCGCGCGCTCCTTGGGGTCGGACAGCAACTGCGCCTCCAGTTCGGCATCCTCGGCGGGAGACTTGCCGCGCCGGATGGTGCCGGCGATGGGCCGCGTCACGACCTGCCGATCCCGCGCCGTCACCAGAATCTCCGGAGAAGCGCCGATCAACTGACAGTCATCGAACTGCAGGAAGAACATGTAGGGGCTCGGGTTGATCGATCTGAGCGCCCGGTAGATGGAAAAGGCGGAGGCGTTCACCTCGCACTGCATTCTCCGGGAAATCACCACCTGAATGATGTCCCCCGCTGCAATGTACTCCTTCGCCTTCAGCACGGCTTCCCGGTGCTCCTCGCGGGAAGGGATGGAGGTCACCCGGATCGGTTCATCGCTGCCCTCCAGCGGCAGTTCGGGAAGGGGTCCCCGCAGACGCTCGACCACCGCCTCGATCCGCGCCTTGGCTGCCTCGTAGTCGGCCGCCGGGTTTCCGCTCACCCGGGCCAACGCAAGCACCTTGATGTGGTGCCGGACGTGATCGAAGATGAGCAGCGTGTCCGTGAACGCGAAGCAGCAGTCCGGCAGCCCGCGGTCATCCGGATTCATCTCCGGCAGACGCTCGAAGAAACGGACCGTGTCGTAGCCTAGATAACCGACGGCGCCGCCACAAAAAGGCGGAAGATCCGGGTCCCGCTCGCACCGATTCTCTTCGAGCAACCCCTTGATCAGATGGAGCGGATCCTCGTCCGGACCCAACTCCCGCGTCTCGACCGGTTCTCCGCGGCGGTGCATCTCCACCGTGCGACCCCGAGTCTTCACCACCAGGAACGGATTGCTGCCGATGAAGGAGTAGCGTCCGATTCGCTCCCCACCGGTAACGCTCTCCAGCAGGAACGCCTCGGTCGCGCCGCCCAGTTTCAAAAACGCCGAGACAGGCGTCTCCAGGTCCGCCAGGATCTCTCGATAGACGGGGACGGTCGGCGCGCGCCCCGCTCGATCCTCAAATTCCGACAAGGAGGGTCGATACATGCTTCCCCACTCCCATCCGACACCACTGATCGGCGCCACTCAGCCAACAAAAATGCCGGGGTTTGAAACCCCGGCGCGAAAAAGGCCGGGACATCTCTGCCCTCGGCCCGAAATCTGACGAAACACAGCGCTCGGCGGACAGAGATCAGATCTGCCGCCACCACCACTGATGAAGTGGGTGTGAACCCACGACTGAAGGATACTGTTCCATCGATTGCTGCTTCCCAGCCTGAACTTTAGCGGCTCCCGGTGCATCCCGTCAACCCGCAAGCCGGGGAGCCCCGAAAATCGGGCGCCGCTCCCATCGCAAACCTCCCGGTCAACTTCCACTCACCGAGGAAAAGCCGGAGGATGAGCGCAACGGATTCTCTGTAGAGACCGACCCTATGAGGCCTGCCGGAGGAATTCGTTTTGAAGAGAGCAGTACTGTTGTCGCTGTCGATGCTGGCCGCCGTCGGCGCCTGTGCGGCGCCGCGTGGACAGGCCCCCGGGGCCCGACCGGCGCCGGACTATCTACGCGACATCCGACCCATCCTCTCCAAGAATTGCTTCAAGTGCCACGGCGCGGACGAGTCGCACCGGCTGGCGGCGCTCCGGCTCGACACCCGGGAAGAAGCGGTGCGTCGGCGGGGCAACAAGCAGGCGCCCATCGTCCCCGGTAGCCCCGACAAGAGCCTCATCCTGCACCGCATCGCCGATCCGGTCGAGGCCCGACGAATGCCTCCGCCCAGCAGCAACCTCACTCTGAGCGCCGGCGAACGACAGCTTCTCAAGGATTGGATCCGCGCCGGCGCCCCCTATGCCGCGCACTGGGCCTGGCTGCGCCCTTCGAGGCCGACCCCTCCACCCGTGTCGGAACCCCGGTGGTCCGCGAGCCCAATCGACCGCTTCCTCTTCCGCAGTCTCAAGAAGGCCGGCCTCAAGCCCTCGGCGCGCGCCGATCGCTACACGCTGATCCGCCGCATCAGCCTGGATCTCCGCGGCATCCCGCCGTCGCCTGCCGAAATCGATGCGTTCGTTCATGACGCCAGTCCGGACGCCTATGACAAGGCCGTGGATCGCTTCCTCGCCGACTCTGCCTATGGCGAGCGATGGGCGCGGATGTGGCTGGACCTCGCTCGATACGCCGATTCCGCCGGTTACGGCTCCGATCCCCTCCGCACGATCTGGAAGTACCGAGACTGGGTGATTGAGGCGTTCAACCGAAACCTGCCCTACGACCAGTTCACCATCGAGCAACTTGCGGGCGACCTGCTGCCCGGTGCCACGGCCGAACAGAAGATCGCCACCGCGTTTCATCGTAATACGATGACCAACACGGAAGGCGGAACCGAAGACGAAGAATTCCGCTCTGCCGCCGTCAAAGATCGGGTCGATACGACGATGCAGGTGTGGATGGGTCTCACCTTCGGCTGCGCCAAGTGCCACAACCACAAGTACGATCCCATCTCGCAAAAGGAGTACTACTCCCTTTACGCGTACTTCAATCAAACCGCCGACAATGACCAGCCGAATGAGGCGCCGCTCCTGAGCGTGCCGAATGCGGAGATCCAGTCCCAGATCGATCGGATCAACGCACAGGTCGCTGAGAAGAAGAGCCTGCTCGGCGCCGCGCAGGTCGCCGCCGCTCGAAAGCGGTTGACCGACGAGATCGCGGCGCTGGAGAAGTCCCGACCCGCGCTGCCCACCGTGCCGATCCTCGAGGAACTTCCCCGCGACAAGCAGCGCAAGACTCGCATCCTGGTGAAAGGCAACTTCCTGGATCCCGGCCCCGAGGTCACCCCTGCGGTGCCGGCAGCGTTCCACCTGTTCCCCAAAGACGCCCCGGAGAACCGGCTCGGCATCGCACGATGGCTGGTCTCCCCTGAGAACCCGCTGACCGCGCGCGTCGCCGTCAATCGCTTCTGGGCTCAGCTCTTCGGGAGCGGCCTCGTGGAGTCCGAGGAGGACTTCGGCACCCAGGGCAGCCTCCCGGTACACCCGGAACTGCTCGATTACCTCGCCGTACAGTTCCAGGAAGACGGATGGGACATCAAGCGCCTTCTGAAGCGGATGGTTACATCAGAGGCCTATTGCCAGACATCCGCCGCGAATGCCGCCGGGCTCGCCCGGGATCCGCGCAACCGGCTGTTCTGGCGGGCGAACCGTCCTCGCCTCGAGGCAGAGATGGTGCGCGACCAGGCGCTCTCCATCGCAGGCGTGCTCAGTCGCAAGATCGGTGGCCCCAGCGTCTTCCCTCCCCAGCCGGCGGGCCTCTGGCAGGCGGCCTTCAACGGTCAGCGAACCTGGTCCACCAGCACGGGAGAAGATCGGTATCGTCGCGGAATCTACACGTTCTGGCGACGAACCGTGCCCTACCCCTCCATGACCACGTTCGATGCTCCGAGCCGTGAGTCGTGCACCTTGCGCCGACCCCGGACCAACACGCCGCTCCAGGCGCTTGTGACGCTGAACGATCCGGTCTACGTGGAGGCCGCGCAGGCGCTGGCCCGGCGCGTGCTCCGCGAAGGAGGCGCTTCGTCCCAGGATCGGATCCGGTTTGCCCTGCGGTTAGTCCAGGGTCGCCCCGCCGAGGTGCGTCAGGTGACGGAGTTGGAACGACTCCTCGCAGAGCAGATCGCCCACTTCCAGAGCCATGCCGAGGATGCACGTTCCGTCGCCACAGACCCCCTCGGTCCGCTCCCCGCGGGGATCGAGCCCGCCGAGGCCGCCGCCTGGACCGTCATCGCGAACACGCTGCTCAACCTCGACTCCGTTCTGACACGCGGGTAACCAGGATGGTGGTTGTCGGACATCGGGGGTGTGCCCTGCTGGAGCCGGAGAACACGCTCCGAGGGTTCCGCCGTGCCTTTGAGCTGGGTTGCGACTACGTGGAGACGGACGTCCGTTTCACGCGCGACGGCGCCTTGATCCTGATGCACGACGAGCGAGTCGACCGCACCACCAGTGGAACCGGCCGGGTCTGCGACCTGACGCTTAGGGAGTTACAGGCACTGGACGCGGGAAAGGGTGAACGGGCGCCCACATTCTTGGAACTCCTGCACATCCTTCCCGAGCCCGTTCAGTTGCTCTGTGAACTCAAGGGCGAAGGCGTCGAGTCGGCGGCGGTCGCAGCCGTGAGGGAGGCAGGAATGCAGGAACGCGTGGTCTTCACTTGCTTCCATCTCGACCGCATCCGCGCCGTGAAAGCAATCGACGCATCGCTGCGGACGGGCGCCATCTTCTCGGAGCCCTCTCCGGGCTGGGCAACCATCGCGGCCTCAGCCGGAGCGGAAGGCGTGGGGATTCACTTCCGGCATCACACTCGAGAACTCATCGACGAGGCGCACCGGCATGGCCTGATCATCCGCGCCTGGAACCCGGATGCCGTGGCCGACATTCAGCGCACCATCGATCTGGGGCCCGACGGCATCAGCAGCAACCGGCCAGATCTTGTGCTGCAACTCCTGGGCCGCGCTTGAAGTCTGCGTCGGACCGACGGACACGAAGCAAGCCCCCGACGGGTACCCCGACGAGGCTACACCTCTCGGCGCCCACCGCGACTGCAATTCACTCGTACAACACAAACGCCGCCGCGGGCGCCAACTCCATCGGGGGACTCCCGGGATACTGGATATCCGGCCAGCTCTCGGCCCGGATGAGTAGATCGCTCAGCTCCTGCAACTCATCCAGGCTGTCGACAGACTGAATCCGAGACAGCCACACATCCGGAATGGCGTCGAGCCCCCGGGCGGCTCGGTCGTCCCGTGGGTGGAGCCGGCCCTGGTTCGCGTCAGAGGCGGAGCTGGGCAGCGCCCTCGGCGGCGAAGGCGGCGATGCGGGCTTCGTCGGTCGGGTAGTCGGGGTTCAGCGCGCCGTCGGTGGCGACGAACCCGGGGCGCCCCTCAGCGACGCGCTGCTGGTGGGCCGCCACCACGCACGCCCCTTCCAGGAAGATCGCCTGCACCTCGTCAGGGACCGCTTCCCCGCCGAGGCAGCGCGGCTCCAGGGGGATGAGATCCAGCGTGTTGTGCTCGGTGCCTCCGGTCACCACCAGCCCGGCGCGACGCAAGGCGCAGACGTACTCCGTTAACACGTCTGGTCGGTTGCGGATCGGGATGAGCTCCGCGCAGTGGATGCCACGGGCCCGAATCGAACGGATCAGGTCGTCCACCGATGCCTCGAAGGAGCAGATCGGGTTGGCGCCGTCGGCGAGCGTGGGGTAGCACGGAATGGCCCCGAGGCCCAGGATCAGTCGGTAGGCGTGCTCGAAGCCGACGAAGGTCTCGGTGACGAACGCCGGCTTCCCGGCCTTCATCAGGTGCGACCGAAGATCGTTTTGAACCGCGACTGCGTCGTCAGGACGCTTCGCGGGAGATCCGAAGAGTCGCTCCAGGGCCGCCGCCCGTTCGGCTCCAGAGAGCGCCTCGAAGATCGCCTCTTGAAAGGCTTGAGCGAGGTGTCGCTCCTGCAGGTAAACCCACTCCGGCGCACAGCCGTGCCGAGCCACGATGCGCTCCACAATGATCGACTCGGACAACCCCAGCTCGATCCCCGCAGCAGCGCATACCTCCGATAGTCGGAAGATCATCGCGCTCATGCGGGCACTGTCATTCCGGCGGACCGTGTCGAGCAGGACCCGGGTCGCCGAGTCGGGCGCCTGGATCTTTCCGGCGCCCTTCCCACAGAGATAGAGCTTTCCCGGGTTGCCGGGGTCATTGATCTTGATGCCGGCGTCCCTTAAGTCCTCCAGCAGGGCGATGGTTTCCAGCCCGAACAGGGGAAGGATCCCGGCGGCGCGGCACCGGTCGGCGAATTCGGCATAGACGCTGTAATCGTAATAGTTGCTGGCGCCCAGAAGGCAGAGGCCCTCGTCCGCGGCAAGGCGCACGGCCTGCGCGACCGTCTCAAACGCGGAGAAGTTGGGGGGCAGGTGGATGTGGGCGTTCAATCGGACCGGGTTGTGGGACGCCGACGCAGTGAGAGCCATCGCGATTCGATTTCAAAGAGTTGTGGGGGGAAAGAAAGAGCCGGCCGATCCGAGGGCGCGAATCGGCCGGCGCAAGAGCAAACTACCAGATGCGAGGCTTCCAACCGGGCTCAATCTTCTGCATCTCCTTGATGTCATCGCGGAAAGCCAGGTCGGCGCGCAAGTAGTTTTCGTGAAGCTCAGCGAGCCGGTCGGGATCGATGGAGGCTCCAAGCCCCGGCGCCGTGGGCACGGGGAGGGATCCATCCTTGAACTGCAACTTGCCGCCCTTGAGAACCTCCTCCACCTGCCACGGATAGTGGGTATCGCAGGCATAGGTCAGGTTCGGGATGGCCGCGGCAAGATGAGTCATGGCTAACAGCGAGATCCCGAGGTGGCTGTTCGAGTGCATCGAGAGCCCCCAGCCCAGCGCCTGGCACATCCGGGCGACCTTCACCGAGTTCAGCAGTCCGCCCCAGATGTGATGGTCGGACAGCAGAATCTGAATGGAGTTCAGGCGGATCGTCTCGGGCATGTCGGCGAAGGAGACACAGCACATGTTGGTGGCGAGCGGCATCGGTACCTGCAGAGCGACGTCGGCCATGGTCTGCTTGCCCTTCACCGGGTCCTCGTAGTACTCCAGCACACCCGCCATCTTCCGGCCCTGTTCAATGGCGGTTTGGGCGGTCCAGCAGGCGTTCGGATCGATGCGAAGCGGCGTATCGGGGCCGAACGCTTCCCGGAGGGCGAAGATCGTGCGCACCTCTTCGTCGGGTGGCAGCACACCGGCCTTCAGCTTGACCGACTTGAACCCGTAGGCGGCGCACATGTCAACCGCCTGCGCCGTCAGCAACTCAGCCGAAAGCGCCGGCCGCACCAGGAAGTCATCCCGATCCCGGGCCGCGCGGCTCGCGGTCTCGAGACCATCCTCGCCTCCCGCACCCTGATGCTTGTAGAACAGGTAGGCCGAGAATGGGACCTCCGACCGAAAGCGCCCGCCGAGCAGATCACACAAGGGTCGACCCACGGCTTGCCCAATGAGATCGAAACACGCTACCTCGATGGCGCCGAAAGTGCGGGCAGCGGAGCCCAGCTTCCCTTCCCAGGGAAGCGACTCGGCATCACCGGACAGCGAACCGCCCTCCAGGGTGTACTCCAACCGCGACAACTGGTAGGGGTCCATCCCCACCACCAGGGGGCGGACCGCCTCCAGGTCACGCACCACGGCTTCACCACCGTGAGTTTCCGAGATGCCGGTTCGTCCGTCGTCCGTCGTCAACTCCACAATCGTCCGCAGCGCATACGGTGCGTGCAGTCCAAATGCGGAGCGCAGAGGCGGATCAATCAGCGCGATCGGCGTCACGCGCATCTGCTCAATTCTCATCCGATCTCCTTTGTGTTCATGCTCCGTAACTCTAAAGCGGGCATTCAATTCTCCTTCGGAGGCTGCATCGTCTCCGAAACGTCTGACACATCCCCGCCGCCGAAGTCCCCGTCTGCATCCGGCGAGTCCCGCACGACATCCGCCGGAGCCGCGCTGCACTCACCCGCGTCCTGTTCGCCGAGGTCGGTTAGCCCCCGATCGCGCGGCCGCACGTTCATTCGCGCCACGGCGATGGCGTCCAGACCACACAACACCACCGCTGTGGCCCAGATACTCTCTGCAACCGAGAGCATCGAAGCTCGCATCAGCTGGGCCGGAATGTACCCGCTCACTCTCAAAACGTAGTGGAAACCCCACAGAAGTGCGGCAGTCACGCCGACCGCCACCGCCGATACCGCCGCCATCACGGCCACCTGCACAAGCAGCCTGCGCCCGGCCAGACGAAACGCCTCCCCATAGAGCCGCAGCCCGGCCCGGCCTTCCGACGCCGCAAGAATCAGCACCGGCGCGAGAAGCGCATGGATCGGGGAGACAATGATCAGCGCGGAAGCCACCAGACCATCTCCCGGGATTCGAGTCGCGGGACCGGTCAGGGCACACGGCAGGTATACCGTCAGGAAGATGAACGGCATGGTCACCGTTACCAGTTGAACCGGCCGGTTGGCCACAGAGAGCCATCGTTCGGCATAGAGAGCATCGCTCGCGACCTGCTCGGTAAGCGCCAGCAGCACTGGAGCCAGTCCCACGGCAAACCCGATGGACCACCCGAACGCTGTGAGGAGCGGCCACCCGTACTGCTCCGGCATCAACAATGCGATGACGGTATTCGCGATCATCAGGGGAAGAATCCAGCGCACAAATCCCGCAGTCCAGAGAGACGCGACGCCGTGCACCATGAGTTTGAAACCCGGCAGGCTTGGCTCAGGCATGAACTCCGAATCTCGAGGAGGCGGCGGGAGTCGTCGCCTGCGTCGGACCTCAAGAGGCGCCGCGGCGGGTTCGGGGGCTCGGATTCGAGGTGGAGTTCCATCGGGCCCCTCCGGCGCGACCATCGGGACCGCCCGCGCCGAGAACGGAGCCGACAGGGTTCTGGGATCGGGCGGGACCAAAGCTGGAGTTGGAGTGACGGCGGCCATCGGCGGCGGCTCGGCAGCCGGGTCGGGAAGACCAAGCGCAACGTGGATCTGATAGTCCACCGAAGTCCGCTCGAAGCCGGCCTCCACCCGCGCCAGATCCTCTTCCAGCATTCGGGCCGCCTGGACGGAGGTGGGGCCGAGGCTGGGTACCGCGCGTCCGAAGCCTGTCTCAGAATCGGAGCACTCTCGGAGGCCAGGGGAAGTCCGTTGGGGAGATTCTGAGCTGCTGGGCCCATCAGGCCGAAGTGTCCGTCGGTCCACCCCGATCAGCGTTCGCTCAGGATCCACCGCCGATGCGTCCAAGGGGGGAGCCCCCAGTCCCGGTTCACCCGGGATGGTGGCGCCCGGATCTTGACTAGGAGCCACCCTGGGTTGGCGCGCGAGTCGGATCGCCTCCAGATGTTGCCGCGCCCGGGCGTAATCCGGCTTCAGCCTCACTGCGCCGAGAAACCGGAGGATCGCATCATCCTCACGCCCTGCGGCTTCAAGCGCCAGCCCGTAGTTGAACAGGATCTGATGGTCCGACGGCTTCAGGAAGTGGGCATGCTCCAGACGCGCAATCGCTTCAGCGGTGCGCCCCACCTGCCCGAGCGCGATCCCGAGCAGCGCGTGAACGTGAGGCTGCTCCGAGCCTCGGGCCACCTCTCCCTCAAGGAGGAAGGCTGCTTGCTCCGCTCGTCCTTCTCGCAGCGCCAGCAGCGCCTGGTCGACCACCTCAAACGACGTCGGATCTGACAGGTTGCATTCTCCATTCGACATCGGGCTGGTTCCTGTAGATCTCCACCTCGAACCATTATCTATCCCAACCACGACCCGAGAGTTCACGCAGAACTCAGTTCGTTCAAGCCATGCCCTCAGTTCGCAGAAACCGGTGCTGCAAACCTGTGTCAGAATTCATTCATCTGGGGGTGCAGACATGCGGATCGAATGGGGACCGGTGAGGACCAACTGCGCGGGAACCTCGCGACGCAGTTTCTTAAAGGTGGGAGCGCTGTCGGCGGTCGGGCTTAGCTTGCCGGAGATTCTCCGGATGCGCGAGGCTGCGGCTGAAGACGGCAAGAAGCCTGCAAACGTGATCTTCATCTGGCTGGACGGCGGTCCGTCTCACATGGAGACGTTTGACCTCAAGCCCGACGCGCCCGCCGAAATCCGAGGCGACTTCAAGCCGATCGAGACCAATGTCTCCGGC
>SXGS01090583.1_pt1 | contig 13217 bp, 12 predicted proteins | sample 3174681 | NCBI WGS metagenome assembly SXGS01 (sample SAMN11356861, study PRJNA531348) | freshwater metagenome | isolation source: freshwater sample F1-80 | place: China: Fuxian Lake, Yuxi | collected 2017-12-25
GGCGATGCCGGCCGTGAAGCCCGTGATCAGCGGCTGCGGCATGTATTTCATCAGCGTGCCGAGTCGCGCGGCGCCAGCGATCATCAGCATCAGGCCCGCCATCAGTGTCGCGAGCACCAGACCGTCGTAGCCCTGCCTGAGGATGATTGCGTACACGATCGGGATGAATGCACCCGTCGGTCCGCCGATCTGCACCCGCGACCCACCCAGCGCCGAGATAAGGAAGCCGGCTACTACAGCCGTGAGGATGCCCTTGTCGGGCGTCGTGCCGCTCGCGATGGCGATGGCGATGGCGAGCGGCAGCGCGACGATCGCCACCGTGAGCCCGGCGAGCGCATCACGCGCGAGATCCGCGCGCCCGTAGCCCTCGCGCAGCACGGTGAGGAGCTTCACCCGTGTCAGCGCACTTCGAGCACGCCTTCCATTCCCTTCTCGCGATGGCTCGCCGCGAACGGCGCTTTCTTGCTGCAGTAAATGGCGTAGCGGCCCGGTACTGTCGGTGTGAAGCTGACCTTCACGCCGTCGCCACCCACGTCCTGCTTCACCGTGAAGCCGGCTGCCGGGTCGTCGATGACGAAATCATGGGGTGCGAAGCCTTCCTTCGTGAGCATCAGTTCGACCGGCTTGCCGGCCGTGACGATGAGGTGTCCCGGGGTGTAGGAATAGCTGTCGAGCACGATGGAGGCGCGCTGCACGCCGTCCTCTTCCAGGGTCGCGGTGACGGGCGCGTCGGCGGCGCGCGCCGTGGCGCTCAGCGAGATCACTGCGAGCAGGGTAGCGGCAAGGGTACTGCGGTGCATGCGGGGACTCCTGATGGGCCGGCGGCCGGGTTACTGTAGCCGGTCGGACAGCGGGATGGGGGAGGGGTTCCATGGACAGTCTAGCCCGATCGGCGGGGTTCGCGGCACTCGTCATCGGTCTCGCGTTCACGATGCACAATCTCAATGGGGCGGTGATCGAGCCGCAGCTGCTTGGTTTCGCGGGTTACGCCGACTACGCCAATCTCGACAAGCTGATAGGCGCGAGCCGGGCCTGGCCCTGGCTCGCTTCGGGGCTCGGGCACGTCGCGACCGGTTTTGCGATGGTGATCCTCACGCTCGCGGTTCATGTGACCTATCGGGAGCGCTGCCCTGCCGCCGCGCTCATTGCGCTTGCGGCAGGACTGCTGTCGGCGACCGGGTTCATGCTCGTCGGTCTCTCCCATGTCATCGGGCGGCAGACGCTGTTCCTGCTGACCGACGCCAACCCGACGATGCGCGAGTCCGCCTACATGACGGCCACCGTCGTGCGCATCTGGGTGAACGGCCTCGCCCAGGTCGGACTCGGCTGGTTCGCGCTGCAGTTGTCGTGGTGCGGACTCGAGACGCGCACGCTGCCGCGGGCTTTCTGCTGGTTCGGCTACCTGTCGGGCGCCGCGGGCCTGGTGATGGCGGTGGCGTACATCCCGGTCTATCTGTTCACCGTGCTGATCTGGTCCCTGTGGCTCGGGTTCACACTGCTCCGCAAGCCGCTACGTACATCCGCGTAGTCCTTCTGCTGCTGGTCCTGCTGCCGGTGTCCGGCTGGCTGCCCGGCTGATCGCGCTCCGGGTCGCATCCACGCCGGGCGGCGCGGATAATGCGCCGCATGGACATGGTGACGCAGCTGGCGCTGGCCGGCGGACTGGCCTGGGCGAGCGGTATCCGACTCTATGCCGTCGTGTTCCTCGCGGGCGTCATGGGACGCTACGGGTTCCTCGACCTGCCGCCAGCGCTCGAGGTGCTCGAGCAGCCGCTTGTGCTCGGCGCGGCGGCCGTGATGCTCACCGCCGAGTTCGTCGCCGACAAGGTGCCGGCCTTCGACTCGCTGTGGGATGCCCTGCATACCTTCATCCGCATCCCGGCCGGTGCGGTGCTTGCCGCAGGCGCGCTCGGCGAACTCGATCCGGTCTGGGTCGCCATCGCCGGCATCGTCGGCGGCACTATCGCGTCCACCGCGCATGCGACGAAGAGCGGCAGCCGCGCGCTCATCAATACGTCGCCCGAGCCGTTCTCGAACTGGATGGCGTCGTTTTCCGAGGACCTCATGGTTCCCGCCGGTTTCCTGCTTGCGGTGAATTTTCCGTTCGTGTTCCTCGGGCTGCTGCTTCTGTTCATCCTGCTGGCGCTGTGGTTCCTGCCGCTCCTGTGGCGCGGCGTGAGGCGGATCGTGACGAGCCTCAAGCGCGTGCGCGCATGAGGCTCTTTGTCGCACTGCTCGTGCTCGCCGCGGGCGAGGTGCTCGCGCGCGGCAGTTTTTCGATCACCGAGGGCACGAATTTCTCGGTCGACGTGGCGCCCGGCGGCGAGCGCGCGGTCATCGACCTGCAGGGGCGGTTGTGGCTCGTGCCGCTTGCGGGCGGGGCTGCGCTGCCGCTCACCGATGGCCTCGCTGACGATCGCCTGCCGCGCTGGAGCCCGGACGGAACGTCCATCGTGTTCCAGACCTTTCGCAGTGGCAGCTGGGATCTCGCGCTGATCAACGCCGATGGCGCGGGTTACCGCCGGCTCACCGACGACCCGGCAGACGAGCGCGAGCCGGCGTGGAGCGCGGACGGCAAGACCGTCTACTACGCGGGTGATGCCGCCGGGCAGTCGGATATCTGGCGCGTCGATGTCACGACGCTCGCTCGCGAGCGGGTGACAACGGTCGAAGGCGACGAATACGCTCCGGCCGTCGCGGCCGATGGGGCGCTCGCGTGGATCGGCGATGCGGGCGGCGTCGCGCTGTGGATCCGTGAGCCGCGCGCTGAACCGCGTCGCCTGTTCCCGGCGCCCGGTCGCCGCCTCGGCACGCCGCGCTGGAGCCCGGACGGGTCGCGGCTGGCGCTGGCGGTGCCGGCGGAGGAGATGGGCTTTCCGTCGATCGCGCGCCACCGCCTCGCGCTCATTGCGCGCGCCGATGGCGTCCGCAGTGATCCGGCACTCGCGCTGCCGGATCTGTTTCCCTTCGCGCCCGTCTGGCTCGACCCGGACGAACTGCTGGTCACGGCCGATGGGGGCTTGCGTCGCGCAGCCCTCGTGGGGCCCGCCGTGACGGCCGTGCCGTTCAGTGCACGCTTCGATTTTCGCAAGCCCCGGCGCACGCGTTCCCCGTCGCTCGCCGCGCGGCCGAGTGAGCCGGCACTCGGTATCGTCGAGCCCGTGCTCGCGCCCGATGGCGGCAGCATCGCTTTCTCGGCACTCGGCGATCTCTGGCTGCGTACCGCCGACGGCCGTGTCGAGCGGCTGAGCGAGGACACCTTCGTCGAGCGCGACCCGGCGTTCTCGCCGGGTGGTGCCTACCTCGCCTTCGTGAGCGATCGCGGCGGCAGCATGCAGGTGTGGGTGCGCGAACTCGCCACCGGTCGGCTGCGCGCTGCCACGCGCGTGAACGGTGGCGTGCGCTATCCGGTGTTCTCGCCGGATGGCATGCGCATCGCGTTCCAGCAGCCGGGGCCACTCGGCAACCAGGACTTCGTGGTGCGGGTGGTCGATCTCGCGAGCGGTGCGGTGACGCCGGTCAAGACGCCGCCGCTCTGGCCCGGACGCATGACCTACACTGCCGACGGCGAGCATCTCGCGATGCTGGTGCTGACGGGCACGTCGCAGCGCTCGCGCGAAGGCGCGAACCGGCTCGGACTCGCCGGCGTGAACGACGGCAGCTGGCGGCTGCTCGAGTGGCCGGCCGCATTGCGACCGGAAGGCGGTTTGGCGCTCGCCGAGGACGGCCGCTCGCTGCTCACGCTTCAGGACGGCGCGCCGTGGCGTATGCCCGTCGATGCCACAGGCGCACCGGCAGGTGACCCGCAGCGCCTTGCCGATGAGCTCGCGGAGTACGTCAGTACCGGCGGGGGGAAGATCGCGTGGCTCGGTATCGACGGCCTGCGGCTGCTGGCGTCTGCCGCTGCGGCACCGACAACGCTGCCCTTGCCGCTCCGCTGGTCGCCGGACGCGCAGGGCGAGCCTTACCTCATCCACGCGGGCCGACTGTACGACGGTCGCGGCGCGAACTACCGCACCGACGTCGACGTCATCGTGCGGGATGGGCGCATCGCGGCCATCCGCCCGCATCGCGAGCATCCCGCTGGCCTCAACGTGATCGATGCGTCGGGCAAGACGCTGTTGCCGGGCCTCATCGAAAACCATGCGCACTTCCAGGGCAGCGACGGCGAGTGGGTTGGACGCGCCTGGCTGTCGTACGGGGTTACCACGGTCGTCGAACCCGGCGGATTGCCCTATGAGTCGCGGGAACTGCGCGAGAGCTGGGACAGCGGCGCGCGCGCCGGGCCGCGGCTCGTCTTCGCCGGGCCCCAGCTCGACGGCGCGCGGCGCTACTTCCCTTTCGCGAGTCACGTCGAGACGCCAACCCGGCTGGCGCAGGAGCTCGAGCGCGCGCGGCGCCTCGGCTACGGCATGCTCAAGACCTACACCCGCATGCCACCCGAACAGCAGGTCGACGTGATCGCACGTGGCGGGCTCGTGACCTCATCGCACGAGATCTGGCCCGCGCTTGCGCTCGGCGGCCAGCGCGTCGAGCACCTGCGCGGCACGAGCCGCGCGGGATTCTCGTCGAAGCAGACCGATCTGCTGCGCACCTATGCGGACGTCACCGGTATCCTCGGCGGTCCGCGCGCGATCATTAGCCCGACGCTGGTCGTCTCCGGCGGGTTCTTCGACTGGTGGTTGCGCCATCCCGAGATCGCGCGGAACCGTCAGCTCGAAACGTTCTGGCCGCCTGCCTATCGCGCGGGACTGCAGGGCCTCGCTCAGGTCGTGGCGCGGCGCGAACCGCTGCTGCGCGAGGGCGTCGGGAACGCGCGCGCGGCGACGCTCGCGATGCACCGCGCCGGTGCGCGCCTGGTCGCCGGCACCGACGCACCGATCTTTCCCTACGGCCTGTCGCTGGTCGTGGAGCTCGCGAACTACGTCGAGGCGGGGCTCAACCCCGCCGAAGCCCTGCACACGGCGACAGGCGGTGCCTCCGACGCGCTTGGTCTCGGTCGGGAAATCGGCAGCATCGCCGAGGGGCGGCTCGCAGATCTCGTGATCGTCGACGGTGATCCGCTTGCCGACTTGAGCGATCTGCTGAAGGTGGTGGGCATCGCGCGGGGCGGCCGTTACCGCACGCTCGATGAGTTGCTCACGCCGCCGCCACCGGCGTCTGACTGAGCGATCGGCTGCAGTGACCGATCGGGCTGGCGTTCGCCGCTAAGTCGCCGAAGACTTCAAATGCCGAGCTTGCCAAGCGCGTCGGCGACCTGGCCCACGGCACCGGACAGCCGCGGGTGGTCGGCTTCGAAACGCAGCATCAGTTCCCGCAAGCGGGACTCGGCGGACGGGTTTGACGAGGCGCCCGCAGCGGTGCCGGGAATGTCGGCGAGCACCTGCTGCAGCAGCGCTTGCGACTGGGAGTCGAGCGACCGGGTTGCCTTCAGTTCGCGGTCGAGCTGGACAAGTAGCGCCTGCAGTCTCTGCTGATCCATGTATGCGCCCTGCGTGTAATAGACGGCGAGAATTCCGCAGCCATTATGCACCCGACGCGGAACGCGGCCAGGCCGCGCCAGCGAATGCTGCGACTGCGAGCCAGCCGGCGGATGGCACCGGCACGGCGCCGATGTCACCGTCCGACACGGCAAGCGCGTACCTGGAATTGCGGAGCTCGTTGACGTAGTTCAGGCCATACGCCATGTCGAACCCATAGGCGGTATTCGTCGTCGAGCTGATGCAGCAGGATACCAAGGCGCAGTTCGATCTAGTCCGGCAGGAGATTACACTGGGACGAACTCAGCCCAGGTACCCACGCCCGATGTCGTGCTGCCGAAGCACCAGCACTGCGCCATCGCGCTCCTGCCGCATGACCCAGCGCAGCCCGATGCCAGACTCGCCGCCGCCGGTTTCCGATTCGATGGTGAGGACAAGCTGGTCGCCGGCATCGGCCGCGATCGGCTCCTGCAGCGGCGCGAACACCTGCTCCCAGTGAGTCGGTGCCGCCGTCGGGCTGGTCTCGAGCCAGACGCCCGGGACGAGTTCCGCGCGCCACCAGAGCGCGAGGCCGTGGATCACGGTGGGCATCGTGATCGGCCAGTGCACTTCGCCACGACGCAGTCCGGTGATCTCGTCGTTGAACTCGAGCGCATCCCAGCGCCGCGCGCTGTCGCCGGGCAGGAGATCGGCCGCGGCAATCGTGCGCACATAGACATTATCGAAGCTCATCGCTTCCGCGGCGCGGAAGTCGAGGCTGAGCGGCGTCGCGCGCCAGCTCGTGAGCTCGCGCCACAGCGTATCAGTCACGACAGGCGCCACCCACTGCTCGATGCGTGCCGGGATGAGCAGGCCGCCGGGTTTCAGGAAGCGTTGCGCATCCACCAGCGTTTCGACCGCGTTCTCCTCGAGCGCGAGGTTGCCGAGGATTTCCGCGACCACGACATCGACCTTCGGCGGGTCGGCGATGTCGCCCGAGTGGGAGCGCCAGAACTGCAGGCCGGGGATGCGGTTCGCGTCGGCCATGTGCGCGGCGAGTTCGATCACGTCGCCATGCTCGATGATGTGCACCTCGCGCGCGCCGAGCCGCGCTGCCATGAAGCCGAGTACGCCGGTACCGGCGCCGATGTCGGCGACCGTCGTCTCACCGGGGCGGATCACCTGGCGCAGCGCCGCTTCGAACGCAGCCGAGCGCACGCGGTCCGCGAGCATCTTGCGATGGAATTCGATCAGCATGGCCGTTGCGCCGGCGTCAGCGGGCGGCTGCCCGTTCCGGTATCCGGATGGTGAGCGCGTAGACGCTGACCGCCAGGAACAGCGCCGCCAGCGAAAAGAACAGCACGTTGGGGCCGAGTCCGTAGAGCGATGCGCCGGTCAACGGCCCGAGTACCGCTCCGATCGTGTTCGCGGCCGCCAGGTAACCCGAGGCGGTGCCCTGTTCGTGCGGCCCGACCGCGATGCTACCGCCGCCATTGATGCCGGGTGTCGCGAAGGAGAACGACAACCCGAGCAGCATGAAGCCGGCGATGAGCCCGAATGTCGACTCGGCCGCGGACAACGTGAGCAGACAGGCGATCATCGCGGGTCCGCAGAGCCGGAGCAGCAGTTGTGGCCGGATATGCAGTACCTGCAGCACCATCCCCTGCACCAGGACGATCACGAGCGCCATGCTGATGAGGCAGAAGCCCGCGATACGTACCACGCCGGCGGGCTCCGCAATCCCGAGCTTGTCCTGGATGAAGAAGCCACTCGACAGCTGCACCGAGGAAAACGTCAGGAAGAAAAAGAACCACATCAGCATGAAGGGGCGGAGCCGCGGGTCCGTCGCCTTCAAGGTGCTCACCTGCTGCGTCACGTTGTGCCGTTCGGGTTCCTTGAGCAGCTTTACCGCTGCGACTGCGGTGATCAGCATCAGCGCGCCGGCCACATACATCGGTACCAGGATGCCGGTGAAGGCCAGGCTCGCCGCGAGCAGCGGGCCGATGACGGCACCGAGGCTGTTCGAAGCCCCGAGGATCGCCATGCCCTTGCCGCGGTCTTGCAGCGTCGTGACATCGGCAATGTAGCCGCCGGCCGACGGGTACAGGGCGGAGCCGGTCGCCGAATAGATCGCGCGCGAAAAGAACAGGCCCACGGCCAGCCCGACGACGGAGATCCAGCCCGCGAGCCGCGCCTCGAACGCCAGTCCGACCAGCAGGGTGCCGATGGCACTGCCGGCGAGCCCGAAGATGAACACCGGCTTGCGCCCGATTGCGTCACTGCGCTTGCCCCAGTAGGGCGCGAAGAACACCAGCGGCAGGCTTGCCGCCGTCAACACCAGGCCGAACTGGATCTCGGTGAGTCCCGTGCTGCGTGCGAGCGGACTCACGATCGTGAAAATGAGCGATTGTCCGATCGCGAACACGGTGACTCCGAACCCAATGAGAAACAGTCGGGCGCGGAAGTTTTCGGTGGCGGGTTCGGTCACTGGGGTTGCTCGCGGCGGGGAAGGGCGTAGGCGCGGATCAGGTCGCCCGGCTTAGGATAAATGAATGCATGACCGCCCGCTGCGACAACGACGAACTGGCGGCCGTCGGCCTCGTATGACATCGGCAGCGAGAATGCACTCGTGGGCAGGCGGCTCTGCCAGAGCTCGCGTCCTGTCGCTGCATCGAAAGCGCGGAACAGATCGTCGCCCGTCGCGCCGATGAAGACGATGCCGCCCGCAGTCAGCAGCGGACCGCCGAAAGTCGGCGTGCCCCACTTCAGCGGCAGCGGCAGCGAGAACGGCGCGCCCGCCATCGGCGGTGGCAGGCTGCGCTCGAAGCTGCCGAGGGTCGAGCGCCACAGGATCTCGCCGCGCTCGAGATCGACTGCGACCAGCTCCGCGTACGGCGGCGCCGTGCAGAGCGAGGCGGGTGGAGCGAGCAAGGCCTGCTGCTTCAAGGCGTAGGGCGTGCCGCGCAGGAGAGCGGGCGCACCCATCATGTTCTCGTTGGTCGTGTCGCCAACCGCCGCGGCAAGGTTCGCGGTGGGGATGAGCTGCGCGTAGTGCGCCATGCGCAGCACGTTGGTGACGAGGATCCGTGACCGGGGATCGATCGCCACACCGCCCCAGTTCACGCCGCCGGCGGTGGACGGCACGATGATCGAGCCTTCGAGCGACGGCGGCGTGAAGATCGGTCCGCGCCGCGCCGTCTTGAAGTACTCCACGCAGCGGCGCCGCTCCCACGGCGTGATCCCCCAGAAATCCTCGTCGCGGAATTCGTGTGGCACGAGCGGTGGCGGTTTGCGCGGGAAAGGTTGCGTTGGCGACAGCACTTCACCCGGCACGCCGCCCTGCGGGACGGGCCGCTCGTCGATCGGGAAATACGGCTCGCCGGTCTCCCGATGGAAGATGTAGAGCATGCCCGTCTTCGTGGCCTGCACCACGGCAGGAAAGGGCGCGCCGTTGCGCCTGAGATCCACCAGTGCGGGCTGGGCCGAGTTGTCGTAGTCCCACACGTCGTGGTGCCCGGTCTGGAAGTGCCAGACCACGGCGCCGGTCGCGCCGCGCAGGGCCACGATGGAGTCGGCGTAGCGGTTGTCCCCGGGCCGCGTGCCGCCGTAGAAGTCGGGCGAGGGGCCGGACGTCGGCAGGAAAACCAGGTCGCGCGCCGCATCCGCGCTCATCATCCCCCAGACGTTCCCGCCACCCGTGCCAGCCGTTCCCTTTGGCCACTCCGCCTGCATTGGGTCGGCGGCATCGCGCGGAATCGGGTCGAAGCGCCAGCGGCTCAGGCCGGACCGCGCGTCAAAGGCCCGCACCGCACCGTCGGGAGCTGCGGCGCGATGGAAGTCGCGCACGCTCGTGCCGACCACGACCACGTCGTTGACGACGAGAGGCGGACCGGGAAATTTCACTTCGCCGATGTCGGCCGGTGGTGCGGCGGCGAGTACGGCGGGCTCCACGTTGACGACGCCTTCGCTGCCGAACGCCCGGCACGGTTTACCCGTGCGGGCATCGAGCGCGATCAGCTTGAGATCGTGGGTCGCGACGAACACGCGATGACCGCAGATGTCGTCTTCCGCCACCGCGCGATCTGCCCAGTAGGCAACCCCCCGGCAGTTCGCAAAGGGCGGGTTCTGCAGTCCCTCAGGATCGCCGGGTGTCGCGTAGCCGCCGATGCGGCTGCCGGGCTCGTACACCCAGCGCTCGCGTCCGGTGGCAGGATCGAGCGCGATGACGCGGCCGAAGGGCGTACAGAACGTCAGGTGGCCACCGGCTTCTGCCGGCAGCAGGATCGGGTTCACCTCGACCTTGGACGTCTTGTTGAGGAACGCGCTGCGGCGGGCAAGTTCGCCCGTGCGGTACTCCCAGGCGATCTCCAGAGTGCCGACGTTGGCGGGTGTGATCTCGGCGAGGGTGCTGAACTTGCGCGCGTCGCTGCCGCCGACGGCCGGCCAATCGGCGGCCCGGGCCGTCAATACGCCCAGGACCGCGCAGGCGAGTAACGTGAGAATCGTGCGTCGCATGAGCGCGATGGTAACGGATGCCGTCCGGGGCTTCCGGCCCGTGGCCAGTAACGCCGCTCGCCTTGACGCGCGCGGTGCCACCCGGCACCTTGCCCGGACGGCAACTCGCAGGGGCAGGCGCATGCAGTACGACCTTCAACCCGGTTCCGACCGGCGTGGCTTCATTCTTGGCCTGGCAGGCGCGCTCGTTGCGGCTCCCACGCTCGCCCGGGCCCGCGGCGCGACACTCGATCTCGCCAGGCCCGAGGACGCCTTCACCGCGATGCTGCGGATGCAGGGACGGCTCGACGACCGCGATTCGCCGTGGTGGTACTTCGGCCGCATCTATGGCGTGGTCGGCGATGGCTCGCCGCGGTTGCTCGTGCGCTTCGAAGGACTGGAGATCCCGCGCTACACCCTCTCGGGACCCGGCGAGTACGCGGCCACGGGAGTCACGACGTCTTACTTCCAGGACCCCTGGACCAAAGCGGTGCTGACCGAGTTCGCCAACCCGATCACCGGCAAAACCAATCTCGTGAAGCCGAACATGATCGGCGGTACCGCCGATCCGATCGTTTTCTATTCCGTGCGTGGTTCGCGACCCGCGCGCGTCAAGCCCGCGGACTGGGCGTACACGGCGAAGAACACCTGGGACTTCCACGGCGACACCGTGTGGCTGTCCCACGACCGGGTCTACCCGCCGGGGATGCCGCAGCCGATGGGCGAGTCGAGCGTCGGCAAGGCGAATCTCGCCGACGTGCTCGATACGGCCAAAGCCTTTGTGCCTGCGAGTTTTTCGTCGACCTACTTTGCGCCTTGGCCGCGCTGGATGGAAATGGCGGGCCAGCCCGGCCATGTAATCTGGCACGCCGACGGCATCAAGCTCGAGTCCATCGACGAACTGCCGAAGGATTTCCGTGCGCGCATGGAGGCGCAATATCCCGAGCGGCTGCGCGCACTGCCCTACAACCCGGAGAAGAAAGCATGAGCGAGTCCCATGACGACACGCCTGGCGTCGATCGCCGCGACCTGTTCGCTGGCGCGCTCGGCGGGTTGCTGATGGCGCAGGCGCTCGGTGCCGGCGCGACCGAGGCGAAGCCGGGTCAGAAGCTGCCGGCGTACTACCGCGACAAGATCAAGGAAGGCGTGTATCCGCCCTGCGACGAGCGGCTGCGCGGCGAGATCGACGCCGTGCTCCGCCGCACCGAGGAAATCTGGAACGCGCAGGAATGGTGGAAGCTGCCGGAGGAAATCTGGGATCGGGACGACGCGAACCCGATGTACGTCGCCGAAGAGCTCTACGACGTGCTGATCGGCTGGCCGACGCTCGACAAGTACATCTTCCCGCCGAAGAAGGGCCTCGAGGCTTTCCGGTGGGGCTATGCGAACCTGTGGGTGAAGGAACTCGCGCCGGGGCTTTGCCTCGCGCTCTACGATCACTGGTTCGAGATCAAGATCCGTGCGCCGGGCCCGATCGGCACGCCGCGCGCGGGCTTTGACCGGGTGCTGTCGATCTACCGCAAGACCGACAAGGGCTGGCGGCAAAGCCTCTATGCGCAGTGCCCATTGGGGCCTGACACCTACATCCGGCGCGCGCTCGAGAAGCTCGTCCGGCCCGACTTCCCGGATTTCGTCGAGGAAGTGAAGCGCGGCCGTATCGACGACCCGCGGCTCGCACCCGGTGGAGCAGGTGAGCGATGAACGTTGTCATCACCGGCAGCACCAAGGGCATCGGCCTCGGGATGGCGCGCGAGTTCCTGCGCCGCGGCCACCCTGTCATGGTGTCGAGTCGCGGTGAAGCCGCGGTGCGCGAGACGGTTGCCGCGCTGGCGCGTGAATTCCCGAGCGTGAAGGTGGTGGGTCATGCCTGCGATGTTGCCCGCTACGCCGACGTGCAGGCGCTCTGGGCCGCCGCCGCCACCGCTTTCGGCAAGGTCGACATCTGGGTCAACAACGCCGGGCGCGACGGTTCGAAGCTGCCGTTCTTCATGATCGCTCCCGAGGATCTGCGCGCCACGGTCGAGACCAACCTCATCGGACTCATGAATTGCAACCGCGTCTGCATTCCCGGCATGTACCAGCAGAAGGGCGGCTGGATCTGGAACATGGAGGGCTTCGGCAGCAACGGCGCTGTTCGCCCCACCGTCAGCGTGTACGGCGCGACGAAATACGCCTTGCGGTATTTCACCAAGGCCATGGTGGCGGAGCTGAAGGCGACACCGGTGAAGGTCGGCTACCTGAGCCCTGGTATCGTGATCACCGACCTGCTCGTGCCACCGCCCGAAAAGCGCGGCGAAGCCTGGCAGAAGAGCAAGAAAATCCTGAATATCCTCGCCGACAGCGTCGAGACCGTGACGCCCTGGCTGGTGGAGGGGATGCTGGCCGCACGCGAGAGTGGCGCGGCAGTGCGCTGGCTCACCGGCCCCAAGGTGCAGTGGCGATTCCTGAAGTCGCTCGTCGTCAAGCGCGACGTGTTCGGCCCGCTCGGTTACTGATCCGCTGCGGCCTGGAAGCGCAGGCGCACGCCGGTGCGCCGTTCCACCGCGACGCCGTTCTCGCGCGCCGGCTGGAAGCGCCACTTGCGCACGGCCGCGAGCGCGGCTTCCTCGTGCACGCCGGTGGGGCTCGAGTCGATCACGCGGATGTCGCGGGTCTCCCCGTCCCGGTCGACCGTGAAGCTGACTTCCACCCAGCCCAACACGTCGCGGTTGCGACCGCGCACGCTCGGCTCGACGAAGCGCCGGAACTTCAGATCGGTAAGGGTCACGCGCTTCGGGCCCGTGTCGGTCGTCGCCGTGTCCGCAACAGTGCCCGCAACGGGAGCGGGTGCAGGTGTCGTTGTGTCAGCAGCCGCGCCCTACGGCGGTGCGTTGCCATTGGTGGTGCCGGCGAAGCTCGCGAGCCGCGCCTCCGCGTCGCTCGACTTTGGCTTCGTGTCGGCCGCGGGTTTTTTCCTGGGCGTCTCGACGGGCTTCGGCTTTCGCTCGGGCTTTTTTTCCGCCGGCTTCGCTTCCGGTAAAGGCATCTGCACCGGCGGTGGGGCCGGGGTCGCAGCGGGAGGCGGCGTCTCGCGCAGGATCGGGCTTGCCACAGGCTCGGCTGCGACCCCGGCCGACTGCTCGACCGGTGCCGGCGTTGCGGGCGGCTCCGGCCACAGCAGCGCCGCGATGATCGCCACCGCGACTGCACCCGCGACACCACCGAGCAAGGCGGGCGAGAGGCGGCTGCGCTCGGGACTCGTCGCGACGGGCGCCGGCGCGGCCA
>SXGS01682930.1_pt1 | contig 13216 bp, 7 predicted proteins | sample 3174681 | NCBI WGS metagenome assembly SXGS01 (sample SAMN11356861, study PRJNA531348) | freshwater metagenome | isolation source: freshwater sample F1-80 | place: China: Fuxian Lake, Yuxi | collected 2017-12-25
ATGCCCACGTACGGGTATTGCTCGGCCTTGCCTTGACGGTCCATTTCCGATGCGAATACCTTGGCGCTCGGGTTGAAGCTCACCTCGGGGTGTAGCGAGTTGAGCACGGGCGACTCCCAAGGCTCATAGTGTTCGGGGAACGGCCCCTCCACCAGATCCGCGGCGAAGAACTTGGCCGCGCCCTCGGGAAGCATGATGAACGCGCCGAACTTCCCGGGTGGCGCGTCGGCCTTGTAGTCCGGCGTATCGCCGGACCATCGTTGACCGTCCCACTTCACCGGCGCGCGCGTGGCATCCCACGGCTTCCCGTTCGCGTCCAACGACGCGCCGTTGTAAAGGATGCGGCGGTTGGCCGGCCACGACCACGACCATTGCGGAAACAGACCCAATCCGGTCGGATCCTCCTGCCCGCGTCGCGCCATCAGGTTCCCCGCCTCGCTCCACATGCCGCAGTAGATCCAGTTGCCGCCCGTGGTGGAGCCGTCGTCCTTCATCTCGCCGAAGCCGGCCAGTTGCTTGCCGGTGACGAGGTCGCGCCCGTTCACTTCGCGCGCGACTTCCGCCAATACGGGCGAAGCCGGCGTGGCGTAGTTCCAGCTCATGTTGACGAGCGGCTCCGGCGCGGCTCCGCCTTCCTTCTCGTACAGCTCGCGGACCTTCAGGAACAGCCGCCCCAGGATCTCCTGATCGCGGAGCACTCCCACGGGCGGATCGAGCGCCGCTTCCTTCCACTGCAGCCAACGCGACGAGTTGACGAACGCGCCGTCCTTTTCGGCGAAGCACGAGGCGGGCAACAGGAAGACCTCGGTGGCGATTTGGGCGGGATCGGCGGTCTTCTCGTAGTATTTGGCGGCGAGCTTCTTGGCCTTCCAGAACGCAGCGGTTTCCGTCTCGAAATTCTCGGCGACAATCATCCACTTCAGCTTCGCGAGCCCGCCGAGCATCTTCTCCGTGTTCGGACCGTTCGCAACCGGGTTCATGCCGAAGCTGATCAGCCCGTCCATGCGGCCTTCGAACATCCGGTCGAAGATGTAGCCCCAACTGAGGTTTTCGGTTTCTCCCAGCTTGGGGAGCCAATCGTAGCCGAAGCCGTTTTCGCGGGTGGCTTTGGTCCCGTAGTACGTCTTGAGCAGGCTTGTCATGAACTTCGGAGTGTTGCCCCAATAGTTCATGGAGTCGGGCCGAAGCGGCTTGGGCGTGTTCGCCTTCAGGTACTCGTCGAGCGTGGACCATTGGGCGCGCGGCAGCTTCAAGTAGCCCGGCAGGTTCATCCAGGAGCCCATGTCGGTGGCGCCCTGGATGTTGGCGTGTCCGCGTTGCGCGTTGACGCCGCCGCCCGGCATGCCGATGTTGCCCATCAGCATCTGGAACATCGCGGCCGCGTGGATCAACTGCACCGAGTGGCTGTGGTGCGTCCAGCCGAGCGCGTAGAGGACGGTACCGGTTTTGTCCGCCGCGGACGCAATCAGCAGCATGTCCGCCGCCTTGCTGAACTCCTCCGCCGTGCAGCCGCAGATCTCGGCGACCTTCTCCGGCGTGTAGCGCGCGTAGTGCTTCTTCATCAGTTGGAAGACGCTGCGCGGATGCTCCATCGTGGGGTCGACCTTGACGTAGCCGTCCGGTCCCGTTTCATATTGCCAGGTCGCCTTGTCGTAGCTCTTTTTGGCGGTATCCCAGCCCGTGAAATGACCGCCCTCGAACCCGTAGCCTTCCCGGACCAGGAAGGTGGCGTTGGTGTGTTGGCGCACGTACGCGCCCTGGTATTTCCCGCTAGACAGACTGGAGTGGATGAGGCCGCCGAGAAACGCGATGTCGGTGCCCGAGCGGATGGGCACGTAGTAGTCCGAGACCGCGGCGGTGCGGCTGAATCGCGGATCGACGCACACGATCTTCGCCTTTAGCTTCCGCTTGGCTTCCATCACGAAGCGGAATCCGACGGGGTGATTCTCGGCGGGATTACCGCCCATCACCAGCACGACATCGGCGTTGGCCACGTCGCCCCAGCCATTCGTCATCGCTCCGCGTCCGAACGTGGCGGCCAGACTGGCCACCGTCGGGCCGTGTCAAAGACGGGCCTGGTTTTCGTAGGGCAGTATGCCGAGCCCGAATCGGAACTTCCCGAGCAGGAAGTTCACCTCGTTCGTGTCGGTGCAGCCTCCGATCAGCGCCACGCGGTCGAGCCTGTTGACGACGCGGCCCTTCTCGTCTTTCGTCTGGAAGCCCGCGTCTCGCGAAGTCTTGATGAGCCGCGCCATCTTGTCGAACGCGTCGTCCCACGAGATCGCTTTCCACTCCGATGCGCCTGGCGCGCGGTGGAGCGGACGGGTCTGGCGCTCGGGGCTGTTGACGAACTCCTTCAACGACGCGCCCTTGGAGCAGAGCGTGCCGCGATTGATGGGGCTCTCCGGATCGCCTTCGATATGCACGACGGCGGGCTTCACGTTCTTGGACTTGTCGCCCAGCGTGTGGATCACCACGCTGCACCCGACCGCGCAGTACGGGCAGACCGAATGGGTCTGGGTCGTGCGCGAGATCTTCAGTTCACGAACGGCCGCCTGCGCGGGCCGGAGATCGAAGCCGAACGCGGTGATTGCGGCGCCGGAGGCGAGGAACGATCGGCGCGACGGTTGATCCATAACAGACTAGTGTCTATCATTTTTCGCGACGGTGGGAGACCTCGGCCGGCCGAAGCCCTGGGCGCACCGGACGCCGATGTTCGGACTTCGTTCGAGCGGCCTCGCCCAGCTTCTGTACGCAGTGGTCAAGTATTTGGCGACGTCCACCCACGATCCGCCGCGGATGACCTTGTACTGACCGGTGGCGGGTCCTTTCGGATTCGACTCGGGAGCCGACTTGTAGTACTCGCGCTCGTACCAATCCTGCGTCCACTCCCAGACGTTGCCGGCCGCGTCGTGGAGCCCGAAGTAATTCGGCTTGAACTTACCGGTTTCGCAGGGACCGGCCAGCGTGTCGTAGCAAGCGTCCTGTTTGCTAGGGCCCTTCTCCCCCCACGGATACTTGGCGCCCTCGGCGAGGCCCCGCGCGGCCCGCTCCCACTCGGCTTCGGTGGGTAGGCGCTTGCCCGACCAGGCGCAGTACGCGGCCGCGTCGAGCCAGTCTATGGCGGCGACCGGAAGCTTCTCCTTGCCTGCCGGGAACCGGCCTTTTTGCCAATTGTAAGGAGCGCGGTGTTTGGTGGCTTTCACGAACGCGGCATACTGTTCGTTCGTGGTTTCGCGCGCGTCGATGTAGAAGGCGTCCAGAACGATCTTTCGCACCGGGCGGTCGTCGGTGAGCAACTCCGGCCACCATTGCAGCCCGTCGTCGGGAAGCTTGTGCGTGCGGCCGCGGGCGAAGTCGCCGCCGGGGATGAACACCATGCCGGGCTCGGCCGCGAACAGTTGCGCGGCAGCGAGCAGGCTAAGCGTAAATCGAAGTGATGTCATCGATCGGAATGAAGCCGGCCGGCCCGAGCGGGTCCACGTAAGGGAAGGCCCGGCCGGAGGGAGTGTTCTTCATTTCCTTGGACCAGTCGATTCCGAGGGCGGAGAACATCGTGGCGGCGATGTTTTCGATCCGCGGCTGTTCCTTGCGCTCCCAGCCGGTATCGAGACACTTGGCGCCGTCCTTGTCGGTGGCGCCGTGGATCGAGCCGGCCTTGACCCCGGCTCCCGCGAACAACGCCGGGAAGCAGCGATTGTAGTGATCGCGGCCGGCCATGTTGTTCAAAGCGCCCGGCGTGCGGCCGAACTCGCTCATGACGACGACCAGCGTCTCGTCGAGAAGAGTCTTGCCCGGCGACGATTTGGAGGGAGTCGTCGAGAGATCCTCGATCAGGCTCGAGAGAGCGGGATCGAGCTCGTCGCAAAGGGTGTAGTGGTTCGCCGCGGCCTTCTTGTCCCAGATCTGCACATGGTGATCCCAGCCGGGGTGGCAGATGTGGATGTAGTGGGCGCCGGCGTCTTGCTTTAGCACGTTGCGCGCCAGCGCGCAGGAGATGCCGATCTGGTTGTTGCCGTAGCGCTCTTTGTCCTGGGGAGTCAGCTTGAACGCCTCGGGCCAGCGCGGGTCCGACAGAAGCAGGTGCGCGGTTTCGTAGAAGTCCTCGTACCCGGCCATGTCGCGGCCCATCTTGGAGATGCGGGAGCGCTCGGAATCGCGCAGGGCGCTGAGCAGCCGCCAGCGTTCCTCGAGCAACGCGGCGGCCTTCCGGTCGAGCGACATGCCCTTGGTCGCCGAGTCCGGATTGATATCGACCACCGAATAGCGGGGATGCAGGAACCCGGTCGACAAGGCGCCGGGAAACGCCTTGTCCAGATTGAAGGACATGTAGCTCGGAAACGTGTCGGTGGGGCGGCGCCGCTTCTCGAGTTCGTACGCCATCACCGATCCGAGAGCCGGAATCTCGCGGGCGAACGCGAGGTTCAACTGGCGGCCGGTCTGGACGTAATACTGACCGCGGAAGTGGACTTCCTCGTGGCTCAACATCGAGCGCAGGATGGCGAACTTGCCGATCTGCTTCTCGAGCTTGGGAAACAAGCGGTGCGAGAGGTGAAGATCCCCTTTGACCTTCTGGATGTCCAGGTCCTTGGGCAGCCCCGCGCTTTCCTTGAAGTCGAAGGACTCGATGTGGCTGATCGCGCCCGACACCTCGTAGTAGATGACGTTGCGGGCGTTACCCCTCGGATTCGCCTTGAGGCCGTAGGTGTTCGCGGAGACGCTGGGGACCAGACCGCCCGCGGCGGCCATCGCCAAACCCGTCCCACCGAATTCGAGGATCTCGCGCCGGGAACGGCCCAGCTTGCCGACTGTTTGCATGGCTTGCCTCTCCCTAGTAGTTGAAAAAGAATTCGGTCAGATTGATGAGCGCCCACTGAAGGTTCTGAGCGCCGTCCACGCGATTGCCATTGAGCGCGGCCCGCGCGACTTCACCCTCGGAGCGGGAGGGCCGCCGCGACAGGGTGGACAGGAACAACTCGTCGACGACCTTGCCGTCGTCTTTGTAGGAATCGAGCAGCCGTTGGACGCGGCTGTCTTTCGCCGCCAGAACCCGGTCGTTCACTACCGGCGACTGCATCAACAGCAGCGGCTGCAGAGGCGATCCCTGGAGAGGCTTCGGCGGGTTGTTGCGGTTCGACTGGCCGAAAGTCTGCATGAAGTATTTGATGTCGCCACCACCAGACGGCCCGCTGAGCTGCATCGCCATGGTCATCGGCAGATCGCCGAGCTTGAAGTTGCCGGGACGGCCAGTGGCGGTCGCGATCGCATCGTGCAGTTCCTCGGCCGTCAGCATCCGGACGAACTTCCGGGCGAAGTATTTGGAGTAGCTGTCCTTCCATTCGCCGTCGAACCGGGCCGAAAGCTGGTACGCGTTCGACTTGCAGATCCTGGCCAGCAAGTGCCTGACACTGTGGGAGTTCTTCCGAAAGTCGGCCGCCAGGGCGTTCAGCAGTTCGGGGTGGGAAGGCTGCAACTCCCAGCCTTTGGGAACGTTATTGGGGTCCTGCCGGGCAAGGTCGAATTCGTCGAACGGCTCGACAATCCCTTGTCCCATCAACTGCTTCCAGAACATGTTGGCGGTTGCCCGGGCGAACTGATCGTGGGAGGTCAGCATGCGGCCGAGTTCGACCCGGGGCTCGACGCCAGGTTTGGCGGCTTCACCGGTCAAGATGAAAGCGGGGGTGTTCGGGCCGCCGTATCGAGGCACCCGGATCATGCTCTTGCCCTTGGTGTCGTAGCCGGAGGCGCCATCGTCGATCAGGAACTCACCCGACTGCGGCTTCCCGTTCTCCCAATACATGAGGTAGCGGTTGTTCCCCATGAACGAGGCCAGCTTGAAGAATTCGTGCCGCTTGCGCTGACTCAGCCAGACGTTGACCTTCTCGAGGTGGCCTTTGCCGTCGTGGCATGTGATGCAGGAAGTGTTGATCCCGAGGAAGACTTTCGAGTAGAGGACCGCCAGTTCGTCGTGGGTGTCGAGCTGGTGGACCATATCCATGTCCTTGCCGTTGTCCGGTTGCGGCTTGCCCTGCACGTGCTCACGCGCGATCACGCTGGCCGCGGCGACAACATGGTTCGACTTGGCGGACGCGGCGATGATATCCCGCGCGACGTCGTCGTAGGGACGGTCGGCACGGAGGTTCTCCTTCATCCAGTAGTGGAACAGATTCTGTCCGCGCCCCATCTTTCCGTTGGCGCGGAAGGTGTCCATGAAGAAGTACGCCCACCTATCGACGAAAGCTTCGGAATCGAGCAGCCGGTCCACCAGCTTGTCGCGCTTGGTGGGATCGGTATCGGTGGCGAAGGCGCTGATCTCCTGGGTGGAGGGGATGCGCCCCGTGAGGTCGAGCGAGACGCGACGGAGGAACTCCGCGTCGCTCGCGAGGGCGGCGTGCGGGATGCGGTCCCGTTGCATCTTGCCGAAGATCTGAACGTCGATGAAGTTCTTCGGTTTGACTTGGAACTTGGCGGTGTCGACAGAGGGCAGCGCCTTGGCGACCCGCTCGGTCAGCCCGGAGGCGGTCTCTTTTTTCGGCGCCAACAGGCTGCCGTGAATTTCGGCGAACTTCTCGGGCGAGAGGTTCTCCTCGCGAGGCTTTTGCGGAGCTTTCTCGGCCGCGTATACGGCGGCGGAACAGATCAAGGCGGTGGTAAACCGAACCATCCAGCCCTCCTAACTAGCGCTAGTGAATCGTCGCGTGGGCGCACTGAGACCGGTCCGCGCCGCGCGCAATTGACAATATTATGAAGGAGCGAGGGGAGCGGCGTCAATTTCCACCTTCAAGTGGTGGCGAATTGACGCTGCGGCGGGCAGGCTCAGAAGTTGAAGCGCAGGACCAGTTGCAGGGTCCGGCTGTTGGACTGGAAGGCCAGATCTGGGCGGGCGAACTGCGGATTGGCGACGCTCGGAGCGCCGGATGCGCCTTGTTGACCGGGCAGCAGCATCGTAAAGTCGGAGAAGTTCACCCGCGGCCGGAAGGACGCTGAGTTGGCGAATCCAGGCGTGTACTGCGCGATGTTCAGGACATTGTAGGCCTCGGCCCGGAACTCGACCGTCTTCTTTTCAGCCACGGCGACCCGCTTGGACACCGCGACGTCGAAGTTGTTGATTCCCGGCATACGCAGGGTGTTACGCCCGCCGTTCGGAAAACTGCCCTGCCCGGCGAGGATATAGCGCGCGTTCGGATTCTCGGCGACCCAACCGACGATGCGGGAGCGGTCGGCGGCGACGTTCGGGCTGCAGTTTCCGCCACCCCGGCAGATTGCCCGGACGCCGGAGCCGGTGTTGTCCAGGCCCGCCGGATTCACGATGGTCCGGTCGGCGAAGTTGTCGCCGTTCATATTGGAGTCGACGCCGGAAAGCGCCGTCGCCCAGCCTCCGGTCTCGGCGGTGTAGGTCCCGGAGAACGCCCAGTTGCCAAGTAGGTTCTTCGCTGCCCACTTCGAATTTCGGAGCCACTGCGTCTCGTAGACCCACGATAGAGTCATGCGATGACGGTGGTCCAACGCCGAATCGGAGCGTTCCGGCCGGAGATTGTTGAAGTCTTGCGGGCGGCGAGGGGTGATGAGAGAGCTCGAGACCACCGTGGTGCCGTCGTCGATGTTGTGCGACCACGTATAGCTGCCCAACACCTGGAAGCCCCTGCTGAAGCGGCGGTTAAGCTGAAGTGCCAAGCCATGGTAGGTGGAATTGCCTTGCGGCTTGAATCCCAGGACCGTGGCCCCGAAGCCCTGACCCGCCCAGGTGTTCGTATTGAAGGAAACCACGTCCGCGAGCGTCGTCCTGAGGCCGTCGATCTGCTGATCGCTCGGCCTTTGAAGGAACGTTGGAAGGACCGTGGAGGCTTCGCTCGTGACCAGCGCCTGGCGGTTCAACTGGATCTGCTGCGGCAGGTGGATTCCCCGCGTGCCCAGGTAACGCGCTTCGAAAGTGTAGTCGCTGGCGAACGTGTGCTGGACGCCCAAGGTCCACTGGACCGAGTATGGCCGCTGCTGATCGGGAATGTAGGCGGAGGTGCGAGCACGCGCGGCCGCGGCGGAATTCACGGGAGTGAAGGCGTTCGGGATGCCGCCTCCGGCCAGGAACGACGGTTGATTCGCCCGGGTGATATGCGCATCGGCGGTGGTGGAGAACTGCGGCGGCAGCGACAGCACGCCCATGTTCTGGTAGACCTGATCGTACGAAAGCCCGAAGCCGGCGCGAACCGCGGTGTGGCCGCTCTTGCCCGGCGACCAGGCTAACCCGACACGGGGGGCAAAGTCCCGCTTAGACGCACGAGGCGAGCGGAAGTCCACCAGCCCGGGAACGCTCGCCACCGAGTTGAGTTGCTGCAGCTTCGCTCCCGCCGGCACGTCCACGAACTCGTATCGCAGACCGGCATTGATCGTCAGGTTCGGGCGAAGGCGGAAGTCGTCATTCACGTAGCCGTAGTGCGACAGGAGGTTCCCGGCAAACGGCAGCGCACCCACGCTGCGAACCGCGAACTCGGGAGTGATGTCCAGGAGGTACCGCTCCAGCGTGTTGTACTGATAGTCTCCCCGGGAGCGCTGCACGAAGAAGTTGCTGCGATTCACCTTGCGCCCGTCATAGCCGAACTTCAGCGCATGGCGTCCACGGATCCAGGTCACGTTGTTCACCAGTTGGAACGTGTTGGAAACGTCGGTCTGGGGCAGGACGAAGAAGGGACCGATGTTCAGGCCGAGGTCCCGGAACGAGAGATTGGGAAACGCGTCGAGTCCGGGGAAGGAATAGCTGTTCACCTTGTAGTCGGAATAGTACCGGCTGTAGGAGGCGCGCAGTTCGTTGGTCATCGTCGGACTGAAGGTGTGGAAGTGACCGACGGTAGCGACGTGCGACTTGATGTCGTAGGGCGAGAAAAACGCCGGGAGGTTGGCGTTGGTGTCGATGCTGTTGGATCCGCGATAAAGGTAGCGGCCGCGGATCTGGTCCCTGGCGGAGAGGTTCCAATCGGCGCTGCCCACGTAGTTCTTGACGTTGACGAAGCTCGGCGCCGCAACCGACAACGTACCGAGAGGAATCTGAACACCGCTCACCGATGCGAAACGGTTGGCCGGCGCGGCGGCCGCGGGAACATACTTCTTGAACTGGTCGAGGTTGGTTCGGCTGACGCCGGGCGCCGAATCGAGCAAGCGCAGTCCGTCCACGGTCGGCACGGTGATCGCGCCGGCGTTGGTTGCCGCCTGACCGGTCGGGTTGTACTCATGGTTGAAGAAGTAGAACAGCTTCTCCTTGATGACCGGCCCTCCCACGTTCCCGCCGAGGCGGTTCTGGTCGTACCGAGGCTGGCTTCGGATTCCCTGGCGCTTGAACGACTCGTCGATGGCATTCAGGTGGCGGTTCTGGAAGTACTCGTAGACAGTGCCGTGCATCTGGTTGGTTCCCGATTTCACGACCGTGTTGAACTGGCCGCCCGTGGAGTGGCCGAATTCCGCCGAAAACTGGTTCTGCAACAGCGAGAACTCCGCGACGGCTTCGTTCGTCACCGGCAGAAGTGGACCGGTAATCGCGCGGTTGTTGTTATCGGTGCCGTCGATCATGAAGTTGTTGTTGCTGGGGCGCTGGCCGCCAACCGACGGGCCGGTGCCGAATCCGATTCCACCCGGCGACGAGACGCCGGCGCTCAACAGGCTCATGTTCAGCACACCGAGGTTGCCGATGCCAGTCAGGGGCAGTTCCCGCGCCTGGCGCCCGTCATAGGTGGACCCGATCTGAGATGTCGTCGTGTCGACCAGGGCCGGCGCGTCGGTCACCGACACGGACGTCGACTGGCCGGCCACCTCCAACGAGACGTTCTTGGTTGCGGTCTTGTTGAGTTGAACGGCGACGCCGCGAAGGTTGACCGCCTGGAACCCCTCCTGCCAAGCCGCCATTCGATACCCGCCTACGGGCAGGTTGTGGAAACGGTAGACCCCGGTCGCATCCGAAGCGGTGGAGTACTTGACTCCGGTCTGCTCGTGGGTCAACTCGACCGCAACATTGGGAACCGCTCCTCCCGCCGGGTCCGTAATGACACCTGTGAGATTGCCATCTGTCGCCTGCGCCCACAGCGAACACGCCGTGAAGCAGCAGGCAACGACGGCTAGTGAGAATCGCCCGATATTCATGTTCATTGTTGATCTAACCTCTCTCGCCAATGTGCCAGGCCTCCCTCCCGGGCTCTATCGGCGGGATCGCGTTCGCTCTTGATAGACCGCCTGTCCAACGGGGGGCCTATGCCGGCTGAATATTTGCCGCCGCATCAGCGACATACGGGCTGTGAATTCCGATTTCGCTGGACTTCGGGGGCGGTTGCCGTATAATCCCACTGAGAGGCTTTCATGAGCGCCCACATTGATCGGATGTACGGCAACCGCGGCCCGGCCGCCCCTCTCGCCTCACTGTCCCCAAAATAGGAACAATTCCGCATTCCCAGTTGGATCGGGCTGGCCCTGTGCGGCCGCCGCCCACGGTTGTTCTCCAGGAGAATTCAATGTTCAGTCCCGTTTATTGGGTCATCGCCCTTGCGTTGATCCTGTTGTTCATTGTGTCCGCCAAGGTCGTGTTCGGCGTCGTCACGATCCGCGAAAATCAGGTCGGCGTTGTCATCCGCAAGTTGAGCTTGGCAGGCAAGACCCTACCCACCGAGCGTGTAATCGCCTTGAACGGCGAACCCGGCTACCAAGCGGATTCGCTCGCTCCCGGCCTCCATCTGTGGATGTGGCCATGGGTCTATCGCGTTGAAAAATATCCCATTACGGGCGTTCCTCCCGGCTTCGTCGGCCTAGTCATGGCGCGCGACGGTTCGCCGATCCCGGTGCATCGGATTCTTGCCGCCGCCGCGGAATGCGACAACTTCCAGGATGCGCGCGCGTTCCTGTCGAAGGGTGGCCAGAAGGGACGGCAGTCCGCGATCCTGACCGCGGGACTCTACCGCATCAATCCCGTGCTCTTCGAAGTCAGCACGGACGTCCCGATCCGCCGGATCGACTCCAACAAGGTCGGAGTAGTCACGGTCTTGGACGGCTCACCCATGCCGGTCGGCCAGATGGCCGCTCCGTCGGTAGCGGGTCACAGCAACTTCCAGGATCCTGAGGCGTTTGTCCGGGCCGGAGGTTGCCGCGGCTTGCAGGAGCAGATCATCCTCGCCGGTAGCTGGAATATCAACCCATGGTTTGCCGAGGTGGAGGAGTACGACCTCACCGAGGTTCCCATCGGCCATGTCGGCGTCGTCGTGAGCTTCGTCGGCTCCGATGAGAAGTCGCGCGACGTCTCCGGCGAGACGTTTACCCACGGCAACATCGTGGAGAAAGGGGGCAAGGGCGTCTGGAAGGAGCCGCTTTATCCGGGCAAGCATCCGTTGAATCCGAGGGTGATGCGCGTCGAACTGGTGCCGACTACAAATATAGTTTTAAATTGGGCGACGGCGCGATCGGAGGCCCACAAGCTCGATGAGAAGCTCTCCACGATCTCGGTACGGTCGGTCGATGGCTTCACCTTCAATCTGGACGTGAGCCAGATCATCAACATCGGGGCCACCAAGGCTCCCTGGGTGATCTCTCGCGTCGGCTCCGTGCGCAATCTCGTGAATCAGGTCCTGGAACCGATCGTTGGAAACTATTTTCGTAATAGCGCACAGAGCTACACGGTGCTCGACTTCCTGGCGAATCGCGTGCAGCGGCAGAGGGAGGCCGTGGAGCACATCTCCGCCGCCATCATGGAGTACGACGTGCAAAGCGTCGACAGTCTGATCGGCGACATTACACCTCCGCTCGAGCTGATGAAAACGCTGACCGACCGCAAGATCGCCGAGGAGCGTCAGAAGACCTATCGCGTGGAGGAAGCCACGGAAATCACCCGCCAGGAGCTCGAGAAGCAGAAAGCCCTGGCCGACAAGCAGCGCGAGATCGTAGGGTCCGAGCAGGATGTCCGGATCGCCGAAATGCGGGCGAACGCCGTGGTAAAGACCGCATCGGGAGAGTCGGACGCCGCCGCTAGACGGGCGGAGGGGCAAGCGATGGCCTCCAGACGGGTTGGCGAGGCGGAGGCGGACGTGGTCGCGATGAAGGGCCGAAGGGAAGCCGAGGCCATCGAGGCCATAGGTCTTGCGAAGGCGGAGTCCTACGACAAGGGTGTGAAGGCCATGGGCGAGCACTATGGCTTGCTGCAGATCTTCACGGTGCTCGCCGACAAAAACGTCCGTCTGACGCCAGATGTACTGGTTTCGGGCAGCCAGGGCAACGGCAGTCCGTCATCGGAAGGCATCCTCGCGATCCTGTTGCGCGACCTGATGTCCCGTAAGTAACGGCGATTCCTCGACCGGGGAGCCCCCCGCGACGCTACAATGGAAGTTTGCGATGAAGCGCGAATTTCGTACGGCGCGGTCCGGGGCTCCTCGAATCCGGTCCACCACCATCCTTTGTGTCAGACGCGAGGGCAAAGTGGTGATGGCGGGAGACGGCCAGGTCACCATGGGATCGGAGGTCCTGAAGGGCTCGGCCAACAAACTCCGGCGGCTCTTCAAGGAGAAAATACTGGCGGGATTCGCCGGATCGACCGCGGATGCGTTCGCGCTGTTCGCCCGATTCGAGGCCAAGCTGGAGCAGCACAACGGCAACCTCTCGAGATCGGTGGTCGAGCTCGCGAAGGACTGGCGCACAGACAAAGTGCTGCGGCATCTCGAAGCGTTGCTTCTGGTTGCCGATCTCAACAATACGTATCTGCTCGGCGGCAATGGCGATGTGATCGAACCCGACGAGGCGGTGGCGGCCATCGGTTCCGGCGGAGGCTACGCCAAGGCGGCCGCCGTCGCGCTGCTGCTGAATTCGAACCTGGACGCCCGCGCGATCGTCGAAAAATCGATGGAGATCGCCGGACGGATCTGCATTTACACCAACCAAAGCATTCGCTACGAGGAACTGGGCTAGAGGCATGGTGATCTACCTGCCCGCTCAGTCCAGCCAGGACTCGCCGCTCCTTGACGAGTTGACTCCACGCGAGATTGTCGAACAGCTCGACAAGTACGTGATCGGCCAGAACGACGCCAAGCGAGCTGTCGCGATCGCGCTCCGGAACCGGATTCGGCGCCAGCGCCTCGAGCCCGAAATGGCCGAGGAGGTGATGCCGAAGAACATTCTGAGGATCGGTCCGACCGGCTGCGGCAAGACAGAGATCGCGCGGCGGCTTGCAAAGCTCGCCAACTCCCCCTTTTTGAAGGTG
>SXGS01073612.1_pt1 | contig 13215 bp, 11 predicted proteins | sample 3174681 | NCBI WGS metagenome assembly SXGS01 (sample SAMN11356861, study PRJNA531348) | freshwater metagenome | isolation source: freshwater sample F1-80 | place: China: Fuxian Lake, Yuxi | collected 2017-12-25
CCGAGGTCACGGTCGGGGATAAGCGCGACGCACGCGACGCCTTTCTCGGACTCGCTTGCGAGCGTCCTGTGGACGGCGGCCGAAGAAGCCGAGTGGTCGTCCTCGGGGGTGCGGGACCGGTCGACAAAAACCTGCTGGCGGCGGGGGTCGCAGTCGCGAACCGCGACTTCCTCCTCCACTGCCTGAATTGGCTCGCCGAGAAGGCGACGTCGGCGGGTGCGCTCGAATCGGACGTCCCGGGATCCCGCGTCGAGCCGTCCCGGCGGCTCGACGGCTTCGTCACCCTCTTCGCGCTCGGGCTCTTCCCGGCAGGTTTCGCCGTCTTGGCGCTCGTCGTCTTCCTTCGCCGCCGCAACTGATCCCATGTCGCCGAAAACCACCGTCTTCCTCGTCGTGCTCGTGCTATCGGCCGCCGTCACGCTTTGGTTTCTGAACCGCGCGGATCCTCCGGTCGACGCGGCGGCGCGGCGGTTGTTTCCCGGCCTGGCGTCGGAGGACGTGCGCGAGTTCCGCTTCGAAGGCGGCGGCGACGACGGCTTGGTCCTCGTCCGACGCGCGGACGGCTTCTACGTCGAACGACCCGGAAAGCCGACGCGACGCGCACGGAACGAACGGATGGAGGTGGCGCTCCGCGCGGTCGGCTCCGCCGCGTTTCTGAATGCGCGCCCGGACGTGAAGCCCGCCGACGACGTCGGGTTCGGACTCGATCCGAGCCGTCGCCGTTCGGTGGTTGCGGTCGCTTCGGACGGGCGACAGTCCCGCCTCGACGTCGGAGCCCCGGTCCGCGCCGGCACCGTCATCGCGCGGCAGGGGAAGCTCGGACCTGCAGTCGAAATCGACTCCGTCCTCGTCTCCGATCTGTTCCCCGGGGGCGAAGCTTGGATCGATCCGCGCTTGATCCCCTGGTACTCGCCTTCCGTAATGAAATTTCGAGTCTTCGACCGGAAGGACGGAGGCCGAAGCTACGGCGCCGTCCGCCAATCCGGCCGGTGGTTTCTGCAAGAGCCGACCGCCGTACGCGGCGATCAGACCGCGCTCGACGCATTGATCGCGCATTTGTGCGCCGTGGAGGCGGCGGGCCCGGCGCCTTCCGCGACGGCGCCGGTCGTCGTCGCCCGCGTGCGGCTTGAATTCAAAGAAGGCGGGAGCTTGGACGTCGCCTTCGGCGCGTTGCAGGACGGCAAAGCGGCGGCGCGCGCCGAACCCGACGGAAGTTGGGAGCAGATCGACGGAGGGCTGATCGACCGCCTGCTCTGCGATCCCGCCTTGCTGCGGACGCGGCGGCTCGTCGACACTGAAGCCGGCCGCATCGTCGAGATTCGTTTGCAAGAGAACGACGGACCGGCCGAACGCGTCGTCCGCCTCGGGACGGCGTTCGTCTTCGTCGCACCGGATTCCTTCCGCTGGCTCGTACCGGAGCATCTCGCACCGGGAGCGCGGCCGGATTCGAGACCGACGGCGCCGTTCACGCTCGATCCGACCGCAGGGCTCCGCTTCGTCGAGGCGATCGGCGATATCGAAGCCGTCGATTTCCCGCCTACGGCGACCGACTTCCCGGTCGAGTTCGGGCTCGTCGTCGTAGCCGCAAGCGATGCGGGCGGCGCAGTGCGCGTCGAAAAGCGGCTCGAGTTCGGACCGGAAGCCGAGGGTCGCCGCTTGATCCGTACATCGGACGGCGTCGTCGCAGCGGTCAGGTCCGCGGACGTCGCTTTCCTGCGACGGCCCTTCTACTCGCGCTTAGGCCGCTCCGTGACCGCGACGATGCCGCATTGCATCATGGCGGCCGAGATCGTGACCGCCGACGGCCGGACGATTTCGCTGAAAGCGGTCGACGTGAAGGACGGCAGGACGGTTTTCGAACACACCGACACGAAAGAGTCGGCGGCGTCGAAACGGCTCCCGCCGGACGCCCTCGACGCTCTCCGGGCGAAGCTCTCGTCGTTGACCGTCAAGGACTACGCGGCGTTCGGCGTCCTACCGGAGCACGGTCTCGAGCGTCCGTACCTTCGCGTCCGCTTCCGGGACACGACGCAGAAATACGAAGGGCGTCCGGAATTGGACGCAGCCGGAGCTTGGATCGAATGGCGCATCGGCGGAGACGCCGGAGGGGGCATGCGCTACGGCGAAACGTCGAATCACCCGGGGTTGGTCTTCCGCACCGAACCCCGCGATTTGGATCCTTTGCTCGATTTCTTGAATTCCTGAGGACGATCCGTCGGCAGGTCGGTCAGCGATCTCAGACCTCGCCGCAGGATGCGCTCCGTCGCCGGATCGATCGGACCGCGCCGCCAAGCGGCCGCGAGGCGCCGCACGAAGTCGGGCCGCGACTTCGCGGCGTCGTTCAGCCAATTGCCGACGGCCTTCCGGACGTACTCGCTCGGATCCGAGCGCACTTCTTCGAGCAGCGGCAGCGCCGCTTCGGGCCGCTCCTTCAAGAATTCGAGATGAAACGTCCAGACGCCGCGAGGGCGCGAGCCTTCGATCGCCGCGCGTCGCACGCCGGGGTCCGGGTCGACCACCCAACTCGTGAGCAAGTCGAGCCCGCCCGGCAGCGCGTCGCGGAGCGCCGAGCGGAACACCTCCCAGGCGATCTCCCGGACTCCCATGTTGCGGTCGCCTGCGAAGGGCCGGGCGAAGGAGAGTTTCTCGCTTAGGTCCGCCTCGTCGTCCGCGGCGACCGAGGACGCCGCCAGCGAACGAACGACGTCCGAACGATGGGTCGCGAGACGGGCGAACGCGGCGCCGGCGCGCTTCGGCGGAAGGGCGCGCATGGCCGCTAAGAGGTCGCTCGCCGCCGCACGCTGTCGCCGTCAGAACGGGACCCCTTCTTCGATCCGAGCCGCGGCGAGGCGGACGAGACCTGCAGCCGCGTCGCCGAGACCGCAGGAGGGGAGGACGGCCGAAAGCAAGGCCGGAAGGTCGATCGCCAACCATTCGACCAACGTGACCGTTTCATCCAGGCCGCGGTCGAGCGCGGATTTCACGTCCGTGGGGATTCCCTGACGAGTGCGCGCGCCTTTGCGGACGACGGGCGGAGGCGTCAGATACGGGCCCGCCGGCGGCCGCCGCCAGGGCTTTCCGCCGTCAGTCATTCGAGATTGGCGTGCCGGCGCTCCATCTCGGCGGCCGTTGTTCCTCGCTCGGCCATGAGATCCAGCACGACCAAGTCGAGCAGAAGCAGCGACGCCTGTTCGAACAGAGTCCGCATCGGTTGGAGTAGTGCGGGGACGTCCGGTCCTGCGGCCGGGTTCGGAGCGGCGGCCCCGGCGGAAGGCATGGTCGGAGGCAGGAGGACGCGCAGCGCCGCCGCCTGAGTCAGCGGCGCGAAGACCGCGCCGGTCACCCAGGCGAGGCGCGCCCCTGCGGCGATCGCCCGGCGGGCGATCGACAGCACCGATTCCGTGCTGCCGGACCCTGAGATCGCGACCAGCAGGTCTCCGACGCCGATCGCAGGCGCCGTGACATCGCCGACGACATGGACTCTGAGGCCGAGGTGGGCGAGCCTCATGGCAAACGCGCGCGCGACGAGTCCGCTCCGACCGGCGCCGATCGCATAAACGGTCTTGGCCTCGCAGATCGCCTTGCCGAACGCACGACGTTCTTCGCCGTCGACGGCACGCAGAACGCGGCCGAGATCGGCGAGGAGATGATCGGGATCGCGGGAGGGCATGGGATCCCGCCGATCAACGGCCCGTCGGCGGCGTCGCCGGAACGGATGCCGGGCGCGAAGCCGGCGCGGCCGGGCCGGAACGGGTCCGCTTGGTCGCAAAGGAACCCACGAAGTCGACCACCGTATTCGCGTACTCCATCCGACGGACGCCGTTCTTCGTTCCGAACTGGACGATGCCGCCCTGAAGTTGCGCGGAGAAGGACTTGGACCGCCCGCCGAGACGCAGCGTCGTCACGTGATAAGGGCCGCCTTCCGGATCGTCGAGTTCGACGGACGTCGTCTGCGCGCCCCATGGGGCGACCGGTTCCAGCCTCTTCCAAAGCCGTTCCCAGTCCGCGACCGAAGCCTCGCCTTCCAAGCGCCCGTCGCGACCGTCGTAAGACACCGCGATTTTTCCGTCGACGCAGGTGACCATCCGAACGTCCGGCACGACTTCCGGCGCGGAGCTTCTCCGCGTGGTCATCCGGACTTCGCCGTCCAAGAGACGGTTCGGATCGGCCGGGTCTCTGAGCGGACCGGACGAGCCGCATCCCGTCAGCAGCAGCAGCCCGACGGAGGTCGCAATCGAAAGGCGCTTCATGGGACGATCTCCGCAGCTTCGAACACGGGGCCTTCTTGACACGCTTTGCGATATCCGCCGGAACCGTCGGCTTTGGGGACCACGCAGGCGTTGCAGACGCCGTAGCCGCAGGCCATGAGTTCCTCGACGGAGAGATGAGCGCGGAAACCGTGCGCGGCGGCGAGCCGCTTGACGGCCGAGAGCATCGGCGTCGGACCGCAGGCGAAAGCTTCGATCGTTCCGAGATCGCCCAAGCATGCGGCGAGCGCGTCGGTCACGAATCCGCGCCGGCCGACGGAACCGTCGTCGGTCGCTTCGACGATCGTGACGCCGGAACGGCGGACGAAGTCTTGGATGTAGATCTCGTCCTTGTTGCGTCCCGCGAGGAAGAGATGGACGTCGGACGACCGGCCCCGGAAGGGACCGGCCAAGAGTTCGCGCACGTGATAAGCGAACGGCGCATTGCCGATGCCGCCCGCCAGCAGGACAGGACGATGGCCGGGCGTCGGATCCGGGAATCCGTTGCCGAGGAGGCCGAGGAGATGGACTTGATCCCCCGGACGAAGGGTCGTCATGAGTCCGGTGGCGCGTCCGGCCGGCTTATACAGGATCTCCGTGACCACCGTGCCGTCAGCGGCCGGGACGACGTCCGAGATGCTGAACGGCCGGGGAAGGAGCGGGTCCGTTCGTCCTTGAAAACCCAGCATGACGAAACGGGCGGCCCGCGCCCCGCGGCGGATCGCGTCGTAACGCAATCCTAAGCGCCACATGGCGGGCCGCACTTGCTCATTGAAGAGGACCGGGACGGTCTCCCGATCCATCGCACAGCCGACGATCCCCATGGTCGATCTTATCGCGGACCGGGCTTCTCGCCCACGAGTCCGAGCGCGGAAGCTTCATCCGTGATCTGGCGGCCCGCACGGCTCGAGTAGACGAAGACCGCGATGAGCACTGCGACGAGGGGAAGCGTCATCGGCGTCCAGGGAAGGCTGACATTCGGATTGAACGGCCCTGCGATCGCGATGCGCGCGCTTTCCTCAATGATCCAAAGGAAGAGAGCGAGAACGGGGATCGGCAGAAAGGCGAGCAGCGAACAAAGCGGGCGGACAGCCCGACGTCGGGCGCCGGCGGGGAGGGCCAAGAACAGGGCTTTCTTCGGCAAGTTCACCAGGTCGGGCGTTTTCTCGGCCATCGCCGGAAGCCCGAAACCAAGGGCCAATAGGGCCGGAACCAAGATCGAAGCCAATCCCGGAAGCCAATAAAGCGATGACGGCGGACCGAACCGGTCGGGCCGACCGTCGAACGCGAAATGAACCGGCACCGGAAACTCGACGATCGAAACGAGCCAAGCCGTACGCGCCCACAGGACTGCGAGCGCTGCGGCGTACCAGATAAGAACTGAACGCGACATGGTCTTGAGGTTACGTCGAAGATCGGGCGGGCGTCACTGCTGCAGAATCTTGGCCGCGATCAGTATCGCGATCATGACGCCCGTCAGACTCTCGCCTGCGATCAGGCCGGACGCGATCGGCGTGACGTACTTCTCTGCGAACGCCGCCCGACGCCGACGGAGAAGCTCCGCCAAAGCCCCGCCGAGGAACATCGAGATCGCATTGCTGCCCGGCACCACCATGGCGATCCCGACCCCGGAGGGCGAGGGCAGCCAAGGCTTCACGCGCTTCGGCGCGAATTTCTCGAGCAGGGCCAACGCGACTCCGAGAAGAAGCCCGACGACCACGGCCGAACGGGCTTCGGGCCCGAGCGCCCCGACTCCTCCCGCGAAGGCCTTGGACACTCCGGCCCAGACGACGCACGAAGGCGCGGGCCAAGCGTCGCCGCCGAGGGCTTCCGGATCGGGGATGAGCAAGTTGAAAGCAGGGACGATCACGGCCGCGCCCGCGCAGACGCCGGCGATTTGTGCGAAGAACTGCGCGCGCGGCGATCCCCCGAGGAGCTTGCCGGTTTTCAGCGTCGTCAAGAGGTCCGCCGCATGTAGGCCGACCCCGCCGGTGACGTTCGCGCTCATGATGTTGCCCGCGAGATTCCCGGGCGTCAGCACGCCGTATAGAAGCTGCGTCACCGGTCCGAGCGCCTTCGTCGGCGTGACGTCCGTCTCGCCGGTGACGCGCGCCGCGACGAACCCCATGAGCACCGACAACGGCGCGGCGATCGCGCCGGCCCACAGCGGGATGTCGAACAAAGCCCCCATCAGAAAGATCACGACCGGGGCGAGCACGACGAACCCGACCGGGAACCACCATTGCGGGCATTCGCGAGGATCCTCGACCGCCTCCGTCGCCCGCTTCTTGCGGAACGCCGAGGCCATGCCGGAGAACGCCCGGGCGACGCTCCGCCAATCGAGGACGAACGACGTGACCCCGGACGCGACCAAGATCGCGGCGCCGGGCCAGACGGTCCAACCGACGATCGTCTTATAGGAGGCCTTCTCGACCAGCCCTCGCTCGACCAGCGAAGGCGCAAGGAAACCGTAGGTCAGCACGCCGCCCAAGAGGAGCGACCATGCCGTACGGAAACTCATCAACGCGCCGGCGCCGACCAAGACGAGCTCCGTCTTCAGCGCGAGCGTCCACTCGGCCGCTTTCCTTCCGGCGATGGAGAAGCCGAGGTCGATCGTCGGCGGCAGCCGGAAGGGCATCCAGCCGGCCTTCACGTCGCGGAAGAACGTGACCGCTGCGGCGAGCAACGCCGCGATCCCGAGCGCCCGGCTCTTGGCTGCGCCGTCGCCGGAGACGGAGACCGCGCCGTCGACGCTCGGCTCCGCATGCAATGTGCGGATCGTTTCCGCGGTCGCGGTGCCGGTCGGAAAGGGAAGCTGCTCGACGTCGACGAGTTGCCGCTTGATCGGGATCGCGACGAAGACGCCGAGTGCGGCGACGACGCCGAACCATAGGATCATCGCGAGCGGATCCGGACGGAGCGTCGTGACCATCAGCAACGCGCCGAACGCCGCCATGTTGCCGCCGCCGGTCATATAGCCCGCGCCGGACGCGACGGTCGTCAGGACGTTGTTCTCCAACGCGCCGAACGGGACGCGCAAGATCCCGGCCGCTTTCGCCCCGCGAAAGACGGCGAACGCCAAGATGGCCGCGGTGATGGTCACACCGACGGACCAACCGGTCTTGAAGAAGACATAGAGATTCGAGAGGCACATGACGACGCCGAGAACGGCTCCGACAAGTACGGCCCTTAACGTCAGCTCGGGCGCGCTCTTCCGCCCGCCGGCCGACTCGCGTTGGTCCTGCATTCCTGGATTCCTGCCGCGGAGAAGTCCGACGACGGACCGCGGCCGTCGCATCATAGGCTCCGCGCGCGTTCGGGATAGGATCGCAGCGCATGAAAAGCACCCCCGTTCTCATTCACGGCTCCGGCGAATGGATCACGATGGATTCCGGCGCCGTCGGTCCGCGGGGCGGCCCGGCCTTGGGCGACGTCGCCCCGAAGAGGGGCTATGCGGTCTGCGTGGAGGACGGAACGATCGTCGATGCGGGCCCGGTCGACGACCTTAGGCGGAGACGTCCGGACTGCCCGGAGGTCGACCTCGGAGACCGGCTGGTCACGCCCGGCCTGGTCGACCCCCATACCCATCCGGTCTTTTTCGGCACGCGCGAGGACGAGTTCGAGTGGAGGTGCACGGGACGCACCTACGTCGAGATCGCCGCGAAGGGCGGCGGAATCCGCAATTCGGTACGGAAGCTCCGCGCGGCTACGGAAGACGAACTCGTCCGCGGATTGCTGCGACTGGCGGACGGTTTCCTTGCGCTCGGGACCACCACGGTCGAAGCCAAGTCCGGCTACGGACTCTCGACCGAGTCCGAACTCCGGTCGTTGGAGGCGATCCGCAAAGCCGGGCTCGCGCATCCGCTCGAATTCGTGCCCACGTTCCTCGGCGCGCACGAAGTCCCCGACGAATGGCGGCACGATCCTACGGCGTACTTGAAGATTCTCTGCGAAGAGATGCTCCCCGAAGTGGTGCGCCGGGGGCTGGCGACGTCGTGCGACGTCTTCTGTGAGAAGGGCGTCTTTTCCATCGATGATTCCCGCACGCTCCTGAAGCGAGCGCAAGATCTCGGCCTCAAAGTCAAGCTACACGCCGACGAGCTTTTCCCGACGGGCTCGGCGGAATTGGCGGCCGAACTCGGGGCGTTGTCCGCCGACCATCTCGTGCACGTCTCCGACGAAGGAATGACCCGGATGCGGGAGAGGGGCGTCATCCCGATTCTGCTTCCCGCGACGAGTTTCTTCATCAAACTGAAGCAGGACGCCCCCGGCGCGGAGATGGTGAAGCGCGGACTCGCGGTCGCCATCGCCACGGATTTCAATCCCGGGTCTTCTCCGACGCGATCGCTGCCGCTCGTGATGACGTTCGCCTGCGTGAAGTACGGCATGACGCCGGCCGAGGCGCTGACCGCCGCGACGGTGAACGCCGCGCACGCGATCGGGATGGGCGACCGGATCGGCGTCTTAAAGCCCGGCTATCAGGCCGACCTCGTCGCGTGGGATCTCGAAAACCACCGGCAGCTTCCTTACCGGTTCGGCGAAAACTTCGCAGCGATCGTCGTCAAAAAGGGCGCGGTCGTGGTCGACCGGCGGCGCTGATCCGAAGCGGCGCTACGAAACTTCGGCGGCCGCGGTCCGGCCGTCGGGGCCGACGACGATCACGCGGTTGTGGCCCGTGCGCTTCGCTTCGAGCAACGCCAGATTGGCGGACTGAAAGAGTCCGAGGGCGTCGGCCGCATCGCCGGGATAAGCGGCGACACCCGCCGAAATCGTCACTTTGCCGGTCGGGCAGGCGCGGAATCGGTGGGCTTCGACCGCTTTGCGAACGCGATCCACGAAGTGCGCGCTCCGACCGCGTACGGGTTCGGCGGCGGCGGAGCGATGGGTCTCCGGCAGGATCACGGCGAATTCGTCCCCGCCCCATCGCGTCACGACGTCGATTTCGCGGAAGTTGTTCTTCAGGACCTCGGCGGTCTCGCGGATCACCGAGTCGCCCACGTCGTAACCGTTGACGCCGTTGAAGCGTTTGAAGCCGTCGACGTCGATGATGGCGAGCGACAAGTGACGCCGATGGCGTCGCGCGCGTTCGATCTCGACCCGCAATTGGCGCTCGAAGAAACGCCGGTTGAACAAGCCGGTCAGAGGATCGACGACCGCCATCTTGCGGAGTTCTTCGAGCCGGCGGGCGTTGGCGTAGCTCGCCGCCGCTTGGCGCGCGCACAAAGCCGCGGCCGTACGGTCGTCCTCGTCGACGTCTCTAGCGACCGACGCGACCAACACCCCGAGCACGTTTCCGCCTTCGGTGAAGGGGCAAGCGAGCACGATCCGGCCGTCCGCCCGGTCCTGCGTCGGAGTCGAGCGGCGAGCCGATTCCGCAGCGACGGCTTCGACGGCCTCGGCCGCGGCGTCGTCGTCGCCGAATCCGGAGCGACGAGCGACTTCAAGCACGCCTTCCTCCGGCGACAAGAGCAGCGAACCGCGGTCCGCACCGGCGGCTTCGAGATAAGAATCGAGCGCCGCGTCCAGCAACCGGTCGAGGTCGGATTCGAGTTCGGTCATGCGCCGTGCGTTCTCGGCGAGCCGCCATCCCGACGGGTTGCCGCACGACGTCCGTCGGGTCTGCGCCGAGGACACCGGACTTTCGCTCGAACAAGACTCCGCCCCGAGATCGCCGGTTGACGCGCACGCGGCCGGGGTCGGGCCGACCTCGGCGACGGACGGTCCGTAATCGGCGGCAAGGACCGCGTCGGCCGGAAGTTTGGTCGGCGGAACGAGCGCCGGAAACCGTGCGAAGAGCGATTCATGCACCGCGGAGACGGCGTCCTCCAACGACACGAACGCGCGATCGGCGCCGTCCGGCGGCGTCTCGCCGGTTTCGAGCAGCGCGAAGACCTCCGGCCGCGGATCGGGGCCCGCGCGAAGGACGGCCAGCGCATGCGCGATCCGGCCCTGGACGAGCCGAGCAGGGACGACGACGGCGGAAGAGGACGGGTCTTTGAGCTTGCGCTCGAAGTCGGGCGGATGAGAGGTCGCGACCACGCGCAGATTCCGCGAGCGCAGAAGATCGCCTGCGGCGACCGGTAGGACGCCGCCGTCGCTGAAAAGCAGAACGCTCGGAATCACCGCAGGATCTCGCCGCCGCGGTCCGCCGACGGCAGTGACAACACCCAGACCGGGCGGACTCCCGAGCGGTCGCAGACAAACGTGCCCCCGGCGCGCGCCGCCAATCTAGATGCCGCCAAAGCGCCGAGATTGGAGGCTCGTTTGACGCGGCGCAGCGCATCGGCCGTAGTTTCATCCGGATGGGGAAGGAGATCCTCCGCACCGGCGGGAACGGTCACCGTGACTCGGCGTCGGTCGCTTTCGATCAGGATCTCGGAGGTTTCATCCTCGTGGTCGGACAAGAGCAAGGCGACGACGACGGCGATTTCTTCTCCGTCGATGCCGTAGACCGACCCCGGACCGATCGAGCGCACGGAAACGCCCCGCACTTCGGCCTCAGCCACGATCGCGCCCGCGACGTCGCACGCCACGTCCCCGGAAAGACCGGTGCTCGGTCTGCCGCCGACCGTGGCCAACGCCTGGGCGCACCGGCCGATCAACGCGATCTCGGCGCGAAGACGCGTGAGGGCTTCGCCGCGGCGGGCGGCCGAGACTCCGTCGAGTTGAAGGATGGAACTCCAACCGCCGGCGACTTGCACCCGATTGCTGAGCGCGTGCGCGATGCCGCGCAGGATGGCGCCCCAGTCCTCGTCCGGAGTCGCGGCCGGGGAGGGCGACGCACCGCGATCTTGCAGGAGATCGTCGATGAAGAACGGCTCCCGCAGAACGCGCGAGAATCCGTGCAAGGTCTCTCCTTCAGCGGCGATCAAAATCGCTCCCGCACGGCGTAGCGCCGCCACGGCGTCCGGCGTCGCGGTCTTCAGGGATTCAGAACGGACGACCGCCAAGTCGGGCGGGTCGGGGAAGAGATCCGCAGCGGCCGTGACGGCGTCCTCGCGCTCCGAAACGACATAGCCGGCCGACCGTAGACGGTCGGCGATCGCGGTCCGGTCAGGACCTACACGGTGAATGAGATAGGCGCGCGGATACGTCGGCATAGGGCTCCGGAGGACGATCGAAGCTTCAACATGGGGCGACGACGCGCCTTGCGGCCCGGAGATGTCGCTGCGAATCTTAGCCTGTTCGGGGAACGGTGTTTCCGAAAACCTGCGAACCGGCCGGCCTATTCGAAGGCCGTGCCGCTGCGCCGACGCAAGTCGTCGCCGCCTCTGATCCGAGAAGAAGACGGAAGAAGCCTCCACGGTCGCCGACCAAACCCGCGCATACGCGCCGATTTACTTGCAGCCCGAAATCTCCATCGTCATCCCCCTCTTCAATGAAGAGGAATGCGTCGCCCGACTGGTGCGACGGTTGGAGGAGTTCCGTACCGGGTTCGACCGGGCTTCGGAGGTTCTCTTGGTCGACGACGGCAGCACCGATCGCACGGCCGTCATCATCGAGGCCGCGCTGCCGAATCTGAAGAACTACCGCCTCGTCCGGCTCCGGTCGAACGCAGGTCAGACCGCCGCGATGTCGGCGGGCCTCGATCATGCGTTGGGCGACGTCATCGTCTTCATGGACGGCGACCTGCAAAACGACCCGGCCGACATCCCTCGGCTCCTCGCCAAGATCGACGAGGGCTACGATCTCGTTTCGGGCTGGCGCCGCGACCGCAAAGACCGGGCGTTGACGAGAAAGCTTCCGTCCTACGTGGCGAACCGCCTGATCGGGATCGTGACCGGAGTCAAGCTGCACGACTACGGCTGCACGCTGAAGGCCTATCGCGCACGCGTGCTGCGGCCGCTCAAGCTCTACTCGGACATGCACCGCTTCCTGCCCGCTCTCTCCGACCGGGCGGGCGCCCGGATCTGCGAGATCGTGGTGCGCCATCATCCGCGGACGGCCGGTTACTCGAAGTACGGACTCTCCCGCGTGCTCAAGGTGGCCTTCGACCTCGTCGTCCTCAAGATGATCCTCGACTTCGCAGGCCGGCCGATGCACTACTTCGGGGCCATGAGCCTGTCGTTCCTCGGTTTGGCGGGCGTCGCGGGGGCCGTGTGGGCGTGGAACATCGACCGCGGATGGCTCGAAGGCAAGATCATCTTGCCGGCCATCATCGTGCTGTTCTTCGTCTCTTTCCTCTACTTCCTCTTCCTCGGCCTTTTGGCCGAGCTCATTCATGACGCAGGCGGCGGCGACGGCGCCTCCTTCGCGCGGTCCGTAGCGGAGACGATATGAGCATCCCCTCCGCCCCGTCCACTTACGACGTCACGCTCGTCGTGCTGTCGAGCGGCGCCAAGCCGGTCGTCGCGTTGACCGAGGCGTTGCTCTCCGTCTATCGCGAGGCGCTGGCCGACCTCGGGAAGAAGACCGAAGTGATCCTCGTCGACGACGGCGTCGGCGGCGACTATCTGGCCTTGATCGAACGGCTCGCCAAGGAGTCCCCGGACGTCCGCGGCGTCCGTTTCCGTCGCTCCTTCGGAGAGTCCGCAGGCATCGCGACCGCCGCTTCGATGGCGCGGGGACGCATCATCATCACGTCGACGTGGTACCAGCAAGTCGGCGTCGACGCCGTCCGCGGGGCCGTGCGCAAGCTTGAGGACGAGCGCTACGACTATGTCGCGGTCCGGCGTTCAGGCCGCATCGATTCTTTGCCCGCCCAGTTGCAGTCCTGGGCGTTCAACGCCTACACGCGCTTCCTGACCAAAGCCGAAATCCACGATCTCAACTGCTCCTTCCGGGCGTTCCGGAAGTCGGTCGTGGGCGAGCTCACGTTCCACGGCGACCTCTTCCGCTTCATGTCCGTCTTCGCGATTCAAAAGGGATTCCGCGTCGTCGAGATCGCGGCGCCGCACGTCCGCGAAGAAGGACCCGGAACGTTCTTGAACCCGGGCCTCTACATGAGGCGGTTCTTGGACATCCTGTC
>SXGS01487665.1_pt1 | contig 13215 bp, 9 predicted proteins | sample 3174681 | NCBI WGS metagenome assembly SXGS01 (sample SAMN11356861, study PRJNA531348) | freshwater metagenome | isolation source: freshwater sample F1-80 | place: China: Fuxian Lake, Yuxi | collected 2017-12-25
AGGGCTGGCGTCCAGTGTGATCGGCTCCCGGCTAAGAGCCAACGAATCTTAACCGAGATTTCTTAACGTACCTCACGGGCCAAGCCTCTGAAAACACGGATCATTCTGAACTACTTGTGGCTCTGCCATAGGAGTTCTGAACCTATGCTGGGGCGCAATCGAAGGGCTGAGGGATCGCGGCATCGCGCTAAAAACGAGAGCAGAGAGAACCCGGGTCCACCTCAAGATACAGAACGATAAACGGCGAAGGGAACCGCGATGCGCTTGGGGCGACCCGGCTGGTACGACGGGTGACCGAGGCCCAGTCTCCGGTCTCTTTGGCGACTAGGCGGGACCGCTGCAACTGCAGAGACTTGCTGGAAAACAGGCGTATTATTAGACCCATGTCCTGCATTCACTATCTCGTCCTGGCGATCGGGCTCATTGCCTCATGCCTGACAGCCTCCCCGCAGCACGGAGACCCGGTGAACATGCTAGCGCGCATTAGAGAGGAGGGGCTTTTGCGTTCTCGCACAATGGACTATGCGTCCGAACTGATCGATGGTATTGGTCCCCGGCTCACCGCGTCTCCGAATCTAAAGCGCGAGCTCGCATGGTCGCAAGATTCGTTGCGAAAGGCCGGACTGGATGGCGTGCGCGCCGAAAGCTGGGGGCTCTTCGGACTTAGTTGGCGCGAACGGAACGCTTGGGCTCGAATCACCGTGCCCGATACTGCTCCGATCATCATGCGCGCGGCTCCTTGGTCGCCGTCCACCAAGGGCATCAAGGAGGCAACGGTCGTCAAAGTGCGCGGGTTTCGCAGCCCGGAGGAATTCGCCGTGCAACAAGGCCGCCTGCGCGGCAAGATAGTGCTCTACGGTTCCGCACCATCGTTGCCAGAGGTGGTACCTATTGAGAAGCCCCTTTTTCGGCGCCTGAGCAAAGAACAGCTCGATGATTGGGCCGCGCAGCCGTACGAAAAGTCTACGGGCTACGGGGAGGCCGCGACGAGCCTGCAAGCCCGATCCGACTTGGTGGAGAGGGTGGGCAGGTTCTTCGCCGCCGAAGGCGTGGTCGCCGTCTTGGTGCCTAGCGGAAACAATACCAGCGGCGGTCGCAGCGGCGGCACCATTTCCGTTGACACGAACAATACTTTCGGCTGGTTTGTCTACCAGCGGCAGCGCGCCATGTCCGTGCCGCTCGCGGTTCTCGCGCTTGAACACTACGGCCGCATGGAGCGCTTGCTGGATCGCCGTGTACCGGTGCGGGTGGAATTGAACATCGACACAGAAACAGCGCCCAAAGAGGAGGAAGGCTTCAACGTGTTTGCCGAAATCGCGGGGGCTGAGCCAAGTTTCGCAAACCAACTGGTGATCGTCGCGGCACATCTCGACAGCTGGTCCACCGGTAACGGTGCCACGGATGATGGCGCCGGAGTGATCATCGCCATGGAGGCCATGCGGGTTCTCCGGGCGGTTGGCGCAAGACCTCGCCGCACGATTCGCCTCGCGCTTTGGAGCGGAGAAGAGCAGGGCTCACTCGGCTCGCGCGCATGGGCGAAACGACACGTTGGGGATGTGCCCTTGGCCGCATCAAGACTGCCCGAGTTCTTACGAGCCCAGGCCGGGCCGGTGAAGCCCAAGGGTAACCACGCCCTCATCTCCGCGGTCTATACGCTGGATGCCGGCGGCGGCCGAGTTCGCGGAGTCAGCACCGGAAATCCAGCGTTAGATCCGGTTTCTGCCCGTGCGGATAGACCACCCCTCCCAAGTATTTCCGACCGGGCGGCAAGGGCGGAGTCGATTGTGAAGATTGACATCATCGGGTCATCATGACAAGATGATGTCGTAACCGAATCGACGAACTGATTCGTCAAGGAACTTTCCAAATGCAATTTCAACCCATGGACGTCAATGTGCCCATCTTCCAGCAGCTGCAGGCCGACCAGTCGCCCGTAGTTCTCGTGAACATCTTCCAGGTTGCCGAGGTGGACATCCCGGCCCTCCTCACCGCGTGGGCTTTAGACGCAGCCTGGATGAAACGACAGCCGGGTTTCATTTCCACCCAGCTGCATCAAGGGATCGCGGGCAGCACCGTTCTGATGAACTACGCTGTCTGGGAATCCGTTGCCCACTTCCGGGCGGCCTTCAATCATCCTGAGTTCAAACAAGCCACGGAGCAGTATCCTTCTTCTGTGGTTGCTTCCCCCCATCTCTTCACACGGCTCTCGGTTTCGAACTTGTGTGTCGGGCCATAAGCTTGACGTGTCTCTTTTCAGGGAAGATCGGTCATGCCACATACAAAAGCAGGGAGGGCGTTTACCGAACTCATCCTGGAGACTTTTCAATTCAACGGCCGGCTGCTGGCCGCAGGTGACCGGCTCACCAAGCCGATTGGGTTGACCAGTGCGCGTTGGCAAGTCCTGGGAGCGATCGAAGCTCAACCGCTATCGGTGGCGCAGATCGCCCGCAAGATGGGCCTGGCACGGCAGAACATCCAGCGGCTCGCCGATGCTTTGGAAAAGGAGGGCATTGTGGGATACGCCCCCAACCCGGATCATCAGCGGGCTAAACTGGTGCGTCTCACCGACCGGGGACGGCGGGCCACGAGAGATCTGAGCCGCCGCCAGGCGCAGTGGGCCAACCGGATCGCGTCCGCAGCGACGCATTCAGAAATTCAGGCCGCCCTCGAGCTCTTGAAAGCCTTGCGTGTACGCCTTGAGGCAGAACGCCGTCTAGCGAATTTGGATTGAGGTGAAGGATCCCCATGCAGAGACAGTAAAGAGCGAACCAAAGCCGGATTGGATGCCGCCCGTGAAGAGGGGCGCATAGGCGGCCGCCGTCCGAAGTTGACGCTTCAACAGCAGGCTGAAATCCGCAAAATGGTATCGAAGGGCGACAAGACGGCCGCCGATGCCGCACGGCTGTTCAAGATCCATCCGGCGGCCGTCAGTAGGCTTCTTGACCGGACGCTGCCGTCAGCGAGGAACGTCAAACATGCCAAATAATGTTGACGGACACCACGCCAGTTAGCGGCTCAAAGGGCGTCATTCCGGGTCCTTCGCATTACAGTAAGAAATCGGCACGTCGCGATGTGTACCACGCACCACGCCCTGAGGCATGGCCAGGATCAGAGATTTTCATGCAGTACTGGGGGCGCGGTAGACCTGACTACCAGTAAAGCTTCAATCCCACCTGCATTCTGCGGGGTGCGTTTACGGTCGAAGTCACGCGGCCGAAAGTTAGGCTTTCCACGTTCGTTGGGCCTGTTGAGAAACGCGAGCGGTTAAATGCGTTGAACATCTCGATTCGAAGGTCCAACCGGACGTCCTCTTTCCTGATCGGGATGCTCTTTGCGAGGGAAAAATTCTCAGTAAGCCCCCATGGCGTCCTGGCCTTGGGATTGTGCCGGGTCGCGTTCCCGAGCCTGTCGGTCGATTGGGGACCAAAAAACGATGCAGGCTGAAAGAACCGGTCGCTGCCCTTCCAGTTCGGGTTGTCGTGTTTGGCGACCCAGCCGTCGTAAGTGGTGACCTGGGCTGCCGCGCGTCCGTTGAAGATGAGATAGTTGATGCTGTTGGTCAGATTTATCGGATAACCGCTGCTGTAATACTGGATTCCCGCGATCCTCCAGTTTCCAACGATCGCGCTAACCGGGCCATGGGCCAACCACTTTTTCCCTTTTCCCATCGGCAGATCGAAAATGTAGCTGAGCTTGAGGTTGTGCGTCTGATCGAAGGTGCCGATTGACTTTTCCAGGCCGCGGTTGTAATGGTCGAGCGCCGCGTTGCCACCGTCGAACCGGTCTGCATCGGTCAAAATTTTCGAGAGAACGTACGACCCCTGAAAGCTGACGCCCTGCGCAAACCGGCGATCCAGTTTGAAGACCATCGCGTGATAGGACGAATGACCGCTCTTGTCGCCTTGCCCCGAGCCTGTCTGAATCGCTTGGTATTGCGGATACGGGCGAAGGGCCTGGGCGACGCTTACGGGCCTGCCGCCGTAGTCGGCGTCGATGCCCGGATAGGGCCGTCGAATTCCCGCCGCGACGGCCGCTGGGGAATCGACCGTACTCGACAGGAGCGCGCGTCCGTATCGCTGGTACAACTCGAACGGAACTTGATTCGGGTTCTTCACGTAGCTGAGTAAGTGAGCGCCGATGGTGGCGTTGTAGCTTGCTTCAAGTACCGTGGCGGCGGATATCTGGCGCTGCAAGCTGAACGTCCATTGATAATTTTCCGGCGGACGGACGGGCGTGTCCTCCCAATACGGGATATTGAGGCCGTTCGCATACGAAGGGTCGATCACGGGGGGCTTCGGGTAGGAGGGAAAGCCCGTGTCGGCGGCAAATACCCGGGTGACGCCATTGTCCAGGCTCGATAGGTTCGCCACCAGCCGGAAACCGTCGAAGTGCGATGTGCCCGTGTTCGTCTTTGCCACGCCAAAGCTTCTGCCAATCGCCGCGCGGAGTACGGTTTTGCCTCCGAGGGCGTAGGCGAGGCCGAAGCGGGGGCCGATGCCGCCATACCATCCGTTAACAAGAGAGCGCGTGCCCTCGCGTCCCGGACCGTCGCCGGCAAAGCGGAGCGCCCCTGGCAGATTGCCCGCGCGTGGGTTCGGCCGGTTCGGGGTGAAATCGCTGATCTGGTCTGCGCGATCGACGACTGCCTGAGTCAGCTCGTACCGGACGCCAAGATTCAGGGTCAACCGCTGTGAGATCCGCCAATCGTCCTGGAAGTACCAGCTATGGCTCGGCCACTGAAGCGCGTTGTTCTGGTCGCTTTCGATCAAGCCGGAGAAAACGTCCCCAAGCAGGAACGATGCAAATGAATTTCCCCCTCCGGTCGCCAGCGTGTTGTTGTTGGGAACGCTGGTGCTTCTGCGATCGAAAGTAAGCCATCCGGCAATTGCTCGATTGGCCGGCGCGTCCGCCGGCCCTCCGTAATAATGCAGACGGTCGTAGAGGTAACCGGCCTTCAGAGTGTGGCGGCCGCGCGTGATCGTCAGATCGTCACCGAAGGAATATACGCTATGCCGCGATCCGGTGATCCCGTTACCGCCCCACTGGGTGTAGTCGGAGAAGGCGATTTGGGGAAAGGTCGCATCACAGTCCTGCACGCCATTGATACAGATTCCCTTGGCCTTCCATCCGCCAACGTGGTTCGGGGAGCGCAGGCCGGTCCGGTACCCGTTGTTTCCGCCATAAGCGTAGTTGACCACCGAAGAGGAAATGACCTTGGTGTATGACGCCCGGTACACCGGACTTTCACTCAGGCTGCCGCGCTGCGAGGTCGCGACGCCGGGTAGACCCGGAAAGCCGTCGGGTCCGGGAAGGACATCCTCCCGTCCGAAGTTGTATAGAAAGCTGGCGCGATCGTTCGCCGAAAAGTTGTGATCAACCTTGATGCTGTACTTTCGGGCCGGCTCGCGCTGCGTACCCGTGCTGGCGATAAAATTGTCGCGCACGTAATCGCCGGTGCCGGGCGTTGCGTTCACGTTTGGACGCAGGTTGATTACGCTCAGCACGCCTTTACTGAAGTTTGCGAAACGGTTGGCCGGGATGAGATTGCCCGCGAAGGGAGTCCGTATGGAGCCCGCGCCCGCCGGGTTCGGCCTGGTCGTTGCGGGGTCGTAGATGGGAAGCACGCGGCCCTGAGCGTCGACCCAACGGGAAAAGTCTCCGCCGTACATCTCTCCGGTCGGCACCGTGAGACGCTGGCTCGCGGCTCCGACGCGGTTCCGGAACCACTCCGCTGACGCGAAAAAGAACGTGCGCGACCGCCCGTTGTAGATCTTCGGAATATAAACGGGTCCGCCAACGCTCCAGCCGAAGTCATGCTGTTTATAGACTCCACGGTTAGCCTCAAAAAACCGGCGTGCGTCAAGAGCGTCGTTGCGAAGGAATTCGTAGGCGGTGCCATGTAACTCGTTTGTGCCGGACTTGGACGAGAACGTAATGGTCCCACCCTGGCCGCGCCCGAACTCGGCCTTGAATCCGTTCGATTCCACCGCGAATTCGGTAATCGCGTCGACAGACGGAGTGTTCAGCGCGGATCCGCCAATCCGGTTCGACGACGTCGTGAGTACCGTGACGCCATCAAGGGTCGCTCCGTAGGCGGCTGACTGTCCGCCGCCGATGCTTAAGGCTGTGTCGGATTCGCCCACGCCCTCCGCGCGATTCGCTTCCGGCGTGATGAGAGCAAGATCGAACGGACTCCGCATCGCGCCGCCCACAACCAGCGGCAACTCGTCGACCATCTTGTTCGTTACCGCCGAGACGACTTTCGAATTCTCGGTCTGGATTTGGTTGACGACGGCGGAAACCTCGACGGCCTCGGCCACGGTCCCCAGTTCGAGCGTGAAGTCCAATCTGATGGTCTGGCTGACGAGCAACTGAGCCGAGCGGGTTGTTGAGCGGAATCCTCTGGCCTGAACCGTAACCTGATAGGCTCCGGGTGGAAGCAGGGCGAACGTGTAGAGGCCCTCCTGATTGGTTGAACTCCGGCGCTCCAGCCCCGTGTCGGCACTCACGGCGGTCAATTCCACCCCGGACATCGCGGCCTGTGAGGAATCGGCAATGCGGCCCGTGATGCTGCCGGTCGTGGTCTGCGCGGACAGTGTGATGAGCGAACCCAGGCTCATGATGGCAGCAAGCGCTGCCTGATGAATATGTCTTCCGGCCAGTGCCATCGTAAAGCCCCTTTTGGAGTGAGAATTCGGATAAGCGGAACGGCTGTCCCGGATATCATAGGCGAAACCGGCCGGTGCCCGCAATGCGTCATTGCAAGCGTTGGTAGCTGTATCGCGGCTACCGCCAATACGCGGTGGCTATCGCCTCGTTCCCTGGTCCTTTTGCGGGGCTCTACTACAGGCTTGATGCGAAACGCCGGGTGGTATCACCGGACCATCTTCAACGGAGACTGCTTCGGCTTTTCCATCCACGAGTCTGGGCCCGCGGATCTCGCCAGACTCGGTGTCCCACGCATTCTCAACCGCGCCACCACAGGCGAACGCAGCCTCAGCCCCGAACACACCGAAAACGCCGGTCCTGCGCCCGGCAGGTGCCTGCGCGAGCGCCGGCGTCATGCTGACGAGACCGCGGGGCTAGAATCCAACGGCCGTGCCGTGGCTCGTCTGGTAGTGCGCCTTCAGCAAATCCATGCCGAAATCGTTGTTGATATCCCGCCAAACGGAGTGCACGTGATTCGCCCCATTCTGGGTGTTGTCGTACTCGATCAGGAAGTTGGACGCCTGTACCCGGTAGTAGTGCGGAGCGCCGCGCTCACCCGGTCCGGCCCACGCGAAGAACATGTTAGTGCCCGCCTTCTTGGCCATCGCGAGCCTGGCCTGAGACATCTGTTCCGGAACGTTGAGGGCGTATTCCTCAATAAGCTTCGTCAGCATTTCCATCTGCTTCTTGTTCAGCTTCGAAGCCGGCAAGCCGGACGGCTGCCCTTTGAGCGCAGCTTTCCGGTCGGCCATCGTAAAGATGTCCTTGTAGGCGGTCGGATCGACAACCGCGATCTTCCTCTGTCCGTCGTCGAGCGCATTCAGCAGTTCGCGCGCCAGATCTTCCTCGGCTCCCAGCACCCGTTGGCCTTTCCGAGGGCCATCCTTGACCTCAGCCGGGTTGGTGCCAAAGAAGCTCGGCGAGTCCGCGACCGTGCCCTTGACTATCAGGTAATTCTGGCTCAGGTGGTGTCCCTCCACGCGGAAGCCCCATGTGCCCGTCTCCGACGGTTCCCCGAAAACGCTGAAATGATACTTTTCAGGATTGCGCCTCTCGCCACTATCTTTCTCAAGAATTCTCAAAATGTCTTCGAGGCTCATGATCGAGACTGCCTTGACGTAGCCGCGTTGGCTGAGACCGGTGGACAGCAGTGCCTGCGCAAGATGCTTCTGCGGGGCCGTCATCTCGCCGAGCGTCAGGCCTTTGCGGACCTTCGGAATGAAGTGCCAGTTGAGGCGTTCGTCGTCGTCGAGCTTGAAGACGGCCTTCGCGCGCTGCTCGGGTGTGAGCGCGTTCAGAAAATGGGTCGCGGCGCGTGACATCTCGGCAGGCGAATGCGTGCGATTGTAGGCCGACATCAGCAGGAGGCCCCCAACGGCCACCGCGATCAGGCGGGGAAGAAAGTGTTTCACGAAACAACTCCTTTCGCAGCCGGCGGGGCCGCGATGAACCATCGGTACTTCAAACCCTCAGAAAGGAAGATCCGCTTTCGGCATCTGGCTGATGCCCGCCTTTGCGAGGAACCGGTACGGATTTACCGGAGCCTTCCCGACGCGAACTTCGTAGTGGAGATGCGGAGCGGTCACGCGGCCGCTCGTGCCCACCGCGCCCAGGATCTCACCCCGCCGGATTTCCTGCCCTTCAATTACGTTCACTCGCGACAGGTGTGCGTACCAGGTCTGCAACCTGCCGTGCTCGATCACGACCAGCCGTCCATAGGCTCCGCTCTGCCTCGCATGCGTGACGACGCCATCTCCGGTCGCCCGGACAATCGTGCCGGTGGGAGCCGAAAGATCAACCCCGGTATGATAGGACCCCTCTCCGTTAAACGGATTCGTGCGCTGACCATACGCGCCCGTCAACCGGCCGTTGACCGGCCAGATACTCGGTTGCACGTTCGCGTGCCACCTGCGGGCATAGGGCTGCTGAAAACGGGAGATGTTGGAGTTGCGCAAGTAGTTGTACTCAGCCACAGTCTCCGACATGGTGGGAACCAGGCGCGCTTCCACCGAAATATCCGGCGGGCCTTCGAGCTTTTGGGTCATCCGGTAGGCTACCGAAACCTCGTTAGCGAACAACTGAAGTGTCGCGAGTTGTTCGTTCGTCTGATTGACCACTCTCTGGAGGTTCTGATAACGCGTCCGAAGGCCATCGGCCTCCTGCCTCAGAGCGTTGTAGTTAGCTACTTTCCACGCCATCCGCCCGTAGCTCGACAAGAAACCGGCAACTGAAAAAGAACCCAGGACTGCGAGCGCAAGAACGGCGTAGATGAATTGATGCGGAACGTGAATACGCCGCAGCCGCCCGTGAAGGGAATGGGCCACGACGACGATGAAATAGTTTTGCTTCAAAGGTTTCCTCGTAGAGCCGCGTTCGGCGTTGCGCCTTTCGGGGCCACGGCCTCCACAGGGTCGGTATTAAAACTGTTTAATCTGAGACTTTATCATTCCTGTGGCTCCCATGTCAATGAGAACTTGTCCCAGCTGTCCCAGCCAGCGATTCCGCAGTCGGGTCAATCGGATTCTATCGAAGCCGGCAGCCGTCCGGGTGCTGCCAAACCGGAAGAATTCTGCGGTCCATCCGGCCCTCCTTGTCAGGCAAGGTTCTGCCGTTCCCCCGTTCCCGCCGCCCGCGAGCACGCGTACACGGCTCTCAAGGCCATCAGACAATCGTCGCTCGACAGCGGCATTGCGCCCTTTCCGGTGCAAGCTCGCGCCACCGCAGCGACGAAATCTGCGTTCCTTTGGGCCCTCCTTCGTCAGGCAAGGTTCTGCCGTTCCCCCGTTCCCGCCGCCCGCCCGCATGCCCGGCATCCGTCAGATCCGTTGCGTCTTGCCGGTCTCCGCGGCTCGATAGCAGGCGAAGACCGCTTTCAACACGGCAAGGCTCTCGTCGCCGGTAAGGGGGAAGGGCTCGAGCCCGGCGCAGGCGCGCGCCACCGCGCGGATGAAGACCTGGTACGCGTCTCCGGTCTCCCCCTTTGGTTTTTCCCATCGCTTGACCTGCGGATTCGGGTCCAGCGTGCTGTACCATTCCAAGGGAACTTCCGTATGCTTTTGCACCTCCAGCCATCCCTGAGAGCCCCACACTTTCAGGTGCGAATGATAACCCTTATCCAGGTAGTACCCGGAAATGAGAGTGCCCAGCGAACCGTTGCCGAATTGAATGGCGGCCACTGCGCTGTCTTCCACATCGAACGGTTGTCCGCCCGCGTTTGCGGTGAATCCCGTTACCGCACGCACCGGCGAACCCGTTACAAACACGGCCAGATCGAGCCAGTGAATGCCGAGCCAAATGAGATGGCCTCCTCCGGCACGAGCTTTCTGGGCTTTCCAGTCCTTGCCGTATCCCGGCCTGGCAAGCCGTGTCTGATCGGCGATGAGGTGAAGCTCCACTCCGTAAAGCTTGCCGATCTTGCCTTCCTGGAAGATCCGCCGGGCTTCCACCACTACTGGATCGACGCGATTGGCGAGAGCCAATAGAAGCTGGCGGCTCTGGGCCTTGGCCTTGCGGTTCAACTTCTCGAAGTCCTCCACCCTGACGCAGCCCGGCTTCTCCGCGAGCACGTGGCAGCCGGCTTCGAGGGCGGCGTCGATCGCCGGCGGCGATGTGACGGCCTCCATGCTGATTACTGCCAGATCCGGCTTTTCCTTGCGGAACAGCGAGCCAGTGTCGGGATAGCTGTTCGTCAGCTTCGCGCCGATCAGTTTCCGCGCGAGCGCGTTCGATTCACCGCTTGGGTCGCATAAGCAAACCGAAGCAACCTCTTCCGCCCGAGCCAGCGACTCGAAGTATTGATTCAAATGTGCCCCGCCCGCGCCGGTGATCATCGCGGCCTTGATCCGCTTGGGCGATTGCGCGGCGGCTTGAGAGAGGGCGGGCAGTGCCCCCACCAGCTTCGAGAAATCTCTCCGTTCCATCAGAATCCCCGAGCCGCGTTCCCGCCGCCTGCGGAGCGGTGATCCGTCCGGTAGTGCAGGGCCAGCGCGTCTGTACCGAAATCGCCATGGAAATCGCGCCACACCGAATGGCTGTGGTTGCTCTGGTTCTGCGTGTTGTCGTACTCCACCAGGAACGATGGTCCCTGGATTCTATAGTAATTGCCCTTTTCCGCCCGATTTCCCGTGGTGACATTTCCCACAATCACCGGCTGCGGCGGTTTCCGTGAAGTCTCGCCCGCCCACGCGAAAAAGAGCTTGCCGCGCGGAGTCTCCCGCACCGCTTTCATACGTTCGGCGGCGACATCCGGCGGCATGTTGCCGGCGTACTCGGCAATCAGATCCTGGAGCGCCTCGAACTGCCGGTCGTTCATCTTCGAAGCCGGAATGCCCTGCGGATCGCCGTCGATCTTGGCCCGCACGGTCGCCATCGTGATCAGGTCATAGGGCGCGATCTCCGAAAAAATCGCCTGCTTCCGCTGTTTCGCGTCAAGGGAGTTCACCAGGGCCATGCCCAAATCCTCTTCGCGTTCGAGCGCGCGCATTCCCTTGAGTGGCCCTTCCGGCGCCTCATGCGGGTTCCCTCCGAAAAACGTGGGAGTAGAAGAAACCAGCCGGCCATTTCTGATGACGAAATGCAGGGACAAATGATGCCCTTCCACCCGCCAGCCCCAGACGCCGGTGGGAGTTGGCTTGCCGAATATCGCAAAGTGATACCGTTCCGCGTCGCGATGGCCGGTTGTATCGTTTTCCATCAGCCGCACCACCTCCTCAAGGGTCAGGACCTTCATCGCTTTGATGAAACCCGCCTGGCTCAGGCCCGAGCTCAGCAGCGCCTGCGCCATGAACCGCTGGCTGAGGTTCATTTCCTTGAACATGATCCCGTGCCGGTCGCGCTTGTATTCATCCTTGAATCCCCGCTCGGGGAAGTAATGCCACATGGTCCGCAATTTGTTGTCGAAATCGAGCAGCGTGCCGGCTTTCTGCTCCGGGGTCAGGGAATCCAGGAAACGGCTGGCCGTGTCGAGCATCAGGGCCTCTGTCTTGGCTTTGTTATAGGCTGCGGCGAGCGCCATGCCGCAGAACAGAAAGGCTAGGCAACGATAGCGAATGCTCTTGCTCATGAATGGAACCTCCTGGCGATCAGGCCGGTTATTAGCATGGAATTATGGCCGGGTGAAAGTCAAGCCGGCGGAACCGTGATGTCCGCACCACACTGGTGCACTTGCTATCCTTCAATAAATCAATAAATTAGAACTGCACTACCACCACCGTTTGATCATCGTCAGGATTGCCATCGCCGAACCGATTAACATCTTCCAGAATGGCCGCAGCGAGTTCGTCGGGACCAAGTGATGGATGCCCCAAGATGAATTCGACCAGCCTCTCGTGCCCATACTCCTCGTCCATTCGGTCACGTTGATCGATGATCCCGTCTGACGCAAGAATGAGGAGATCGCCGCAGGATGGCGCGTGCGTGTATGCTCCAAACTCGGGATTCGGAAACATGCCTAGTGGCGTACTTGCGAGCTCAATGACCTTCGCCACGCCGCCAGTGATAATGATCGGGTTGACCGTAAGTCCAGCGTTTGCAAGATCGAGGTTCCGGCTGACTGGATTCCAGCCTGCGATCTGTGCGACCGCGTACTCGCCGCCGGGGCGATGACGGTGCAGCAACTCATTTGCGCGCCGTAGCGATTCGACTACCGGGCGATCATAAGCAAGATATGGTCGGATCGTCGGGAAGACTGTGTTTCCGTAAAATGCCGCTGCCGGGCCATGCCCCCTGGCGTCTCCCAATATGATCCATGTCCAGCCGTCAGATGAAACCACATCCACGAAGTCTCTGGAAAGCCAAGCCTTTGCCCTGCGGGCACAGCCAATCTGCATGCCGCAACCGGGAGGCGCAATCGCCCTCGTAATGCGCTTCTGTAGATCCTCGACGTCAAGCAGATCTGCGACGGCTCTTTCCAACTGAGTCGAGACCCATCCGAGCAAGTCCGGCGGCGGTTGGAATTCGGGGCGCGCCGCGATGACTGCGGTTGAAACAGCCCAGCGCCGTAGGACGTCGTCCCACTCCGGCCGTTCGTTCTCATGCGCCCGAACGAAACCTCCGACAATCTGGAGCACCCGGGTGAACGCGTCGAACGCGGAGCGTTCACCGCGTTTCATGCGCTCCACGAGTTGAGCCAGGTACTGCTGAAACACCTGTTCATCCATTGGCGACCCCTAAGATTATCACTATCCCCGCCGCTGCGGTGCTTTCACGTGGTTCAGGGAACTGGTCATGCGAGGCCGCGAGCGCCTCATTAAGATTCGTAAGAATATGGTGTGGCGCATCGCGCTTTCACGGTTGTGAAGAACGAGTGGCCGATGGGCCGTTGCGCCCGGAAAGATTCTGCTCGATCGCAAATGGAATGTCGCTAGACTCAGAACTCCTATGGCAGAGCCACAAGTAGTTCAGAATGATCCGTGTTTTCAGAGGCTTGGCCCGTGAGGTACGTTAAGAAATCTCGGTTAAGATTCGTTGGCTCTTAGCCGGGAGCCGATCACACTGGACGCCAGCCCT
>SXGS01172740.1_pt1 | contig 13210 bp, 8 predicted proteins | sample 3174681 | NCBI WGS metagenome assembly SXGS01 (sample SAMN11356861, study PRJNA531348) | freshwater metagenome | isolation source: freshwater sample F1-80 | place: China: Fuxian Lake, Yuxi | collected 2017-12-25
CGAGTACGGCGACATGCAGCTCATCTGCGAAGCCTACAACATCATGAAGAACGGCCTCGGCATGAGCGCCGATGAGATGCACGAGGTGCTCAAGGAGTGGAACACGGGCGACTTGGATTCCTATTTGATCGAAATCTCCCGCGACATTCTCGCGAAGAAGGACACCGACGGCTCGCCGCTCGTGGACAAGATTCTCGACACCGCCGGCCAGAAGGGCACGGGCAAGTGGACGGTGATCAACTCGCAGGATCTCGGCATCCCGATCACGCTGATGGCGGAAGCGGTTTACTCGCGCTGTGTCTCCGCGTTGAAAGACGAACGCGTGAAAGCCGCGCGCAAGCTCAAGGGCCCGCGTCCGGCGCTCACCAGCATCGCGGCAAACCCGGTGAAGAAGAAGGCGTTCATCGAGGACATCCGCCTCGCGCTCTACGCCTCGAAGATCGTCAGCTACGCGCAGGGCTACATGCTCATGCGATCGGCAGCGAAGGAGTACGGCTGGCACCTGAACTACGGCGGCATCGCGCTGATGTGGCGCGGCGGCTGCATCATCCGCTCGCGTTTCCTCGGCAAGATCAAGGAAGCCTACGACAAGAACCCGAAGCTGATGAACCTGCTCATCGACGACTACTTCCGCGGCGAGATCAAGAAGGCGCAGAAGGGCTGGCGCAACATCGTCGCGACGGCGGCGAAGAAGGGCATTCCAGTTCCCGCGTTCAGCACCGCGCTGGCGTTCTACGATCAGTATCGCTCGGCCGTGCTGCCCGCGAACCTGCTTCAGGCGCAGCGCGACTCCTTCGGCGCGCACACTTACGAACGCATCGACACGCCGCGCGGCGAGTTCTTCCACACCAACTGGACTGGTCGCGGCGGCACGACGACCAGCTCGACCTACAACGTGTAATTACGAGGTTCTTTGATCTTCACGCCCGGCGGCTTCGGCTGCCGGGCGTTTTTTCTCGCCAATGAGGTCGCCGGCATCACCCTCCTGAGTTTTATGAGCACTGGACTCGCGTGGACGTTGCTGATTATCGCCGGGTTGTTGGAAGTGACCTGGCTGCTGGCGATGAAGTATTCGGAGGGCTTCACCAAACTCTGGCCGACGGTCGCGGTCTTTGTCGTCGGCACGCTGAGTTTCTACCTGCTCTCGCTGTCCTTGAAGGTCATCCCGGTGGGCACGGCCTACGTGGTTTGGACCGGGATTGGTGCTGTAGGCGGGGCGTTGTTGGGCATGATTGCATTTCAGGAACCGGCCACCGGGCAGCGACTCGCAAGCATCGCGCTCGTCGTGGCGGGCATCGTTGGCCTGAAGTTGACGAGCCCGTGACGGGACTTGGAATGCCGGCATCCTCGCTCGCATGGGACTCTGCTGCGCGCGAAGCCGGCGAGGACGCCGACGCTCCCGTTGCCTCGCGAAGACGGCCCGGTTCGCACTGCCGTCTTTACTCCACCGGAGCCCCGGCCCATGCTGCGCCACAATGTCATCGCACCCAGAATCTCCTCTCGACCGCTTGTGGAAGGAATACGGCGCGGCGTTCAGCGATTTTGACGACATCACGCTCGGCCGCTGGCTTTCGCAGACGTTGTCGCAGCTCTCCGGTCATTCGTGGCGACTGTCGCATCCGTTGCTGGGTGCGTATCGCCTTGCGGCCCAGCTCGCCCATGAACGCCAGATCTGGCTCAAGCGCACTGCCACTGTTCCGGGCAACTACCGTGACTCCGCCTGTTGTCGTGCGCCGCTGTTGCCGCTCTTCACGCGCGACATTCTCGAAGCCGGCCTGATCTGCCAGCACTGTGGCGACACCTGTGTGCCGTTCGACGAAATCCCCGCCGAGCTTCAAGCCGCCTGCCGCGCATGGGCGCAGGCATACGCCCCGCTGCACGCCGTCGCCCACTGGGACGATGCTCAGCGGAAGAAATGCGGCAGCTACGACGGCGCGCTGGATGACGCTGCGGAAGATGTGGAGGAACTGCTCGGCGAAGCGGGGGCGGAGATCGTTCCGAAGTTCCTCGAAGCCTACCCCGCCATCGTTTGGGAAGATCAGGACGAGTGTCTCGAAGTCCGGCCCGAGGACATCGAGCTATAGCCGCCCCTTGCGTTCATGAAGAACCGCTGGCTGCGTCGGGCGTTGTGGGTTCTGGTCATCGCGCTGGTGTTCGTCGCGGTCGCCGCCCTCACGCGCAACCTCTGGCTCAAGCCGCTGGTCGTTCGCAACATCGAGGTCGAGACCGGTCTGCGCGTGGAGCTCGACGGCTTCAGGTGCTCGCTCAATCTCAGTTCGTTTCAGATGCGCGGCCTGCGGCTGTTTCAGCCCGCTGAATTTGGCGGCGGCTTGATGGCGGATGTTCCGGAGATCGCCGTGGCACTGGACACCGATCTCGCTGCGCGCGGGAAACTTCACCTGCACCATCTCAAGCTCTCGCTGACTCGCCTGAACATCATCAAGAATGCCGCCGGTCAGGTGAGTCTCCAGGAATTCGAGAAGCGCCTGCGCGAACGCTGGCAGGTGCGGAATGAGTTGCAGTGGGAATACGCCGGCATCGACCGGCTGGAACTCCGCCTGCGCACCGTGAGCTACGCGGATCTACGTTCCACCAACGCCCCCGTGGCGATTGATCTGGCGATCGACGAGAAGCAGGCGGGCACGCTCCAGACGCAGGAGCAACTCGGCCGCTGGCTCGGTGGGCTGCTCCTGAAGCTGCTCGTGCAGGTGTCGTTCAGCCAATGGAGCGAACCGGCTCCGGCGGTTGCACCGACTGTGTCGCCGTAGTTCGGGAGCTGGATTTCTCCGAATACGCTGCTGTTCGATTGATTCAAACCTGAAACCATGATGAGCAAATTGCCTCTCAGAGCCTGTCTGAAAACCGGGGAGCGCGGCTGTGTCGCCCTCGACCAGCGGCAGCCATCCCCGACATTCATGGGCATCGACCTATTCTCAAGCTGCTCGCGCTGGTCTTCGACACAGCCACGCTCCTTTCTCCGACAGGCTCTCAGACTCGCGGCCACGGCTTCTCTGCTGCTCAGTGCGAAGCTGGCCGCCGCCCCGCTTCCGGCGCGCGTCGATTTCAACTACCACATCAAGCCGTTGCTCTCGGATCGTTGCTTCACCTGCCACGGGCCAGACGAGAAGGCGCGCAAGGGCAAGCTCCGGCTCGACACGCCCGAGGGTGCGTTCAAGGCGCTCGACGGAGGGAAGTTCATCATCAAACCCGGCGATACGGCGAACAGCGAACTCCTTCATCGCCTGACCAGCACCGACCCGGAAGAGGTCATGCCCCCGCCGAAGGCCAATCTCACCATGACCGCCGACGAGATCGCGCTGCTCAAGAAATGGATCGAGCAGGGCGCGGAATGGAAAAAACACTGGGCGTTCATCCCGGTTGGCAATGTGCCGGTGTCGGAAACAAAGAACCGCAAGTGGGCACGCAACGAAATCGACCGCTTCGTCCTCGCGAAGCTCGAAGCCGAGAAGCTCAAACCCGCGCCCGAGGCCACGAAGGAACGCCTGCTCCGCCGCGTGAGCCTCGACCTCACCGGCCTTCCGCCGACGCCCGCCGAGGTGGACGCCTTCCTCGCGGACAAATCTCAGGACGCCTACGCCAAGGTCGTGGATCGCCTGCTCGCGTCGCCGGCCTACGGCGAGCGCATGGCTGTCGAGTGGCTCGACGTCGCGCGTTACGCGGACACCCACGGCTACCAGGCCGACCGCTTCAATCATCTCTGGCCGTGGCGCGACTGGGTGATCAAAGCCTTCAACCGCAACATTCGCATCAACCAGTTCATTATCGAACAACTCGCCGGCGATTTGCTGCCGGACGCCACGCAAGATCAGAAAGTCGCCACGGCCTTCAACCGTCTGCATCGGCAGACGAACGAAGGCGGCAGTGTGGAGGAGGAGTTCCGCGTCGAATACAACTCGGATCGCGTTCACACCGTTGGCGGCGCGTTTCTCGGGCTCACGATGGAATGCTCCCGGTGCCACGATCACAAATACGATCCCATCTCGCAGAAGGATTATTACCGCCTGTTCGCATTCTTCAACTCCACTGACGAGTCCGGCCTCTACTCGCACTTCACCGACGCCATCCCGACGCCGACCACGCTCCTCTACAAGGACGGCGAGGAGCAGAAGCATCGCGCGTTGAAACAGGCGGTCGCCGCGAAGGAAAAAGAACTGGAAGCGTATCGCGCTGCGGCCCGGCCGGCGTTTGAGAAGTGGCTCACCTCCAAACGGGAGCCGACGGAGGTCAAGGGCTTCATCGGCCACTACTCCTTCGACAACCTCACGAACAACACCTCGCTGAATCTCGCCGCGACGAACTTCCACGCGAAACTTTCCGAAAGCCCGAAGAGCGTCACTGGTCGGGTCGGTCAGGCGCTGCGCTTCGATGGCGAGAACTCCGTGCGCATCGACAAGTTCGCGGACTTCAAGCGGACCGACCCATTCTCGTTCAGCCTGTGGATTCATCCCGCCGAAGAACTGCCCGAGATCGTCGTGCTTCACCACCAACAAGCTGGTTCCGACTCCGGCTACCAGGGGTATCAACTCGTGCTCGAAGACGGCCACGCCAGCTTCGCGCTCATCCATTTCTGGCCAGGCAACGCCCTCAAGGTCCGCACACGCGCAAAACTCCCGCTCAACGCGTGGACCCACATTGGCATCAGCTACGACGGCTCCAGTAGCGCCGCCGGACTGAAGCTCTTCGTGACTGGCCAGCCCGCCGCGACCGAGATCGAGAAGGACAAGCTCACCAAGGAATTCGCGAACGGCCAACCGCTCGCGCTCGCCGCGCGCTTCCGCAGTCGCGGTTTCAAGGACGGCATGATCGACGAGCTGAAAGTCTTCAATCGTTCGCTGACTGCTGCAGAGATGCGGCTGGTTCATTCTGGTAGCAGTCGAGGTAACGAGACTCAAATCGACCAGAGTCTCCTCACGTCGACTCCTACTGAGCAGTTGAAGGACTACTACCTCGCGAACATCGACGACGCCCACGCCAAGCACCTCGCCGAGTTGAAGAAACTGCGCGACGACGAAAACAGCTTCATCAATCGAATCCCGGAAATCATGGGCATGGGCGATCTACTGACGCCGCGCCCGACCTACGTCCTCAAGCGCGGCGAATACGACAAGCGCGCCGAGACCGTGGAGCCGTCCACGCCGGAAAGCATCCTGCCGATGGACCCGAAGCTTCCGCGCAACCGCCTCGGCCTCGCGCAATGGTTCGTCGATCGCCAGAACCCGCTTACCGCGCGTGTGCTGGTGAATCGTTACTGGCAGCTCTTCTTTGGTCGCGGCCTCGTCGTCACCGCGGAGGATTTCGGCAGCCAGGGCGCCCTGCCCACGCATCCGGAACTGCTCGACTGGCTGGCCATGCACTTCATGGAAACCGGCTGGGATCTCAAAGCACTCTGCAAGTTCATCGTTACCTCCGCCACGTACCGCCAGTCGTCACAAGCCAGCCCGGAACTGCTCGCGCGCGACTCTGACAACAAGCTCCTCGCACGCGGCCCGAAGACGCGTCTCACCGCCGAGATGTTCCGCGACAGTGCGCTCGTCGCGTCCGGACTGCTTGTGCAGAAGCTCGGCGGCCCGAGTGTGAAACCGTATCAACCCGAGGGCGTGTGGGAGGAAACCGCCGGCTCCAGTTACACGCCGGACAAGGGCGAGAACCTTTACCGCCGCAGCCTCTACACCTTCTGGAAGCGTACCGCGCCGCACCCGATGATGACCACGTTCGACGCTTCCGAGCGCAACACCTGCGTCGTACGCCGCCAACCCACGAGCACGCCGCTCCAGGCGCTCGTGCTGCTGAACGACCCGCAGATGCTCGAAGCCGCACGGCGCATCGGCGAACGCGCGCTGAAGGAAAGCCCCGCCAGCGCCACGGACCAAATCACGCTGACGTTCCGCCTCCTCACGGGTCGCCAGCCGACGACGCGCGAGTTGCGCATCTTGCAGCAGCTCCGCGCCGATCAACTCGCCCTTTTCCGCGCGAACCGCGAGGCCGCGCAAGCGATGCTCAAGATCGGCGAAGCTGCCATTGACTCAAAACTGGACCGCGCCGAACTCGCCGCCGCGACTGCCATTGCGAGTGCGGTGATGAATTTCGACGAGGCCGTGCTAAAGCGTTGAACGAATCCATCCCGCGGAACCGGTAAGGACTTCGCGCGAAGAGGCGAAGGACGCAAACTCGGGACGAGTGTTCCAGATTGCATTGGTTCCGCAGTTGGTCGGGGTTACGAAGTCCAACAACATCACTCCGCACTCCGCACTCCGCACTCCGCACTCCGCACTCCGCACTCCGTGCTTCGCGTCCCTCGCTGCTCCCGCCAGAAATTCGCCCGGCTTTGGCGTTGTGAACGCGGCGGAAAATGGTAACTGTAATCTGTCTCATGAAAGCTCTTCGCCCCGGCCGAGTCCTCGCCTGCGCATTCGCGCTCGGATGGCATTCGCTGGCGGTGGTCCTGTTGCTCGTGTGTTGCGGCGGCGCTGTGGGGCAGATTCAACTCGTCCCTCCCGGAGCGCCTTGGCGCTATCTCGATACCGGCACGAACCTCGGCACCGTCTGGCGTTCCGTCAGCTTCAACGATTCCGCTTGGTCCACTGGCAGCGGTCCATTCGGCTACGGCGAAGGCGATGAACTGACGCGGATCGACCCGGGTCCGAACCGGACCCCGTTCGTCACGACCTACTTTCGCGCCGTGTTTCCAAGTCCGGTGGAATTGCCACCGGGAATGGTGGTGCAACTGCGAATTCTCCACGACGACGGCGCCGCCGTGTACCTGAACGGCCGCGAACTTTGGCGGAACAATCTACCGGCCGGTCCGATCCAGTTCAACACGCCGGCGATCCGCCACGCGCTGGACGACGGCCAGTTCTACACCACGATCGAAGCGAGTGCGGAACACCTCTTGCCCAGCTTGAACGTGCTCGCCGTCGAGGTTCATCAGGCGCTGACGAACGAGCTGGGCTCGGAAGTTCCGGATATGAGCTTTGACGCCGCGCTGTTGCTCGCGCCGGGACTGCCACCATTCTTCGAGCAGCATCCGCAATGTCTCACGGCATTTCTCGGCACGAACGTTCAGTTCTTCGCATTCGCCGTCGGTGCCACACACTTTCAATGGCTGCACAACGATTTAGTAATTCCTGGTGCGACGAATCCGGTGCTCGCGCTCACGAACCTCCAGCGACCACACGTCGGGCAATACCGGCTCCGTGCGTCGAATGTGTCCGGCACCATTGTCAGCGAACCCGGTGAATTGCAGCTCGAACTCGACACCGCCGGCGTCATTCGCCACGAGTTGATCGCCAAGGCTCAGATCGACTTCACTGCCCCTGCTCCGCTTCTATCCGGTGCGGCGGCGCCCGGTGGTTGTCTGCCGCCGCTGTTTGCGCTGACCCACGGGCCGGCTTATTCCTACAGCACTTACGGAACGACCAATTCCACGGGCGCGACGAACAGTTGCGGCATCAGCGGCACCCGCGCGAAATGGTCGTTCTTCTTCGCGACACTCAACGAGCGCGTGGTCTTGCGGACGGAGGGCAGCGACTTCGACACCATCCTCGCCGTGTTCACCTACAACGGCATCTCCCTGATCCAGATCGCGTGTGACGACAACAGCGGTCCCAACGGAACGAGCCGCGTGGAGTTCGATATGGTGGCCGGCACCACTTACTACGTCGCCGTGGATGGCGTGAATGGCGCCACGGGGAATGTCCGGCTGCAACTGGGCGGACTCGAATTGCGCGGGCAGGCTCCGGCGGTGGGCGGCGGCTATGTCGTGCCGTTGCTCGGACGCCGCGCGCAGGATCGGACTTACACGCTCCAGGTGGCGACAAGTCCCGCCGCGCCGTCGAACGAATGGCGCACGGTCCTGACGACGAACGTCTCGCGAAACGTACAGGTGTGGTTGCACGGCTTCGTCACGAACCCGCCGCCCGGATCACCCCGCCTTTTCTTCAACGGCAAGGAATCGCCGTAACCGTCCATTCGTCCCTCCGTTCCGAAACAGTGTTTGCTGCCTCTGCCGTTCTTCGCTTTCATGCGCGGGTGCAACGCACAAGCGGGTGGATCAAACGTTGGATGCAGGATCTCGTCGGTGCCGGGTTGACCGTCGCCATCGGGCTTGCGGCGCTGACGACACTTCCCTTCAGTCGCTGGGTCGAGTCGTGGAGCTACGACCTCACGTTCCGCTTCCAGTCTGGCACGGCGACAGACGAGGTCGTGACGGTGACGATGGACACCGAGTCGCGGACGGCACTGGGCCAGACGGATGCCGATGGCTGGAGCCGGCAGTTGCACGCGAGCCTGCTCGACCGCCTATTGAGCCGCGGAGCGCAGGCGGTGGTGTTCACCACGGTCTTCGCCGCACCATCGCCCACGAATTCCACTGACCGCGCTTTTGCACAGGCGTTGCGACGGGCGCGTGGGCGCGTGGTACTTGCAGTCGGGTGGACGGACGGCGGCGTGCTGAAGCCAATTCCGGAACTGGCCAGTGCCGCACCGTGGGGATTGCCGGCCGTTGGCGCCCTGAACGATTCGATTCTGCGGAGGCTGCCCGCTCAGGCGGATCCACCGACGATTGCGAGCCGGGTTGTCCAAGTGTCGGGTCGCGCCGCTGCCAGCACGTTTGAATCGCGTTGGCTCAATTACTACGGCCGAGAATTTGCGCCGCGAAATTTCAGCTACAACGAGGCGCTGCGGGCCGCGGATTCCTCGGGTGCGTTCAAGGGAAGGATCGTTCTCGTGATCGACGAGGCTTCGGACGGACCCAAAGTCTCCACGCCATACTCGCATTGGGGTGGACCGCGTGCGACGCCGTCCGCCGTGGAGGCGACAGTGATCCAGAATCTCCTGCGCCGCGAATGGCTCTCGCGCCTCCCGACGATCGCGGAATCCACGATCGTGATTCTCGTCGGGTTGTTTCTCGGGCTGGCGTTCATGGGATTGCGCCGGCGCGTTGCCGTGCTGCTGGCGTGCGGTGCGGCGGTCTTGGTCGCCGGCGCGGCTTTTTTGGTCTTCGCCCAGGTGCATTTCTGGTTCCCGTGGCTGGCGGTGGTGGCGGCTCAGATCCCCGTGGCCTGCGGCTGGGGGCAACTGTGCGAGTGGCTGGATCGTCCCCGCCCGCAGCGTCGCACCCCAACTGAGATTGTGATCACTCCCGCGCCGGTGTTTCCGGAAATTCCAATCACGGCCGCGCCGGCCACAGGGACTGCGATGGGGCCGGATTCGCCGGGCATCCCGGACCATCGACTCCTGCGCTGCATCGGTCGCGGCGCGTATGGCGAGGTGTGGCTGGTGCGCGATGTGATTGGCCGGCATCAGGCGGTGAAGATTGTCCGCGCCGGCAGCTTCGCCGATGCCGCGCCGTATGAACGAGAGTTCCGCGGGATCGAACGTTTCGCCTCCGCGTCGCGGAATCATCCGGGCCTCGTGCAGGTGCTGCACATTGGCCGGCACGACGCGGCGGGATATTTCTTCTACATCATGGAGCTTGCGGACGACGACACGGGGGCCAGCCCGCTGTCGCCGGAAAGCTATGTGCCGCGAACTCTCGCCACCGAGATCGATCGGCACCGACACGTTCCAGCGCGCGACGCGGTGCGGATCGGCCTCGATCTTTGCGCGGCGTTGAAACACCTGCACGAACGGCAACTCGTCCATCGCGATATCAAGCCTTCGAACATCATCTTCGTGGAAGGCCGCGTGAAGATCGCGGACATCGGTCTCGTCGCGTCGATTGCCAGCGGTGACGATGCGCTCACGCGACTGGGCACCGACGGCTATATCGCTCCAGAAGGCCCGGGCACGCCGCAGGCAGACCTGTACGCGCTCGGCAAAGTGCTCTACGAGATCAGCATGGGCCGGGACCGCCGGCAGTTTCCTGAATTCCCGACCACGCTCGGCGCTCGAACAGATCAGGACGAACTCCGTCGGTTGCACGAAATCATCCTCACCGCCTGCGAAGATGATCCGACGCATCGCTACGTTTCGGCTTCCGCAATGCACCTGGCGCTGGCGCGGCTTGGAGTCAATGGCTAGGGAGTGGTGTGCGTGAGGCGCTGCTCCGTCGACGCAACACCCTTGGCCAACGTGCCGGAACGCGTGTAGATTTCTCGCGAGCACAACATGGATTCAAACCAGCCTTTCGACGAACCCGGCGATGTCGCGGCGAACGCGCGTTTCGGGGCGACGCCCTGGACAGATGTGACGCTGGCGCAACAGGGTGCTTCCGACGCCGGCCGTTCCGCTCTTGGGCGGCTGTGCCGGCTGTATTGGTTTCCGGTGTATGCGCACATCCGCCAGCGCGGACACAACCCGCATGACGCCGAGGATCTCACCCAGGAATTCTTCGCGCTCCTCATCGAGAAGAACTACCTCGGCGCGGCCAACCGTCAGCGCGGCCGTTTCCGTTCCTTCCTGCTCGTGGCGGTGAATCGTTTCCTCGTGAACGCGTTTCACCGCGAGCGGACGCTCAAGCGCGGCGGCGACCAGGTCATAGTCAGCATCGATCAACAGGCGGCGGAGCACTGGCTGGAGTCTGAGGCCGGCACCGAGCTGTCGCCCGACCAGAGCTTCGACCGGCGCTGGGCCCGGAGTGTCCTCGAACGAGCGCTGACGCTGCTACAGGCCGACTATGCGGAGCGCGATCAAGCGGCGCAATTTGAGGCATTGAAGGAATTCGCAGGTAACGACACTGGGCACCGCGATTACCCGGACGCTGCCGCACGCCTGGGGATCAGTTCCGGCGCAGTGGCCGTGGCGGTGCATCGCCTGCGGGAGCGTTACCGTGAACTGCTGCTGGCGGAGATACAATCCACGCTCGCCGATCCGAACCAGGCCGAGGCGGAACTACGGCACCTGGTCAGCGCCTTGCAGGGCTGATGGTGATCCGAACAGATCTGGAATCGGAGGTTACGGATAACTACAGACTGAATCAGCACGGTCGAGTCGAAAGCAGGGCTGACACATATCCCATCTCATTAGCAGGCTGTGTGAAAGTCTGGCGAATCTTTGAACGGAACAGTGGCGGGAAGGATCGGATCTGCATGCGCGGAGAATCCAAAGCCCGACCAGACTTCCTGACCGTCGTGAACCTCAACGCCCGCGCGCCCACCGGCCATCCTCTGCACGCGTTCAAACATGCGGTCGACGCGCCAAGAACCAGGTGCCCGGACTCTCGGGCAGACGCAAACACATCACCGGTCTCGCAGCGGCAAGCCGATTCGCTGCTGACCCAACCAGGGCCTGAACGAGCACGGCGCGCCGATCTACACATCGGAACCGCCGGAGACTTACGAAGCACCCGCGCCGTTCACGGAGGTGAGCCACGTCATCTGCGACGCCGCGCAGAAGGTGAACCTGTTTCGCTGGCGACCGGAGGCCAGGAGATAGTCGAGCGCTATCTCTTCTCCATGAACCTCTGTGTTCCTTTGGGCCGCTTCCGGCCCGACTTGAACCACAGAGATCTCTCGACGCTTGAGGGAGCGACTCATCGTTGCCGCATGCCAGATTACCGGATTTGTCCCGCGTGCCCGGTCTCGGAGTGCCGTTCGATTGTGAGGCAAAGGCTGGTGGGCGTTCTTAAGTTTTCCCGGAACCGGCCGTAACCCAAGGAGTTTCGGCGAACGAAGCCTTGCGAATCACACCGGGGACGAAATCCCATCGTGCCGGAGTGCCGCAACTTGACCATGAAAAACGACTACTCTTCTCAAAGGGGCGGCGCGAGCCTTCGCGCCGCGCCATCGCACCCACCGCCGAACGAACTGCTTCGTGTGCGTGCGCCCCGCTGGCGCAGCTGCTTCATCGCGCGTGCGAGCACCATTGCAGCCCTCGCCGCGATGTTCATGTCTGCCTCCCTCTTCCCTGTGGTCGTGCGCGCCGACGATGCGGCAGGAGCGGCTGCCAAATCGCCAGACCCGAGTGAACTGACCGATCTGTCGCCAGAGGAATTGCTGAAGGTAAAGGTCGCCGTCGTTTACGGCGCGTCGAAGCACGAACAGACCATCGCGCGAGCGCCGGCGTCCGTCACGATCGTGACGGCGGACGAGATCAAGAAACACGGTCACCGGACGCTGGCGGAAATTCTCCGAAGTGTGCCGGGGGTCTATGCGACCTACGACCGGAACTATCACTACCTCGGCTTCCGCGGATTCGCGCGACCCGGGGATTACAACTCGCGTGCGTTGCTGTTGGTGGATGGGCATCGCGTCAACGACAACATCTTCTTCACCGCGCCGATCGGCACGGAGTATTTCCAGGATGTGGATCTCATCGACCGCGTGGAAGTCATCCGCGGACCGAGCTCGTCCATTTACGGCAGCAGCGCCTTCCTCGGCGTCATCAACGTCATCAGCCGGCGCGGTCGCGACTTCGACGGGGTGGAAGTGTCGGCGGGCGGTGGGAGTCTCGACACCTACTCCGGCCGGTTGACCTACGGAAAACTGTTCGACAACGACGTGGAGGTGTTGATCTCGGGTTCCACTTACGGCAGCGCTGGTCAACGGCGGTTGTTCTACGGAGAGTTCAACGATCCTGACACGGCCAACGGCATCGTCACGAAGGCAGACGAGGATTATGCGCGCGGAGTATCGGGCAGCATCGGCTATCACGGGCTGACGCTTCACGGAGCGTGGCATCAGCGGACGAAGAACATTCCCACCGCTTCGTTCGAGTCGATCTTCGGCGACCGGCACGAGTGGACGGATGACGACTGGAGCTTCGCTGAGTTGAAGTATGAGCGCGCATTGGGACCGGACACGGAACTGGTCGCGCGCGTCTCCTATTCGGAATACTTCTACGAGGGCAACTACCCCCTCAATTACGCAACACCGCCGGACCCGGTGGACCGCGTGGTCAACCGTGACGAATCGCTCGGTCGCTGGATCGTCAGCGAATTGCAGCTCAAGCGCGTGCTGTTCGATAGTCATACTCTGATGACCGGCGTCGAATGGCAGGAGGATCTTCACCAGCACCAGCTCAATTACGATGTCGAGCCACGTAATGTTTATCTGCACGACGACCGGAACACGCGAAACTTCGGCATTTATGTTCAGGGCGACATTGCGTTGCGGACGAACCTCACGCTCAACGCCGGCCTGCGCTACGACCACTACAGCACCTTCGGCAGCACGGTGAATCCGCGCGTCGGCCTGCTCTTCTCGCCGTACTCCGCCACGACGTTCAAGCTGCTCTACGGCCAGGCGTACCG
>SXGS01650692.1_pt1 | contig 13210 bp, 14 predicted proteins | sample 3174681 | NCBI WGS metagenome assembly SXGS01 (sample SAMN11356861, study PRJNA531348) | freshwater metagenome | isolation source: freshwater sample F1-80 | place: China: Fuxian Lake, Yuxi | collected 2017-12-25
AGACACACCTTGTTGATGGTCAGGGCAGGAACGCTGAGGGGGATGCCGCCGGCGTGGGCGGCCTGGCGTGCGGGAATCTGGCCTGCGCCGGCCGTGAGGACCTGGCCCATGATGACGTACTGGACCTGGTCACCGCTGATCCCGGCCTTCTCGAGGGCGCCGGCGATGGCGACGCCGCCGAGGTCCGAGCCGGAGAGGGTCGACAGCGATCCGAGTAGACGGCCGATGGGAGTGCGGGCACCGGCCACGATGACGGACGTGGTGCCGGAAGGTGCGGTCATGCTGTTTCCTCACTGGTGGGGGCAGATGTGATGGTGGATGCGGCGGGGTCGATCCCCAGAGCGGTCAGAGCCATGGTGGACAAACGGTGTCGGAGCAGCGACGCGGGCACGCGGCCCATCGACTGCGGAGTGGAGTTGAGCAGACCGAACGCCGCGTGAGCCTGGACGCGAGCGTCGTCCTCGGAGCAGTCCGAGTCCAGTTCCCGCAGGGTGCGGACCCAGATCTCGACGTAGCGGCGCTGCAGCGAGCGCACCGAACGCTGGGCGTCGGTCGGCAGGTTCGCGAGATCGCGGAACTGGATCTCGATGAGGCGCGGCGAGGTCATGGCGAAGTCGAGGTGGAACGCGACCAGTTCGTGCAGCGTCGGCAGCGGTGCCGACCGTCGCGCCAGGACCTCTTCCCCACCGGCGTGGAGGTACTCGGAGATTCCCACCAGCAGTTCGACGAGGACGGCTTCCTTGTTCGGAAAGTGGCGATACACGGCGGGACCGCTGATCCCCACCGCGGCGCCGAGGTCCTCGAGTCGTAGACCGTGGTACCCGCGCTCCGCGACGAGGACGGCGGCGGCGTCGACCAGTGCGCTGCGGCGCTCGGCCTTCATCCGTGAACGTTCGGTGGACGCGGAGCCCGCCGCGATACGGTTCACCACCCGGGCCTCCCACCTGTCGTCGGTCGCGAGCAGCCAGTTTACCGTATTCGGTTAGTGACCATTCACTTGGTGACCGCGCTCTCTTCGCGGGATTTCCGCGATGCGCGCCCGTCGGCGGCGGTACATTCATTCCGTCCATGTCGGTCGGGGTCACGAGAGAGGCAGCATGGTCTCGATGTCCTCGCCGACCCGTTTTCTCGTGGTAGGTGCGCTCGCGATCGCCGTGTACGCGACGCTTCCGCCCGGCGTGGTGTCCAGCGTGCTGTACTGCGTCATCGCCGTGGGTGCGGTGGCGTCCATTCCTGTCGGCATCCGCGCACACCGCAAGGTGAGCACCCATTCGTGGTGGATCGTCGCGTCGGCGCTGTCGTTCTGGGTCGTCGGCGACATCGCGATCGCGGTGATGGAGAACTCGGGCGGCGGCGTACCTCTCCCGTCGGTGGCGGACGCCGCCTACGTCCTGGGGTACCTCCTCATCGTCGTGGCCCTGCTGTCGGTCCGCAGTTCGGGGACCCCGATGCTGAGTCCGGCGGACGGACTCGAAGCCGCGATCATGACCGCGGGGGTGGGTCTCGCGTCCTGGGTCGTGGTGTCCGGTCCCCGAGGCGAGCGCGTGCCCGACGCCGGAACGTGGCTCGGCATCTTCTACACCGAGATCGACGTCTTCCTGCTGGTACTGCTCGTCTTCGTCGTGCTGAAGCGACGCGCGGGCTCCACCACCCACTGGCTGCTGGGTGCGGCCACGGCACTGATGGTGGTCGCCGACTACACCTCGTACGTGGTGGTCGCGGACGGTCCCGCCGAGAGCACGATCCTCAACGTCTGCTGGCTCGCGTCCTACGTGCTCTTCGGTGCGGCGGCGTTGCGACACGACGAGCGTCCGCGTGTCAGCACCATCAGTCGTGCGCAGACGGGGATGGCTCGACTGATCCTGCTGACCTCGGCCGTGGCGATGACGCCGGTCGTCATGAGCATCGAACTGATGCGCGGCACTCCGGTCACTCGCTGGGGGCCCGCGGTGGTGATCGCCGCCTCGATCATCGTCGTCCTCGGCGCCGTGCGGATGACCTCGTTCCTGACACTGCTGCAACGACAGTCGCGGGCACTGCGCCTTGCGGCCGACACCGATTCCGTCACGGGACTGGCGAACCGCGGCCGGCTCGGGCGCCGGCTGCACGAGATCCTCGGTCCGGAGGGCCGCGACGGAGTGGCCCTGGTGCTGGTGGATCTCAACCGGTTCTCCGACATCAACCAGACCTTCGGCTACGCGGTGGGAGATCAGGTGCTCACCGAGATCGGTCGCCGACTCGTCGACACGGTGGACTCGTCGGCGACGGTGGGACGTCTCGGGGGTGACGAGTTCGCCCTCGTCCTGCCGGGCCCCGTCGACAGGCACGACGCCGTGGCGGTCGCGATCGCTGCGCAACGCGCGGTCGGGGCCCCGCTCGAGGTGCGGGACATGAAGCTGACGCTGGAAAGCAGTGTGGCCGTGGCACTGTCGACCGGCACGCCGCACCCACGATCCGAGGAGCTGGTGCAGCGGGCGTACGCCGCCGTGGTGGCCGCGAAGTCCCGGCAACCGCGACTGGCCGTCTACGACCACACGATGGACATCGACAGGATCGATCAGCTCCGGAGGATGGGCGAGTTGGAGGACGCCATCACGGGAGGTGAGCTCGAGGTGTTCTTCCAGCCCCGCCTCGACCTGCGCACCGGAGCCGTGTCGGGAATGGAAGCCCTTCTGCGGTGGCGACATCCGCGCGAGGGGCTGCTGCTGCCGGCCGCGTTCCTGCCGAGTGCGGAGCAGACCGGCATGCTCCCGGCCGTCACCTCGTTCGTCATCGACACGGCGATGGCCGCGTGCCGACGCTGGCGGCTGGCGGGACTGGACATCGACGTGGCCGTCAATCTCTCCGTCCGGGATCTCGTGGACTCCTCCCTGGCGTCCCGAGTGCGAACGGCTCTGGACGACCACGGCCTTCCCGGGCACGCCGTCGTCTTCGAGGTCACCGAGTCGTCCGCGATGACCGATCCCGAACGATCGATCGACACGCTCGAAGCGCTTCGCGCGCAAGGAGTCTCACTCTCCATCGACGACTTCGGCACGGGGTACAGCTCCTTGACGTACCTGGCGTCGCTTCCGGTGCAGCAGCTGAAGATGGACCGGTCCTTCGTCACCTCGCTCGCGTCGGACTCCGCCAACCTCGCGATCGTCCGATCCACCATCGCTCTCGCGCACAGCATGGGTCTGCACATCGTGGCCGAGGGCGTCGAGGACGAACACACCCTCGACGTGCTGCGCGGACTCGGATGCGACGCGGTGCAGGGCTTCCACATCGCGCGGCCGGTCCCCGCGGGCGACGTCGTGCGCACGGTGAAGGCCGTGAACTCTGCAGTGGGCGCCGCTCGTACTGCTGTGTGACCCAGCGCACCGGCGACGGCGGGTTCTTTGTAACCTGAGGCCCGAGTCGACTCGCACCACCCCTCGACCGTCGACCGGCGAAAGGACAGTCCGTGCGCGCAGTGCAGGTGACCACCCTCGAAGGCCCCGAAGCCCTCACCCTCACCGATCTCGACGAGCCCACCGGCGACGGCGTGGTGATCGACGTGCGTGCGGCCGGCGTGGCCTTCCCCGACGCACTGCTCAGTCGTGGTCTCTACCAGTACAAGCCGGACCTGCCGGTCGTGCCCGGAAGCGAGGTCGCCGGTGTCGTGCGGTCCGCGCCCGAGGGCTCGGGATTCGCGCCCGGTGACCGAGTGGCGGCGCTGACCGGATTCGGCGGCGGTATGGCCGAGGTGGCGGTGGCGACCCCCGACCTCGTCTTCGCGCTGCCCGACGCCGTCTCGTTCGAGGCCGGTGCGGGACTGCTCTTCAACGATCTGACGGTGCACTTCGCCCTCCGCGAGCGCGGACGTCTGGCCGAGGGCGAGACCGTCCTGGTCCACGGCGCCGGTGGCGGCATCGGGACATCGACGCTGCGACTCGCCCCGGTACTGGGAGCGTCACGCACCATCGCGGTGGTGAGCAGCGAGGCCAAGGCCGAGGTCGCTCGCGCCGCGGGCGCCACCGATGTGGTGATGCTGCAGGGCCCGAACGGCGAGGGCTGGAAGGACACGGTCAAGGAACTCACCGGTGGCCGCGGAGTCGACATCGTCATCGACCCCGTCGGCGGGGATCGCTTCACCGACAGCATCCGATCGCTGGCGCCTGCGGGTCGACTCGTGGTCATCGGCTTCACCGGTGGCGACATCCCGACGGTCAAGGTCAACCGACTACTGCTGAGCAACGTCGAGGTCGTCGGCGCCGGATGGGGTGCGTGGTGGATGAGCCGGCCCGGTTACACGACGACGCAGTGGGCCGAGCTCGAGCCGCTGTTCGCCTCGGGCGCGCTGGTGGCGCCGGAGCCGGTGGTGTACCCGCTCGACAAGGCCGGCGAGGCCATCGCATCTCTCGAGAACCGGACCGCCACAGGCAAAGTCGTGGTGACGCTGCAGTGAGTGATGCCTATCGGGACGGTCTCGCGGTCCGCCGCGAGGTGATGGGCGATACCTTCGTCGCGGCCGCCCTCGAGAACAGCACGGGCACCGACTCGGAAGCGTTGCAACGCCACGTCACCGAGCACGTGTGGGACGCCGTGTGGAACAGGCCGGGCCTCGACCGACGGAGTCGGAGCCTGCTGAACATCGGCATGCTGATCGCCCTCCGGGCCGAGCAGGAGCTCGGCGGGCACATCCGGGGCGCACTCACCAACGGTCTGACCCGCGAGGAGATCGTGGAGTCCGTGGTCCACGCCAGTGGCTACTGCGGCGCGCCGGCGGCGCTCGCAGCGATGCGGGTGGTGCAGCGAGTACTCGACGAGGAGCTGGGTCCGCTCGAGTAAGGTCGGGACATGCGTATCGGTGCACATGTCCGCAACTCGGAGAACCCGCTCGGCGAGGCCGAGGATCTCGACGTCGACCTGGTGCAACTGTTCCTCACGGACCCGCAGAAGTGGAACAAGCCCGTTGTCGGTTCGGGGTTGGAGGCGGTCCGGGACAGTGCGGTCGACATCGTCGTCCACTCGTCCTACGTCATCAACGTCGCGAGCCTGAACAACCGCATCCGCATCCCGTCCCGCAAGGCCGTCGCGCAGCAGGCCGACGTGGCCGCAGAGATCGGTGCCCTCGGGTTGGTGGTTCACGGTGGACACGTTCGCGACGGGGAGGATCCCGCCGAGGGAGTGGCCAACTGGCGCAAGCTGTTCGAACGGCAGGCGGAGTCCGGTGGATTCGCGGTTCCGATCTGGATCGAGAACACCGCCGGCGGCGACTTCGCGATGGCGCGGCGCTTCGACGCCATCGCTCGCCTCTGGGACGCCGTCGGAGAGTTCGGAGCAGGGTTCTGCCTCGACACGTGCCACGCCTGGGCCGGCGGCGAGGACCTCGTGGACGCCGTGGAGCGCGTCAAGGCGATCACCGGACGCATCGACCTGGTGCACCTGAACAACTCTCGCGACGAGTTCGATTCGGCTCGCGACCGTCACGCCACTCTCGAGAGCGGCGAGATCGAGGCCGAGGTGCTGGCCGCCGTCGCCGCCGCGGCGGACGCTCCGGTGATGCTGGAGACGCCCGCCGACGGCATGAAGGACGACGTCGCGTACCTCCGCTCGCTCTGAGTCAGACCGCGTCGGCGGGTACCGGCTTCTCGGACCGGACGCTCGCGAGAGCGAGCAGCGCGATGGTCGCGCCACCGGTCATCGCGATGGCCATGGCCGGGCCGTCGTTGCCGAGGACGCCCACCAGGGGCGCGATGAGCGCACCGATGCCGAACTGCGCGGCACCCAGCAGAGCGGCGGCGGTGCCGGCGGCCTCACCGTGGCGTGACAGGGCGAGCGCCGGGGAGTTGGGCATGACGAATCCTGCCGACGCCAGCACGAACAGCACGGGCACCATGAATCCGACGATGCCGCCGAATCCGGTGGTCGTGGTGATGATGAGGGCGGCGCCGGACGCGGCCATCGCGACCAGTGCCACGGTGACGATCCGCTGCGGGGTGAAGCGCTGCAGCGCCAGGACGTTGAGTTGCGACGCGCTGATCAGTGCGACGGCGCCGATGCCGAACACCAGGGCGAACTGCTGCTCGCCGAGTCCGTACCCGTCCTGCAGCACGAACGAGCTGCCGGAGATGTAGGCGAACAGCGCGGACATACCGAGGCCGGCCACGAGAACGAGAACCACGAACCGTCGGTCGCCGAGCAACGATCCGTAGGTGCGCAGGACGGGCAGGAACTCGTTGGGTCGACGACGTTCCTCGGGGAGCGTCTCCTTCAGCAGGAACATCGCCACGAGCATGAGGGCGGCACCCACGACCGCGAGCCCGGCGAACACGCCGCGCCACGACCCGTGGATGAGGACGAGGCTGCCGAGGCTGGGTGCCACGATCGGCGCGACGCCCATGACCAGGACCAGACGCGACATCACGGTGGCGGCGGCCCTGCCGTCGAACAGGTCGCGGACGATGGCGATCGCGATGACCATGGCGGCGGCGGCACCGAAGCCCTGCAGGGCTCGGGTCACACCCAGGACGCCGACGGTCGGAGCGATCATGCACAGGAGCGACGCGACGATGTGGATCATCGTTCCGGCGATGAGGGGCCGTCGACGTCCCAGGGAGTCCGAGAGCGGCCCGATCACCAGCTGTCCCACGGCCAGTCCGATGAGGGTGCCGGTGAGGGTGAACTGCACCGCGGCATCCGTGGACCCGAGGTCCTCGGTGATCGCGGGCAGCGCCGGGAGGTAGACGTCGATCGTGAGCGGCCCCAGCGCGACGAGGGCGCCGAGAACCAGGATGGTGCGAAGCCTGGAGGGTGCGGCCGGCTGGTCGGAGGTACCGACGGCCGTGCCGGGAGTCGCCGAGGTGGTGCGGGAGTCTGTCGTCACCCGAGGTGCAGCACCGTGCGGCCGCGATGTGTTCCCGATCCGTGTGACGGTCAGGTGAACTGTCGGCGATGCGTGAGGTGCGGGACTGTCGGAACGGGGGACTCCCCGCGGTCCAGCGCAGCCACCAGAAGGTCGGCCCACCGCATCAGGCCCGCGATGTCGATGTCGTGGGGTGCGTCGGCGTACGTCCCGATGCGATCACGTCCCTGCGTCAACAGCGAGGTGGCTCCCACGCGATTCCCCCGCAGCAGGTGGGTGAGACCGACGGCGAGCTGGGCCAGGCCCTGCCACAGTGCACGTTCCCCTGGCGTACTGATCTTCCACGTGCCTTCGAGGATCTCGTGCGCGTGGAAGGGCATGCCGTCGTCGAGGAGTTGCTGGGCACGGATCAGGGACTCGACCGGCGGGAGCTGGACGTCGTCCGGAATGCGCTCGACGCCCTCGGCTCCGCGGGGCAGGGGACGTCCGAGCCCGTCGCGGGGCCGGCCGTTCTGCGGCCGGCCCTCGGGGTTGCGCTCTCGTCTCGGCGTGACCACCGAGACGACGCTACTCGCCGACCTTGTCCGACAATGCGGTCAGACGGTCGAGCTCGTCGGCGGTCAGCGACAACGTCGGGGCGTCCGTCAGGGACGCGAGTTGTTCGAGCCGGCTCGCGCTGGCGATGGGTGCCACGATGCCGTTGCGGGAGAGCAGCCACGCCAATGCCACGGTGGGGATCGCGGAGCCGTGAGCGTCCGCGATGTCGGCGAGCGCCCCGACGACCTCGAGGCCGGCGTCACTGAAGTAGCCGGACGTCAACGCTGCACGGGGTGTGCCCTCGATGTCCTCGCGCGTGCGGTACTTGCCCGTCAGGAAGCCTGAGGCGAGCGCGAAGTACGGGAAGACGCCCACCTGATTCTTCTCGGCGACCTCCATCAGCTCCGGCTCGTAGCTACGGCGATGCACCAGGTTGTAGTGCGGCTGCAGCGCGACGGGTGCGTCGAACCCCTCGCGCTGTGCGATGTCGATCCACTGCCGCGCGCGCTCCGCCGTGTAGTTGGAGATGCCGACATACCGCACCTTGCCGGCCTTCACGAGTGAGTCGAAGGCGGCCACCGTCTCCTCGAGCGGGGTGTCCGCGTCATCGAAGTGTGCGTAGTAGAGGTCGATGCGATCGGTCTGCAGGCGCTGCAACGACGCGTCGGCCGCGGCAGCGACCGTGCCCGCGGCCAGACCCTTGAACTGCGGGTGCTGGCTCACCTTGGTGGCCAGGACGACATCGTCGCGCCGACCCGTCGAGGTGAACCAGTTCCCGATCACCGTCTCCGACTCGCCGCCAGAGTTGCCGGGGGCGAAGGCCGAATACGAGTCCGCGGTGTCGATCAGCGAACCACCGGCTCCGAGGAAGGCCTCGATGATGCGGTGCGAGTTCGGCTCGTCGCTCGTCCATCCGAAGGTGTTGGCACCGAGTGCGAGCGGGAAGACGTCCAGGTCCGAGGTTCCGATATGAGTCATGTTCGGTGCAACACCTGTGAGCAGTCGCTATTTCCGCCCGGCACCGGGTGAGAGGCGTCCGTCAGGACAGCGCCGCCGTGCTGACGCCGATGCCGCCCGTGGTGTCGGCGCCGTATCGAGCGATCTCCGCGTCGAGGTCCAGCGGAGCGATGCTGGAACGACCGTGGAGGACGGCGTCGTCGATGCGGTCCGCGGGAACGAGCCAGGCGATCTCGAACTCGATGCCGTCGGGATCCTGGCCGTAGAGACTCTTGGACGTCGAGTGATCGGATGCGCCGACCAGTGCGCCCGCGGTGGCCAGCTTCTCCCGCAGGTCGACGAGATCGGACAGCGTCTGCACCTCCCAGGCCAGGTGGTAGAGCCCGACGGTGCTGCGGCCGGCCGGGGACGCGCCCGCTCCGTCGCCGACGGAGAACAGGCCGAGGTCGTGGTCGTTCGTGCTGTCCGGCGCCTGCACGAACACGGCGCGATCGCCCATGGACATGACGACGCGGAAACCGAGCACGTCCGAGTAGAAGCGTGCGCTGCGCTGGGCGTCGCGCACGTAGAGCACGGCGTGGTTCAGACGGGAGATGGCCATGAGAGGTCCCTTCGGATCGAGGCGTTGTCGTTAGATTGAAGCTTCAACTTAAACTGTACCCCGATTGTTCCCGCAACCGCGTGGACACAGCCTGCGTGAACCGAACACCCGCTCCTGCGTGCGGGAGATCGTGTGGGCTCACCAGTATCTGTGTGCACACACCTCGCAGCGTCCGTCAGTGATGGCGGTGGTCGGTGACCACGGTGCGCGGACCGAACTTCGGGCGCAGGGCCGTTCCGCTGACCTCGAGCAGACGTACCGCGCGATAGCGGTGCGGCCGGATCGGCGCCAGGTACTCGAGCATCTCGTCGTCCGTCATCGGTGCCCCCGTCAACGTCCACCCGATCACCGACGCCAGGTGGTAGTCGCCGACGGACAGAGCGTCCGCATCTCCCAGCGCCCGTTGCATCACCTCGGCCGCGGTCCACACGCCGATTCCGGGAACGTGGCGCAACCGGCGCTCGGCATCCTCCCTCGTCATGGACACGATCGGTTCGAGCTTGTCGGCCAGGGCCGCGCTCCGCACGATCGTCTTGGAGCGCTTCGGATCCACGTTCGCTCGGTGGAACTCCCAGGACGGCACCCGCCGCCAGACCTCGGCGGGCGGCGGTACCCGCATTCCCGCGGGCGCCGGTCCCGGTGCCGGCTCGCCGAACTTCGAGAGCAGGTAGCGCCATGCCGCGAAGGCGGCGACCCCGTGCACCTTCTGCTCCAGAACGGCCGGGACCAGCGCTTCCATGACCTGCCCGGTGCGGCCGATGCGCAGGTGGGGAAATCGACGATGCGCCTCCGCGAGGATGCGATGCTCGGGCGCGAATCCGTCGGCGTCGTCCTCCATGCCCACGAGCCCCGGAAGAGAGTCGAGGAACTCCGCGGAGCCGGCGCCCCAGGCCTCGCAGGTCACCTCGAACCGGTCCACCTGGCGCAGGCGATACGTCACCGGCCCCGTGCGAAACCGTGAGGTGCGCCAGATGGATCCGTCGGCCTCCACCCGATGGGCCGGATCGCCCGCTCCGCGGCGGTGTGGCGACAACGAATACCGCAGGGCGAGTGGGCGATCCGAGGTGAGCGTGATCTCCACCGCGCCGCCGCGGGAAGTGTGTCCGGGGTCGAGCACGGGAAACGAGCTAGCCGACACGGACGAGGGTGCGACCGATGGTGGCCCCGTCGCGCAGGGAGTCGAGCACTCCCGCCACCTCGTCGAGAGTCACCTCGGTGGTGACCTCGGCGAGCCGACTCGGGCGCAGGGAACCCGCCAGGTCGTTCCACAGGGTGCGTCGGGCCTCGATGGGCAACTGCACCGAGTCGATGCCCAGCAGGGCCACTCCCCGGAGGATGAAGGGCAACACCGTGGTCGAGAGCCCTGCTCCCCCGGTGAGCCCGCTGGCGGCGACCGCGCCGCCGTACCTCATGGTGCTGAGTACGTGCGCGAGGGTCTTGCCGCCGACACAGTCGACCGCGGCGGCCCACTGCGCCTTCCCGAGGGGACGCGGCGCCGCGTCGGGGTCCTCGGGGAGGCGGCCGATGATCGAGGACGCGCCGAGTGTGGTCAGCAGGTCGTGTGCCGACTCCTTGCCGGTGGAGGCGACCACCTCGAACCCGGCCTGCGACAACAGGTCCACGCTGACACTGCCGACCCCACCGCTCGCTCCGGTGACCAGTACCGGACCGTCGGACGGGGTGAGGCCACGCGCCAGCAGGGCCTGCACGCTGAGTGCGGCGGTGAAGCCCGCGGTGCCGATGGTGGCGGCGTCGGCCGTCGACAGTCCGTCCGCGAGCGGCACGACCCACTCGGCCGGAACGCGCGCGTACTCGGCGTAGCCGCCGTGACGTCCGGTGCCGATCTCGTAGCCGTGTGCCACGACGCGGTCACCGACCGACACCCCGTCGGACGTCGAGGAGACCACCACACCGGCGAGGTCGATGCCGGGGACGATGGGGTACTCCCGCACCACTCCGCCCTTCGGGGTGACGGCCAGGGCGTCCTTGTAGTTGGCGCCCGAGTACTCGACGCGGACGACCACCTCGCCCTCCGGCAGGAACGACAGGTCGACCGTCTCGGACGTCAGATCCACACCGTCGTCGGTCTGCCGGGCGACCAGGGCGCGGAAGTTCTCCGGGATCTCGGTGGCGGATCGATCGTCGGTCGGCGAGGTCACGTGGCGTCTCCCTGTGTCGGTCCAGATCGCGGTCTGGGCTGATGGTTCACGTTCGAGAGTAGGCCGAGCCGTGGACAGGGTGTGCGCTCGGCGCGGGACCGCGGAATTGTCGGTCCTCGGCCGTACTGTCTCGAGGGTGATCATCGTGAGTACCGACGGTTCGTGCCTGAAGAACCCCGGCGGGGCCATCGGCTGGGCCTGGGTCGACCACACCGGCCCGTCCGCCTCCGGCGGAGAAGCGTCCGGCACGAATCAGATCGCCGAGCTCAGGGCGTTGTACGAGGCCGTGGCCGCGCATCCGGGTCCGGAGCCGATGCTCATCGAGTCGGACAGTCAGTACGCCATCAAGTGTGCGTCGGAGTGGCTCGCCGGATGGAAGCGCAAGGGCTGGCGCACGTCCACGGGTGGGCCGGTGCGCAATCTGGAACTGGTCCGCGCGATCGACCGTGCCATCACCGAGCGCGAGGGTCCGGTGCGGTTCCGCTGGGTCCGCGGACACGTGGGCAACCAGTTCAACGAGATGGCGGACGAGCTGGCAGGAATCGCTGCGCGGGCGATCCGAGACGGTTCGCTGACGCCGTGCGAGCCGGTGGGCGCACAGGAACCCGTCACGCTCTTCTAGAGCAGAGGCTCATTCCTGGCGAGCGGTCTGCTTGTCGTCCTTGTCGCCGGCGGTCACGTCGCGCGGACTCGGGGCGGGCAGATCCTTGCCCTCGTCCACGGCGGCTTCACTCCGATCGAGGGTCGGCGCCGGCTCGGCCTCGGCATGGTTGTCGAACTCGCGCACGGCCTCGTCGCGCTCGTCCGGACTCTGTGCAGTGTCCGCACCCGTGCCCTTGGACTCCTCGCGCGGGTCGATGGATGCGGTGTCGACGGGCTCGTTCACGGAATCACTCATGAGCACCGGTGTGCCCGATCCACCGCGCGGTCAACCCTTCCGCACCTGTCACGGCGTCGGAGCGGGCGTCAGGGTCACCGAGAACTGGTTCTCCAGATTGTCGGTGAACTGCTGCTGGCACTGCTCGACCCGTGTCGCGTCGCCACCGGCGTCGCTGAGGCAGGTCGCGAGGTCGCCGACTCCCACCTCGTTGAACACCCATACGGTCAGGGCGATGAACACCGCGCCACCGATGATGCCGAGGACACCCAGCACCAGCCCCGTCGTGGCGACGCCGCCGTTCGTGGCTTCGCGGCGCTTGACTCGGCCGCGGCCGAGCACGCCGAGCACCACGGCGATGATGCCCAGGAAGATGCCGAATCCGAAGGTCCAGAAGGCCAGGATCGACAGGATGCCGAGAATCAGCGCCGCGATTCCCACGCCGTTCTTCGGGCTGACCGGGGGCTGGCCGTAGCCGCCGTCGTAGCCGCCGGGTGGTGGGTACTGCCCGCCCGAACCGGGCTGCTGACCGTACTGAGGCTGCTGACCGTACTGAGGCTGCTGGCCGTACGGCGGTTGCCCGCCGTACTCGGGCTGCTGGCCGTACTCGGGCGTGGGACCGCTCACTGGTCTCTCCTGACGGGCGACTCGGCTGGTGTCTCGCACTGTAGCGCCGGACGGCACCTTCGGCGTGAGTGCGTGATCGCACCGTTACCGCAGGTGTCCGGTGGGGTATCTCAGCAGGATGAGTACGTGGACCGTCAGCGACGGCACAGTCCTGCACTACACCGACCAGGGAACGGGACGGCCGCTCGTGATGCTGCACGGGTGGGGATTCAGCGGCCGCTTCTTCGACGGCAGTGTCGATCGGCTCGCCGAGTACGCCCGCGTGATCACCGTCGATCTGCGCGCTCACGGTGACTCGGAGGATCCGGGCCACGGCTACCGGGTGTCGAGGTTGGCCAAGGACCTCCGCGATCTGCTCGTGGGGCTGGAGCTGACGGACGTCACAGTCCTGGGGTGGTCACTGGGTTGTCCCGTGATCTGGAGTTACCAGGAGCTGTTCGGCACCGACCTGCTGGCGCAGGCTATCTACGTCGCGCAGACTCCGCGGCAGTACCGGACGCCCGAGTGGACCCTGGCGCACACCAGCATCTTCGACGACGCGTCGCTGGCCACGGTGCAGGGCCGTGTGACGTACGACCGCGAGAACTTCGACCGCGAACAGCTCGACGAGATCACCGCCACCG
>SXGS01352947.1_pt1 | contig 13207 bp, 16 predicted proteins | sample 3174681 | NCBI WGS metagenome assembly SXGS01 (sample SAMN11356861, study PRJNA531348) | freshwater metagenome | isolation source: freshwater sample F1-80 | place: China: Fuxian Lake, Yuxi | collected 2017-12-25
CGTCAGCTCTTTCAACGCTTCTCATCTTCACCCGTAATCGGCAACGACACCGGCGCCTTGATCCGCGCCGACAAATCATAAGCCTTGGCCAGCATCAGCCGGTCATGCCCTTCGGCGGCAGTGGCGTGCACGGTAGGCACACCCATCGACAAACGCATTAGCCAGGCCTGCGTCTCCTCGGCCATCGGCCCGCGCAGCGCGCCCAAAGCCATATCGCCCGCCGGTGTGCTGCCGACAAAATCCACCAGCCGGCTGCTATCGGCGACGTAGCCCATGCCCTGCGGCTCGGATACCGCCATCACAAAATCACGATGGCTGTCGTCGATGGTCATCACGCCGGTGGTGCCGACCACGCCGACCTCCAAGCCGTACACCGCGCCAGGCCAGTTCACCGGCAGCGCCCAGTTGACCACGCTGTTGTAGAGCGTGCCATCGCTGAAGGTCATGGTGCCGACGGTGGCGTCGGTGCCGCCGTATTTTTTACCGAGGGCTTTGTCGACCGAACGTGCGTAAATTTCCACCGGCGTTTTGCCCTGCATCATCCACATCACGATGTCGAGCGCGTGGGTGCCGGAAATCACCATCGGCGAATTGAGTGCGGGTTCGCTTTCGCGCTGGTAGTTGTTCAGCGCCACCATGCGATTGAGGAACGCACGCGAGCTGACGGTGGTGACATCGCCCAGCGCGCCCGCAGCGATTCTGTCTTTCGCCACCAGCCAGCGGCGGCGAAAGCGCTGGGTATAGCCGATCAGCGCATCCACGCCGGCCTGCTGTATCAAGTCGAGCACCTTCGCCGATTCGGCGAGCTGATTGGAAATGGGTTTTTCAATCAGCAGCGCCGGTTTGTTGGGATTTTCCAGCGCCACCAACGTGGGGTCGGCGTGCAAGTGGCCGACAGTGGCAATCAGCACGGCAGTGACTTCGGGGCGCTTTAACAGCTCGCGGTAGTCGCGCGTGACAAAATCCGCGCCGATTTGCTGCGCCACCAGCCGCCCGCGTTCGGGGTTGATCTCGGCGATGCCGATCCAGTCCACCGCCGGAAAGCGCGCAGCAATTTCACCGCGCATCAGACCGACACGGCCCGCGCCGACAATGGCGAGGCCGATACGGTTGGGATTCTTCTGTGTCATGTGCCGGCCTTGTCCAAAATTTTCCGGAGCCGATTGTGCCACGCGTGGTGCGTCGGCAATAACCAAAACCAATCAATTGTAAGTATCTGTTTTTATTAGCTTATTTTTGACTGCTTGTTGCCGCTCACGATATCGTCGCAGTGTTATATTCCCGCGCTGTCGCTCACTATACTGGTTCAGATCATCATGAAACACACTTTTTCGGCTGCCGTCGCGCTGTTGTTCGCCACTTTCGCCCCGATCATTTTGGCGCAGCCGCAGTGGTCGCCTACGCGCCCGGTGCGGCTGGTCGTGCCGTTTCCGCCTGGCGGCGCGACCGATGTCATCGGCCGCATCGTCTCCGTGCGCCTTGCCGAGCGCGTGGGACATCAAGTGGTGGTGGACAATCGCGGCGGCGCGAATGCCATCATTGGCACCGAAATTACCGCCAAGGCCGCGCCCGATGGCCACACCCTGTTGCTGGTGCCGGTGGGACATTCAATCACGCCATCGGTCACGCTCAAGCTGCCGTACGACACACTGAAAGATTTTGCCGCCATCGGGCAGATCGGCAATGGTGCCTACGTGCTGTTGGTGAATGCCGCGCTGCCCGCGAAATCAATGAGTGAGTTTATTGCACACGCCAAGTCGCGCGCAGGTGCGCTTAACTATGCGGCCACAGGCCACGGTAACGCCACGCATCTTGCCGGTGAGTTGCTAAAGGCGCTCGCCGGCATCGATATGCAAAGTATCTACTACAAGGGTGGAGGCCCGGCACTGGCCGACTTAATGGGCGGGCAAGTATCGGCGTTTTTTGCGGGGCTTGCCACTGCGGCCGGGCAGATCAAGGCCGGCAAAGTGCGTGCGCTGGGTGTCACTACGCTGCGCCGTGCCGGCGGGTTTCCCGATTTGCCGACCATCGCCGAGTCGGGCGTGCCGGGGTATGAAGTCGACGGCTGGTACGGCTTGCTTGCGCCCGAGGCCACGCCTGCCGCGGTCATAGCGCGGCTGAATCAGGATTTGTCCGCTGTGGTCGCAATGCCGGAAGCAAAAGAACGCCTGTTGGGCGTGGGTATCGATGCTCGCGGCTCCACGCCCGCCGAATTTCATCAGCGCATTGCACGCGACATTCAGCGCTGGGCGGAAGTGGTGAAAAGAGCGAAGATTACGCCAGAGTAAATCAGACAATATCAAAAGTGAGGAGCCCCATGTTTTTTACCTGTTCATCGCACGGTCGCACGCGCTCAGCCGCTGCCGCCAAATCCCCCAGCCGGAAATTCGTGAAACGGCCCAAAGGCGCGAAGAAAACGCTTTCGGTCGATTTACATTGCCACGTGCACGTGCCCGAGGCGGACGCCATCGCCAAACAAACCGCGATGCCGGCGCGCGATCCGGTGATACAGCACGGCAGCCAGCGCAGTGCCGACCGCCAGAAGGAGCAGTGGCAGCAAATTCATCACAAGGCCACGTCCACCGACGCGCGCCTCGCGGAAATGGACAAGATGGGCATCGACGTGCAGGCGATTTCAACCTCGCCCAGCCATTACAACTATCGCATCGAGCCGGAACTCAATCGTCAGGCGTCGCGCGTGGTGAACGAGCGGTTGGCGGAAATCGTGGCTTCACACCCCGACCGTTTCGTGGCGTTGGGCACGGTGCCGATGCAGGATCCGCAAATGGCTGTGGCGGAACTGGAATACTGCATGAAGAAACTCGGCTTTCTCGGGCTGGAGCTCGGTACCAACGTCGGTAAAACCGAAATTGCCGATCCGAAGTACGAAAAACTGTGGGCGAAAGCGCAGGAACTCGGAGCGGTGATTTTTCTGCACCCCAGCGGCTTCACCGACACCAGTCGCATGAAGGAACACTTTCTCACCAACGTCATCGGCAACCCGCTCGACACTACGATGGCCATCGCGCACATCGTCTACGGCGGCATTCTTGAACGCTATCCGAAGCTCAAAATCGTCGCCGCGCACGGCGGCGGCTACATGGGCCACTACCCCGCGCGCATGGATCACGCCTACCGCGTGCGCCCCGAGTGCCACGACCACATCACGCGGCCGCCATCGTATTACATGAAGAAAATTTACTACGACACCATGGTGTTTGGCGAGGCCCAACTGGAGCATCTGGTCAAGCTGTGGGGCGAAAGCCACGTCGTCATCGGTACCGACTACCCCTACGACATGGGCTACTACAAGCCGGTGGATTTCATCGAGCGCACAAAATCACTCACGCGCAAACAGAAGGACGCGATCATCGGCGGCAATGCAGCGAAGTTGCTGGAGTTGAAGGCGCCGAAGCGGTAGCTACGCGGGTTCTGCAGTCGCGGGGCGTTTATTTATCGCGATCGTCGCGATGCGTAATTCGCACCGGCGAAGCATGCACGCCATAAGACCGCATCACCGTCTGCCCGGTATTGCGAAAGCCATGCTTGGTGTTCGGCGGGGCGACGATGGTTGAGCCGGGGCCGATGGCCTTCGGCCCACCTTCGCCTTCGACCCATGCCTCGCCTGTGCCGTCGATCACGGTGACGACTTCCACGTAGGGGTGCGAGTGCGTGCCGGTGGAATAACCGGGCGGCGATGTCTGAATGCCGATGCGCACCGGCGTGGAACCGGCCTCGTCGCCGACGATGGTCTGGTAGGTGCGGCCAGTATCAAAGGTTTCTATTTTGACGGCTTCAAGAGGAATGATCGGCATGGCTGGCCACCGTTTCGGGGTTGTCGCAATGTGTCGCTACGTGCAGTGTATCTCGAATGGCGGCAGGATGAAAAACGTGGCCACCTTCGCGTATTTTGCTATACTGCAGCGCAGGAGGACACTGCCATGAAAATCACCCGCGTCGAAGCCTTTCAGGTCGCCTGGTCGCCCAATGAAAAACCGCAGCAGCACAGCGCCTTCGTGCTGGTGCATACCGATGACGGGGTTACCGGCATCGGCGAGGCCTCACCCATGCAGGGTGGCCGCGCGTCGCTGGGGATGATTCGCGACGACATTGCGCCGCTGCTGATCGGGCGCGATCCGCTGGATCACGCGGTGCTGCTGGATCAAGCGCTGCATACGCTGGTCAAACTCGGCCCCGAAGGCGCGCTGACCAGTGCGCTGGCCGCGCTGGATATCGCGCTATGGGATATCAAGGGCAAGTTGACCGGGTTGCCGATCTACAAGCTGATCGGCGGGGCGTGGAAGACGGCGCTGCCTTTTTACGCGTCCATCGGCGGCAACGGCGAGCGCACGGTCGGTGAGGTGTGTGCCGTGGTCGAGCAACGGCTGAAGGACAAACCCGCCGCGGTGAAAATACGCTTCGACAACAACCGCACACAACTGGATGCCGACATCCCCGGCGATTTTGCCAAGGCGAAAGCCGTGCGCAAGCTGGTGGGCGAAGGCTTTCCGCTCGCGTTCGATGCGAACAATTGCTATTCGATTGGCGGCGCGATTCGCATGGGCCGCGCGCTTGAGGAATTGGGCTACTGGTGGTTTGAAGAACCGGTGCAGCACTATCACGTCAAGGCGATGGGCGAGGTCGCGCAACGGCTGTCGATCACCGTGTCGGCGGGCGAGCAAACCTACACGCTAGCCGGCCTTGCCGATTTGATCAGCGCCGGCGTGCGCATGGTGCAACCGGACATCGTAAAAATGGGCGGCATCACGGGCCTGTTGCGCTGTGCCGCGTTGGCGCATGCGCACGGCGTCGAGCTGGTGCCGCATCAAACGCAGCCAATGATCGGCCATACCGCAAGCCTGCACGTGATGGCGTCGTTGCTGCAAAACACCAAGCCGGCGGAGTGGAATGACCCGAGCACGCGTACGCATGCGGTGTTTGAAAATCCGCCGCTGCCGGTGCAGGGGTTGTTTCATTTGTCCGATGCGCCGGGGTTGGGGCTGCGGCTCAACGCGGCGGAGCTGGCAAAGCGGCGCGTGCAATAAATAAAAAACTTAATTAAATCAATTAATACAAATTTCTCGTCATGCGGCATCTCGAGCCCACGCTCAATCCGCGCGCGCGCCGGTGGCCTTGACCACCCTGCCCCACTTGGCGATTTCGCTGCAGATGTGTGCGCCGAACTGTTCCGGATTGAGCACGGTTTGCTCGAAATCGTTGGTGTCCATTTTTTCGCGGGTGGCGCGATCCTGCAAAATCAGTGCGCTTTCCTTGTAAAGCCGCGCGATGATGTCCGGCGAAGTTTTTGCCGGCGCGACGATGCCGTACTACACACTTGCTTCGTAACCGGCCACGCCTGATTCAGCGATGGTCGGCAGATCCGGCAGCTTGGTGATGCGCTTGGCACTCGAAATCGCCAGTGCCTTCAGGCGACCGGCCTTCACCAGCGGCATCGCGCCGGGCGTGGAGGCAAACGACAGTTGTATCTGCCCGGCCACCAGATCGGTGTTGGCGGGTGTCGCGGCTTTGTACGGCACGAACACCATTTGCACGCCCGCCATACTCTTGAACAGCTCGGTCGCCAGATGCGCGGCATTGCCCGGCACCGCACCGAAATTCAGTTGATCGGGGCGCGCTTTCGTTAAGGCGATCAACTGCTTGATGTTGCTCACCGGCAACGACGGATGCACCACCACCGCAAACGGCGCCGATGCCGCCAGTATCACCGGAGCAAAATCACGCAGCGGGTCGTAACCGAGCTTCGGATAGAGGCTGATGTTGATCGACATCGGCCCCGACGTACCCATGAACAGCGTGTAGCCGTCGGGGGCCGATTTGGCGACCATTTCCGCGCCGATATTGCCACCGGCGCCCGGGCGATTTTCGACGACCACTTGTTGGCTGAGCTTTTCGCTCAGCGGCTGCGCGATGAGGCGCGCGAGGATGTCGGTCGGCCCCCCCGCCACCAGCGGCACGACCAAACGTAGGGTTTTTGCGGGGTAGGGTTGTTGGGCGTGGGCAGAGCTGACAGCCACCAGCAAGAGTGCAATTGCAATGTGAACCATGATTTTCCTTAGTGCCAATTCGCAACTTAAATAAAAATAAAAAGCCTGGGTGGTCACTTCCGCGTAGAGGGGTGTAAAAGTCCCTCGCGCAATTAACAATTAATCCAGTTCGAAAATTACAATCTCATGATCCACCAGTTTCGGCACAGTCACCTTGACCGTGCCGCTGATCATTGACAGCGGCAGCGGCGCCTCGTTACTCGCCAGCCGCACTGACTTGACGCGCTGCCCGGCAGGCGGCCGCAGCCGCACCACGATATCGCGAACCTCCACCAGATTGCGTCCTGGATGCCGCCACCCGGTGTTGAGCGGTTTGTCGATGGGCAGGTTGATTAAATGCGCCAGCGTGCGGCTGGGTTGGCCCATGAGGGTGACATCCACATAGTCGGGCGCATCGACCTCCAGCGCCATGGGCTCGCCCAGCGCCCAGCGCACCGCGTTCGCCAGCACGCGGCCAAGATCAGGAAAACCATAGTGGTAATACACGCCCTCCATCGTGTTGGCGAAATACACGACGCGGTCCTTCCCACAGGCGCCGTGAACCACCACCGGGATGTCAGTGGTCTCGCGCACCGCGCTGTATTCGGGAATGCTGATGGTGGCGCCGTCGTGCGCGATCACTGGCGGAATCAGCGTCAGCGGCACTGCGTGCGCCGTTTTTACCACGATCAGCGCACCTTCATTGGGGATCAAATCCGTGTCGCCTATGCCTGCCAGCAACGGGTCATCGCGCACTTCCAGTTTGGCGTAGGAGGATTTGAGTCCTTCGCGTTTGCCCGTGCGGGTGATGCCGAGCAGGGCGTCGAACGCGGGCGTTGCGCGCAGATTCCCGTTGACATCGCACAGGCCGGTCTCGAAACCAGCCATCACTCCGCCGCCGGCTTTCGCGTATTGCTCCAGCGCCGCCGCTGCCGCGTCTGCCACGCATGCCAGATTGGAAATAACCACCGCGCCGTACCGCGCCAGCCGTTCCGGCGAAATAAGCTTGTCGGATATCACGTCAAACGGAATGTGCGCCTCCTGCAACGCGAGGTACCAGCCGCGAATGAAATCGAGATAACGCTGCTGCGGTTTCTCGCGGCCATGGTTGTCCTGCGTGTGGCGCGACAGCACCAGCACCACGCGCGCCTGTGACTGCGCGCCATCAAGATATTTTTCCCAACGTTCAAGACGCTGAAAAACCTCTTTCATCGGCGCGAGACTGCGGCGGTCAAACAACTCAGAGTAACCGCCGTTGATGTGCAGCCACGGACTCACGCCATTGGCCACTTGCTGCGCGATCCAGGGCCGGTTTTCCGCTTCGGGCGCGGCGTACAGCCGCCACCACGGATAAAAATAGCTCACCGTCATCCAGCGTGGCTTCTCCGGCGCGAGCGTGGCCAGATACTTGGCTTGTATGCCCGGCCAGAAGGGCGCGGTGTGTCGGCGCTGGCATTCGAACGTCGGAATATCCTGATGCGCGAGCCAGTAGTCGATATCCCAACCGCCAGGGCGTATGGTTTCCAGCGACTCCATCAATTGCACGGCGGCAATGAACACCGCATCCGGTTTCACCGCATGAATTTCGCGATGCATCAGCGCCACCCAATCGGCGATGCGACGGTAGCGCCATTCGTTGTAGTGCCGCCAGACGGGATCGTCCCAGTTTTCCTTGCGTGGTATGGCCTGTCCGGACTCGGCCTTGAACATCGCTTCACAGGTGGCGCAATAACACACGCCGGTTTCCCACGCAGCGAACTTGCCCTGGTTGTTCCAGATGCCGTCGGCGTCGTAGCGTTGCAGGATTTCGCGCACCACTTCAACCATGCACGTGCGGTAATAACCCGCGTTGGGGCAGGTCACGTAGTGCTCGCTCACCTCGCAAAAGTTGCCGTTACTATCGCGGCTGAACCATTCCGGGTGCTCGGCGGCCAGTGATTTCGGTGCGCAACTCGGATCAATACGCGCCAGCACGCGCAGGTTTTCCCGATGCGCGACGGGGATCACTTACGCCAGCAGATCGCGCCCGCCCAGGCCATTCGACAGGCGATGCCCGACAATCTTCGTTTGATAAAACGCCACAATGCCGCCGCCGCTGAGACAAAATGCGGTGGCGCGATAGTCCTTCGCCGCCGCGACCAGCGCTTCGGCGTCGACCTTCGGTTCGTCGCCTTCGCGCAAGTTCAGCAACAGCACGCGGTGCGGGCCGCCATACCACGGGTTAGCCAATGGGATGCTTCAAAAAATAATCAATTAAAACAGATAGTTACAGTGCATCAACCCCGATGCCGCGCAATAAAATCCAGCACCGCTCTGGCACAAGCCACAGGCTCGGTGGCGGCTACGTGATACGACTCGCCGGGTAGCACCAGCAGTTCCGAGTTCGCCATCTTCTGCTGCCACGCACGCACCTTTTCCACCGGGTACAGCGGATTGTCCTGTGTGGTAATCACTTGCGCAGGACATTTAATGTTGAGCAAATCCTGCGTGATATCAACCTTGGGCACCGCGCCGATAAAGCCCAACTGCGTGGACGCCGCCGTCTTGCCCATCAGCTGTATCCACCATTCGATGCCCGCCGGCGGAAAGGTCGCGCCCAGACGTTTAGCCATCGTTTCGCGCGCCCAGCCTTCAACGCCGGATTTCTCGATCAAGTTCACCCACGCGCGATACCGGTCGCCGCCGTCTTCCCCGCGCGTGGGGGAAGACAGCACCGTCACCGTCTTCACACGCGACGGGTGCCGCGCCGCCAGGTGCAGCGCCATGGTGCCGCCGACCTTGGCGCCCACCAGATAAAACGTGTCGATGTTCAAGTGATCCATCACCGCAATAAAATCATCGGCGATGCGGTCGAGCGACCACGCATGATCGCGCGGCATGGGTGTGGATTTGCCAAAGCCGCGCATGTCGGGCCGCACCACGCGATAGTCGCGCGTGAGCTCCGGCATCCAGCCGTACCACGCCGCGCCGCTTTCCGCATTGCCGTGCAGCAGCAAAATCGTTTCGTGTTCACGCCACGGCTCGGCGAAATCGGTGACTTCGTAATGCAGATTCAGATCCGGAGTGACTTTGATCGAGGGCACGGAAATTTTCCTTTGTTAAACCGTTGCGGCGCTACTCTGTGCGCACGCCCGCAGCGCGGATGACTTTGCCCCACTTGGCGATGTCTGCAATGATCACCCGCGTGAATTCCTCCGGCGTGTTGCCCACCGGCACGATGCCTTCCGCCGCGAACTGCTCGGCGAACTGCGGGGTCTTGACGATGCGCACGATTTCGCTGTTTAGCCGGTCGATGATCGCGCGCGGCGTGCCCGCCGGCGCCAGCATGCCGTTCCAGCCCTGCACCTCATAGCCCGGCACGGTGTCGGCTATGGGCGGCACCTCGGGCAGGAACGGCAATCGTTCGCGCGTGCCCACGCCGAGCGCACGCACGCGTCCGGATTTGAGTTGCGGCAGCGCCGTGGCCATCGATGCCACGAAATACACCTGAATCTCGCCGCCGATCAGCGAAGTCATCACCTGCGGTGCACCCTTGTAAAACACCTGCGTCACCTGCAAACCAGCCATTGCGCGAAACAATTCACCCGACAGGTGCCCCAGGCTGCCGCTGCCAACGGAGCCAAAATTAATCGTGCCGGGTTTCTCTTTGGCCAGCGCGATTAATTCCTTGACGCTGCGCACGGGCACAGCGGCATTGACCACCAGTACCGGCGCCACCACGCTCACCAGGGTGATCGGCGCGAAACTTTTCACGCTGTCGTATGGCAGCTTCGCCACCAGCGTGGGATTCACCGCGTGCGACGGAAACACCAGCACCAGCGTGTAACCATCCGGCGCGGCAGTGGCGACAATCTGTGTACCCAGCACGCCGCCTGCGCTGGGGCGGTTATCGACGATGACCTGCTGCCCAAGCCGCTCGCCCATTTTTTGCGCCAGCACGCGCGCGACCACGTCGGTGACGCCACCCGCACCCGTGGGCACGACAATACGCACCGGGCGCAAAGGGTAGCTGTCGGCGGATTGGGCGAAACAAGGCAGCAACAGCAACATGCCGGACAGTCGCCTTAAGGGTTGAGCCATGATTTTGTGCCGTGATTTCATGCGGGAAGAACGGCATGTTAGGACGGCGCTTCGGGCAGGTCAAACCTGGAGCCGGCATGAGTGACGTGGCAGCGGGAAAAGTCCGCAAGTATTGTTCAGTGGCTGTCGCTATAGTGGCGGCACTTGAACCTGCGCCTGTTGCGTGAGGTGTGAGATCGCCATGAAGACAACCACGCGCCTGAGCTACGCCGCCCGCATCGAACGCGCGCAGAAGTATTTAAGCGAGCATCTGGACGACGCCATTGATCTTGAACGCATCGCCGCTGTTGCGCATTTTTCGCCGTATCACTTTCACCGTGTTTACGTGTCGATCGTCGGCGAAACCGTAGCTGATACGCTGCGCCGCAACCGGCTCAATCGCGCGGCGGTCAAGCTGCTGACATCGGTTGCACCGGTGTTGAAGATCGGGCGCGAGGCGGGTTACTCCCGCGTGCAGGCGTTTAACCGCGCGTTTCGCGATATGTATGGGGTAACGCCCACGGCCTATCGCGCGCACGGCAGTCTGGCGGCCGCGTTACACGTCAAACGGTTACAGCATGTTTCGTCCCAACCCAATCCATTATTCAAGGAGCCCATTATGCGAGAGGTCACCATTCAACGCTTTGAGTCACTGCGCGTCGTAGCGCTGCGCCACCGTGGCGATTACATGGACATCGGCAGCACCTTTGAGCGGCTCGGCGCCTGGGCCGCCGGCAAAAATCTGTGTGACGCGAGCTCACGCAGCTTTGGTATCTATTACGATGACCCGGATAGCAAGCCGGCCGCCGATCTGACGGCCGATGCCTGTATGACTCTAACGCAGGCGTTCAAGCCCGAGGCGCCTTACACCGTGACGCAAACGCCCGGCGGCCGCTGTGCGCAAATGATTCATGTGGGGCCCTAGTCCGAGCTGCATGACGCGTATCGCTGGCTGTATAACGAGTGGCTGGCGAAAAGCGGCGAGGAGCCGGGCGATCAGCCGCCGTTTGAAGAGTATCTGAACGACCCGCGCGGCACGCCACCGGCGCAATTGCAAACCGCCATACGTATCCCGCTGCGTGACAGATAAATCAGCGGTGCGCCGCCCGGCTGTCGGCAGGCGCGTCGTCGCGCAAGCTCAAGCTGTAGTCGCGCAACACGCCGGCCACGCGTATGCGATAGTCAGCGAATATGTCGTTGCGCCCTTTCGCCTTCGCCGTACGATGGCCTTCGACATTGCGCCAGGCTTGAACGGCGGCCTCGTCGCGCCAGAAGGAAAGTGACAGGAACTTGCCGCGCGTGGTTAGGCTTTCAAAACGCTCGATGGAAACAAAGCCGTCGATTTTTTCCAGTGCCGGGCGCAGCGACGCGGCAAGGTCAAAGTACTCAGCCGCCTTGCCCGCCTTGGGCCACACTTCAAAGATTACGGCGATCATGGTGCGTGTCTCGTGGATTGGGCGCTGGAGGGCCTTATAAAAACATTAATAAAATCAAATACTTAACTACTTCCGTTTTTTTGCCGTTTGCTTCTGCACCGCCAGCTCACGTGCAAGGATATCGGCGCCAGGCGCAAGCGCACCTTTCACCACCCTACGCAGTTCGCTGGCGGTCAAGGCGTCACTGTCGCGAAAATTCAGGCACCCGACGCCACTTTTTACGTCGGGCCGCCCGTGCTTGAATGCCGCGATGCGTTCACTCGAGCAGGTATACACCGAAACATATTGCTTCTGGCTCGCCCACGCCAAAAAATGTTCGCCCACGCGGTACGTTGGCATGCGGTAGTCGAGTGACATTACGGCATCGGGGAACCGCTTCAGCACCAGCGCGTGCACCATGCGTCCGCGCGCAGCACGCACGTCGGACAGCTTCGCGATGTACTCGTCAATGAGTTTGCTGCTCATGGGTATTCGCTCAGGTGTACTCATTCATGCAGGGCATTTCGCCGGGCGGAACATACCACGGCGCGCGCGAGCCCCAGAAAATGCTGTTTTCGGGCTTTTGCGCAACGGGCGTATCAAGCAGCCCGGCGGGAATCAACATATCATCGCGGCCGCGAACCGCGTGTGGCACGCGCGAACCGCATTGTGTGCAAAACCACACGGCAAAACGTTGCGCACCGGGCAAGTCGAAATGTTTTATCTGCGACTCCCCCGCGCGCCACGCGAATTGCGTGCCGGGCACAAAGGCATTTGCTGCATGCGCGCTGCCTGACGCTTTCTGGCAGCGCGAGCAGTGGCAATAACGAAACGCGGTGAACGGCGGCGTGATCTCGAACTTAACGCTGCCGCACAGACAGCTACCGGTGAGGGAAGTGGATGACATCGACGCTCCTTAAAAAATATCAATAAAAACAATTAGTTACATTGACCTATCCAGCGTGGCCTGCCAAAACCCCACATCCACCCAGCGCTCGAACTTGCGCCCCACCTGCGGAAAGTGAGCGACTTTCACGAAGCCGCATTTTTCATGCAGCGCCACGCTGGCGTCATTGGGCAACGCAATGCAACCCACCACCGCGTGCACGCCGCGCGCCTTGAGTTCGCGCAAGAGTTCAAGATACAACGGCTTGGCAATACCGCGTCCGGCGTAAGCCTTGTCCACATACACCGTGCTTTCCAGCGCGTGATCGTACGCCGCGCGTGTACGCCAGCGCGTGGCGTAGGCGTAGGCCACCACGCGGCCATCCAGCTCCGCCACCAGCCACGGATACAACGCGGTGTAATCGAGAATGCGTTGCGCCATGTCCACTTCGCTCACCGGCAATTGCTCGAACGATATGACGGTTTCGAGCACGTAGGGGTTGTAGATGGCGCAGATGGCGCTGGCGTCAAGACGGGTGACGGAACGCAGGGCTGGTGTCATGGTCGTAAGTGTGTAGCGATGGGCTTGCTATGGCCGGGGCATTTCAACACATTGTGGCGGCGGCCCGCCACCACAGAAACAGCGCACGCCCTCATACGGCGGGCAGTAGCACTCGCCAGGCACATAACGGCAACCGTGCTGCGATTCGCATTGATCCACACCGGCCTGATAATCATCTAGCCGGTCTCCCACCGCCGAGAGGCGGAGCAGGTACAGTGAGTTTGCCAACCACCAACCTGAAC
>SXGS01399490.1_pt1 | contig 13207 bp, 13 predicted proteins | sample 3174681 | NCBI WGS metagenome assembly SXGS01 (sample SAMN11356861, study PRJNA531348) | freshwater metagenome | isolation source: freshwater sample F1-80 | place: China: Fuxian Lake, Yuxi | collected 2017-12-25
ACTTCCTTACACTGCTTCTGATTTTCACTCCAATGCGCTAAACCTCGCCGCAATGCACCCTACGCTTTCGGCACTAACCAATCCCCTTTTTTCCGTTAGCCCAGTGGCTAGAAATTCCACTTGCCGTTGAACCAAGACACCCCGATAGTGAGCCCAAAGCATCGATGCCTAACCATTGGTGAATACTCGTGCCAGCGACTTCGTGGATTTGGCAACTGTCGTCAAGCAATAAGTATCCAAAGACGCCAACCCACGTCGCGTAGCGCCACGAGCCAAGTTGAACTGCGACCAAAAGCAACAGCAGCAGAATCCAAAATTCCTTGATGTACTGAAAAACTTCACCGTACGACCAGTCTTCAATCAGGCCAAACTTTGGATCGGTCAAAAACTTGGAGCCATACAAGCCGTACAGGGCGATGAACGCTGCATCGACCGCCAGCAAGAGGAACAGCAAGCGGAATCTGGGCAGCAGACAAGTGCTAATCAAGACTTGAATACCTTTATGAGTAAATCTAACTGAGAATTGTCAAGGCAAGTTTCGTCTGCTTCTTGGCTTCTGGCTGCCTAGTCGGACAGCACCACTTTTTCCAATACAAGCCCGAATCGCAAGCGAGTGAATAACTTACGACGATTGCGACCAATTCACTCGCTTGAGCTTCGGGCTTGTATTCCGTAAAAAACGTGTCCAACTAAAATCTTACCGCATCGACAAGATGCGACGAATCGAAGGAACAATACGTGCTGCTGATCGTGCCACACGTTTCGCGGGCAGTGACCAAGGCGAGCGAAGGAAGCGGTACCTGGACTCATTCAGCAAATGTCGAACGTAACCGCGCGCTTGAAACGAGTCGACCGAACCTTCCCCCAATTTACAGGCGGCATTCATAAGTTTTTTCTTGTAGGACTCCAGTCCTTTACCCATGTCAATGCAGGTAATTCCATGTTTGCCGCATTCTTCGATCAAGTGCAGATCTCGCAACATCCCTGGCGAATACTTTGAGTATTCAATGTTGTAAGCGGACACCAGCGTATGAAGTGTCTGATGGGATTGCAGGGAGTATTCGATTGCCAGCGGCTCGCAACCTGCCCACAGTACCGTCAATAACCCACGAAAATCTGCCTGCTGATAAGTAAGCATTTCTTTAAACAGGATAGACACCCAGGCATTGGTGAACGGGTGCAGACGCTGCGTTGCTTCATATTGGGCAGCCTTCCATTTCAACAGCAGTTCCAATACCGATTGGTCGCGACAACCAAACTCAAAACGAAGCTCGCCAATATCGCGGCAAATTCTTCGTTCTGATTTGCGCAAGCCTTTCAGGTTGGCATGGCGGGAGAATAAATCCGCGAAATAGTGGTCCGTGCCTTGTTTCAAATCGATTTGCGGCGATTCCCAGTTCGTCCAACACCAGGGATTGAGCTGGCCATCCATAATCAAGAGATGATCAAATTCCCATCGTGAGATGTTTGCTTGAGAGAGCATCGCCCGCATATCCAGCGGGTCGTCTGCAAACCGAATGATCCCTTGGTAATCAGCCAGCGAACGACCCGGCGCTATGGCTATCGACTCGTTCACTCGCTCGAACGGAAAAAACGAAATGGGTTGGCCGTCGCGCGAGAAAATCGCGACTTCGATGGGCAGCTCCTTCGCGACGCATCGAGTGTACTCGGGACGAAAAAATGGGCTTGCCAAGGCTGGGTTGCCGCGCAGAATCTCAATCCATGCGTCCCCTTGGCATTCACTCAAATCCTTGGCGGCGATTACGGTCCAGCTCATTTTGCGGCCTCATTCGATCGACTCGCTTCGATCGATTTTTCGCCATTCGAAAAATCAGCAGAGGTGATTTCTTGTGGGGCCAAGAAAGTTTGGTCGGTAGCGTGCCTTGGCAAACGGTATCGCTCGAACATTGCCGGTTGAGCGAACAACTTGGGAGCAACGCTGTAAAGGTAACAGCGAACGTATCCTTCGGTCCGCTTGAGCAAAACCGTGTACGCAATGGCCGCTTCCGTTTGCCCGAATAATTCGGAAATCCACGACGCTGGTAGGTAGATCGTCAGAGTATAGAGAATTCTGCAAAGTGCGATCGCTGCGCATAGGAAAGCTCCATAGTGCGCTAGATCTCGGCGGCAAAAGCACCAACCATCATGAAAGCAAGTGTCGCGGAGATATTGACTCGTCAATCGTGACTCTGGGGTGATATGATACGCCACCGCGCGCGGTGTAAACCAACTTTCGATGCCCGCTTTGCGAATGCGTCGATAGTGGTCGGTATCATAGCCGCGAACTTGATGGGACAGATCGTATATACCTACTTCGTCGAGTATGCTGCGATGAATCAATTGGTTGCCCGAGCCAGGCCCCTGGGTTCGAGTGTAGGGACGTGGCTCCGGCCAAGTTACCGACTCACCCAGCATCCTGCGAACTCGTGGATGCAAGTTCCGCTGGCAGCCATCGGGCAATCGTAACCACAGTAACCCACCGACACAACGCACGTTCTTTTCTTTGGCCAACCGCAACAACTCTAGCAACCAACTGGGCTCTGCAACTTCATCGTCATCGAAATTAGCTATCCAGTGGCCGCTTGCCTCGCGAAATCCGCTATGCCGAGCATGAACTTGTCCTGGCTTGCGTTCCATAACGTACTTCATCGGCACCGAGGAATTTTTGGCCAGCTCCGCCACTACGGCTGGTGTTTCGTCCGTCGAACTATTGTCCACAACGATGATTTCGTAAGTGAATTCACCGCTGGTCCGCTGAGATTGCAGGCTTTGAATACACTCCCGCAACATACCAGCACGGTTGTACGTACAAAGTACGACCGACACATCCGGAACGGACACTAGAATGCCTCCAACAAAATTTAATTATTGAGCCGAAAAACCAACCCGTACATCTTGAAATACTAATTACATGGCTTGCGAACTTCGAGGGCCGAACCGAAGATCTGACTGAGTAGTTGCCGCCATTGCCGAGCCAAGTAGCAGAAATGCTGGATTTAGCAATCGTAGGTTGCTGGACAGCGGATTATCGGTCATGCACATGAAGATGAACCCAACAAAGCAAAGAAAGACCGCGATGGCCGCTACATCAAACGGATCGGTCAGTCGCCTGACATGACGCAAGATCAGGCCCATTTGCCATATCAAGACAAAACAAAATACTACTAATCCAACAGTCCCCATTTCATAGCTGATGCGCAAGAATTCATTGTGGGGACTTTCCATTTTTGGCCACACGGTAGGTATATAGCGAGCCGCGCTGGAAACACCGTGTCCCAACCAGGGTCGTTCAAAAACGCGTTCTAAAACCAGGGGCCACACATCAAATCGTCCCGTCCCGGAAACTTTATTGTTGAACAAGTCGGCAATCGTTCCCTCCCCTGTCTGTGGAAACAACCTTTGTTGCATGGCGGGCAATAAGAAAACTCCATAAGCCATGATCATGGCCAAGCCAAGACTCGCGAAACGCCAAAGTAATCCGCCGATTTTCGGATGAAAGACCGGAAGTACTAACATACACAGCGAAGCTCCTCGGCTCCCCTCAATTGCAGAAACTAGTAAACAGCTTCCCCAGACTGTGATACAGATCGTAATTCTTTTTGGATACATCGCGACCGCAACTGCGGCCGGCAACAATAGGCTCATCGAATGCGGTCGGCCGTCCAGTGCCATGCCAGACGTAATCGTACCGGTACCAAATTGTACTAATCCCAGTTTCCATAGCGCGATGCAACCGAACGCCACAATTACGCTTGCCGAAAAAGCATACAACAAGATCGACATTTGCCCTCGTGAGCGCACGAACATGGCACCTCCCAATCCATAGAGAAATGGCGTCGAAAGCTCGAAAGCAAACTTGATCGCGTCTTCGTCCAAGCCATCTAACCAAGTCAGGGAAAGCCAAACCACGCCATACCAAACCAACCACAGGGCGCCGCCTGGCCACAAACGCAGTCGCTCTGGCGCCAGCCCTGCTTTGACTAAGATCAACAGACATAGCAGCAGCGGAACAAACAGCGTTAGGAAGGCCAGATAATTTAGGCCACCAATGTACAGGTCTCGAAAACTGGATATCGCTGACATCAGTGGAACAAGCATTGCAAATAAGAAGCCCAACTCGGGCTTCTCGCCTTTGGCAAAAAGAGCCACATCCGTTGGCCGACCGCCGGTATGGCCGATCTCCATTCGACTTGCCATTTTCGATTCGATCATGCGCCGCGGCTCCCAACGATGCTAGTGGAGCCACGCGCCTGCTGATCGCCCAGCTCGCGTCGCAGGTACCAAATACGGACCAACAAACCCGCGAAAGTCCCAATCACCATCGACAACGCGGCACCCAGTGGGCCAAGCTCGCCGATTAATGCCGCAGCCGAAACGATGGTCAACAAACACCGGATGCAGTCGCCAATGAAATTCAATCTCGAATGTCCCATCGCTAACAAGGCATTGCCAGCCACAATATCAATGGTCTGTAACCAGCAGCCCAATGACAAAACGAAAATCGTCGCTTGTACTCCCGAGTATTGAGACCCGAAACCGAGGCTGATTAACTGATTGCCGAAAACAATCATACCGGCCGTGACAACAGTCATCAGCGCCAAAGTGTAGTGCAGTGTCCGCGATACGTATCTGGCAAGCGAAGCTCGACCTCCTTGCACGAACGCGACCACCATGCGCGGTGCCATGTATTTTCCAGCTCCCCGCAACAGCACTTGCGCAATGCCAATCAGAGTTAGACAAGCCGCAAATAAGCCAGTATCGTCGATACCCGCTGTCGATGCCAGAAACCAAGGCAAGATGGTCGGTGCGCTACTGCCAATCAAGTATGACCCTAGCGCCCATTTGCCAATCGTCCAATTAAATAGAAAATCTGGCAGAATCCTGCCAGAATGGAATTCTAAATCTACGATCAAGCGCGGCAACCAAGCGACTCCAATCACCGAACATGCGACTCCGATCACCAACACAACGTTGACGATACTGAGATAATCGCTCAACACCAGCGATCCCAGCGCCGCGATCTGTAAACCTGTAACCAATGCGTCCAAGCAAGTTACTTCGAACTGACGCAAACGATTGTGGAGATAATTGTGCAGGAAGTCCCGCAACATCATGCCTGGAAAACAAACTGCCAAGGCCAGCATAGCCCGGCTCAGTTGATCACCCTCGGCGCTGGCTTGCCGCGTTATCGCTCCGATAGCAACTGCGACAACCGCGAATAGTGTCAGGACTATTGCGTGGACAAAGGCGCTAGCGGAATATTGCCGCGTACGAGAATCGTCAAAGTGTGGAACGTGAACCAAATACGGTACATGAATAATCTGATCGCTAATACACTGCAGAAGCGTAAATAGGCCTGCGGCTAAGAAGTAGACTCCCAAGCTCTCCTTGCCAAGATAACGCCCAACCGCCAGCGATGTCAAAAAGCTAGCGCCACTGACGATTCCTTGGTCGATCAATGCCAAGGCCGCTCGATTGGAAACCAACCATGGTATCCACTCAGCATGACTGGACGAACTCGCAACAGCGCTATGCGAGTTAGGATCGATGGCCGCTGAGGATGGGTCAGTGAAGCTCATCTCACCCTCACTCGCTTCAATTTCCCCAACGAATTCCGGATGACTTCCGCCCAGCCATCCAATTTGCCTGCCAGGCTGGCTCCACAATCTCCGGGAGCGACATCAAATCGCGGCAGGTGATACAAATCATCAGTTGGTTTAACGCAGCAATTACCAATTTGAAAAGCACTGTTACAACCAAGTTTGGCGACAATCGAGGCCATGGCATCCGAAGCAAACCCGTTGCGCGGATCTCCGAATGGGTATGCGGCAGCGGGTCGATTAATAGAGAATTCTTTAGCAAGAAACGTAACGCAATCTCGCAGATCATCAGCGAGTTTCTCACTGTCGCCTCGAAAATCTGCGTGGGTATGAGTATGCGCCCCAAATTGAATTAGTCCCGAATCCAACATACGCCGACATTCGTCCAGCGTAAGCGGACGCCAAGCCTCTGAAGGAACACTCTTGGACGCACCGACCATCCAGTCATCGAACGGAAATGGATCCGAACAGCCGATGTACGCAGTTGCCAAGAAAACTGTCGCTGGAACCTTCAATTCCTCAAGCACAGGAAGCGCATACAGGTAATTGTTGGCATAACCGTCGTCAAAAGTAACCGCAAAGGCCCGTTGGCTGAGCCGTTCGCCGGTGCGATGTGCAGCGACGACTTGGTCGAGCGAAAAAGCGCGATAGCCTCGCCGCAGCAAGCCCTTCAATTGATTAGCAAAGCGAGCCGGAGTGACTGAATATGTGGGACTAAACCGGTTCGTCGGCGTGGGACAGACTCGGTGGTACATCAGAATGCCACAGGTACCCGCCTGCCGGCGGCGCGGCAATAAGCGACAAGGGACAGTCAACCAACTCACCAGGTTATGTCGCAACTGCCGTGCTCGCACCTGGCCAGCAGAGACCTCGCGCACAAAATCCGGCAGCAACAGGCTATGGGGCGTTGCGTTGACAGGTCGGTTGATATCCTCCATCAACTGGTTACCCGCTCGCGTGCAACAAAGCTCGGCTCAATTATGTCGTCCAAGTCGTCCTCTTCAGACCGTGCAGCGCGCTGCTTCTCGGGAATCTTCGTCTGACCGTCGCGGACATACTCCAAAACAAACGGCAGGCTAAATGCACCGCCGATCGCGAACAGCAGCCCAAGAATTCCAATCAATTTCTTGTTGGGGAAAGATGGTCGCTCGTGCAGGCGAGGTTGTTCGATGACGCCAATGCTGGTGATTTGGTCGCGAGACAATTCAAGTTCGAGTCGAGCTCGTTCAAGTTGTACGGCGTGCGACTCTAACCGCTTCGTGGCGAGATCAGCATCAGTGGCTAGTTGCGTGATTTCCACTTCCTGATCATTTAACGCGCTAAGTTGCTTGTGCAAGTTTTTTAACTGCCGCTCCAATTCTTGCTTTTCGGCAACCGCTGAGGCCAGTGTCGTACGTTCGGCCATCAATTGCACGGAAAACGACTGATGTATCGGATTGATGCCTTTGTTCGTTTCCGTACGAGAATTGCTGGTGGCGGCCAGGATTAATTTTGCGTCCTCCAACTGCTTCCGAATGGCTTTAACGTTCGGATGGTCCTCGTTGTATTTGCTGAGCATTTCCTTTTCGCGAATTTCCAGTTCGTACAATTTCTGTCGCATACCCGCACTAGTCTGATCATCTACACCGCTGGTCGCATTCAACGTCACCAATTCGGGCAAATCCTTCATAATGAATTCTAATTGTTGTACGCGAGTTTGGCTGGACACAGTAGAACGAGCGTTGGCCAGCAATCCAGCCTCAGCCTCATCGATACGTCGTTCTACGTTGGCTCGCTTGCCATCGACCGACCCCATGCAGTAGCGATTCTTGGCAGCATTGAGCTTTTCGAGTGCAGCATTCATTTGATCCGTCAGCACTTTGTTTTGGGCCAGCAAGAATTCGTACGAACCAACTGTTCTGTGGACACGCGAGTGTTCTTCGAGAAAAATCTCCGACAAAGTTTGCATCACGATGAATGCCTGCTTGGGTGTCGAGGCGCTGTACGTTGCAACTACTACATTCGAGGTGCTTGGTGTCGAGACTTTGAGCCCTTGTTGAAATGTGATGATGGCACGTTCCAGGTCGGAAGTCGGGTCGATACTCGCAAGCCAATTGCGAGGAATGCTCAGCAGACTTGTCTTTTTCGGCTGGATGTTCTGCTGGGAAGTCGCTTCGATTCCATTGAGAATCGCGTCCGTACCCATGCGCTGGACGACGCGATCTGCGACAGTTTCACTCAACAATATTTCTTGCACCGACTTGACGATGCTGTCGCTGGTCCGATGTACTTCAGCCGATTCACCCACTGTACCCGTAGCGACGGCTTCGTGTCCAAAGCGAATCAAGTATTTCGCGGTCGACCGATACTTGCGTGGCGCAAAAAGAATGACGCTGCCGACCAAACTGCAAGTGGCCAGAAAGAAAATGGCGCTATAGTGACCGTGGCGCATCAATATCGACACAACATCGCGCCAACTATGGATTGTAACGATTGAGTTTTGAGGCTGCATTAATGGCCACTCGACGTATCTAAATGGAGCGTAAGGTGGTCTGCACTCCATACAGATTAGTCACCTAGCCATGGCAACCCAAGGAAAAGTCATTTCAATTTGCCCACTAAGGGGCAATCCTAATGGATTGCCTTGGACTATTGGTTAACTTCATACAATCCTACCGCAACCCAGACCACATTGCTCGACCCTATCGGTGATTCCGAGTGGTTTGATTTTGCTTAATTTAGGTGATGCGCCAGTTCGGACGCCCGCGTCGAGGGAGTTGCGTGTTGATCCAAGGTCTCTCGTCCGGTTACTTCGAAGCCGAACAAGCTCACTATCTGAATATAGAAATAATACAAATTGGGCACCAGGAACAGTACTAACAACGTGGACATGATCAAGCCGAATGCCAAACTGGTCGCCATTGGAATCAGCACCTGTGTTTGCAGCGACTCTTCGACCAAGATTGGCAGCAGACCAGCGACCGTGGTGATACTGGTCAGAAACACCGGTCGCAATCTCCGCCGCCCAGCCATCATCAGAGCTTCGTGCAGCGGCATCCCTGAGCGAATTTGAAGGTTGATAAAATCCAATAGCACAATTGAATCGTTTACTACGACACCGGTCAACGAGACCAATCCGAACATGCTGAACAGAGTGATAGGCAGTCCCATAAGTGCGTGTCCAAATACGGCGCCAATGATCCCAAACGGAATAATCGCCAGGACAAGCATCAGTCGATGCGAGTAGACATTCTCGCCGATCACGTTGCCGTCATCGACGACGATTCCAATCGCCATCAAGAAAGCAAACATACTCAACATATTCATCGACTGGCCAGTTGCCAACAACACGATCCCAGCGCCAAAGACGCTGATGGGAATTCCCATGGCCACCCAAAAAGCCAACCGAATGTCCAAAAAGAGAGCGAGCAATATGAACACAATCGTGGCTCCCTGAATGCCATTTTCGGTTAGCATTTGCAGGCGATCACGCACATCGACGCTTTCATCTCCCCAAGCTTTTAGTCGATAACCCGGCGCGATTCGATCGCCCTCGCCGGTTACAAAATCTCGCACAGCGTCGGCAATTTTCAACAAGTCTTCATCTGCAGTACGCGCCACTTCGATAACCAGCGCCGGTTCACCATTGACTTCGTTAATCGCAGGTACGTCGTCGAAATCATCGATTACATTGCCCAGGTCCTTGACTCGCAGAACGGCTCCGTTAGATTGCGTGATAACCGGTAGAGTTTCAATCTCTTCTCGCGTTTCACGTTTGTTTTTCCGCGTAAAAGAATCTCCCGACCGTCGGTGCGCATTTGACCGCCCGGAGTTTCAATACTCTGCCGGCGCAAAATTTTCGCCCCATCGTCGAGATATTTCTCGATTCCCCAGCGACAATTTTTGCCGGTTTCCATGCCTATGATGACGTAGAGTATGGAGAGTAAAGTTTGGAGAGTAGAGCAATTGTCCTCAATTGCTCAGAAAACGATTGAAATTACTCAGAAAACGATTGAGGACAATCGTTCTACTCTCTTGCAACTATGGCTGGTATGACTGGCATATCCGCGCCAATCGATACTGCAGTCCTTATCAATCAGAGGAAACCCATGTGGCGTCGACTGACACGCGATTGGTGGATCTACGCAATTACCTTAGGGCTGATGGTCCTGGGAATCTACCGGTTGTGGCCGCATTCGGAGACTCGCGCGTTGAAGATGACAGCCGGTGACGCAACCGGTCTGCGACATCGACTAGCTCTAGATATTGTCCGAGAGGCATCACATCAGGGAATGGTGATCGAAGTTGCGCCCAGCCATGGATCGGAGGCCGCACTGGCTGCGGTCAAGGCTGGCCAATTCGATTTGGCGTTAGTCCAAGGTGGATTGGCGACTCAGTTAAGTGATTCGGTGCGCCAGGTTTCCGCACTGCACATCGAACCACTGCATCTGCTGGCCAAACCCGAATTGTGCGAGCAAATTGCTGCTACAGGTTTGGGAGCGCTCGCCGGACGCAGAATCAATCTTGGCGCCATCGGCAGTGGCACGAACGCTCTAGCACGCGAAGTACTCGCGTTCGCTGGACTGCGTAGCGCTGGCGCAAACCAGCCAAGCGAGGCCAGTTACGTGCCGGACACGTTGAGCTACTCGCAATTGATGTCGGCCGCTATCGATGTCCTGCCCGATGCGTTGTTCACCGTCTCGTCACTCCCTTCGCCAATCGCCAGTTTCATGATTGAGCAGCACGGCTATCGATTGGTGCCACTAGAGTTTGGTGAAGCACTCTCACTGCAAGCGCTGCTCGAATTGGGTAAGTCTCTGAACGCGGGCCAAATAGATAAACGTCACCTGTTCAGCACTCAGATTCCTAATCACACCTACAGCGTTCGCCGTGCTGAACCGTCCAAGCCGTTGGAGACAATCGGTACTAGGCTGCTTCTGGTTGCTCACCAAAGTGTACATGACGACACGATCAAGCGGTTGCTGGATGTCGTCTACAATTCGAGCTTTGCGCGCGCCGAACGTCCAGCATTGGATGCAAATTTACTCGATTTGCCATCGGAGTACCCATTGCACAATGGTGCGGAACTCTATCGCCAACGCAACAAGCCGCTGATTGCAGGGGACGCAGTCGATTACATGGAGAAGTTACTCGCGATCGCCGCAACTGTAGTAGGTGGTTTGTTCTTTCTAGTTCAATGGCTGCTGCGCACCAGGCGTCGTCAACGCGAAGCTAGCTTGGCAAGCTACATGGAACGCGTGATCGGTATCGAGAACGAGATCATGCGTTACGAACTTGCTCGACGCCTGGATCTGCCCAGCCTGATGCAACTGCAACGCGAACTTGCGGGCTTAAAAGCCGATGCCGTGCGACGTTTTGCCAATGGCGAATTGCAAGGCGAAGCGCTTATTCAAGGGTTCTTATCGCTAGTTAATGACGCCCGCCAACAACTCACCAGGCTCATACTCCATCAGCGAGAAAATATCGAGCAATTGTCAGCCCAACGACATCTCAATCCTGATGAAATCTGGGACAAACAGACCAGCCTCTAGTGCCAATACCGTTCAACGAACGTGGGATAAGCTTCCAGCTTGTCAATATCTTGTGCAAGCAATGGCGAAACTCCGCTCCAGGTTGACAAGCTGGAAGCTTATCCCACGTTCGTTGAACGGTATTGCCTCTAGTGCCGCATCCTGAAAATGGCCCATGCGTAGTCTCGTTGAGCTTTTTCGCGTTGGTTGTTGATACTGCGTCTTGGATGAGATTATTTCCAAAACTCTGATCGCTGTGTCAAAATTAGCTCGGCTAACAATTCCCCGAGCTGCGGCGCGTTGTACTCAGCGGCATGCAGGCCGCTGAGAGTATCCACCGTCTGAAATCGATGACGCGCCCGATCCGAAATCCTAAATTCGCAAGTAGCAATCCGCGATGTGGGATAGACAGCCGCACCTGGAACTACGACGATCATTCATTCCCATGCTGACTTGCTGCTAACAACCGCCATGTAGATGGATACAACCGAATGTTTCGCCTGGTTATAGCTTTGCTCGCTTGCCTCGCTGTCATGGCGAGCGACTCGGTCGTTGCCGCGCCGCCCAACATTGTTTTCTTCCTAGCTGACGATCTCGGTCAACGTGATTTGGTTTGCTACGGCAGCCGGTTTTACGAGACACCTCATCTCGATCGACTCGCCAGGGAAGGAGCGAAGTTCACCGACGCGTATGCCGCTTGTCCTGTCTGTTCACCGACGCGAGCGAGCATCATGTCGGGGCAATGGCCGCAGCGATTGGGGATCACCGACTACATTGGCGCGCCGCTGAAACCCGAGGATTGGGAACGAAACACCAAACTGCTTCCAGCGCCGTACACGGATCGGCTAGCGCTCGACACTCCAACGCTCGCGAAGTCTCTGAAGACCGCCGGTTATGCGACGTTCTTCGCTGGCAAGTGGCATCTCGGGCCCGCAGGATGGTGGCCAGAGCAACAAGGCTTCGATTTCAACTTCGGTGGAATTGATCGAGGCGGACCGTATGGCGGAAACAAGTATTTTTCGCCGTATGGAAATCCGCGATTGATTGATGGACCGCCCGGTGAGCACTTGCCTGATCGGCTGGCGACAGAAACTGCGAAGTTCATCGAAGCCCACAAGGAGCGGCCGTTCTTTGCTTACTTTTCGTTCTACGACGTGCACACGCCACTGATGGCACGTGCGGACTTGCGAAAGAAATACGAGGAAAAACGACAGCAGTTGGGCTTGGTCGCCCAATGGGGACGCGAGCACCAGCGGGATGTACGGCTGGTCCAGGAACACGCTGTCTACGCAGCGATGGTCGAAGCGATGGACCGCGCGGTAGGTAAGGTGCTCGCAAAGCTAGATGAACTCAAGCTGACTGAAAACACGCTGGTCATCTTCACCAGCGACAACGGCGGCCTGTCAACCAGCGAAGGTTGGCCGACATCAAACGTGCCGCTGCGCGGCGGCAAGGGCTGGATGTACGAAGGAGGCATTCGCGAACCGCTGCTCGTCCGCTGGCCCGCAGTCGTTAAACCGGGCCGAGTAATCGACACGCCGGTCAGCAGCCCAGATTTCTTCCCAACATTACTCGATGTCACCGCCTCGAAACCCCAGCCCGGCCAAATACTAGACGGAGTGAGTCTGCTGCCCCTGCTGCGTGGCGAGTCATTGGTCGAGCGACCGTTGTTCTGGCACTACCCGCACTACGGCAATCAAGGCGGCGCGCCAGGCGCGGCAATTCGGCGAGGCAATTGGAAACTGATCGAATGGTTTGAAGATAGCCACGTCGAACTATTCAATCTTGCTGCGGACCTCAGCGAAGAAACGGATTTGGTCGAGCGACAGCCGCAGCGAGTTGCGAAATTAATGGACGAATTGCACGCTTGGCAAAAGGAAGTTGGTGCAAAATTTCCGATACTCAATCCGAACTACGACGCCACTCAACTCAGCTATCGCGGCATGTAACTTGCTGGCGACGAATCGCTCACCTCCGACAAGTGGCTCGATCAGCACGTGCACTCGGGACATGGGTCATTGGGTGCCAAATATCCAGCCAAAACATGTCCCAGCGGGGCACGACTGCATCGGCTTTATGCGACAGGCCCAAGGAGCA
>SXGS01161689.1_pt1 | contig 13203 bp, 11 predicted proteins | sample 3174681 | NCBI WGS metagenome assembly SXGS01 (sample SAMN11356861, study PRJNA531348) | freshwater metagenome | isolation source: freshwater sample F1-80 | place: China: Fuxian Lake, Yuxi | collected 2017-12-25
AAGTATTTGTTTGCCGCTGTTTATGAAAATCATTCTTGGCTACATACCCGAAAAGGTTTTGTGATCAAAGGCAACGGCGATCTGTATTATTTTGACCTGTCTGATACTACCGCAACATTACCCGCTGCCGAGCAAGCCAGTGAAGCTGAGCTGACCCGTTTCTTTGAAGCTGCGCGGTTTGAATTTGTGCAGACGGTGCCCGCAGAACAACTCAATCAGTTATGGCTGCAAGGTCGGGACCTTAGTAACAACACCCTTGGTAAAGAACAAAGCAGCTGCCGTGATGCGGGGAAATATCAATATCTGATGTTTCAGCCAGTGGGCAATCAGCAATACCGCCAAGCGCTGATCTATCAAACCGGCGACTTTCGCCGTGAACAGCAGGATAGCAAGGCGGAGCTATTGAAAGATTATCTGGTGAAACAAGCTGTGAAACTACAGATTGCCTACATACTGGACCCTGATGGCAATAACTGGTGTTCGGGACTTTAATCAGCATGAAAAGCAGCAATCCGCTGTTTTTTGTACTTTTACCTGAAAATATCAGATCTTTATCAACTAATTCCCGCGCAGAAGCGCTCCGGCCTGATTGTTTTTCACACTTTTAGTCACTTATAGTTCACAAAAATTCGGTGAGTTGTACAGCCGGCTTATGATGAAAATATTTCAGGGGGGTAGAGATGAGTGACTTTAGTATTCAAAACAACAGGGCTTATGCAAGCGCATATGCTTCCAACGTTGGGACGGCTCCGGCGACGCCAGTTGCAGCGACACCACCATCTGTATCTACAGCAGATTCCGTGTCGATTAGTTCGCAAGCACAGCGGTTATTCCAAATGTCCATCGTTGAAGAACCAGTCACACCAATGAACGGTGGTGGAATTCGTCCACCAGACGAGCCGCCAGCCAAGCCTGTCAAAGACTAATACTTATGCTAAATGAGCAATTGTTTGAGTTATTCAAATCATTGGAAGACTTGACGAGTCTGGTTTACGCGCTGTTATTCCTTATCATCTTTTTTGTTGAAAAACGAATGAGTTCGGTCACTGTTGCATTGCTCGTGCTTTGCCTCAGTAAGGGCATGGCCAGTTTACTGCTTCCAGACTTACTGGCGTTAGCCTCACAAGTCGGATTACAGTACAAGTTTGCCTGGTATGGTTCATGGATGGCACTCAACGTCATTTGTATTGGACTGATCCTGAAATTTCACATTGCGAATCAGATCCGTGCGTCAAATGTTGCTTTAGCTGTCTCGCTGGCTTATGTCGGTTTTACAGCCATTCAGGCGATTGATTTTATTGACCGAGCGACACTTAACAGTGGTTTTTTTGCCATGGTCTACCAAATCAGTATCCCAACTATCAACATAGGGTTAATCCCGTTGATTTGTTACTTTTGGCTGCGGGATTACCGGAAACTGACATTGCTCAACAAGGAGAGTTGAATGAGCTTTGTGTTGATATTGCTCAGTATTACCTTCGTGATCCTGGCATTGGTCGCGCATCAGAAACTACGCACATTGTCAGGCGAGCCCCAAATCTATGCCGAAGTTGCCAGCGAGCTGCAGCAGCGGGCGCATGATTTATTGGTACGTAAAGACCATATTGAAGCGCGTGCAAATCTTAATCTGGCCGAAGAAAACGAACGTTGGAAAAATGATTTGGCGCAGTATATGGAAGATTATGAGCAAGAAGCACTGGCGCGCCGGCGGATCCATCTGGGTCATTAAGTAGCCAAAAAGTCAGACTGACTGAGCTCTGAACTTTTCAAAAAACTAAATGCAGCCTGAGTTCGGCTGCATTTTTGTATTTGTTGCTGGGCACAGCATTATCCGCCGGTGTAAGGCCCTGCCCCTGGCAAAATCTGCAGCATGGCGCGGGTGACCATTGGCGGAAACACCGTCAGGTGATCTTCGTCAGCAAGCACCTTCGCGTGCACTTTCAGACCGGGTTGTTTGGCCTGTTGCAGCAACAGGGCGAACTGTTGCATGTCACCGACCAGGTCAGTTTCAGCATAGTGCCTTGCTGTTGGGCCTGGCTGTTCAAAACTGCCACTGTATAACCAGACATTAGCCCGGGTAGTCTTCGGCATGGCCGCCAGCAGCGTCGGCGCGGCCTGCAGCAACTGCTTTTTGTCAAACCACAACGACGGACTGCTAAGCACATAATGACTAAATAATGTTGGCTGATGCAGGATCAGATAAGCACCAAACAAACCACCATAAGAGTGGCCGAGGTAAATCTGTCGCGTCGGGTCAATGCGGTATTGTTGCTGCAGTAGCGGCAACACCTGCTTCGCGACAAACCCGGCAAAGGCTGGCGCATTACCATAAACCGTGGCGCCATAGTCTTCCCCTGGCAGAGCCGGGCGCGCTTTCACATTCGTTGGCGTGTAATCCCGGCTGCGACTAGCGACAGGCGTTTCTGTGACCGGATAGGCCAGACCTGCCAGAACAAAGTCTTCGATATTGCGGCCTTGCTGACCCACCCGGTTACGAATACTGCGGATCAATGGAAACGCATAAGGTGCATCCGTCACCAATAATAATGGGCAGGCACTTTTGCGCTGCTGACAGGACGGTGGAATGTCGACCCATAGCGGATAACTACGCCCCTGAAACTGCAGCTCATGCACGGCAGTACCGGTTAAACTGACAGCCGGTGGCGGTATTTCTGCAGCGACTGCGGCATTACAGAACATTAGTGCCAACAACGAATGACGCAGGGTTTGTGCGGGCTTAGCGCCGGGCAGATTACAGCTCAGCATTATCTAGCCCCTTTTTTCGTTGCGCCATGCTTGTGTTTTGCTAACTGTGGTCCGGGTAACACCTGCTGCCAGAACCAGCCAGCCAGTTTGCCAGTGACGTCGGCTTCAGCGTTGGTCAGTAGCACCAGGCCGTAACCGGTCGCCGGCGAATAAGCGATATAGGGCCGGTAGCCGTCGACCACACCAGCGTGGTAATACAGCTTATCGTCGCCATACTGCACCATCCGCCAGCCGCGGCCGTACCAGGCACTGGCATTGCGATATTGCTGCCAAACCGGCCAGCGCGGCTTCCCTGGCATTTTTACCAACGGCTGCTGCAGCTGACCCAATAGCGCTGGCGAAAACACTTCTGGCCGGTATCCCAACATCGCAATCAGGTATTGTGACAAGTCCCGCGCACTGGCATTAACGCCGGCAGCGGCTGGAAAACGATAAAAATTGGCTTTAGGCTTCACAGTGCGCCAGCCTTTGCCACCACGTTGATGCGGCAGCGCTTTGTTGCGACTGGCCAGCAAACCGGTCAGACCGTACGACGCAGTATGCATTTGTAGTGGCGCAAACACTCTTTCACTGACCAAAGTTTCATAAGGCTGGCCGGTACTTTGCTCTGCCGCGCGGCCCAATAAACCAAACAACACGTTCTGGTAGCTATAACAACGACCTGGCGGACAAACCGGCGAAAGCTCAGCCAACCGCGGCAGAATTTGCGCCGGAGTTTGGTCGGCTTCTATCAGGTCCTCAAAAGCATGTGCCCAAAAACCCGAGCCTTGCGACAAAATGGTTTCGACACTGACTTTTTGCTCAATCGCCGCCGTTTTCAGCTGCAGTTCCGGCACATAAGCCTTCAACGGTTGCTGCAAATCCAGTCGGCCCTGCTGGGATAACTGCACCATGATATTGCCGGCAAAGGTTTTCGACACCGAGGCTAACCGGAACACCGTATCTGCGTTGACCCGGGCGTTGTCGCCGACGGCGCGTACGCCATAGCTACCAAGCGCCAGCACCTGGTCTTTATAAACAATGGCATAAGCACCGCCAGGTACTTTGGCCTGCTGCAGTTGCTGATTAAACTGCTGCTGAAATTGCGGCAATAATGCCGGATCTGCGCTGGCTTGAGCCTGCGGCATGGAGGTGATCCAGCCCAGCGCAGCACAAATCCATAGCTGTAAACGGTACTTCTTATTCACCCGTCGCTCCTTGCAGCTGGTCCAGTGGCAATACAGTTGCCGGATCAATTCGCTGCCCGTTTAATAACAATTCCAGATGTAAATGTGGACCGGTCGTCCGACCTGAATTCCCCAAAGTACCGATCTCCTGCCCGGCATCAACCTGCTGACCCGGCTGCACGTCGACCCGGTCCAAATGAGCAAACATCGACTGGTAACCACCACCGTGGTCCAGCAGCACCACATTGCCGAGATTCGCGTGCAGGCTGCCAGTGCCGGCCAGCAAAACCCGACCAGCTGCCACAGCTTGTACCGAAGTGCCACGCGCCGCGATAACATCAACGCCGTTATGCGGTTTGTTTTGGCGGAAACTGTGCACTTCACCATACCAGGAGCCCACTTTGCCCTGCACCAGCGGCGCCAGCCACTGCGCTGGAGCAAGTCCGGTCAGTTCAGTTTTAATCGCCCATACCGGCAAGCACAGCGCACAGATAGCGGTAATGATCAGTCTGCGTTGCCAGCGCGACAACACCCGCCCTGGTTGCATGATTTGTCCAAGCCGGTGCTGCAGCACAGCGCCGCAGCCACTGCCGGCACTGGCCTGCAGCCAACGGCCGGCTGGCGTCGCCTGATGCTGCGCGCGGATCGCCTGCAATAAAGTCCTGGCATACAACGCACGTTGTTTCGGTTTTTGCGCCAGCACCCAGCCATCAACCTGCGTTTCCATCGCTTGCTGGAAATGCCGCTCCAGCAGGCGCAGCGCAGGATTAAACCAAAACAATGCGCAGAGCAGTCTCCAGCACAATAACCACAATGGGTCACGGCGTTGTAGGTGTTTCAGTTCATGCCACAACAGTAACTTTTGCTGAGCTGGGGTCAGCTGCCAGAACCATTCCGGCAACCACAATACCAAGCGCCGGATGCCACTGACGAAAGGGCTGCCAGTATTCGGCAGCTGCTGCAGCTGTAATGCCGGATATTGGGCCAACAAGCGCTGTAAAGCCGGATCGTCCTGCACCACGGGCTGTAGCGCTTGTCGCGGCAGCGGTGCCGATAACTGATATAGCGCACGCCACAAGCGCCACTGTCGAGCCATCAGCCACAACGAAATCAATGAACCCAGCGCCAACAACAGCGTCGCCAGTTGTGGTAACAAAGCTTGCAACGGCTGCTGTTCTACCCAGCCCGGATGCGCCGGCAACGCCAGAAACGGGCTGATCCCGTGTTCGAGTTGCTCTGACCATTGTTTCGGTAAATGGACGGCACTGTGTGGCCAGGGCAAAAATGGCAGCACCGAAACCAATAACAGCAAAGGCGCCAGCGCCGGCCAGTTCGCCAGCGCAGAAAAACGTCGCGCCGAGCGTTGTAAACACCATGCGGCGGTGGAGCTCAGCAGCACCCAACAACATAACGCCAACAGCAGATTCAGCATGAGTCACCGCCTTGCTCCAGCTGCTGTAATTGTTGTTCTAGTGCCTGTAGATCGTCAGCCGTTAATAACCGGCTGTCGGCAAACATGGCTAATGGCATCGGCTGTTTCAGCTCTAGCACCCGGCTGGCAAAATCCTGCGCCAATGCCGCCAGCGTGGCCACTTTCGTCACCTGAGCGCTGTAGCTGTTCTGATTACCTTGTAGCTCTGCCACCAATAACCCTTTGTCGACCATCCGCTCCAGTGTTTTGCGTGTCGAGGAATAACCCCAGCCTAAAACATCGGCTAACTGGTCGTGCAATTCGCGGCCGGTTTGTGGCTGCAGCTGCCATAGCAATTTGAGAATTTCCAGTTCTGGGGCTGTTGGCTGCATCCAGATGTCCTGCCAGTTCAGTGATGGACAAATACTGCGACAACTGTCGCAGATTGGCAAGTAAAAATTGCGACAATTGTCGCAGATTGGCGTTGATTGCGGAAAACAACAGCAGTTACAACGGGTTCCCCTGCCAAATTTGACAGATTTTTCACTCCGGCCGCGTTATGCTGAATACTTCTTACAACGACAAGCTGGCCACAACGGCGAGCAGCCCTGCAGCAACGACCACCAGCAAAGAGACATATGTCAGGCACCGCATTTAATCACGCCCTATTGCGTATCCTGCTGATCGAAGATGAGCCGGCTTTAGCGCGCAATATCGTCGATTACCTGCAACTGTGTGGCCATCAGACCGATTACGCTGCCGACGGCCAACAGGGCCTGCAACTGGCATTGCAACAGCATTTTGATGTGATCCTGCTGGATTTGATGTTACCGCGACTTGATGGCCTCAGTCTGTGCCGACAATTGCGCCAGCATGCTGCCCGCCATACACCGGTACTGATGCTGACGGCACGGGATACGCTGGATGACAAAGTGCAGGGCTTTCATGCCGGCGCCGATGATTATCTGACCAAACCTTTTGCGCTAGCCGAACTGGGGCTACGCTGTCAGGCGCTGGCGCGCCGCACACAGCCACAGGACTATTGCCTGAGTATCGGTCCGCTGACGCTGGATCGGCGCGCACATCAGGCTTGGCGTGACGATCAGTTGCTGCAACTGCATCCACTTGGCTTTCAGATCCTGCAACTGCTGGCTGAAGCGTACCCGGCGCTGCTCAGTCGTCAGCAATTGTCAGAACGGCTCTGGCCGGACGATGCACCAGATTCTGACGCTCTGCGCAGCCATATTTATCTGCTGCGTCAACAGCTCGACAAACCCTTTGCCAACGCGCTGCTGCATACCGTACATGGTGTTGGCTTTGTACTGCGCCTGCCCGAGACCTTGCCATGAGCCGCAACAGCATCGTGGCGAAAACTTCACTGACACTGCGCATTCGCGCTGCATTTTTGTTATTGGCACTGGCGTGTGGTCTGATGTTTGCCCTGCTGAATCTGGTTTTTGTCTACACCACCGAAGATGCGTTTTTTTATCAACGCCTCGATAGCGAGATCGCGAGGCAGCAGCAGTTGCCGACGCCGCAATCACCACCTGACCCGCATTTGCAGCTGTATCACATGCCAACAGAATTCCCAGCAGATCTGGCGGCAGCCTATGCACAACAACCAAAAGGGGCTGAGTTTGCCGGTGAGCAAGGCCGGCATTATCATGTGCGGCGTTGGTTGCATCCATCCGGTACAGCGCAGCTGTATCTGGTGATGGAAGTCAGTCAACAACTGGTGGTGCGGCCCTTTCGCCACATTATGTTCAGCATATATGGCGTGTTACTCAGTGTATTTCTGCTGCTGGCGCTGGGCCTTGGCTGGTATCTGGCACGTCGCGCCAGCAGGCCGCTGCAGCAGTTGGCCCTGTTGGTACAGCAGGATCCGTTACCACTCGGCTTTGCCAGCCAGTTTCAGGATCAGGAAATCAGCCTGTTGGCGCATAAACTGGAGCAAAGCATGCTGCGGTTGCAACAGTTTGCCGAGCGCGAGCGCCAGTTCAGCCGCGACGCCAGCCATGAACTGCGCACCCCGCTGGCCGTGATCCAGAGCAGCTGCGAGTTATTGTTGCTCAACCCGCCGCAAGATGCCGACGCCGCACGCCGCCTGCAGCAGATCGCCAGCGCCTGCAGCCAGATGCATCTGTTGATCCAAAGTCTGTTACTGATGGCACGCGAGGCCGACGCTGCTGCCGGCAGTCCGGTCAATCTCGCTGCGACCCTGCAGCACCTATGGCAACAACAGCAACAATGGCAACCGCGGCCTGAGCTGACGTTGCAGTTACAACTGCCAGAGACTCTGACATTGCTGGCACCGCCTGAATTGTTGCGGTTGTTGTTGAGCAATCTACTGCAAAATATCTGGCGCCACAGCGCCGCTGGCACTGTGTGTATCAATGCTGGTGAAGACTGGCTGCAACTAGAGAATCCGCGCACAACAAATCCGGGCGCTGCCAGTGCTTTATCCGGCTTTGGTCAGGGTATTGCGCAGCGCTTGGCGCAGGCTTGTGCGCTGGAGCTGCACAGTGAAACGACACCGCAGTTATGGTGTAGCCGCTTGTGCTGGCGATCTCAGCAGGTTGAACCGGTGGCGCCGGTTTGACATAAATTTCACCTGATAAGCTGCACAATGCGGTCTTTGCTGAATCACTGTGGAGCGCCCATGTTACGCCGTATCTTGTTATCCATCGCCTTGCTGCTGGGTCTGTTATTTTTCAGCGCAGTGGTGCTGATCCTATCGCCAATGCCAGAGCCGCCGGGGCCGACAGACCGGTACCCACGGATCGTACTGGACCATGTTCATATCATCGATACCCAAAGCGGCCAGGTGCAGCGCGACCGTGCGATTTGGATCCATCAGGGGCGTGTCGCGCAAATCACAACAGCTGGGGACTCGGTTCCAAAGGACTATCACTATGTGTCAGGCGGTGGCAACTATGTAGTGCCGGGTCTCTGGGACAACCATAGCCATAGCCTGAAACTGTCACCGCAACTACATCACCCGCTGTATCTGGCGCATGGCGTCACCTACTTGCGCGATATGTCCGGTTGTATGACGGGTGCAGACAGCTTATTGGCTTGCGTGGCAGATCGCCGCGCCTGGACCCAACAAGCACAAAGCGGTGAACGCAGTAGCCCGCTCTATCCGCAACAAAGCAGCTTTGCCATCAATGGTGGCGCTGAAGTTCCGGCTAATTTTCCGGCCTTTTTACGCCTGCAAAATGCGGCTGATGCCGCAGCGCTGGTCAAACATTATCAGGCCCTTGGCGTCGATACGCTGAAGACCTATGAAATACTCAGCCCGCAACAATATCAGTGGCTCAGCCAAGCCGCGACGGCAGCTGGAATGCAACTGGCCGGACACCAGCCCTGGCGCGTCACGCTGGCCGAACTGATCCAGGCGCGTCAGCATAGTGTTGAACATGGCCGGTTATTTTTATTTGAATGCTCTGATGTTGCCATGCAGCTGAAACAGCAGCCGATGCAGGAAGGATTGATCAACAGCGACGTCTGGCGCCAAATCCTGCAAAGTCAGGACCCGGTGCTGTGTCAGCAGAAAATGGCTGCGATGGCTCGTGCCGGCGTGTGGTGGAGCCCGACCTTGTTAACGCTGCAACTAGGCGCTCGCGCTGCGGATCCAGCGTTTCGCCAGGACCCGCGACTGGCGCAGGTGCCCTGGCTACTGCGCAAGCTTTGGCAAGCCGACGCTGATGGCATGCAACGCCGTGGGCTTGATCAGCAAGGCCAGCCAGTCCATGCTGATCTGCTGGCACTGGCGCAGCAACAGCTGAAACAGGCTGTGGCGCTGGGAGTGCCGATTCTGGCCGGCACAGATACGCCTGACAGTTTTGTCTTTGCCGGCAGCGGTTTAATTGACGAACTTGAGCTGTATACCCAAGCGGGCCTGACCCCGTTGCAGGCACTGCAAAGTGCGACCTTATGGCCTGCGCGTTATGCCGGTATCGAGGCGAGTGCCGGCACTGTGGAAGTAGGGAAAGATGCGAACCTGCTGCTAGTCGCTGACAATCCTTTGCTGCAGATCGAGGCACTACGTCAGATAGAGGGGCTTGTTCTGGCCGGACATTGGTACGACAAAGCGCAGCTGAACGCGTTGCAAACCTTTAGCACTGAACAGGCCGGCAGCATGGCGCTTAACCTGCAGCTGCTCTGGTCAGCGCTGCAAAGCGCTCAATTTCGCCAGCAATTTGCGGACTAAACCTGGTTAATCGCCAGCACTGGCCGCTTTGGCGGAGCTGGATTTGCTTTTGCCCGATTTAGCTGCCCCCGGTGTTGTGCCAGTTTTGCCGGTTTTGCTTGTCGTTTTCGCGACCCTGCTGACAGGTTGTTTTGCCTTGGCCGATGTCTTTGACTGCTTCGCAGATTTTGCCGGCACAGCTTTGGCGACTTTACTGCTCACGGCGCGGTTTTTAGCCGTTACGACACGCTTTTTCGCTGACTGCTGATTGGCCGCGGCCTGACGCTGCATTTCTGCTAAAGCGTGTTTACGTTCTTGTGGGCTTAACGGCAACAGCGCAATAGGGTCTTGCGGTACGCTGCCGCGCCACAGTTCAAAATGCAGATGCGGCCCGGTGGCTCGACCGGTTTGGCCGACTAAGCCAATCTGCTGACCGGCTTCCACCCACTGACCGAGCTGCACATCGAGCCGTGATAAATGCGCCGACAAACTGGTCAGCTGGTCGCCATGTTCAATCAGCACGGCGTTGCCAAAGGCTTCACTCAGGCTGCTGTTATCGGCGCTTAACACTACGCCACTGCTTGCAGCAAACACCGGGGTGCCGCTTGGCGCCGCAAAATCAACGCCGTGATGCTGGCGATTGCGGCTTTTGATGATGTAGCGGGCAAATGAGGCGCTGATGCGCGCGCCAGGTAACGGATGTACAAATGTGACCGGCCCGCGCTGATGCTGCGTCACGGACTTTTCTGCCACCGGCGGCGCTATAACAGGCGGTGCGCTGGCACAGCCTGCTAGCAGACAGAGCCAGCCTACCATCAGACCGGCGCCGTACAGACGTCGGTTTTGCAAAAATACACGCATAGAGTTTGATTCCAGCCAACCTGAGGTCAGCGTCTTGGTTCAAGGCTTCGCACGCAGCAGCTTAAAATGAGGCGTGGCTTTATTGTCAGACAGTGTCGCTGGATCAATGACTTCCGGCAAGCTAACAACGCAGATCTGCTTATTTTCCACACTGTTGATGCTACAAATGCTGATTAACTTTTATCTGTTATTCCTTTTAGGTATATAAAAACCGAATGACAACGCTTGTCATACTATAAAAAATCGCTAGAATGCGCGACATCTGGACGGCTAAACATCCGCAACATCCAGAAATGAGATTCACCCTGCACATGCTCACCGGTCAACCGGAAGCCTGGAAATCGTAGTAAGAAGGATTCCGACCATGTTGCCAGTTCAACAGTTAAACATTGCCCACAGCGGTGGGAACCCAACCCCTATCAGTTGCCTGCTGCCAACACGAATGTGTTGCTGATCCTCTGATACGCCAGAACTGCGTTCCTGATTTCGCAGCGATCTTCGGCCACTCCATTTTTTACTGACTGCTCCGGCAGTCCATTTCACTGAGATATTCATCAGGGCATGGCTCCATCCAGAACCAGCTTTGTCCTGAATGTGCTCAGCTCTGAATTTTATTGAGGTTTATCATGCGCTTTACCCCACATTCACTAACGCTGCTGGCCAGCGCCATCACTGTTGCTACGCCTGCAATCGCCACCCCTGCTGCAGAAAACATTGCTGCAGAAAATAAAGTTGAGCGGATCCAGGTCACCGGTAGTTTTATCAAACGTAGTCAGCAGGAAGACGCTACACCGCTGCTGCAAATCGACGCCGACGCCATCGCCGCCAGTGGCAAAGTCACACTGACCGAAGTGCTGCGGGACCTGTCGGTCAATTCCGGTAACAGCTTTGACGAGCAATATACCGGCAGCTTCTCCGCTGGCTCGGCATCCATTGGCTTGCGGGGTCTCAGCCCGAAAAACACCTTGGTATTGGTCAATGGTCAGCGTCTGTCCAACTACGGCTTTGCACTCAATACGCAGGACACTTTTGTCGATCTGAACGCTTTACCTTTAAGCGCAGTGAAACGGATTGAAGTGTTAAAAGACGGCGCTTCGTCGGTCTATGGTTCTGACGCCATTGCCGGTGTAGTGAACATCATTTTAAAAGAACAAATCACTGACACCGAGCTGTCGCTCAGCACCGGCCGTGCAACACAAGGCGGTCTTGAGCAATATGGGCTGGGCCTGTCGACTGGCATCGGCGAAGTGGCACAGGATGGCTATAACCTGAGCCTGACGCTGGATTGGTTTGATCGCGCCCGCTTGGACGCCAGTCAACGCGACTTGCTGAAAACCGGCGATTTCCGCCATTTGCCTGGTGGCAAATTGGCTGGCTGGAGCGCACAGGGTGCCAACTCGCTGGCAAATCCGTCACTACCGCAGGCTTTGACGAACTGCCCGGTCGGCAGCGCAAAACGGCCATGGAGTGATTTCACACCGGGTCGCAAAGGTGAAGTTTGTGCTTTTAACGCACAACCTTTTAATACGCTGCAGCCTGAAGTGACGCGCCGGCAGCTGTCGTTACAAGGCACTGTGGCACTTGGCGAAAACCTGACCGGCTTCGCCGAGTGGTTGTACAGCGACAATGATTCGGCCATGTTGTTTGGTGCGCCGCTGACCGTCGGTAGTGGTCTGAGGGCGTACAATCCGCTGAATGGCACGCTGTCAGATATTCCAGTGTTGTTACCGGTGAATCATCCTGACAATTCTCTGGCTACGAGCTCAGGCAAACCGCTGGCGATTGAATACACCTTTTTTGACTTAGGCGCACGCACCAAAGCTAACAGCCAGCAGTTCAGCCGCCTGCTGACCGGGCTGAAATATCAGGGTGACGTCTGGGATGCACAGGTACAACTGCTGCAATCATTTAGTCATCAGCGTGAATATGTCGACAACTTCGTCAATCGTTATGAATTCGAAAAAGTACTGCAAGACGGTAGTTACCGCTTTGATGGCCGCGAGAACAGTGCTGAAGTGCTGAACCGGTTACGTTTGCAAACACGCCGGCCGGGTGAATATGAAATTAATTCGTTAAACGGCAATGCCAGCCGCGATCTGTGGGACAACGACTACGGCACAGTGGCGATCGCCACCGGTTTTGACCTGCGTAAAGAACGGATGGACGCCGGCACGTCACCGCAAGTGTTGTCCGGCACTGAACTGCGCCCGGCAATCAATCTGGTCAAAGGCGAACGCACCGTCAGCGCGGCTTTTGCCGAGCTGAGCTTGCCGCTTTATACCGATTTGACTGCAAGCATTGCCGGCCGCCTTGACCACTATGACGATTTCGGCCGTGCCTTCTCGCCAAAAGCCGGTGTGCATTATGTGTTGGCGGAAGACTGGTTGCTGCGCGCGTCCTGGTCGCGTGGTTTCCGCGCACCGTCTTTACCGGAAATCGCCGACAGTAATACCATCAGCTACGGCACTGTGATTGACCCGAAAGATCCGCTGGAACCTGGCAGTCGTCGAGGCTATACCCAAGTCCGGGGCGGCAACCCACTGCTGCAACCGGAACGCTCGACCAACAGTAATGCTGGTGTGATCTGGTCATTCAGCAAACAAGGCAGTGTGGGCATTGATGTAGTCAGCATTGAACAGCAGGACATTATCGCCGGCGACAGCGCGCAATATGTAGTTGATCATCCGGAACTGTATGCCGACCGCATTCTGCGTGATGCGCAGGGCCGCTTACAGATCCTGAAAAACCAATATACCAATCAGGGTCGCCGCGACACCCGTGGTGTAGATATCGACTTTAACTACCGC
>SXGS01281050.1_pt1 | contig 13201 bp, 13 predicted proteins | sample 3174681 | NCBI WGS metagenome assembly SXGS01 (sample SAMN11356861, study PRJNA531348) | freshwater metagenome | isolation source: freshwater sample F1-80 | place: China: Fuxian Lake, Yuxi | collected 2017-12-25
CGCCAAGCCCGCGGTGCCCTTCGGCGGCTCCTATCGCATCATCGACTTCACGCTCTCGAACTGCATTCACTCGGGTCTGCGGCGCATTTTCCTGCTGACGCAGTACAAGGCGCGCTCGCTCGAGGAGCACATCCGCTTCGGCTGGAACTTCCTCCCGCGCCGTCTCGAGCAGTTCATCTCGACGCGCCCGCCGCACCACCAGGGCAAGGGGCTGTGGTACCAAGGCACCGCCGACGCGATCTACCAGAACCTCGACACAATCGAGGAAGAGCGGCCGCGGCACGTGCTGATCCTCGCAGGCGATCACATTTACAAGATGGATTACAGCCGCATGATCCGCGAGCACCTGATCCACCGCGCGGCGCTGACGATCGGCGCGGTGAAGATCCCGGTCAGCGAGGCGCGCCAGTTCGGCATCCTGCAGGTCGACGCGCGCGGCCGCGTGACGAGCTTCGTCGAGAAGCCCAAGACCAACGCGCCGGAGATCCCGGGCCAGCCGGGTTTCTGCCTCGCCTCGATGGGCATCTACGTCTACGAGACCGACGAGCTCTTGCGGCGCCTGCGCACAGACGGGGCCGATCCCAAGTCGAGCCACGACTTCGGCAAGGACATCATCCCGCGCATGATCGAGGAGGTGCCGGTCTACGCGCACAACTTCATCGACCGCGACGGCAGCGAGCAGCCCTACTGGCGCGACGTCGGCACGCTCGATGCGCTCTACGAGGCCAACATGGACCTGCTCTCGGTGAACCCGAAGCTGAACCTGTACGATCTCGACTGGCCGATCTACTCGCTGTGGCACGCGGACCCGCCGGCGAAGACCGTGCTCGACGAGGAGTCGGGGCGGCGCGCGGAAGTGACCGAGTCGCTGCTCTGCCCGGGCGTGATCGTCTCTGGCGGCAAGGTGCGCCGCTCGATCCTCGGCAATCGCGTGTTCGTCGACGAGCACGCGCTGGTCGAGGACTCGATCCTGTTCGGCGGCGTCGTGATCGGCAAGGGCGCCAAGGTGCGCCGCGCGATCCTCGACAAGTGGGTCAAGGTCCCCGATGGCCACGAGATCGGCTACGACCGCGAGCAGGACGCGAAGCTCTTCACGGTCACCGAGTCCGGCATCACCGTCGTCCCCGCCGGCTACGACTTCGGCGTGGCTCCGAGCGCCTCGAGCCACACGCCCGAGCCCTACAGCTCCTGGAACTGACGCGCAGCGCGCGCGTTCGAGGGGCACGCAGGACCTTCGCCGGACGCAACGAGTGCGTGGCGCTCCTTGGCGTGGAATCTGCAGGATCTTTATGGGGCGCGGGCCTGCGCTCGGCGCGCGGATCTGTAGCGTGCCCGGGATGGAACTGAAGGTAATTCAAGTGGACGAGGCCCTGACGCACATCGCCCTGTGCGGGCGGCTCGACATCCGGGGCGTCTCCGAGATCGAGAACCGCTTCCTGTTCACGACGACGTCGCGCCGCGTGCCCGCCGTGATCGATCTCTCCGAGGTCGAGTTCATCGCCTCGCTCGGCATCGGGATGCTCGTGGGCGCCGCCAAGGCGCTCACCCGACAGGGGCTCGGGCTCGTGCTGCTGGTGCCGCCTGGCCTCGTCCGCGAGACGCTCGAGCTCTCGGGCTTGACTCGCGTCGTGCCCACCGCGACGGACATGGAATCGGCGCGCGCGCTCCTCGCGCGCAGCTAGAGTCTCTCCGAACCGGGGGACCATGGACGCCGCGCTCGATCTCACGATCCAGAACGACTTGCAGCAGGTGAGCTACGTCGCCGAGCGGCTGGCGCCGTTGCTGGAATCCTGGAAGGTCGCGCCCCGCACCGCGTACCGCACGCAGCTCGTGATCGAGGAGGTGCTCTCCAACGTGGTGCGCCACGGCTTCCCGGATGGCGGGCAGCATGAGATCTCGGTCCGCGTGGCGCACGACGGCGAGCACATCGCCATCTGCGTGCAGGACGACGGTGTCGCCTTCGACCCGAGCGGGGCGTCGACGGTCGACGTGGACCAGCCGCTCGAACAGCGGCGCGTCGGCGGGCTCGGCATTCACCTCGTGCGCCAGTTCGTCGAGCATCTCGAGTACCAGCGTCTCGCGGGTCGCAACGACCTCAAGCTGCGCCTGTAGGTCGCGCGGTGCTGCGCCGCGGGCGCGAGCCCAGCGGGCTCGTTCCCTGCAGGTGGCTACCAAGCCGCGGCCGATTTGGGTGACTCGCGGACCGGTCATTGTCTGGCCGAGAGAGGCTCGCGTGCCGAGGAGGTTTGCGGGTGCCAGTGTGCCACCATGGTGAACACGCGGGCGAGCGCGGCAGCCCCGTGGGACACGGCGAACTTGGGTCCGAGTCGACCCGAGCGGCATCGAATCCGGTCGCTGGCCGGCAGCGTAAGCGAAGCCATGAAGGTCAACCGCTCCAGCGCTTTCGTCTTGCCGTTCGTTCTCATCGCTGCGGCCTGCATGTCGCGCACGGTCGCCCCCGCGTCTCCGACCGCTGTGGAAACGAAGCCTGTCGAGCCCGAGCCGACTCGCGCGGCGCGAGCTCCGGCGGCAACTCCGGCGCAAGCTCCCACCATCGAGGTGGTGCAGCCGAGTCCTGCCAGCGCGGATGTGGCTGCGGACACGAGCGCCAGCGCTGCCTCCGTCGGCATGGGCGCGGTCCGCACGCCCGAGCTGCTGCAGCGCGTCGGTGGCGACCGCGAGATCGCGATCGCGGTGGTCGAGGGCGTCTACCGCTGCGACCGCGCACGGATCGAGGCGCCGCTGCCCGTCGGCTACCCCGAGCCTACGCCTCCGGGTGCGATCGACATCAAGGAGTACCCCTCCGTGCGCCGCGCCGAGTGGATCGAGAGCGACGCCGCGGGCGGCGTGATGGGCGGCGGCTTCTTCCCGCTCTTCAATCACATCAAGAAGCGCGAGATCGCCATGACCTCGCCGGTCGAGATGGACTACACCGGGCTGTACAGCGACTTCTTGAACGACGAGCCGGCAGAAGAGCGCGAGACGAAGATGAGCTTTCTCTACCGCACGCAGGCTCTCGGCCCGGTTGGCGAGGACGGGAAGATCGTGGTGCGCGACACGGCGCCGGTCACAGTGCTCAGCATCGGCGTGAAGGGCGGGCTGGATGTCGCTCTCGAACTCGACAGGCTGCGCACGTGGCTGAAGGCGCAGGACGGTTGGCAGGTGGCCGGAGATCCGCGCATGTTCGTCTACAACGGGCCGTTCACCGATCCGAGCTGGCGGTGGTCGGAAGTGCAGCTCCCGATTCGCAAGCGTGGCGAGACGAACGACGGCACTGCCTCGCCCGTGCGCTAGTTCCCCGGACCGCAGTCAGTGCGGCGCTCGGGCTCGGCCGGACTCCCGGCGTCGATTCGGCGTGGAAAGGGCGTCGATTCCCCTGTCGCTGGCCATCGTGGAGCCTGCCGCCGGCCTTGCGCTGCGGTAGCCTCCCGACGTGCGAATCCTCCTGATCGAAGATAGCGCGGCGCTGCGGGCGAACCTGACCGAGCAACTCGAGCACGCGGGGCACGAGGTCGACGTGGCGCTCGATGGCCGCAGCGGACTGCTGCTCGCGCTGGCGGGCGACTACGACGTGCTCGTGCTCGACATCGGGCTCCCAAGGCTCGACGGCCTCGAGCTGTGCCGCCAGCTGCGGGCTCAGCGCGGCGCAGGCCCGCTGGTGCTGATGCTCACGGCGCGCGACACGCTGGAAGACAGGCTCGACGGCTTCGCGGCGGGCGCGGACGACTATCTCGTGAAGCCGTTTGAAGGCGCCGAGCTGCTGGTGCGGCTCGAAGCGCTCGCGCGGCGATCCTCGCGCAAGGAAACCGCCGTGCTCGTGATCGAGGATCTGCGCCTATGACCTAGGCGAGCTGCGTGTCGAGCGCGCCGGCCGCACGCTGACGCTGAATCGCGTGGGCCTGCGCATCCTGCGCGAGCTCATGAGCGTCTCTCCGCGCGTCGTGACGCGCGAGCAGCTTGAGCTCGTGCTTTGGGACGGCTACTCGCCCGAGGGCAGCGTCCTGCGCTCGCACATCTACGCACTCCGCAAGGCCATCGACGTCGAAGGCTTGGTCCCGCTCGTACACACGGTGCGCGGCATCGGCTACCGCATCGCTCGCGAGGAAGGCGCGTGAGCTCGCCTCGGCGACTGCGGCGTGGACTCGTGTTGCTCATCGCGGCGTTCGGCGCTGCCTTGGCACTGACGTACGCGTGGGTCGTGCCACGCCTCGTCCTCGACACCGAGGACACGCTCTTCGGAAACCAGCTCGAGCGCCTGCGCGAGCAAGCCGCGCGAGCTGGCGGAGTTTCTCCGCGCCCTGCCGGTCGGCGTGCACGAGTTCTACGACGAGCGGCTGCCCGGCCTCTCGACCACCGAGCTCATCGTGGCCGTGGAGGACGATGGCTCCGGCGCGCCGGTGCGCTGGCTGCTGTACGACCTGTCGGGCCTCGAGGCGCTCGAAGGGCCGTGGAGCGCGCGGTACCTCGGTGCCGTCGGAGGCGGCTTCGCGCTCGCGTTGCTCGCCACGCTGGTGGGGCTCCTCGCCGCGCGACGCCTGTTCGGCGCGCTCGATGACCTCGAGCGGCTGGTCGCGAGCGAGCCTCCGCCCGCCTCGCCTTCGGCCGCGGAGCGGCGCGACGACGAGATCGGACGCATCGCGCGTCTGTGGCGCGACGCAGACTCGCGGCTGCGCACGGCGCTCGAGCGCGAGCGGCGCTTCACGCGCGATGCGAGCCACGAGCTGCGCACTCCGATCGCTGCCGCGCGCGGTGCTCTGGAGTTGCTGCGGGCCGAGCCCGCTGCGAGTGCCGAGCGACACTCCGAGCTCCAGCGCCGCGTCGACGGGGCATTGGTCGAGATGGGGGACCTCGTCCACGCGTTCCTGTGGCTCGCGCGAGAGCCTGAGCCCGCGCGACCCGGACTCGATCGAGAGCTGTTCGCACCCGGCGAGGTCGTGGAGCGACTGCTTCGCGAGCGCTCCACGCTCGTCCCCATGGGGACCAACGTCGTGGTCACGCGTGCCCCGGACATGCTCGTGGAAGGAAGCGAGCGCCTCGCGCGCGTCGTGATCGGCAATGTGCTTGGAAACGCTCTGAAGCACGGCGACGACACGGTCTCGGTGGCTGTGGAGGGCGCGCGCGTGGTCGTGCGCAACGCAGCCGCTCCGCGTTCCGCCGCGGGTGCCGTCGAGGGCTTCGGCTTTGGGCTCGAGATCGCGCGCGATCTGTGCGCGCGCTTCGGCTGGGCCCTGCAAGCGCGCGAGCACGACGGCGAGTTCACCGTCGTGCTCGAGTTTGCGCCCGCAGCGGACGCACGGGCTCGCTGAGGGCGCGCTCCGAGATCAGAACAGCCAGCGCAGGCCGAGCAGCACCCCGAAGTGGTCATAGTCGGCTTCGAAAGACTGTCCACTGCCTTCGAGCTCGACGCCACTCGTACCGAGGTAGCGTCCCTCGAGCGTGATCTCGAGCGCATCGGTGGCGCGGTATCCGACGCCTCCGAGCAGCTGGTAGGCGAGCGCGCCGCGGTCGCTCACTTCGCTGCCCGAAGGCTCGAGGTCGGCGTCGATCTCCTGCACGAAGCCTGCGCCCGCGCCGACGTAGGGGCGCCACGGGCCATCGCTCGCGAAGCTGTAGATTACGTTGGCCGTCACGGCGACCGAGGCGTAGTCGCCGCCGTTCGCCACCGCGCCGCCGGCTCCGATCGAGTCGATTTCGCCGCTGCGGTAGGTCCAGTCGGCCTCGACGCTCCAGCTCGGGTCGAAGTCGTAACCCACGGCTCCGCCGCTGACGAGGCCAGCGGAGTACTCGCCGTCCGCGCTCGCACCGCTCGGGTCGAAGGCGCCGTCGAACGTCTGTCCGTAGCCCATGTTCGCCCGTGCGTAGAGCCCGGAGGTTCCGCGCGGCGCGGCGCTCGAAGCGCACGAGGCCAAGGGGAGGGTCAGGAGAGCGAGGTGGAGGAGTTGCTTCTTCATGCCCATGGCTTCGCGTCGCGACTCGCGCCGTATTGTCAAAACTTCGTCGACTCGGCGTCGAACCCGAGCCGAACCTCGGCCGGGGGAGTGTTCCGCGTGGAGTCCACCGGCGGGCGGCGGGCGGCGGACGCGGGCCGGCGAGGCGGGCTCGGACGTCGCTCCCCCGGGTCAGAACTGCCAGACGAGAGCCACCGAGAGCTCGCCCTCGAAGTCGCCCAGAGCGATCGGGCTGTCGCCGATCTCCGAGTTGTAGAGCTCGGCCCCGGTCTGGGCGATCAGCTGCAGGTGCTCGGTGAAGCGCCGGCAGTGCACGACCTGGAAGCCGGTCGAGCGATACCCGCTGCCGAGCTTCGTTTCCGCGAGGCCCGAGCTGGCGGCGTCTGCCGCGGTGACACCGAAGTCCTTGTTGATGAAGGCGCTGTCGCCGAAGGTCGATAACACGTACACCTCGGTGCCCAGGCCGTCGAGTCCGTCCCCGAAGCGCTGGCCGGCGGCGAGCACGCCGAGCGCGCCGAAGTCGCTCTCGCCCGCGAGCACTCGCCCGCCGATCCAGTTGCGCCACTCGCTGCCGAGCGCCCGACGCACTTCGACAAAGCCGGTCAGGTGCGAATCGCGCTTCGCGATCCCGTCGAGCGCTCCGTCCTCGGAGTCGGAGGGATCGAGGCCGTCTTCGTAGCGCAGTCCCGCCTGCAGGAGCCAGCTCTCGTCGAACACCGCGCGCCATCCGAGCTCCGTGCCCTCGAAGAACAGCATGTGATCGCCGCTGCGCCACTGGATCGCCCCGGCCGGATCGAACTCGAGCTCATACTCGTCGGAGCCGTCGTAGGCCGCTTCGTATTCGAAGCCGAGCCCCAGCGCCGCGCCCCATCCGCCGCCGCGCGTGAAGTCGAACACGGACGGCAGCGGGACGAGCGCGCGCGCCTCCGTCGAGGTCCGCGCGGCGGGCGCCGCGGCCTACTCCTGCGCCCGCGGCTCGCCGCCGCCGGCGACTCGCGTCGACGTAGCGGAGCCGAGCGGTGCGACGGCTCCCGGTTGCTCGACGGTCGTGCAGGAAGCCACGCCGAGCGTGGCGAGAACAACGATCTGGATGTGGTGCTGCATGCGCCACAGTGTGCGCGCCCACAGCCATGCCCGCGTGTCGATTCGACGTCGATGCTTCGTGGAATCGCGAGCCGCGAGCGTCATCCGATGCTAGGACGGCGTCGCCCCGGCTCACACATGCTGCTGCGCGCGATTTCGACAACCACGGAGCCCGTGGATGTCTCAGCGGGATTGCGCGAGGGCGGTGGCGAGGTCGGCAGGCGTGAAGCGGAGTTCGAGGGGCTGCGGTGAGCCGTTCGAAGCGGCGCGCACGCTGCCGAGCAGCTGGTGGGGGAGCTCGATGGGCCGTGCGCCGGTGAGGACGAGGCGCGTCGCGAGCGGCGTGGAGTGGTGGAGTGCGAAGGGCTCGGAGAGCGCGCGGTCGATCGCGATGTGGTCGGCGCGGCCGCGTGCGATGGCGGGCGGGAGCTCGGTCGACTGAAGAACGAGCTCGAGCTTGAGGCCATCGAGAGCCTCGAGCAACTCGGGCGCAACTTGTATCTGCACACGCGGCGCGCGCTCGAGCTGCACGCTGTCGGTGCCCGACGCAGGATCGAAGCGCGCGAGGAGATGGCCAGGGGTTGCGAACCAAAGCGGTGGCGTGCCGCGTTCCAGCATCAGCTTGCCGGAGGGCATGGCGTGAGTAATCCAGCGTCGAGCTCGGCGGTCGAAGACGTGCGCGGCAGCGCGGCTCGCAGGCTCGCCCTCGGAGTCGAGGACGCGCAGCACGCTCCAGTTGCCGATTTCGAGCGGATCGAGACGCGGGTCGCGCGCGAGCGAGCCCGCCTCGACGAGCACGCCCTGCACCTGCGCGACTTCCACCGGCGCGCCGGACGCGTGCACCGAGACCGTGTAGGAGCCCAAGGCGAGTCCACGCACAACGAACGCGCCCTCGGCATCGAGTTCACTGCGCCGCGCGGGCGCAGCCCCGCGCCGCGCGACACTCTCTCCCTCGGGACGCACGGTCACGGTCAGGTACTCGCGCGCCAGCCCGCCTACCAGCGAGACCGAGCCCGCGAGCGCGCCGTCCGCGGCAAGCATCAGCACGACGTCGCGGGTGCCCGGCTCGACCACGCGGAACTCGCTTGCTCCGTCGCTGCTCCATGCGGAGACGCCGAGCGCCGTCCACTCCGGTTCGCCGCGCAGCTCGAAGGCTCCATCGGGTCCGCTGTACGTCTGCAGCTCCTGCGAGCGCTGCCAGCCGCGGGCCTGCAAGCTGGCTCCTCTGGTGCGCGTGCCAAGCGCGCTGACGCGCGCGCCGACGACGCGTTTCCCATCGCGATCGACGACGCGACCGGCGACGAGCACCGAACGAGCGTCGAGGAAGATCTCGCCGAGGTCGAGCTCGGCCATCCCCGCGTGCGCGATCGCGGTCAGCTCGGTTTCGCCCACGAGCTCGTCGCGCGGACCGAGAACCCTGAACTCAAGCTGCGTCGGACCTGCCGCCTCGCGCAGCAGCGGGATCAGGAAGCGACCGTCCGGCAGGACGAGCACGCGCAAATTCTGCGTCCACTCCGCGCCGCTCAGGTCTTGTCCACGGAGCTCGATATCGACGCGCGTCATGCCATTCGTGCGCAGTGCGGGGCCTACCAGCGTCCCGACCATGCGACGCTCCGGCTTCGGTTCGGCCTGCACGTCGATCCGCAGCCGCCGCTCCTCGCCCGGTCGGCTCGGCCCGAGAGCCGTGCTGCTCTCGTGAAGCGTGACGCGCCCGTCGATCACGGACTTTGGCGTCACCAGCAAGCCCAAGCCCACGTAGGGAAAGCTCGCCGTACCGTCGCTCGCGGGGCGCAGGAAGTCGCCGCCTTGCAGCTCGAGTTCCTCGGCGACTCCGCTCGCGGAGGCCAAGGCCAGCGAGAACCGCGCGCCGCGCGCGTCGCCTTCGATTTCGAGCACCACGCTGCCGCACGCTGGAAGGCGCAACTCGATCGTCTCGCCGGGCGGGCGCGTCGGATCGAACTCGACCTCGACGGGTTGTGCGAACGGCTCCGCGACGGTGAGCACGTGCTGCGCATCGAAGTCCCACGCCGCCTGCATGAGCCCGCGGAAGTGCGGGAAGCTCGCGAGTCCGTCGGCATCTGTCGTCACCATGGCGAGGTCCGCTATGTCGGGCTCGCCCGTATCCGCAGGCCAGCGCTGGCGCAAGGCGACGCGCGCGAGCGGTGCGGGGGCGCCGGCCGCGTCGAGCACGCGCACGCGCAGCGTCTTGTCAGCTTCGAGTTCGATGTAGGTCGGGTCCGGGCTCGAGCGCAGCACGAGCGACCAGCCCCACAGTCCTTCGGCGCGCGCGATGACGCAGCCGACGGCGAGCGGCGCCGGTGCGTGAAAGATGCCGTTGGCATCGGGCGCGAGCTGCTGCGCCTGCTCCGCGAGCCGCGCATCGAGCTCGCCGGATCGCATCCAGCGCTCGACGCTCTGCAGTTCCTGCCAGTTCTCGGAGTCCTTCGGCTGCCACCACCACAGCTCGACGGGCGCGACACGCTTGCGATGTGCCCCGACGATCGCGAGGAGCTCGACGCCCGGCTCCTGCTCCGTGGCGGCTTCGGGCTGTTCGGATCGAGCTTCTTCTGCCCAGGTCGTGCGCGAGTCCGACGAGAGTCGGTCGGGCTCCGTGCCCGCGTCCGAGCCTGAGGTGCGTGAAGCGTGGGCTTCGGGGACGCTCGACTGCTCATCCTGTTCCGCAGCGCCGCCGAGCTCGTTCCGCAGCCACAGGACCAAGACGAGCGCGAGCAGCGCGAGCGCCGCGAGCCCCAATCCGCCCGAGATTCGTTGCCGACTGCCCTTCACGACGCGCCACCTTCGGCTTGCGCCGCGTTCTTCGCAAGGGCTGCCGCGCTACGCCGGTTTGGGCACGAGCTCTCGGATGTAGAGCGGGAGCATCTTGCGCCACGTGTTCCAGTCGTGGGGCCACTCCTCGCCCCACTCGACGACGCGGTTGGGGATACTGCGGCGACCGAGTGCGTCGGCGACGCGCCAAGACTGGGCGGGTTCCTCCGCCTTGCCCTTGCCGTGCGTGAGCAGGATGTAGCGCTTGCGTAACAGCTCGAGGTGCGGCCCCTCCGGCAGGTCGGGGAGGAAGCGCGTCGGCGTGTTGAAGTGGTGATCGGAGTTCGGTTCGCCCTGCATGAACTTGTGCAGGTCGTAGGTGCCGCTCATGCAGATCGCGAGCTTGAACACGTCGGGGTGGCGGCAGGTCGCGGCGAGCGCCTGATAGGCGCCGATCGACGCCCCCGCGGTCACGATCTCGACGCTGCTCGAACGGCAGTCCTTGCGGATCAGGGGCACGATCTCGTGGTACACGAACGAGTCGAAGCGCTGTTGCGCGCGCGCAGCATGGTCGACCTTGTTCGACTCCGAGAGCAACGCTTGTCCGGCCGTGGAGTCGCAGGAGTAGATCTTGATGCGCCGCTCTTCGAGCAGGTCCTTCAGCACCTCGATCATCCAGAAGCGCTCGATCTCCTCCGCATCGCCGCCCGCGGTGGGGAAGAGCAGCAAGGGCGTGCCTTCCTCGCCCCAGCGCACGACCTTGATCTCGCGGCCGAGCCGCTCCGACCGCCACGTCTCGGTTGCCTTGCCCATGGCTACTTGCGCGCCGAGCTCTTCTTTGTCTTCGGCCCCGACTTGGCCGGGATCGCCGCTGCGGCGCGCGCCGCTGCGTCCTCCGCGCGCCAAAGCTGGAGCTCGTTCCAGAAGTGCTCGGTGAACGTGTCCCACTCACGCTTGGGGAACAGCGCCTCGACCTTGGTGCGCACGGCGTGACGCGCGCGGTCGGTGCCGAAGAACTGCCATGCGACCTCGTCGAGGTGCGAGAGGTGCTTGGCGCAGAACTCCTCGAAGCGCTCGGCCTCCATGCGCTCGCGAGCGAGCTTCGCGTAACGCGAGAGCTTCTCGCGGTAGGGGAGGTCCTTTTCGGCGATGTCGAAGAAGGGCTGCCAATCGTGGTTGAGGCGCAGCTTCTTCTTCGTGGCGGCTACGTACAGCGCCCAGCGCAGCTTGGCCTTCACGAGCCACGGGAAGTGGCGGTGCAGGCTCGTCACCTGACTGTCGGGGCAAGGGTTCGCGAAGTCGATCGGGAACCACTCGCCCTTCTCGTACAGCGCCTCGCAGCTGTTGAAGTCCCAGTTGAAGAACGCGTTGATCGTGAGCGTGATGTCGCGCAGCACGTCGAGCGTCTCGTCCGGCAGGTAGTCCTTGTCGTTCAGGTAGCGCCGGTGCAGCGGCGCCGAGGGGTCGTAGCGGATGATGCGCGTCTGGGGACCGAGGCCAATGCAGCGGCAGAAGTGCTCGTGCGGCAGCACACCCTTCTGGAGGTGCATCACGAACTTGCCCGACTTCTCGTAGGCCTCGCGCAGCGCGGCATCGTCGTCGATCTTGCTCACGCCGACCCAGCCGCCGCCGTCGTACGGCTTCATGAACAGCGGGTAGCCGATCTTGGCGCCGATCTCGCTGAGATCGAACAGGCGCGCGTAGCGCACCAGCGTCGTGTCGAGGTCGGGCTTGTCGTCGTAGGCCTTGGGCGGGACCATCCAAGTGGTCGGGATCGGCAGCCCAAGGCGCATCATCGCCGCGTAGGTCGTGTGCTTCTCGTTGGACTGCACGGACCACGGGTTGTTGAAGACGTACACGCCGTCCATCAGCGTGGCCTTCTTGATCCACTCGCGCCGCACCGAGTACCAGTGCGTCAAACGGTCCATCACGAGGTCGTAGGGTACCTTCGCGCGCAGGTCGTACGGATCTATCGTCACGCGCTCGACCTCGAAGCGCACCGTGTCCTTGCCGACCGGCAACGCGAGGTCGAGGTCCTTCATGAGCTCCTCGAAACAGATGGGCCAGCAGGCATCCGCGCCGAGGGAGAGACCGATACGTCGAGTGATCTGGGCCAAGCCGGTGCTCCTCGCGACGCGCTCGCCGCGGGTAGGGACTTTCGAAGGGCACCGGATTCTAGCAGCGCCCCCCGCCCCTCCCGCTCGCACCCCGCCCGCGAGACCCGCCAGAGGTGCTAGGCCGGCGGTCGTGTCCTCATTTCCCACCCGCGGCACCGCACTCCAGCGTCGGTCGGCTGTCTTGCTCCTACGAGAGGTGAGGGCGATGCCGAGTCTCTTCCGCGAGGTGTGGTCATGAACGTCGTTCGTCTGGCAACGCGAGATTCGGTGCGGTGGCGCGTCTTCAGCGTGGTCCAGTCGGCGCTGCTGGTGTTCTCGTGCAGCCCCAAGGGCGAGGACCGCCGCCATGGGAACTTGCCGAAGGGCTTCGAGGTCGTGGCCTTGGAGCCGGCGCAGCGATCGTGACGGACGCCGCGGGGCGCGCGCGGATGAAGCAGACAGGCTTGCCGTGGAAGATCCGGCACAAGCAGACTGGGATCGAGCTGCCGCTCTGCCCGCCCGGGGAATTCCTGATGGGGTCTCGGGAGACGGAGGGGGACAGAATTGAAGACGAGCGCCAGCACCTCCGCCGGATCGAACGTCCGTTCTAAATCAGCCGAACGGAGGTCAAGCAGGAGCAGTGGAGCAAGGTGATGGGGACGAACCCCGCTCGTATCAAGTCGCCGCTCAATCCCGTGGAGACTGTGAGCTGGAATGACTGTCAAGCATGCTTGGATGACTGCAGCGGCGAATTGCGGCTACCGGGCGAGGCGGAATGGGAGTACGCCTGCTGCGCCGGGACGACGGTTGTGTTCGCCGGCGATCTGGACGCGATGACGTGGTTCTCTGACAACGCTCTCGACCGCCTGAGCGAAAGCCGATCGCACACAGCGGGCTCGGCGCTCGCAGACTCATGGGGCCTCCACGACATGCACGGCAACGTATTGGAGTGGTGCGAGGACTTGGAGTCTGGCTATATCCGCTGCAAGGCGATCAGTCTGCATCGATTTCGAGCGGCACGGGCCGGGTCTTCCGCGGACTGAGCTGGAGCTACGACTCGGACTACTGCCGCTCCGCGATCCGGTACTGAGGCGATCCCGGCATCGCGAACAGCAACATCGGGTTCCGGGTCGTGCTCGCCCCAGTTCTCGTCAAGCGAAGTTCCCCGAGGCGCGCTCCGAGGCGTAGGCACGGAGGCGGGAGCGGAGCGACGCCGTAGATGCCGCAGCCGCGGGGTGCGCCGGGCGCGCTACTCGTAGACCATCATCAGCTGGCCGGGGAAGAGGGTGGTGAGGCCCTCGCGCAGGC
>SXGS01709568.1_pt1 | contig 13200 bp, 12 predicted proteins | sample 3174681 | NCBI WGS metagenome assembly SXGS01 (sample SAMN11356861, study PRJNA531348) | freshwater metagenome | isolation source: freshwater sample F1-80 | place: China: Fuxian Lake, Yuxi | collected 2017-12-25
AGTCAGCTTCTCGATCTGCGCCGCATGTGCGGCGACCAACTCTCGAAGCTCCCGAATCGTTTCGTCTCTATTGTCCATACGCGAACAATAGAAAATCAACTAAATTAATGCACTATCAATTTCGTACCGTGAACGGTTACAAGCAAACGTAGTAGGCAGAGAATTAGCTTACATTTTCATTTGTTTGACCTCTAGAATGTAACCCTCACTACGAACTGTCCTAAGGACATGATCCTCGCAACACAACGCCAGCTTCTTTCGCAATCTACACATATGCTTCGCTACCGCCGCAGTTGCGTAGGGGCAAGGCCAGCTATACGACCTCCTTGATTTTCTGATTTGTTCTCGAAGCAATTCGACGGAAACCGCTCGATTCACGTTTCGTACAAGTAGTTCCAAAAGATCAAACTCGATCCGTGTCACAGTTACTACCCTCATATTGCTCATGACACGCCTGGAGGCTAGGTCTAGTTTCAGAGCATTGGATTGTAGGGAGGCCACCGCCTGCCTTCTCCGATGGAGCGAGTCCAATCGTGCAACTAGCTCAGCAAATACAAAGGGCTTGTCGAGAACTCCATCTGCTCCAGCGTTGAAGATCCGGACTCGATTGTCCGCCGAATTCGATTCGCATAGAACGAAAATCGCCGTAGCACTTTTTTTGTTCCGCAGACCACTGACAAACTCATAGAACGCGACCCAATGGGACGATTGGTCGATGATGATACAGCTAAACTCATTCTCATCTAATCTGGACTCCAAGTCATGCTGCTCAACGAACTGACATTGATATCCACGATCAATGAGTTTGCTGCCTATTTGAGAACCCACCATCGCAGATCCAGCGTGATGGATGAGCAGGCAATCACCTTGCTCGACTTGCCGGGTTTCTAGAGCTTGCACAGTAGGAAATACACTAGAGTCGATGGTCATGCTTGACTCAGATTCTCGGCATTCTCTGCAAGTGGCACGAATATCAAATCAAGTTTCAGAAAACGCTCTCGCAGCAAATGACGAAAGCGTTCCTTGGAAGCAAACTTCACGTCGTTGCGGATCTATTGAGGCGTATCAGACGCCGGTCGACGCTGGGTGCGATCCCCGCCACCCTGTCTGTTCCCACCGCGTTGGCCACTTCCCTGACCGCCTTGACCGTCGGGACGCCCCTGCGCCTGTCGATCGCCTCTTGCTCGATCACCGCCTCCGCCTTGTCCATCACCACCCTGCCCGCCACCTCCACGCCCTCCACGGAGTTCAGGAAGCTTAAATTCAGCACCTTTCAGATCATTGATTGCTTTTTCCTGCGCATCATTCAGAATGGCGGCAACCGCATCGTCATTAGCTTTTCGTCGCGCTTCCACTTGTTTGGCTACATCATCAGGACTTGGCGCGCCCTCTAAACGAAGCGGCTGCCCGTCTCGGGTCTTCTGAAGCGCTTCCTTGATGCTGGCGACTTGCTCAATTGAGACATTGGCTCTCTTGGCAACGAGTTCATTCGCTGCGGATGCTAACCCGAGGCTCTGCACGTACAATCCGATAAGTCTATCAGTACCCTTGGGGTCCAAAACCTCGTCTAGAACCGCCTGCAATTTAGAGTTCAGCTCATTGACTTTCGCTGCATCAATTGACGGGCGCCCTTCACTGCCATTCTCACCCCGATCGCCTGGGTTTGCGTTATCGCCGCGACGCGCTTGCGTTCCTTCTTTGCGCCCTCGCCCTCCACCGCCGCCGGCTAATTCCCGCACACTGGATTGCACTTCGCGAACAGCATCGAAACCTTCTTGGCTCATGCCAATTTCCTTTCGAACTGACTCGTCGTTTATGAGGGGGAGCAAGTCAAGAGAACCGCCGAACACCTGCCGATTGCCTCCTCCACGACCATCTTGCCGCCTACCCTCGCCTTGCCCAAACCCTTGTTGAGAAATCACAATTGTCCATAGAATTCCCACAATCAGACACTTCCAAACCTCTGCTCGGATCTGCATGCTTCTTACTCCACAACAATGAATGCTACTTTCCAACCCGTTAACTAGTAATTGGCAAAGAATGCAAGATCATGACGCAATTTTTGGAAAAAACGTGAATACTGCACGGAATATATATGTAGCGGAAATCGTCAAGATTCTCGGCCGCGGCGAACTGAGAGCCGATGGTTTCATCGCCTCCTATTACGATTCAACGGTCGATGACTTTGCAGCGCTCTGGATCGTCGCGTCCACTCTTGGCTCGCCCGGATTCCACGAAGAACCCGCGATTTGAATCGCAGATGGGTTGCTCTGCGTGCTGGCGTCGCGATGCATCCAAGTCGTATGAACAGATTACGTCTATTCTAGAGAGCCAGAAACGCAAAAAAGATTGAGAGCGCCAACAGGAAACCGCCAGCCGCCTGGATTTGCCAACTTCGCTCCGGCTGCATTCTTGCGTAAACGCGAAGGACCACGTCCGGTGCCAGGAAGCGGAGCAGCGCCTTGGCAATGTGAAACCAGCCGACCAGCGTCAAGACAAACTCAGGAAGCGTCCAGACGTTGTGAAAGGCGACAATCAAGGCACCGAAGTTCAAGTAAAGAAATCCCTCTACCACCGGCCCAAGCCTCCCTAGGCCATGTAGCTTCGCGAAATACTCAATCCAAACACCTCGCTGAATGAGATGTGATATCCCAATCACGAAGAAGTTCATTGCAACGAAAACTCGAATGGCGTTTTCCATTCTACATTCCTCATTACTAATATTGACAGTTGTTCGTCTGTTCGTCGCTCATTTTCGGATCATGTGGTTGTGGGTATTCAAGTAGGTGTGACCCGAATTTCTTCGCACTACTTACAAATGCCACGAACTCAAGAAAACGTTTCGAGCAAGGAAAGAAAAGAGCTTCGTCTGCATAATTTGTGGGAGAGAATCGATTATATGGCACGTGGCACGTTGGCACGTGGCGTTAAGTTATTTGTACGCAGTAACTTCTGGTCAGCGAGCTTCTTGAAAAAATCCACTCGCATTTCCGCGAATCAAATTCGGTTTCGGGGGGTGCAGTCACTGGTAACAGATTTGCCAGTAAATGCGAGGGGAAGAAAATGATCTTGTGATCTTGTAGTTTTTTTCTAGATGTCATTTGTATTATGTTCGTGAATGGCCTTCATGTCATGCTTATTCCAGGTTTTGCGAATTGGGCAACTAACCCAGGACAAGCGCACGTCGAAAACGCCTTTGCCCAAAACGAAAATTACCGCTAGCATTTGCAAACGCAACGGCGCACTGTAGCGCAACAACACTTAGAGGCTATCAGGATTTCGTTAGAATTAACGTGGGATTGCCTGCAACTAACCCTCGCACCGCGACGGTCACGTCGCCGACTTCTGTGCGCGACGATTTTCTCGCTGCTTGGGCTACAAGGTCGATTATTTCGTTGCGAAGTTCTTTAGGGCGAGCGGCAGATGGGAATTTACCAATACAAGCCCGAAGCGCAAGCGAGTGCGTCAAACCAGCACGCGTTAAAAGAGCACACGTCAATCCAGGCTCTCACTCGCTTGCGCTTCGGGCTTGAATTGGTAAATTCCCTTCTGCCGCTCGCCCAATTCCTCTGCCAATGAAGCTGTAGTCTTGAACGACAAGGGAATGAAGGCAAAAGAATAGGCGATTTGCTGCCAGTCGACTGATGATCGAGCGAATCTCCTGAACCGCATCGTCAACGTTGGCTGTGTGTTTGCGACTGTAGCTGGCCACTTCTATCGCATCCCAGACAATGTGGTTGGCATAAATGTGCTGGTACCAAAACGACTCGACGCCGACAGTACGCCGGCTAACTTCGCTGTTCCAGAAAAAGAATCCTGGTGCGAACTGTCCGCCACCGATTTCGACCCAAGCTGAGTCGTCAATCAGGAATGCGAACATATCCTGCTGGCGGAGAAATAAAGACTCGCTCAGCGTTTACGCTGGCTAGAACGCCAGAATAGTCGCGGTCAGGTTACTGGTGGTGATCGCAATGATCGGTGTGCTGGTGGGCTTCAGAACCTCTGCACATGCAAGCTGTTACAATCAGCAATTTCTATCGTGCAGACATTAATTCACCAGGAGTGGCAACAGCGGTGGCTCGGGAGTGCGGAGATTATTCCAATCTGACGCGCCAAGGGTTGCTTCGACATACTCGACAACTTGCTCTGCGGTTTCAAAGTACTTGTCGTAGGTGGTATCGTCGTCGAATTCGCAATTGTCCGTAGAATACTCGCGGCAAATTTCCGGGCGTGTGTGGTAGATACCACAGCGATTATCTGGTTGCAAATGTTTACAGGTCGTGTGCACCAACAAATACCAGTTTTCGTCGTCCACAAACATGGTCGCTCGATCGTGCAACAGGTACCAGCGCATGAAGTCAAAGTCCTTTAGTTCGCTGGGCCGATCGATCGACAGCGCAAAGTACCGACAACACTTGGCGCTACAATAATCGCACAGGCACTTGCCGGATGGCAAAGCCTCACGCGTCATTTTTTGAGGTGACATACTTACTTCCTGTTTCCACGATCGAAATCAACTTGATAAACGGTAGCGCGTAAGATAATTGGGTAACCCTGTCGACAGATTTTGATTTTAGCAACTATTGACTCGTTTACTTGTCGCGGGCCCAAGTTTGCAGTGCGGATAAAAATTGACTGGAAATATCTGGGCCAATCTGGTCGCCTTCGTAAAACCAAAGGCCGCCAACCACTCGCACAGTTTCGCCGGGCTGACAATCTGGAAATATCGGGTCAGAGTGAATACAGGGGACTGGCGGGTTATTCCACGAACGATGATGCGCTGTCCAACCAGTCACTATCCATCGCGGAAGTCTCTCGTGCCGCATCGCGATTATTGGCCCATTAATGATTGTTGTCGGCGTCGATTGTGAATTGAATCCGGGCATACCTTTCAACATCACACAAACTTGGGACCGTTGATTCGTCAATTTCTTGTCGGTGCCATTGGTCAACCACATTTCCATGCGAACATGGGTGCCTGCTGGGTCGACCTTGCTGCCAAAACGAATCCCGTTCGGTAGAGTACGCTGGCCGCGCAGCCCACTCCCAACGGTTTCCCATTCCAACCGCGGCAATGTGATGTTCTGTGTTTCCCAAATCGTGCGCACATGACGGTGTGCTAAGTACGTCAAGCCAAGGTTTGAGAAAATCGCTTCTGGGACGTCAACAACTGCATAGCCGCCATCTCGCCATGGCGTGAACACGCTGACTTTGGTTTCACGCTGAGGATCGACAGCTCCGTCAAGAAATCCTCGCCGCGGATGCCGACCACCGGGATACGGAACTACCATTATACCTGGCTGTTGATCGGCATTTTTCTGGCCCAATTGGCCACGTCGTAATTCAATCTGGCGATCGGCTTCCTCAGTCGGCAAACCCGTGGCCAGCCGAACCTCGTGCGGTGTAAATTGGTGATGGATGATCATATTATCCAACCACGCCGTCTGATCATCACCCAACGAGCGCGATGTGTCTCGTACAACTGAGCTGTCATCCAAAACCGGCCGCTCAGCATAGAACTGGAGTGCCTTGCGATACTCGTCGAGCGCTGCGGCGTCGAGCGTCCCAGTGCTTCGTTGGATCTCTTGCTGCATGCGATCAACCAAATAATCGCGCTCTTCGCGGCGAATTCGTACCGGTTGCTTGTTGACCTCGACATACCATGGAGCTGTGTGCGCAAAACGGATGCGCCCAGCTCCCGGTTCCTCCCACATGCGAATAGCAAACCAGCCCGATCGGTCAATTTTCGCCATTGTCTTCAACGTGGACAAATAAGAACCGTTTTCTGTCAATTTGTTTGCTGGCCGCAACAGCGTAATTGGTTCGCCATTGACGAGCAGCTCACCGTAAAGTATCGGTGATTGGGACACCACTTCGATATCGATGGGCACGGAGTATGTCTGACTCTCCGTGCCGCTAAACCGAAAAACATGACCGGCATCCTTAGAATCTGCCGTCGCCACTAGCATTGGGCCAGTAGTTACGAAAGAACGTCCTCGACGGAGACCTTCGATCCACTTTTCGTAAGAGAAAGCTCCGTCCAAATGCACGTAGACTCGTCCGTATCCCGCCGGTACTGGGTGCACGCCATTAGCAGTACCTGCCGTCGGCGGCAACTTGAGGCCACAGTTCAACAGTGAATAGTACATGGCTTGCGTATAGTCTATCCACTGCCGTTCACCGCCGACGCCGCTTCCGCTGGGCGGCTGCATGTAGGAAGGTGCGACGGAATTCCATTTTTCAAATGCGAATTCAGTGCGCCACATATGGTTGTTGGCAAGCTCGTACAATGCACCTGGTGCGAGAGTGGGTAGCAGCATAGCAAATGGCCAGTCGAGCTTATCCAAATCGTACAAAACATTTTTTTCCGATTGCGTCGATTTGATAATCGGTTCCCAATTCGGGACACCCAAATTCAATGGCTGTGTATGTCCAAGGACAAACAGCGCGCCGAGCGTATGCCGTTTGGCTCCTATCGAAAAGATTTCGTACTCGGTGTTGCGAGGCCAGATCACATGCCGCTCGTCGACAGTGACTAACCCTGCCGGAATTTCGCCCGAGAGATTCTTGTCGCCTGACGAAGGTGGCGTGTGGCTTCGCGTTACCCAGTAGGTCAATGGCATCACCACGTTCAAGTCTTCTGCTTGAATAATGTTCTTCAATTCCTCAATAGTGCGATGGATATGGGTATCGCCCGAGTACCAACCGCGAGCAGCCGCATCGAACCAACGGCGCAACGCTATGCGCAGGTCGACATCCGCCTCAACAATTTCGATGTCTCGAGTTTCGGTGTGATACTCTTTCCCGCGCTGTACGACCAACTGATATTTCCCCGGCGGCAGTCTCGTTATCGCCGCGTGCGCAGAAACAGTTGTGTGGTATTCCGTTGATTTGGCATTGATCCAACTCTGTTTTTCGTACTTGACCGCTGTTCCGTCAGCAGGGTGTTTAGTACTGAAAAAGTACGCTCTACCAGCACTCGATTGCAAGTAAAGTCTCGCAGGAAGTGGAGTCGAAGTAGCGGCATCCACAACCGTTACGCTTAACTGCCGCTCCTGAGCAGCGGAAGGTCTACCAAGCGCCAGCAGCAAACAGATGCAACCTATAACCAACGGTCCCCAACAAACAGTTTCACTGGATTTTGAACGAATCGGTAGAAGACTGATGAATGGTCTCATGTTGGTGCCTCGCAGGCTCAAGGAAAAGTTCTTAAGTAGCCTCGTTCCCAGTTTGGCGCTGTGCGGCTATGCCGCTGAACTGGGTTGAATTGTGGCTGGCCCCTTTGGGCCGATACGCGCGTTTGCCAAAGATGCGAGCGCATTCAGCGGAAACTATCGCGAGTTAGGCGATGGGAAATACTGGCTGACCTTAGCACGCAAAAACCTCAGCGATTCGGCCATTTCTTCCATGCCGTTCATGCCGTCTTCAATGCTGATCCAGCCGCGGTACTTTACTCCGGCGAGAATGCGAAAGATGGCATCGTAATCGTTCATGCCGCGCCCCGTAACCCCGTGTTTTAGAAGCTGCGTGTAGCCCTGCGATCCCTCGGCAGCTTTGAGCTGCTCCATAGTCGTTCCTGGCACTAAGTAACGATCGCTGGCATGCATGCTGACGACACGATCGGCGACTTGCTTGAGCAATTCAACGGGATCGTCACCGGCGACCACGGCGTTACTGGGATCGTATTGCACACCAAAATGTCGGGACGCTGGAATCAATGCTAGTAAGTCCAGAAACACGTCCATCTTCTGCGCAAATTCGGCGTACTTCCAATAGCCATCCTTGTAATGATTCTCCAAGCCAAGCACGATATCGAGTTCCTTGGCCAACGGCAAGCACGCGAGAATTCCCTCGCTGGACCATCGCAAACCGACATCGCGCGATACCTCGGGCCAGCGCTGACCGCTGAGCACTCGGCAAACTGTCCCAGCGCCGCCCAGCCGGTGCGCGACCCGAATCATCTTCAGTTGATGCTCGACGGCCGATTGGCGTCGCGCTTGATCGGGATGCGTGAAGTCAGGGGAACAACACAGCATCGGCATAGCAAAGCCAGCGTCGCGAATTGCGGCGGCAACTTCGTCCAAGTAGCTGGTCTCCAAGCTGGTAAAGAATCCCTCGTACATCTCCAGTCCGTCTGCGTCGAGCTGCTTGGCTTGCTCGATCCAGTCAAATACGGACATCGTGCGATCCTGCGAGATTACATCGAGGTAGCACTTCGGAAATGCGCTAATGCGCGGACAGTTTGAATTCACGATCGTTAGAGACTCCGAGCCGAACGGGATTCTGTTTCCGAGAATCTGTTATCAGTGTTACCACTGCCACTTCGATTTACTCGGCTTTGACTTCGAGAACTGCTTTGGCGATTTGGCCCGAATGCATCGTTTCGAAAGCCACTTCCCACTGTTCCAGTGGCCATCGTCCGCCAACCACTTTATCGACCTGCAGGGCGCCGCTGGCCAGCAACACCAGAACGCGTTCCCAAATAGCCCATGTATGCGAAAAACTCCCTTGCAGAGTGACGTTCTTTTGCACCAAGGGATCGATAGAGAAGTTGAGAGGAGCTTTGCCCCAGCCAACTTTACTGATCCATCCGTTCGGACGCACTACTTCGATAGCCGTCTTGAGGGTCGGCGAGACCCCCGCGGCGTCGACGACTCCTTCGCATCCCAGTCCATCCCGCTGCCGCGCCCAAGCATCGACTTGGGAGATATCGATCGCTTCGCAGCCAAGTTCTTGGGCAATTTTCAATCGAGTCGCGTCTCGAGCAAGTCCGGCAACGGCAACTTCTGCGCCTCGCAACGCGGCGATCGCTCCGCACAGCAGGCCAATTGGCCCAGGTCCCAAAACCAAAACTCGATCGCCTGGTAGAATCTGAGCATTACTGGCAACGGCACTGAAAGCAACACAACAAGGCTCTGTCAGAGCGGCGATATTCAGTGGCAGCTTGTCCGGAACTCGATGCAGGCAACGCGCCGGGACCCGCACTGACTGGGTCATGGCACCGTCTACGCCATAGCCAAATCCCTTGCGGTTGGGGTCAAGATTGTACTTGCCAATGCGCGACATCGGACTATCTGGGTCGATGATCGCGGCAGTTTCACTGCACACACGATCACCTTCTTTGAATTTCTTGACAGCGCTGCCCAAGCGAGCGACACGTCCAGCAAACTCGTGTCCCAAGATAACCGGATAATTCACAGGCCAACTATGCTCAGCAGTCCACTGATGAAGATCGCTGCCACAAACTCCTACCGCCGCGACTTCTAGCAACACATCCTCGGGCCCGATCGCGGGCACGGGGACTTCTCTGAGTTCTACCGAATGCGGCTGTGGCGCAAAATTTACAATTGCAGGCTGCGCTAGATTTGCGGACATTGAACGAAGTTCCCTGTTAGATAACTGATATCAGCAGTGGCCCGTTGGTTACGCACCGACCGGCACGTCGCCATACGCATGAACTTGATCGCAGATCGTACGGAGAACTCTTCCGAGGTCACCGCCGGCTTGTTCGAATCGCTCTGGATTAATCGCCAACGGAGCACCAATCACCACCAGCGGAGCACCGTAGCTGGGAGTCATGATCGCTTGTTCAATCGACAATCCACCGACGGCTTGAACCGGAATTCTAACCGCACGAACTACATCGCGAAGTTGATCGAGAGGCGTAGGAGCTTTCTCACCACGAGCTGCTATGCCGCGACGTTCGTCGTAACCAATGTGATGAATGACGTGGCTGCATCCCATATCTTCAATAAACTTGGCACCGTCGACCATATTTGGGCACCCCAAATTGTCGCCCATTACTCCGATACCGTAGTCTTTGCCCGCTTTGACCACTACGCGCAACGTTTCCTCGTGAGCTCGAGCCATAACCACTGCGTAAGTTGCTCCCGCTTTGGCCATCATCTCAGCTTCCAGATAGCCACCATCCATGGTTTTCAAGTCCGCGACGATTGGCACGCCCGGAAACTTGGCTCGCATCTCCCGTACCGCACGCAGACCTTCCGCCAAGATCAAAGGCGTACCAGCTTCCAGCCAGTCAACTCCCGAACTCATCGCAAGCTCGGCAGTCTCCAGGGCTTCCGACAATGTTGTCACGTCTAAAGAGATTTGGACGACCGGACGCATAAATAGAAGACACCCTGCCACTTACGAGCGGCGAATAGAATGAAATCAAGCCGCCTGGACAAGAGTCATGAACACGGCAAGCGGAGTAGGAAGGAAAATGGGTGGATGAAGGGGCTTGAACCCTCGACAACTGGAGCCACAATCCAGTGCTCTACCAACTGAGCTACATCCACCGTGAAATTTGAGAGTACGATTCTAAGTCGTTTTACACTGACCGTCAATCGAGAGTTTCATTGTTCGCAAAATCGTACGAACTCCGGCAAAAGAACTGCAGGGACATAGGAGTAGTCAAATTCCAGCGGTCCGGAGTCTGGAGTACACTGCACTGCGATTGTCGCTGGTGTTACGCTAGGACTGTTGACCGCGGTATGGCGGGCAGATATCGTGATGCCAATGTGAATCGCTGTTACTAGTTTCAAACTAACACAAGTTGAATGCGTCAAAAATGGGTAGTGGACTCATTGTAGCGATCGTTGTTGGCGGCGCGATCTGTCTGATGTTGCTGATGTACGCCGTTTCTCTTTTTAACAATTTGGTGGCCCTGAAGAATCGTTTTCAGAATGCATTTGCTCAGATCGACGTCCAACTCAAACGGCGCTACGAGCTAATTCCAAACCTAGTCGAAGTCGCGAAAGGCTTTATGAAGCACGAACGTGAGACGCTTGAGGCTGTTATCAGCGCTCGCAACGCTGCGCATTCGGCTGGCCAAGCAGCAGCCGCGCACCCAGGCGATCCAACAGCGATTCGCAATCTGTCGACTGCCGAGACCGCGCTGGCGGGGACAATGACTAAGTTTCTGGGACTAGCGGAAGCCTATCCCGATCTCAAGGCCAATCAAAACATGTTATCCTTGCAAGAAGAGCTAACTAGCACCGAGAATAAGATCTCGTTTGCGCGCCAAGCGTTCAACGATGCTGTAACCTCGTACAATATTGCTTGTGAGTCGTTCCCCGGGAATGTGATCGCAGGTTTTGGACAGTTCGAAAAAGCCGAATTGCTGGAAATCAGTGCTCCCGCCGAGCGAGAACCTGTCAAAGTCCAGTTTTAGCAGGATGACGACCGGTGGATTTTTTCGATCATCAGGATCGCGCTCGCCGTAAAACTGGGTTGCTAGTTGCGTACTTCGCGCTCGCAGTAGTTGGCGTGGTTGTCGCAGTCTATGCGGCCAGCGTCGGAATATTGACGTACTTTTTATCACGATCGTCCGAGCCCGAGCCATTTCGGCTGTGGCACCCTGAACTTTTTGTTGCTGTAACCTGTTCGGTTATCGCGGTCATCGCCACCGGTACGTTCTACAAAATAATCATGCTGGGTACCGGCGGCGAACATGTGGCCGTTGGGCTGGGCGGAAAAAAAATACCCGCCAACACGCGCGACCTCTCCGAACGGATTCTGCTGAACGTCGTCGAAGAGATGGCCTTGGCATCGGGAACTCCGGTACCGCCGGTTTACGTCATGAACGACGAGCCAGGTATCAATGCCTTTGCGGCTGGGACGACTCCCCAGAATGCAGTTATTGGAATCACTCGCGGGGCCATCGATACGCTCAGCCGCGACGAGTTGCAAGGTGTGATGGCTCACGAGTTCAGTCATATTCTGAACGGAGATATGCGCCTGAACATCCGACTGATGGGATTGTTGCACGGCATTCTCGTGCTGGCCCTAATCGGCTATATGATCATCAGAATTCTGGGAAATTCCAATACTCGGTCGTCTTCCAGCAGCAACAAGAAAGGTGGTGGCGGCATCATCTTTGCGATCATCGCGGCCGGAGCGGCCCTGTGGATCATTGGCTATGTTGGCGTCTTTTTTGCCCACCTAATCAAATCCGCAGTTTCTCGCCAGCGCGAGTATTTGGCGGATGCCTCCGCAGTGCAATTCACTCGCAATCCACAGGGCATATCCGATGCGCTCAAGAAAATTGGCGGCTGGGCCAAATCGTCGAAGATCGCCGCCCCTCGAGCCGAAGAGGCCAGTCATATGTTCTTTGGCGAAGCGATGTTCAACAGTTTCTTTGCAACGCATCCGCCGCTGCCCGAGCGCATTCGTCGACTCGATCCAAATTTTAGCGGAGCCTTTCCCAAAACAAGTATCGCTCATCACGACAAATCCGAGATCATCGACCCGCAGTCACTATCCCAAAAACGCTCATCTCTTCAACAAGCTCACGTGGCAGCGCTCGCCGGAGCGGAGCATTTTCATCAACAACCAAGTGAATTAGTTGAAAGCGTCGGGGAACCAAGTTCGGTTCATATCGACCACGTTCACGATTTAGTAGACGCGCTGGCTCCCGTTTTAGCAGACGACTTGCGAGATCCACTGGGTGCTGTGGCGGTCATTTACAGTTTGTTGCTGGCCCAAACGAATGCGTCGCTGCGTGAGGAACAACTGAAGATTATCGCCAAGCACTGCGACTCTGGGATCATGCAAGAGTTGCGTCGCGTCCTACCCACGGTCGACACACTAGCCCCTGAACAGCGACTGCCAGTAATTTGCATGGCGTTACCGGCGCTACATCAAATGTCTCCGCCGCAAATTCAAAATTTCTACTTAGTCGTTCGAGAACTGATCCATTTCGATCGGCAGGTCAGCGTTTTTGAGTACGCGGTCCATCGTTATATCGCCAAGCGGCTGTTGCCTCGACTTCGCCCTGCGGCGACCAGGCAAGAAGGGAATCAAAGTTTCGCAGCGATTGCACCCCACTTTGCCCTGGTCCTTTCTTTCTTGGCTCGCTTGGGAGATGCCAATCGAGCGAATGTCGCGTTTGAAGCCGGACTAAGCGCTCTGAACATCCCGTCGACACGCTTGGCGATTGTTGACGCGGCCGATTGTTCTATCAAGAACCTCGACGGTTCGCTCGATCGATTGGCAACTGCCGCACCGAAACTGAAAAAGCAATTGCTATCCGCCTTTGCAGCCTGTGTTGCCGAGGACCGACATGTTTCGATCGAGGAAACAGAATTACTGCGCGTAATCGCCGACGCACTTGGCTGCCCAGTTCCTCCAGTGTTGGACCTTGTCAATTGATCCTCGTTTAAACCCAATACCGTTCAACGAACGTGGGGTAAGCAT
>SXGS01412602.1_pt1 | contig 13196 bp, 16 predicted proteins | sample 3174681 | NCBI WGS metagenome assembly SXGS01 (sample SAMN11356861, study PRJNA531348) | freshwater metagenome | isolation source: freshwater sample F1-80 | place: China: Fuxian Lake, Yuxi | collected 2017-12-25
CCCCAAAACCCCAAAACCCCGTGCTTAGAATAGAAACGATGAGAAAAGATAGAAAAAGAGTGAGAGATATCATAAATACATGATCGACAATATGTAATATATAAAAGAACAAAAGGTGTTAGTAATAAACCAAACATGTAGTTTATAGGAAGTATATAATAATAACTCACTAAGTCTGCCTGTGGTCAATACCTTAATGCGAGGAAAACTGCAACTCCAGCCTTAATCCACAGGTCTAGTGGTTAATCACTGGGCAGTTCCATCAGCATGACGTAGTTAGTTGAGTGACCAGTAGTAGATAAGGTACCTGATCTGGAGAGGACCTTGTACACCGGGCACATATAAATACCTGTCTTGGGTGTCTGTCTATCCATCATTGGCAACAATAGGATGAGTGGCACGTCCACGAAGAGTTTCTTCGGGTCTGAGTCCTCCAATTAATGCGTGTTGTAGCCCCACTTGCAACCCTCCAAGTACATACCATAGATGTAGCAACCATCCTATGGCTTCTCCTTAATGTCTTTGAAGGTGCGGTCATCCTAAATATTGTATGAGAATGTTATACGATCGATAGCGATTTTGTTCTTTCTCGAGTAGTTCTACAGAGTACCTGTTAGGAAAGCCTGTGGGAAGAAGAAACCTGAGATCCAGAACACTTTAGGTGTACCTTCGTTGATCCAAGTAGTCAGGAAAGTAATTCTGTCGTTCAGATCTTATATCCAAGACGCGAGAGGTTTCAGTGATAGGAAACCCTTCTCTTGCCAGCTCTTTGGCACCAAGTTATCGAAGATTGAATTAGCCATCTTCTCGAGCTCCTCACTCATGACGATTTCTCCCTTAAGTGCCATCTAAACGTTGATAAGGGCGATTTTCATGTCAGCAAGTAGTCTGTTATAGCGCACGCACTCCTGGAACAGCACAGTGTTCATGGATTCCTCATAAGATGTTGGGAACTTCTTTCCAACAAACTCAAGATCAAAGACAGGAGGAGTCTTTGACTGAATGTAGGCAGCCTGCTCTCCAATGATTTGTTCTCTGGTCTTTCCAGAACCTGATTTAGCTCTTGACTGCATAGAGAGAATGCTTTCCAAAAGGATTACAGTCTAGTTGTTTGCTGTTGTGATTTCGGCATTTTGATGAAGACCGAAAGCTTCTGGAGAGGGGTTCAAGGGCAAAGACTTAATGTAATCGATGTACTCCTGCTTCTCTCCTGGAACTGGACTGTAATAGAGGCCACTAGTTGAGAACTTGTATCCCTCTTGTAAGATGCCCTCGTTGACATAGGTGCGGAGGATTGTAATGATAAGTCTGGAGTCCTTATCGTCAGTGACTCTACCTCCATAATTGATCTCAGCACCAATATAGTTGAGAGTCTTGTATGGAATGAGTTCATATGCCTCAATAAAGGTCTTGAGTTGTCTTCTGCTCACAATAAAGTCCTCATTTGTGAAGGCATAAGGGATGTTCCAACCGATGGGTCCAAACTTTCTTCTATCTTGCACGATAGCATGGAAGAAAGCGAAACCAAAAAGAAGCTTCTTGTAAGGCTCAGGTTTTGTGCATTCTTCAAAGTCCTTAAGGTCGAGTGCCTCATAGGTACGAAGCACATTTTGTCTGAGACCACTAGGTGGCTCAAGAGTCATCTTGACTGAATTCTACAAAGTTGATACTGGGAACTAATCAGTAGGCATGGATGTCAACCAGAGGCGGAAGTCACGATGGTTACTATCGTCCAAGTTTTCGACAACCTGCTCCAACTTAGGCATGAAAGAGGTTGCCAAATGGCAGTTCATAAGGAGGCACCAACCTCCACGAGAAGCGGCATCATTAATGAGAGACTCAGCCTTCTTACCTTGACCTCTTCCGAGAGAGATACTCTCAAGCTTCTTGGTCATGTTCATTTCTTCAGCAAAGCGCATAAAGTCAGCAATGGGATCGGATCCAGCTGAGAGAACGAAGATCAGAGGAACGGTAATTGAAGAGTCTTTGAAGCTCTTAGCCAAGTTAAAAATGGGAGGCTCAATGAAAGGTCTTCCTATCTTTTCCACAATGAAGTTTTGTACAGCAAGAGCCATCTTATCAGGTCTTAAACTCTTCAGGATAATAATCTTCTGGAAAGAGTTTAGCTTATTGTTCCACTCACCTGGGATAGGATGGTTGTGAGGTTCTTCAGAATCGAAGATCTCTTGGAACTTCTTGCTGTTCTGAATGAAGAACTGATCGAATCCCTTAAAGGCAGGTAACTTAGTCATGCCGTAAATTTGCTTGTAACACTCAGCCCACTCAAGATCACCCAACCAGTCAGTAGGGTTCTTTACAATATCAATAGCACCTGTGGGTCCAGCAAGATAGTATCTCCACTCATCCGGATCCATAAGATTACTTCCGAAGAGAATCTTCACAGTTAGAATGTATGAGAAGAGCAATTTGTGAGCTTCGAACAGACTTCTGCACACATTTTCATAGAGATTGAGTGTGAAGTGATCATTCAAGTTCTTGATTCTCATCTCGGGATCAGAATTCTTTTGACTGTTGTCTATACTCTGGCCGAATAAGTTTGCAAACCACTGCAAAGAATATTAATACATTGGATCAATTATTGCCAAGTCAATGATGGTGAAGAAGAGGATCGATGCTCTATAGGCGACTGGTCTATAGATTTCACGAGTCTTATCGATTTCCTTCTCAGTGATTTCTGATTCCTTCATGCGGACGTTAATTTCATCTGAAGTCTTCTTTGACTCTTCCAGGACCTTGATGAGCTCATCATCTTCGAGGATGTCTGCAATCTTAGCATTCTTGGTGAGGCCAATAAGAATCTTATCTTCAATTTCTCTCAGAGTCTTAGCAGACTGAGCATTCTGCTGGACGATCATATCCTTCTTCTTTTAAAGGTCTGGCATCTCCTGAGACACGAACTGATTCAACATCTGCTCCTCTAGACCGAAAGGAGTGATAGCGAAGTTCAAAATAGAGACCTTGACAGTTGTCTCTGGTGAATAATGAGGATTGGGGATAGTAGTTGTCATGAAGAATTTGAAAGAGTTGTTCCACGGGATGCTCTTATCACCAAGCTTGAGTGAGCCACTTTTATCGACTTGCTTAAGAAGAATGGGCTCGAGTGCGGGGTCGAGCTCTTCCCCGACGTTCTCAATTAGGACCCACTTTCCAAATTGGATACCGAGCTCAAGATTTCTCAAGAGAGTTCCATCACTCATCTTGAAAACATCAAGGCCAGATTCAGCCTCATCCTTACCCAAATTCTTGATGAACTTGTTTGCTTGGTTTTGAGGATCGATCATAAGAGGCCACCTTCTTGATTTGAACATGATGATTGCATTTTCAATTGACAAGTTGTCATTAGGTAGAGTTGCTGCTGTCCAAATCTTGGTTCTTACTGGGTCTTCAAGGAGACCCTTCATGGAAACCTGGTCGTAGAAATCAATACCCAAGTTCTTGATAGACTCACGCCAGTTAGCTTCCATCTCAGTTCTGAACTGGGCAGTGAATGCTCCAGAGTAAGCGACCATACCTGCAGCAACCAATGAGTTACCAATGAGGAGACCATACTCTTTTTCAAGTCTGGCGACAGTTTGAGTCCATCTGGTCTTTTCTCCTTCAAGACCACTAATGATCTTTCCAGCACGATCAAGCTTGATCATGCAATCACCAATTTGCTTTTGCAAAGATGCTTCAAGCTCGACTTTCTCTCTATACATGCGCTCGAGTGCATCGATTTTCTCTTCGACCTCTCTTAGCTTTTTACGCTTTTCAGCTAGTGATGCTCGCACGATAGCAAGTTTAGCATTCATTTCTGCGACCTTTTCACGCTTTGGCCCGACAATTTTCAGCAACTCGTGATATGAGAGCATAGCAGAAACCCATTTGTGGATAGCGACGAGGGCGTTTGAGGCTGACTTGACCTTCTCTAAGGTGAATTCTTCTGATGACATTATGGCACCCACACGCTTAACAGTGGATTCAGGAATTTGATCTTTCTTAAAGGTGATCATCTTCTCCATGAAACCACCAGGATTGTTCAAAAGATTTCCTCTGGCAAGATCGAAGTAACCGTTGGTATCACCATCAACCTTACCAACATTCTGCTTGCTAGCTTTGAGACCCATCATGAGGCAGGAAATTTCCATACCTAGCACGACAGCGGGTGTAGGTTTCTTAATGGATGAGATAACGTAGAAATCGTCTTTCTTGAGCTCCTTAAGAACGCGGGTTGCCTCCTCAAGTAGTGGAGTGGCCTTGCTCAATTCAAATTCTGCCTCACCCTTGAGGACTTCAGCCTCAGCTTCTTGCTAAGTAGCTTCTGCCTCATCTTTAGCGACGATAATCTTCTCTTGATCGGCATCTGCCTTATCCTTTGAAAGTACTATCATAGTCTTTTCTACTTCCTTCTTTGTGACTTCGAGTTCCGGAGTCATTTTATCAATGACAACCTTAAGCTTAGCAATTTCTACTGCTGCCTCCTCGAGCACTTGAAGTCCCTTAAGAAGTCTGTTTCTTGAAAGCTCATTGTCACGACGCTTCTCAAAGAGAATAACCTTATACATGTTGAGTAATTCAAGGAAAGAAGTAGGAGTCACATAGTTGCGACGTCTCAATTAGTCCAAGAATTCGATTGATTTCTTCTCTACTGATTAATGGATATTCTTGAACATTTCAACGCATGGCTCCAGGAATTTACCAAGGTTGAGATCTGCAGCAGTAACTTAGCCACGACCGACACCAAGCAAGGCCTCTTCTGGCCACTCACTGAACCAATCGATTGTGCAACAATTAACGAGTGATGGGAACTTTCTAATACGAGATCTGAAGATCTCACCAAGAGGACTCATAGCAATAATCATATGAATGTTCTTCTTGACACGGCCCACGTATCCTGTAAACATATTCATCTTGGTCACTTGAATGTTTTTTTCCATGCAGACAATTTTACCGACCTTGAAGATAGGCTCGTAATCCTCAATCTTGTAAAGGTTAGGCACATCACCAGAATTTAAGATGTTGTTGATATCTTCAAGCATTTACTCATTGATGATTTGAGTATCGACGAATAAGAAAGATGTCTGTTTGTTTTCAATACCAGCTTGCAAGAGGGCTTTCTTAACATCTTCACGCCAGTTGCTCATACCATAACCCTTTACGACCTCAATTTGGAAGAGTTTGTAGTTGGCAATGAAGGTCGCTAAGCGAGATAGACTCTGACGACCAGAACCACCAACACCGAGCAATAGTGAGTTACCGAGAGGTTGACGGATAACACGTTCAATTCTAGACACATGATCGCATGCGTCCAAGAACATGACCAGCTTCATTTGAGTCTTGACTGATGAGTTGTACTCTTCCAGATACTCCTCAATTTTTGAAACGAAGTCCTTGAGGTTTTAAATCTGAGCATATATTCTAGTTTCAACATCGATACCTTGCATAAAATCACCGAAGATAATCCTGCTTGAGTTGAACACTTCCTCCTTCTCCAATGCATATGTCTTCTTGCACTCCTCAATAAGGATATTGTCAAGCCACCCTCTGTCAATGTTATCGATGAGACGATCTCCAAACACTCTCTTGTTTTCGTGGATCCACATTCTTGCTAGGTGGACTGGTTAGAAGCACAACTTGTTGTTGGCGTTGCACAAACCTTGGAAGATACGAGAGATATCTCTGAGATTGAAGGTATAGTGAGATTTATTTGGAGTGGGCTTCAGAGGTCCATAAAGCACGTTATTGTACACTCTTAGAGTCATTTGACACAATCCGTCCAAAGCATTCTTTATATCAGCAGTGAAGTTGTACATGAAGGCATTTATAATGGTAAAGAAGATGGTATGAATAGACTCATCCTGCAAATCTGTGTATGTCATAATGTTAAAGTGACGCTAAAGTCTTGGAGTGATGACACTACGTCCACCACCTGGGGGTCCCATTGCAGCAATGAAAATGATGTCTTCGATTCTCTTGAAAGGCTTTTCCTTATCTTTGCGGTCATACCAACCTTTGTAGTCCATCCATTATCTTAAAAGTTCAAGAGGAGGCTGAGCACCGTAATCCTCTTTCTTTGGCATGTTGAGATCATCAATAAAGATAATGAACTTTTTACCAATAGGAGGTCCGAAGACTCCCTTTCTTCTCTTTTCAAACTTATCGTCAAGGTAGTCCTGAGTCTGGTTTGCTGATGTCTGTGCAGAGAAGGTAACAGCAAGAGTCTAAAACTCTTCTGGGAGCTCATAGGTTAAAAGTTAAGCAATATTGACAGATTTTCCTGTACCAGTGGGTCCTGGAGTCATAATATGCTTTTTGTTCATGGTAAGTGTTTTAGTGAAGTACTTCATTCTGATTGAATCGACAGTAGGAACAAGGATTTCGTTGTAACTGCTCTTGATGTCCACTGAGTACTCGGAAACAGTATCTCTCCAGTATTACCATTCCTTAGTTTCAACGTTGAACTTGTAGTCGTACACAAGTTTGTCTGCAGGGAAATCAATGCCGAGCTTTGACAACACATTTTCTCTGATCCACTTATCGAACTAGATTCTTCCCTCAAGTGTGGTGGTAACTCCGACAGCCCACACGAGGCCGAAGAAGAATAGTTGGTTGATCATTCCATCAAGGATTTTGAGCTCATCATTTGTAATCTTCTTGATTTCAGTCTCATTATAGGGGGCGAAGTAGCAATCAATGATCCTGAAAATGCTCTGGCACACATTGTTATCTACTGTCTTCACTGGCTCTTTAAGATTCTTTCTCATGTAGTAAATGGTGTCATCGAGATACTTGTCGAACAAATTCTGCAATTTATCAGTCATATTTTTTGTCTCTCTGATTCTTGGAGGGACTGAATTAATCCAAGATTTTACTAGGGGAGAAAGTGTCAAGCTGCCTGGCTCTATGTAGACCATACCGCAGCGAGAGACTGTGGCAGGTGACGCCACTTAGAGATCCTCGACCTCGAACATCATAGTCATTCTGCTGGTTAGAGTAATGATCTAGCCAGAGTTAAGACACAGTTTTTTGTTATCATCAAGCACAGTGTTCATGTTCTCGATCCAAAGTGCATCGACCGGGCCATCGAAATAAACCCAATGGAGGTCAGCTGAGCTATCCTTAGTGCATTCAATAACCAACTTGGCTAAGACACCATCCTGCCACTCAGTGGTTTGAGGGTCGACGAAACCATACATTTGATCCATTGTGATCGACTTGGGGTTTAAGCAGTCCACGTGAACCTTGGTAAAGGCATCTTGGCCAGCAAGAGCTGACATAGCGTGCTGAAGAACTTTGTAGTTCATTGTCTTGCCACCACCAGTGGGTCCCACTAGCATGAGACCGTGACGGACCTGAATTGTGTCGTAAAGCTGAATAATTTTTGTGATGAAAATTTCAACCGGCTGCAAGTTAAAGTGCTCGCAAGAATTGTTCAGTGACTTGAACAGTCCACCATAATTCGCCTCGGGCTTTGTAATGCCAGGGAATAGATCTAACATGATATTCTCGAATAGAGGAAGATCATCCTTCAAGAACTTTGGCACATTGACGTCTCTCAAGGCTCTCAATAGCAACTAGCTCTCGTCCATATCAGGATAGGCTCTCTTAAGGAGACCTGCTGCGTTAATAACAGAACGCACTGCTCTCATACCGTAGTCATAGTGATCTTGGGAGGAGAGTTGCTCGGAGCTGAGCTTGAATGTGGTGACCATCTTTCGAGCGAGGTCACGGCCGGTCAGGAAACCGAAAGAGTAGAGCATGATCTCACCGATGAGGGCGTAGTCGGGGACCATCATAGCCACTGGCCTGAAGAGGGCCTTCAGGTTGTCTGGGAGCTCAGTACGACCAGCATAACCCGGATTCATAGTGATGAAGACGGAGAAAGTCGGCTTCATTTTAATCAGAGAGTCCTCGAAGATGATCTCAGGCTCGTTATTTCCCTTGGCTCTGAAGAGGATCAAGAGCTGTTGAGCGATCACAGACAGCACTTCAATATTGATTCTGTTGAACTCATCGAAGCAAGCCCAGGCACCGGCAGATGCGAGACCCTTGAAGAACTTGGCAACCATTAGATGATCCATGCCGTCAGAGCAGTTGAACACGACGCACTGCTTGGCGAGAGCCTTAGCAAGATCCTTTGTGGACTCAGTCTTTCCAGTACCGGCTGGGCCAGCAGGTGCACCACCCAAATTCAGACTGAGTGCTCCCATCAGAGTCATATAGCACTTATCAGTGAGGGGAGTGATCACAAGTCTGAGAGAGTTACCCAGATACTCATAACCGTAGGGATAGTTGGTAGCAACACATTTCACATAGCAATCATCATTCTCCCAGTAGTAACGAAGCTGTGAGATCCACTCAAAAGCATTGATGTCATCAATGCCAAGAGAGGCTAGAGTTGCGACGACATCCTTAGCGTGCACATCAATAACGATAAGTGCATTGACTGTAATGACCTGATTTTTCGTAAGTTTTTATCTCACAAGCATGACAGTTTAGATCAGCTGCTTGTTTTGTTCATCAAGATAATCTTTAACACCCTAAGCACCATTGGCTCTAACCGCATTTTCGACTTCAGTGGTCCAGTGTACTTAGCTGCCATTAAGGACGCATTGACCAGGGTGACTAATGATCCAATCATTTCTAGGTCTCTCCTTATAGTCAACGACTGAGTGTTCGAGAACATGACGCACAGACATTGTCATCATCTTTTCGACATCTCCCATCCAAAATTCGACATTTCTATCTTTGGGATCAATCTTCTTGACGAAATTGACCTTTTCTCCTTCTCCTGAGAACATAGCATGAATGGTATCGTCATCTTCGAATTAAAGATCAGCCATTGCCTCGAAAACCTTACGAAGGTGTGGACGCACATTTCTCACTTCCTTAGTTTGGGAAAGGATTTCAAGCAGCTCATCATTGGACAAGAAATAGAAACGAGCGAAAATGGAACGCTTCTTCTCGAGATAATCAGCAAGACCCTTTTGAACTATTTCGAGATTCTTGTTTGCCTCTTGGAACTTTTCTTTGAGACCTTCTTTTGAGCAGGTAATCAAGATGTTTGGCAACTGCTTTGTCTGATTAATGATATGTCTCCAAGTAGAGTCAACTGATTTGAAACGTTTAGATTCAGCTGGCAGTTATTTCATGATGTCAGGGCTGTCAAAAATGGGCTGAAGATACATCCATTATCCTTGACACTTAATCCACTCTTCAAGAGTATCACTGACAAGCATTAACTTTGCATTCCATTCTTCAATCTCTTTCTCAAAAGGTTTTTTGAAAGGTGAGAAATTCATGGCTTAGGTAGTAACAATGTGCTCATCAAGCATAGCTATAGCATCATCAAAACCAGCAATAAAGTTAGTAGTTGTCGTCTTAAATTGAGGCAAAAGGAAGCTACAATCCTTCCAATCAACTTGCATCTTTGTTAAAGACTTTTCAATGTTGAATTCTTTGTAGGCACGCTCACCAACATCTTCACAAAATTCAGTAAAGTTCATCATTCCAGCATCTATTACTGAAGTAAGATTAAAGCCTTCTTTTGGTCTAATGTCAAAGCCAACTTTTGCAGAAATTTGATCCCAATGGCGATCCTTCATTCCATCTTTTCTAAGGGCAAGAGCAAGTGGAACATATGGTTTGAACTCATCAATATTCTTTTTCATTTAATCTGCAATTTTAGTAATTTTAGGAAAATCTTTGTCACGGAAGAAACGAAGCACACCAGACATTACTTTGTTGCAGTTTTCGAAAACAGTATCAAGGTCTCCAGCATTTAGCTTTTCCCAAGGATCGTTTAACCATGAGTGATGAGATTTGTGCCATGTTCGAGTAGTTAGCCATAAGTTAGAGTAAGGCAAGAAGTTCTTGACCATTTGCTGAAGCCTTGAATAGTCTTTTTGTTCTTTACCTACAAGGAATTCTCTCTGATTGAATAGGCGTGACTGCTCAATACAATCTTGCATTCTTTGATTGACTGATTCAACATCAACTGAAATTTCTTCAAATTTGTTGAGGTCAATGAATGAGTTGAAGCCACCGACAGTGATTTCAAGGTTGTTTAAGGTTTCCTCAAATTCTTCCTGTTCAGTTTCCATTCCTTTCACAAAAGCCTCTCTTTGCTTTTCAAGAACTTGAGATTATTACTCAATAACACCTATGATTTTTTGAGGAGCACCAAACAAGTGCCATTTTTGATCCATATCCCCACCAGATAATTCTTGGTTGAAATCATCGAGTATATTATAAATATCCATGCACTGACTGATTTCCTCCTTGAGCTTGGCAATAACAACTGGAATTTCAGAAATGTACTTCTTGGTCTCAGTTAGTTCCTCAATGTTCTTTGGAACTCTTCGGATACGCTCGTTGATCTCATCAAACTTTGTTGACAAGGTGTAGTTGAGCTCTTTACCCTTTTGAGCAATCAATTTGATTTCCTTATCTATGATTTAAGTGTGCTTTCCAACATACAAGTTGCGGATATCCTTGCAGTTGATCTAGAAAATAGAAACGTTAACAAACTCAGGAATTTCTCTGCGAATACGATCTTCTTCCTTGCGATGCTCATTCATATCATTTTTCAAGCCTTCAGCAGTGATAGGAGTGTCGCCCTCATCAAGGCTCTTTACAAATCGGTCGGGGTTCAACTTGTTCTCACCTTCGAATTTCTAGAAAGTCTTGACATACTCATAAAGAGGCCCGATAGATCTTTCTAGATTTGTTTTGATAGTGTAGTAGGCATCCCAGAGCCAGATGTTCTCATCTGGGAGGAACTTTTTATTGCCAGGATCTTCTGGTTTTCTCTTAGGCTCCTCTCTTGGTCTAAGAGGTGCCTTAAGCATCTTCTTGCCATGAGTTTTGAATAAATGGCGAAGAAGGATTGGCTCAAGTTGAGGGATCTATTGAAGGCACTCAATACCTTCGTCAAATACTTCTAAAATCTTGGCAACGATGTCACGGGGCTCAACTGAGTAGTTAGGGATAAGTTGATTGGGCTTAAGGATCAAGTCAAGGACAAAAAGAGGCTCAGGATCTTTATCGAGAGAAAACATGGCGTCCATTTCCTTTCTGACCTTTTGGATTAAGGTCATTTCTTTCTCTGGGATTTCCTTAGCAACATTTGCATCCTCTTCTTCTGGTCCACCCTCTTCAACTGGTTTCGGTGGCTTTTCAAAAACATTCTTAACGCTTGAGGTCGAGTAAATGTGGGTTTCCTTTGGGATGTATTGCATCATAAAGCTGACAAATTGACGAACTGAGTCCTTTCCAAGTGAAAGGATGGTGTCTTGCATCATGAAATTCACCAAAGTAAGGAACTTTTTGAGCTTACCGAACTCGTATGTTTCTTTTGAAGTTTCATGAATGTTGAACCATCCCTTTCCGACTTCAGTGAAAGAATTTTTGATAATTTTTTCAAGACGACCCACCCAACCCTGTTCACGAGTGTAAAACTTGATTTGAGCGATACTTGAACCCTATATTTATTTGAATTCTTCCACTCTGAGGGTCTTTCCCTTGACAGAAACATCATATATGCGATTATCTTATAACAGCTAGTTACATTCGGCTCTAATGTCAACCATAGCTTTAATAACTTCCTCCTTAATAAATAGGGAGTTGAAGCAAAAGTTTGAAAATTGCTCGGGGAAGTCATGTTAAGGAATAGGAACCATGCCAAAATATGGCACGACACGACCAGGAGGCTTTGGTGGAAGAGTCAAGTTAGCCTGGATCATGTCTTTGAGCTGATCTAAGGGCTTCTCCATAGTCTTGTCGATAATAATCCAGTTCATGGTGCGACCGAAGTCCAAGTTGACTTCTTAGAGGATGCTAGTTGTATCGACACTCCCGCCATTTTTATCATCTTTGCCTCCCTTAATTTTTTCCTTAAGGTATCGAGCTGAAAGAGCCATTGTGATAATGCGATGCTGCTGCTCTGAATCCAACTCTGGGAGCTCCAAAGTTGGCATATTATCAATGAAGAAGTTGTAACGGATTTAACTGTCAGCAAAGATGCGCTCTTGATGAGCTTGGGCAACTCTCTGAGCGAAGATACGGGGATCTTCGGCATTAAATAGCAAATTAATGCGAGTAAGTTCACAGTATTCGTGAGAATCATCATCCCAGCAGCCTGAGTAGACGATTCGTTCTTGCTCAAAACCATTAATTAAGACTGGTCTCCAGAACCCACTGCCAGTCTCATCTCTGTAGAGTCCTTTACCAGGAATGGGGTTGAAGGACCCAGTTACTGGGTCAACTCCGTACTCAATCCACTCTTCTGGAAGGCGGCAATCATATTCAGTATCGTCAAAAGGCTCGAGCGGAAGCCAGTCAGCTTGATGCGCTGTTGGGTTTTTATAGTCGATTCCCTAAATATGAATATAATTTAAATTTATTTGTACTTACTAGCTCGAGAAGAAGGTCCTCGATGTTCAAGGAAGCGAAAAGTTTACGCTGACGATCAATCACAACTTGTCTGGGAGGTTTTCCAGGGATTGGAACGAAAGGCTCCATAACCTGCATTAAAAGAAAGGGTAAGATGAAAATTTAGAATATGCTTACCTTGGGGTCAACATCTGCGACACCCTCTCTCTTCTTAGAGTAGAACCCCTTGTTGACATCCGGGTCTCTAAAGTAAGTTTTTCCTAAAATCTTGCCACTCTTGTCCAAGAGCTGCTGTTGTACTGCACCTTTGTCAGGGGAAACCACTTAATCGCCACGACGTTTCAGACCTAAGTAAGAGGTCGAACAAAAGGGTAAGAAAAATGATGTTGTTAATAGTTGGTGAATTGTTTTTCTTTTATCATACCTAAGGCTCTAGGCATCTTTTATTTAACGTTCGCCCGAATAACGTTATCGGTGGAGGGCCCAAAAGTTGAAACAAGCTTTAATACAAAAACGCAGAAGTTAGGGAAACTAATGACCGGCAAATGAAGGTGCTTACCTTCAGGTTCTCGGTGTCCTCTGTTGTTAGGATTTCAGAATATATACCTCTTTACTTGGGTATGTCACCTGTTTGCATTCCCTTCTCTCTTATTTAGATTCTTCAAAAAATATTTAAATTAAATAAAAGTTCAATCAGCCACTATTTAATTATTATTGTATATATAGAGCACTGGCCGCTCAATTCTTAACTACCTTCTTCATAAACTTTAAATCGTTTTCTTAATTAATTACAAATCTTCTTA
>SXGS01566616.1_pt1 | contig 13195 bp, 8 predicted proteins | sample 3174681 | NCBI WGS metagenome assembly SXGS01 (sample SAMN11356861, study PRJNA531348) | freshwater metagenome | isolation source: freshwater sample F1-80 | place: China: Fuxian Lake, Yuxi | collected 2017-12-25
CCCCCCCCCCCACGACTATCCCAACGATCAACGGGGCGATTGAGGAAAAACCCATAAATTATTGACAGCGCGCATCACTTTTGCTTTAATGTTGCAACTCTCGCGACTGCTTATGCGTCTGCGACATTGCGGAATTCAATCGCTAACTACTTCAATTCTTGCAAAAGGATGGTGAGCTATGAGTCGGGTCGAACGGTCATTTGGCTTTACTTTGGTTGAGTTACTGGTGGTCATTGCGATCATCGGAGTGCTGGTTGGATTATTGTTACCGGCCGTCCAGTCGGCTCGGGAGGCAGCACGCAGGATGCAGTGCACGAACAACATGAAACAGCAAGCGCTGGCTATGCATAATTACCACGATTCCTTTAAGGTACTTCCACCGGGCAGCATGTTCGTAAACAGAGTATCGGGTGGTCAAACCATGTGGACCGCAATTTTCCCATACATCGAGCAAGGGAATTTGACCAACCGCATGCTGCATGACAAGTACCTGTACAACATCGCTCGCACAGACCCGCAAGCAATTGTCGCAAACACCGTCATCAATACCTACATTTGCCCTTCATCTCCGTGTTCGCCCACGTACAACTATGCCAATGCGTCGGGAACCGGACAAGGTTTCAACGACCACGGGATGATGGACTATTTGGGCATCGCCGGTTCCGGACGTGGTCCCAATACGATTGTCAGCGCGACTCGCGGAAACTGCTCCGGTGATGGATCCTATTGTTACGTTAGAGTATTTGGTCGCTCATGTGTCATCGACCTTGGCAAGATTACTGACGGAACATCCAACACGATGGGAATTGGAGAATATGCGTGCACGACCAAAGGGCAGAGAATCCGCGCGTCTGGTGGACGCGGTGATGGCGAAACGCCCCATATTCTTGGCGAAGACGGGAATCCCTGGCAGTACACAGTGCGCACAGTTACAACAGCACCCAACAGTCGGTTCTTTTACAACGCCAACATGTCCGACGGCAACCCGGCGAATGTTGTGGGACGTCTGAATGATAGCTCACTACGCAGTCAACATACCGGTGGCATCAATGCGTCGATGAATGACGCATCGGTTCGGTTTATCAGCGAGACGATCGATCTAAATACTTTTAGAAATCTGGCTGACCGGGCCGATGGCCAAGTACTCGGTGATTTTTAAATTGAGCTTTTTTGAAGGAGATTTAGGTGTCCATTGTCCGACTGTTCGTATGTGCCGCGCTATGCGTGGCGATGGCCGTGGGTTGTGGTCCGCAAGGGCGAGGTCTGCCAATGGCCAAGGTGAAAGGTACCGTGAAGTATGCCGGCGGCAATGTTCCAGATGGACAGATTAATTTCCAGCACTCGACTGGAGAAATGACAGGGACCAAATTTGGCGCCGATGGGAAGTACGAATTAGATGTGGCTGTCGGCAAGAACAAAGTCATGGTCACGTCACTGGTAAGTAACCAGGGTGAATCATCGAAAGGTTCTGGAAAACAGATGGAGGTATTCACGAACCGTGTCCCTGACAAGTATTCCAATTTTGATTCCTCGGGCTTGGAAGTCGACGTTGCGAAGGATGGTTCAACATACGATGTTACGCTGACGAAGTAAAAACAACGCGAGGGTTGCGTCAATTCGCAAGTCAAGTTTCTCATTTCTGATACTGGGATGCTTCGTTGGATTGGCTGCGTTCACAGTCCTGGCTACCGTGTGGCTGCGTCGGACTCAGCCGACAGGTGTTGAGACCGATGTTGCGAGTTCAGAAATAGCCGCCAGTTCGGCGATTCTTCCATCGGAAGCTTCGATCCCGGTTGGAATGGGGCAATCGTGGGAGGACATTGACAATCCTGCGGCTGACGGTTGGGAGAGCGAAGCATTCCACGAGTTGGCGAAAGAGCAGTTGAAGCGAATCGCGCACTTCATCGAAAAGCGCGATCCGGGCGAAATCGCCGGGCTTGCCGCGGAATCGTTCCGGTCCACTCGGCTTGTACCCAGCCAGCTTGAGCTGGTTTTTCAGGATTCTCTACTGCGCGTAGAACGGAGCCCGTCATCAATCGAAAGCGCGGAGCCAACGGCTGACCCAAGTGCGAGTGATGTTCGTCTGCGCAATGAGTTGCAGGAATTCGCAGAGGTAGTGCCGCACTCAGACAGCACACGCTGTGAATTCAAAATTGTCAACGTGCACAAGTCTGGCGATGTCGTGACGACCAGACAATATGTTTCCTGTTCGTCAAGCGGTCCAGACCAGGCGGTGGAAGTACACGCTCAGTGGCAATCGCAGTGGCTGTTCCCGGCGGCATCGCAAGAGGCGGTTTCTCGGCCTGGCGGGGCGTTGGCAGAGCCAGCGCGGCTGCCGCGGCTGATCCAACTCGAGTCGGTTGAATTCGAACGCTCGACTAAGGTTCAAGTCGCGAAGCCGCTATATGCTGACGCCACGGCATCGGCGATTGGCGGTAATCGCTGCTATGCGGACCAGTTTCTCCTGGGACTTAATCACTGGCTCGAGCGCATACAGGACAATCGCTATTTTCCGCTCCTGGGCGCAGCGGGAATCGCCCTGGGCGACGTGAATGGTGACGGCTGGGACGACTTGTATGTCTGCCAGGAGGGCGAACTTCCGAATCGGTTGTTTGTGGGCAACCCGGACGGAACCGCGCTTGAGGTCTCGCAATCCGCCGGTGTTGATTGGCTGGCCGCGACACGCAGCGCACTGTTGGTAGATCTCGACAACGACGGCGACCAGGACTTGGTGGCAGGACTTATCGGCGCCCTCGTGCTGGCGGCCAATAACGGCAAGGGGGCCTTTGACGTTCGGCAGGTACTTGCGGTCGCAGATGATGTGATGTCGTTGAGCGCGGCGGACTACGATCGGGATGGGGATCTGGACATTTACGTCTGTGTTAACTATGCGAACGACTGGTTGGGCTCGGCTAGCGCCCAATCGATGGCTGCGACTTCACCCAGTTTTGTCTATCACGATGCCAACAACGGTGGTCCGAATTCCCTCTTCCGCAATGATGGAGATTGGCAATTCGCAAACGTGACGGCGGAGGTCGGACTGGACGCCAACAATCGTCGTTACAGTTTGGCGGCAGCCTGGGAGGATTTTGACAACGATGGCGATTCAGACTTGTACGTCGCCAACGACTATGGTCGGAACAACCTCTTTCGAAATGACCGGACGCCGGACGGCGCCGTGCGATTTACCGACGTAGCCGCGGAATTAAACGCCGAGGACAGTGCCTCGGGAATGTCTGTATCCTGGGCGGACGTCAATCACGACGGCTGGCAGGACGTGTATGTATCGAACATGTTTTCCTCGGCGGGCCAGCGGGTTACGGAACAGCAGGAATTCAAGCCAGGAACCGCGGCCGATGTTCGCGCTCGACTGCAACGATTCGCGCGGGGAAATACGCTGCTCCTCAATCAAGCGGATCAGCCGTTTCAGGACGTCAGTGATTCGGCCGGCGTTACGTTGGGTCGATGGGCTTGGAGCTCCAATTTCGTCGACATCAACAACGATGGCTGGGACGACTTGATTGTGGCGAACGGCTACATCACGACCGCGGACCCGGGCGACTTGTGAAGTTTCTTTTGGCGGCAGGTCGTGTCGCATTCGCTGGATGGTTCTTCGGCGTTCCCGCCCGGGGGTAATGTCCGTGATTCCGCGGCTGTCGCTCGCGGTCGCGACCTGACCAAGATGATGTTTCAGGGGCGGTCATTCAGCGGTCGCGAACGAAACTGCTGTTTTCTCAATACGCGCAGCGAGAGATTTGCCACGATCTCCGCGCTGTCCGGCCTGGATTTCCCCGACGATGGCCGAGCCATCGGGGTCGTCGATTGGGACCATGATGGAGACCTCGATGTTTGGATTGCGAATCGTTCCGCACCTCGTTTGAGATTGATGATCAATCAGTCGAATTCAGGAAATCATTGGCTGGCATTGCGATTGCGAGGGAACGGACGGAACACCAACCGCGATGCGATCGGGGCACGTGTCGAAGTGGTGGCGGGTAAGGAAAAACTCATCCGCACATTGCGCGCCGGTGAAGGGTTTCTATCACAATCCAGCAAGACGTTACATTTCGGTTTGGGTAGTTCCAGCCGGGTCGACAGCGTCGCGGTTTTGTGGCCAGGTGGTGAGCGGGAGCAATTCTCGGCGCTGGAGGTCGACCGTTGCTATCTGCTCGAACAAGGGTCGCATCAAGCGAGCCCCGTTGAGAATATCTTGCCATCGAGCAAGCTGGAGGTGTCCGAACAGGTTGCGCAGCCGTCCTCACGCGCCGCCCGGATTGCACTGCGTGACCCTATCCCGATGATTTCGGCTAGTTTCCGGACCTTTGACGGCCAGGAGCGTCATCTGGGGCAAGGTTCCGATGTGGGTCGTGTCATCAACTTGTGGGCCAGTTGGTGTGCTCCCTGCCAGGCCGAGCTGAAGGAGTTTAACGATCGCGCGGACGAACTACGAAAAGCGGGAATCGAGGTTATCGCGCTCAGTGTCGATGGACTAGGCAGCGACCCGGTTGACGACACGTCGGCCCAGGCAGCACGGATCGCCAAATCGCTCCGCTTCACGACTGGACGCGCGACCTCGGGTCTACTGCAGTCGCTTCAGTCTTTGCACGATCGCATTGTCCCCTCACATCGGCCGCTTCCCGTTCCTTCGAGTTTCGTGATTGACCGAACAGGGAAACTGAAAGCGATCGTCAAAGGGAGATTGACGGTCGACGAGTTGTTGCAAGAGATAGGCATTGCCGGCTCGTCGCGGGCCGAGCGCGAATTGCACGCGGCAGCATTCCCGGGGCGTGTCCTGGAACATGGCGTCATCGACAGAGTTGCCAATCAGGCTCAAACCATGATTCGATACCGGCTGGCGGCGGATCTGCAGCAGGCAGGAAGCTACGACGATGCGCAGGCCTGCTATTTGGACGTCTTGCGCCGGCAGCCGGATCTGGCCGAGGCTCACAACAATCTGGGCGTCATCCAGTCGGCGAAGAGGCAGTTGGACCAGGCCGCCGCGTCCTTTGAACAAGCGATCAGTAACCAGGCGAATTATTCGGAAGCCATGTTCAACTTGGGCGTCGTCCTCGAACAGCAAGGGAAGTTGGATCGAGCCGCCGAAATGTACGGGAAAGTGAAGGCCATGCGCCCCGACTATCCCGAAGCTTACTTCAACTTAGGCAATGTCTATATGCACCAGCGGAACTGGTCGTCAGCAGCCACGGAATATGAAGCAGTGCTCAAGCTCAATCCTAATCACGCGCCGGCTCAACAAAACCTGACGGTTGCTCGGTCGTTGCTCAAACGCACCAATTGAGGATAGTCGCGGTTCACTTTCCACTAGGAAACTGCTGCAAGAGGAATCGGCCTTCAAGAGCGTAAACGTCGTCGATGGCTCGATGCCCGGCTGACGGACCTACTGTCAAGTACACTGGAATCCTTGGCTGTTCGGGCAGTTTTTCGCGGGTAGCGGCGATCAATTTCTGCGTTAGGAGAATCGTGTCGTTCGTTGCGACGCGCTGATCATCGTTGCCGATCGTCAGCCAGACGGTTCGACCCGCCAGACGGCTTACATAGCTGTCGATATTGACGGTCCGCGCTTGATCCTCGGTCACGTCCTTGCATTCCGTAAGTGCGCGGGGATTAGCGACTGGCGAAACGGCAGTGACGACTCGGATGCGCGGATCGGCCGCTGCGAAATGGAAAGCGCAGAATGCGCCGCGGGACGTGCCGGAAACTGCGATTTTCTCAGGATGGACAAAGCCTTCGGCGAGCAGATGGTCGAGTACCTCGGAGCACTGACGGACGTAGGGCTTCATGAAGTCATGGCCGGCTTTCAGTTGGTAGGCCCAGCCATGGAGTCCACCTGGTTCACCCGCTTTTTGCTGAAAACCCTCGCAGGCCGGGTCCAGCACGACATATAGCCAGCCGTGCTTTGCCAGTTCATTGCCGGTCATCGTATAAAACCGCTTGGGATCGTTGCCCATGGCCTGGATACCATTGGCGATGATGAACAGCGTCGGGGCGGGCGTCGGCGGTTTGTCCTGAAACAGTCCAAAATACACGCCCGTGCGCGTTTGCATCAGTTGCAGTTTCGGTGGCTCATCGGCACACGCGGCACAAGAGTGCCAGAGCATGAGGGTGTGCCAGAGCATGAGGGTAATAGTCAAGAACTTGATTCGCATTGCCAACTCCTGTGCGCACCGGCAGCCACAAATGGAAGCGTACCCTGCGACTCCTAAGACTGCAACGGTACCCCTATCTTTGGAAATTGCTGGATCGCATGTTGCAAGCTCACAACATTTCGACATTACAATTGGCTAGAATATCTGACAAAGTATTCGCTAGTTTCCGGTCCCGAGAATTTTAGCATGCCTGTATCTGCCTTGGATGCATACCGAGCAAGTAGTTGCCGTGGAGTTGCGTGGCTCGTTAGCTTGCTTGCAGGTGCGGCCAGTTATGCAACAGAACCCGGTGATCGAGGCTCGATAGTGCCCGACGTGCGGCAACTGGTTGTCACTCCAGACCGACTGGAATTGGCCGGCAAGAATCGTCAATCACAATTGGTCATTACGGGCGTAGACGGAGCGGGATTGAACCACGACTTGACCCGCCAAGCCAAGATAGTACTTGGCGACCAGTCGCTGGCAACGCTGGACGGTGCATTTGTTCGAGGAGTCGCTGAAGGCCAATCAGAAATACGGGTTTCCTTCGGAGCGATTGAGAAGGTCGTGCCGCTGGTAGTACGCGACTTTGCCCGATACCCTGATGTAAGCTTCCATTCGGATATTCTTCCGATATTCTCCAAACTGGGTTGCAACAGCGGTGGCTGTCACGGCAAACAGGCGGGGCAAAACGGTTTCAAACTCAGCGTGTTCGGATTTGATCCGCGGGCGGATTATGACGCAATCGTCAATGGCTCGCGGGGGCGGCGTGTCTTTCCCGGATCGACGACGCACAGCCTGATCTATTCCAAGGCAGTTGGCGCATCCACTCATGGCGGCGGGCAACGCATGAGCGAAGATTCGCATGACGCAGAGCTGTTGCGCGAATGGCTCGAGCAGGGCACGCCGTGGGGACGCGACGACCATGTGAAATTAGCGAAAATCGAGGTGTGGCCGAACTTGCGCGTGATGACTCCGCGCAGCCAACAGCAGCTTCGCGTGGTTGCGACCTACAGCGACGGGTCGTTCCGCGACGTGACTCGCTCCGCAGTCTACACTACGAATCAGGAGATGATCGCTGACTGCGACCCAACAGGCGCAATCGAAACCGGCAGAGTTGCGGGCGAAGCGGCAATCACTATCAATTACATGGGCTGTGTGGATGTGGCGCGGGTCGTTATTCCGCTCCCCAACACGCAGTTGCCTCAACGGCCTGAGTGGCTCAGCGACGGTCACCCGATCGATCAACTTGCATGGGCCAAATGGCAACAGCTTCGCATCGCGCCCTCAGAACTTTGTGACGATGCGACTTTCCAGCGGCGAGTTGCGGTTAAGACGACAGGAACTCTGCCAACATCTGAAGAAACTCGCGCGTTCCTTCGGGATGATTCGCCCCAGAAACGCATCCATGCGATCGATGCGGCTCTTTCTTCCGAGGACTACGTCAATTACTGGAGCCAGCGTTGGTCGGACATCCTCATGGTCAATTCCAAAACCATCGGAGGGCAAGGGGCCAATGCGTTCTACGGCTGGATTCGCGAGCAAATCGAAACCAATCGCCCTTACGATCAATGGGTTCGCGAAATCATTGTCGCCAGCGGCAACTCGGGCCGTGTCGGCCCGGTTAATTTCTATCGAAGTCAGCGCACAGCCGAAGACGCGGTGAAGACGATTTCGCAGGCATTCCTGGGAATTCGCATGGATTGTGCTCAATGCCACCACCATCCGTTTGAAAAGTGGGGGCAGGACGATTTCTATGGTTTGGCGGGATACTTTAATGGCATGACGCGCCAGGCGCTCGATGAAAACCGGGAGTTGATTTACCACCCAGGACATAAATCAACAGCGATTCCCGTCATCAACCGTCCAGTGGCAACTCGCACACTCGGCGGGCAATCGACAGCCGCTGATGACCAGACGGACCCGCGACGCGAGCTCGCCGATTGGCTGGCCTCCAGCAAAAACCCGTTTTTCGCCAAGCTGGTTGCTAATCGCCTGTGGAAACATCTGATGGGTCGTGGCCTTGTCGAGCCCGAAGACGATTTCAGAGACACCAATCCACCGACGAACCCAGAGTTGCTGGAGCATCTTGCCAAGACGCTCGTCGCAAACAATTTCGACCTCCGCGCCTTGATGCGTCACATCATGACCAGCAAGACATTTCAGTTGTCCAACGCTCCCAATGAAACCAATCTCGACGATGAACAAACTTACAGTCACTATCTCGTGCGGCGAGTTCCCGCTGAAGTAATGTTGGACGCGATTTGCCAAGTGACTGAAGTGCCCGAAGCGTTTCCCGGTCATCCGATTGGAGCGCGTGCGATCGAACTTTGGGACAACCAATTGCCTTCCTATTTTTTGGACGCCTTCGGTCGCAGCCTTCGTGAATCTCCATGTGAGTGCGGTAGCAGCGGCGAGCCGACAATGGCCCAGGCGCTTCATTTGCTAAATGCACCGGAAATCGAGGCGAAAATCCAATCGCCCCAAGGGCGAGCGACTCGGCTAGCAAATACCGGGCTCGACGCGGATGCACTTATCAACGAGATCGCACTCAGCACAGTCAATCGACCGGCAAACCCGCGCGAACTGGCAACTGGGCGGGCAATCTTCCAGGAAAGTGGGCGTCTTCAAGCGATCCAAGATTTTCTTTGGGTGATGATGAATTCATACGACTTCCTTTTTGTGAAATAGAAACGAGACAGCCATGTCAAGCTCGATTCGAAACGCAACGCGTCGCGACCTGCTCCGCGTCGGTTCACTGGCTGGAGGAGCGATCGCCGGCCTTGGATTGGCCGACGTACTACGCATGCAGCAATTGTGTGCCTCCGATCAAGCCGCCTCGCGCAGCGATGTGAATTGCATCTTCATTTTCATCCTCGGCGGCATGCCCCAGCAAGACATGTGGGACCTTAAACCCAAGGCACCGGCCGAAATTCGAGGCGACTTTCAAAATATCAACACGAATGTACCGGGCATTCAAATCTCGGATGTTCTCCCAGGTTGCGCCAACGTAATGGATAAGATGGCAATCCTTCGCAGCATGACTCATGGTGACTCGGATCACGGGCGAGGGTACCACATCATGATGTCTGGCAAGAAGCCAGGAGTAGGTGACTTCAACGGCAACCAGAATAACAACCATCATCCGAGCATTGGCTCGATGGTTTCGTATCTGGGGGCTCCAGGCGTACTGCCGCCCTATATCTCTGTACCTAACTTTCTTAACAGCGGCGGTCCCGCGTTTCTCGGCCCGTCACACGGTCCGTTTGTGATCGATGCCGACCCCGCCGCGCCGGATTTCTCAGTTCGGGACATCACACTTCCCACGGACGTCGTGGCACAACGAGGCGACTTGCGACAGAGAGCTTTGCGGCAGATCAATGCTATGGAAGATCGAGCGCAACTGGCGGGCAAACAAGTCCGATCGCTCGACAACTTCTATGAAAAGGCCTTTAATTTGATGTCGTCTCCCGCAGCCAAGAAAGCATTCGACATTCATCGCGAACCGGCTGAAGTTCGAGAGGCGTACGGCATGACCAGCCTCGGTCAGTGTAGTTTGCTGGCCCGCCGCCTGGTTGAAGCCGGTTGCCGCTTCGTCGCGATCGAGAATGGCCATTGGGATACGCATCGCAAGAATACGTACAGTCTTCGCGAGCTGCTTTGCCCGAGTTTCGACAAAGCGATTCCCGCTCTGCTCAACGACCTCGCCAGCCGTGGATTGCTCGACAAGACGCTAGTTGTAATTTGCACGGAGTTCGGCCGCACTCCGAAAATCAACCAGCTCGCCGGTCGCGATCATTGGCCCAATGCCTTCTCGATCGTCATGGCCGGCGGTGGGATTCGCGGTGGTCAAGTCGTAGGGGCAACTGACAATCAGGCCGCGGAAGTTACCGATCGCCCAGTCACGCCTGAGGATATGGTGGCGACGATCCTGTACACACTGGGAATTGATTATTCGAAAGTGATGCACACTCCGCTCGGTCGGCCCGTCGCAGTTGCCGATGGCGGCACTGTAGTTAGAGAACTGTTTTCGTAGGCAGGTAGTGTTTTCGTAACCTTGTTGTGAAAGTAACGTACACGGGAGGGCGAAGCTCCTGCTGAGCTTTGGCCGGCGAGCCTTGTTGTGGCTGCGGCTCGGCAGGAGCTTCGCTCTCCCGTTCTTGTGCAATCGGAGATGCGTAAATGTGGGTAATGACAAGGTCATCGCCTTGCGGTTTGCTTGCTAACAAACTTGGTTTCGCGATTGTCTTGACGGCGATTCTTCTTTTTAATCGGCCTTCGAACGCGCAACCCGTTCCGAGCAAAATGCCGGACAGCGTTCATTTGTTTCCTGCCGGTGGCCAACGAGGTTCGACAGTTAACGTGCACGTTGGCGTCGAACAGGCTCCTCCTCACGCCGGATTCTTCATCCGCGGGTCTGGCGTTAACGGCGATGGCGAGTTGACTAACGAGATCTTCGAAGTAGGCCAGCCTTCACCGCGCCGCGCCCCGACGGAAATCCCCATCCATTATCCGCGACAGTGGGCTGGAAAGATCGCCGTGGCCAGCGATGCGACTCTTGGCGTTGCCTATTGGGATATCTCGTGCGCCGCAGGCGGTAGCACAGGATCGCTACCATTCATCGTCGGCGACTTGCCAGAGTTTATCGAAACCGAGCCCAATTCCACTGCCAACGATGCCGAACCGGTTCAGATTCCGTCGACTGTCAATGGTCAAATTCATGGTGAGCGAGACTTGGACTATTTCGCTCTCAAATTGGATGCTGGCCAGGTCGTCTATTGCGAAGTTTTGGCTCGAAGGATTGGCTCGCGGCTCGAACCGGCGCTGGCTATCCTCGACAGCTCGGGAAAGCGACTAAAGTGGCAGAAAGACTTTTTGGGCGACGACCCATTGCTCGCTTTCAATGCTCCGGTATCCGGTACCTATCTGTTGCAGATCGGTAACGTATCCTTTCACGGTAGCCCTTCACACGTTTACCGCATCAACCTTACTCATCGTGCACCAGTGGCGAGCGTGCTTCCGACTGGGGCTCCAGCCGGAAAACCATCGATCTTCACTTTCTCGATGATGTCAGGAGACCCGGCGCACCCCGTCCAAACTTGGCAACGCAAACTGGTCTTGCCAGAGAACCAGTCCGGATCGGATTACCTGTACCAGGACGAATTACTGAGCCAGCCAATACCACTGCGCGTTCTCGAACCAGCGACTCAAATAGCCCCAGTTACCGCCGATAGCTCTAATGTGCGCAGTATCGGAATGGGCCAAATCGCAAATGATCGATTTCAACTAGGGCAAACAGATGTTTTCTCCTTGGATATCGACACTCCCGCGCCGATCGACGTGCGAGTCGTCTCACCAGCCGCGTGTCGCGGCGCATCGATCATCAAGTTTCAAATTCTTGACGAACGTGGAAAATCGGTCTACCTGTCACCAATCGCGCCCGCAGTCGCTGAAAACAAGGTCGAATATTTCTGGAACAATCCAGCCAAGGGCTCGTACAAATTGCACGTTGCCTGCCTGGACGGCGCTGAGCCTGTGGGTGGATTTGGTGGATACCAGTTGCAAGTCGTTCCTGCTCAGGCCGATTTCTCGCTGATTGCAGGTAGTGATTGTCTTAGCGTGACACAAGGTGCAGGGTTGGAAATTCCCGTCGTGGTCCAGCGCCGAGGAGGCTTTGATGGGCCGGTCGCGTTGAAATTTGACAATCTTCCGGAAGGAGTTGCAATCGAGAATAACGTGATCCAGGCTGGCAAGAACGAGACAAAACTCAAATTGATCGTGCCCAAAACGACGGGCAGTCGCCGCCACGAACTGCAGTTGTCTGGCATCGCCACCATCGGCGGTCAGGAGATTGCTCGCCCGGTCCGCTTTAGGCATCGTGGTCACGACAGCAATCTTATCGGCGTCGGCTCACCGCTTCGCGAGACTCTCGTTCTGACCATTTGCCACAAACCCGTGTTTCGGCTCACCTGCGAAGAGGCCTACCAGTACGCGCGCCGAGGGACGATCTATCCATACTTGATGACGATCGAGCGCATCGATGGTTTCGACGAGCCAATCATCGTCCAGCGAGCAGATCGTCAAAATCGCGACATGGACGGTATTGAGTTCATCGAGACCAGAGTCGAACCTGGCGTGTTCCAGCTCATGATCCCAATTTTTCTGCCAGAGTCGATGCACATCAACATCCAGGGACAATCCCAACTTTACACGCAAGCTTACGCTTCGTTTGTCGACGCCAAAGGTGTGCGACAGCATTTCATTGCGGTCTCCGAGAAACGCAACATGCTGCGTACGCTGCCGACAGTCGCGAAGTTGTATGCGCAGCAACCGCTTCTCAGCATTCATCGCGATACCGGCCCGATCGCGATTGGTTTGCGACTGGACCGTACTAGCAATATGACCAATTCAATGCATGCTTCACTTCAGCGAGTGACCGCTCCCGATGGCACCGTTGTGACCGAACGATGGCCGATGCAATCTATTGGCTTTCAAAAGAATGAAACGACCTGCGGCGCGAAGATCCTCTTGCCGCAGAGCGCGACGCCAGGTCGATATCAGCTCGAGTTTCGCGCCGAAGGGCCGCTTGACGACAAACCCGAACAATTGGCCGTGACCTGTGCCACGGTAACCGTTGACGTCCAGTAATAGCCATCCAAACCTCTCAGTGTTAACTACCAAGGCGTGCTCATCAACAAGTTACCGAAACTGCCCCTATGGAAATCCGAAGCACCAAATACGAAATGCGAAACAAATCCAAAGCCGAACATCAGAAACACTGGTGAGGCCTGGCGATTTTGCACATGTTTTCAACACGTTTCTGTCGAGGCATACATGCGACCCAAAGTGCAAAACCTATAAAATACGGGTTCAACACCCTACAAACGACCCCCGTCCCCTTTTATTTTTCGATTTGCACGCACACACGCTTGCCTTTCAATTCGCCAGTCGATTGCAATCGTCCTTCGTGGAACTGTGCCAGCCACCACGCTCTCAACTCCAGCATGCTCTGGCCGCACTGATTGGCCACTCGCCGCACCGCTTTGACA
>SXGS01070698.1_pt1 | contig 13194 bp, 8 predicted proteins | sample 3174681 | NCBI WGS metagenome assembly SXGS01 (sample SAMN11356861, study PRJNA531348) | freshwater metagenome | isolation source: freshwater sample F1-80 | place: China: Fuxian Lake, Yuxi | collected 2017-12-25
CAATCCAAACTGCTGCTGATGATCCTGACGATGAGCGTATTGGCCGCCCTGGCAGCCGGCGGAATCGGATTCCAGTCCGGTCGATCCTCGCTGCGCGCCGCGGTGTTCGACCGACTCACCGGCATCCGGGAGTTGCAGTCCCAGACAATAGAGGGACGTTTCACCGACATGCGCAACTCGGTACTCAACACCGCCGCCAACGAAACCACCATCTCGGCAATCGGCGCGTTCACCGCGGGATTCGACCGACTCGCCAACGCCACCGTCACCCCGGCGCAGGACAGAGCCATCGACGCCTATTACACCGCCCGATTCGCCGGAGCCAGCGACGGCGGCGGCACTGTCGACGTCAAGGCGCTCATGCCCGACTCCAACGCCCAAAAGTACCTGCAGGCGGAATACACGGTTGCCACCAACGATCCCGTCGCCGGGCGCGGCCTCGACGATGCCGGTGACGGCAGTGCCTGGTCGACGGCGAACGCCCGCTACAACGACTATTTCCGACGTCTCATCGAACGGACCGGCTACGCCGATCTGCTCCTGCTCAACACCACCGGCGATGTGGTGTACACCGCGAACAAGGGGGTGGATCTCGGGACCAACATCATCACCGGCCCGTACCGCGGCGAGAGCACCCTGGCCGACGCCTATCGCCGGGCAATGTCGACCAACGACGTCGAGTCTGTCGAAACCACCGACTTCGCCCGCTACCTTCCGGTCGATGAGCCCACGGCCTGGATCGTCACTCCGATCGGGCAGGTGGGCAGGCCTACCGGAGTGCTGGCGATGCAGTTTCCGTTGTCGATGCTGAACCGCGTCATGACGTTCGATAGGGACTGGACCCGGGTCGGGATGGGACAGACCGGCGAGACGTTCCTGATCGGACCCGACGACCGGATGCGCTCGGATTCGCGGCTATTCCTGGAAGATCCAGACGCCTACCGAAAAGCCGTGATCGCCGCCGGCACACCCGCCGCTGTCGCGGATCAAGCGATCCGGATCGGCACCACCGTCCTTAATCAGCCGGTCGGCACCTCCGCGTCGAAAGCCGCGCAACGGGGCGAATCCGGGACCGACATCATCACCGACTACCTCGGCCGCCGGGCATTGGTGGCCTACGCGCCGGTGAAACTCGCGGGGCTGCAGTGGGTCATAGTCTCCACCGCTGACAGCGCGGAGGCATTTGCACCGGAAAGCAGATTCGCTCAACGTCTTGCCCGAACCACGGCGGGGATCATCTTCATCGCCTGCCTGGTGTCTGCGCTGTGGTCACGGGTCTTCATCCGCCCGATCCGTCGCCTCGAGGACGGGGCGCGACGGATCAGCGCCGGCGACTACGACATCGCCATGCCCGTCGAATCCCGCGACGAATTCGGCCAACTCACCACCGCCTTCAACGAGATGAGCCGCAATCTCGCCGTCAAGGAGCAACTACTCACCGAGCAGCGGGCCGAAAACGAGCGACTGCTGCGCTCTCTGATGCCTGACACGGTGGTGCAGCGATACCGCGACGGCGAGGAGACCATCGCCGAGGAGCACCAGAACGTCAGCGTCCTCTCCGCCGACGTGGTCGGACTCGACGATCTGTCCGGCGAGCCCGACGCCGAGGAGACGTTGGCGATCATCAACAACCTGGCCAGCGAATTCGATCGAGCCGCCGAAGATCTGGGGGTCGAACGGGTGCGCAACACCTACAGCGGCTACCTGGCCAGTTGCGGGCTGACCATTCCGCGGCTGGACAATGCGGCGCGCACGGTGGACTTCGCCCTCGAAATGCAGCGGATCGTCGAGCGATACAACGCCGAGAACGATCAACACATCGCGCTGCGTGTCGTCATCAACACGGGCGCGGTGACCAGCGGCCTGGTCGGACGGGCCGGCCTGGTGTACGACATGTGGGGCTCGACGGTGAACCTGGCGGCCGCGATCCGCCGCAGCACCGCCAAACCCGGCGTGTACGTCGCCACCGGTGTGTACGAGGTCACCAGGGATACCCGGCGCTATCTCCCGGCGGCCTCGGTCACCATCGGCGGCCGGGAGGAACCCGTCTGGCTGCTTGTCGAGGACGACACATGAGTGGTGAGTTGTGAGCATCGTGACAGCGCCGTGGTTCTACTGGGCGCTGATCCTCGCCATTGGACTGCCGACCGCACTGGTGCTGCTGACCGAACTGCACAACAGCCTCAACCGCCGAGGCAGTGCGATGGCGAAGCCGGTCGGCCTGCTGCGCAACTACGTCCTGCCGCTCGGTGCCGTCTTACTTCTCATCGTGCAAACCAGCAGTATCTCGGCGCAGACGACCGGGGTGCGGATCGTCACCACGGCGTTCGGCTTCCTGGTGTTGCTGATGCTACTCGCCGGTCTCAACGCCACGCTGTTCCAGGGGGCGCCGGAGGGCAGTTGGCGGCGCCGACTGCCGTCGATTTTCCTCGACGTGGCCCGATTCGTGATCATCGCCCTGGGCGTGGCCCTGATCTTCTCCCAGGTATGGGGCGCCAATGTCGGCAAGCTGTTCACCGTATTGGGCATCGGCTCAATCGTGCTCGGCCTGACCCTGCAGAACTCCGTAGGTCAGATCATCTCAGGGCTGTTGCTGCTCTTCGAGCAACCGTTCAAGTTGGGCGACTGGGTGGAAACCAATATCCCGAGCATTCGCGTTGTCCGTGGCCGGGTGACCGAGGTGAATTGGCGCGCAACCCATATCGACACCGGCAGCGGCATGCAGATCATTCCCAACTCGGTATTGGCGGCGGCCTCGTTCGCGAATTTGAGCAGACCGACCGACAGCTACAACTTGGTAGTGGAGTCAACCTTCAGCTCCGCCGACGCACCCGATGAGATTTGCGCACTACTGGCCAAGATCGCCGCGAAGCTTCCGCAGCTTCGCGACGGCGCGACGCCGGTGGTGGCCGCCACCAGCAGCACCGGGTATACGACCACGATCCCACTGACCTCTCCCGGTGACGACGCCGCCGCCAGGACCACGTTCCAACGCTGGTTGTGGTACTCATCCCGGCGTGCCGGCCTGCACTCCGACGGTGCCGTCGACGACTTCACCACAGAACCCAATCGGGTCGCGGCGCTACGGAGCGTCGCACCAGTCCTGCGACTCAGCCACTGCGACATGGAGGCTCTACTGCCGCACGCCACCCTCGCGAGGTACGGCGCCGGCGAAGTCGTCCTCGGACGCGGGGAAATCCCGTCGGCGATGACATTTGTGATCAAGGGCCGGATCAGGCTGTGCGTCGACGGCGGGGACGGCTCGAGGCTGCCGATCCGCACCCTGCAGAAGGGCGATTTCCTCGGCCAGACCGCGCTGACCCGCGAGCCCGTCGCCGGGGACGCCTACGCCGAGGGTGAGGTCACCGTGCTTGCGATCAAACGCATCGCGATGGAGGAGTTACTGCTCGACCGACCATCGTTACTCCAAGAGATCAGCCGAACCATCGACGAGCGCAGAGCAATGGTCCGCGCCGCGCTGTCGGAGGAGACTGCTCCCTAAGGTCATTGGCCGCCGCCGGCACGGTCGAGTCCGTCGCGACTCCTGATCGTTAGCCAACCGCGACTTGACGCTCCGCGCCGCGTACGGGTTCACGCCCGCAACCGGTGTTTGACTACCGGCACACAGCAAGTACTGCTGAGTGACAAGCGTACGAAAGGTGATGGGAGTCCTCATGAAAATCGTCGAGGTGATGAGAGGCAACTGGTTCCGCCGCACGGCGGCCGCAGCTGCTGCCGCACTATGCCTGCCCGGTCTGATTGGAGCCGTCGGGGGTTCGGCGGCGGCGTCGGCCTTTTCCCGGCCCGGACTTCCGGTGCTGTATCTGGATGTTCCGTCGCCGTCGATGGGCCGCAATATCCGCATCCAGTTCCAGGGAGGCGGCGAGCATGCCGTGTTCTTGATGGACGGGCTGCGAGCCCAGGATGATTTCAGCGGCTGGGATATCAACACCCCGGCATTCGAGTGGTTCCTGAATTCCGGCCTGTCGGCAGTGATGCCGGTCGGCGGGCAGTCCAGCTTCTACTCGGACTGGTATCAGCCGTCGCGGGGCAACGGTCAGAACTACACCTACAAATGGGAAACCTTCATGAACTCCGAGCTGCCGGCTTACCTGCAGGCCAATCACGGAGTGAACCCGAACGGCAACGCGGTGGTCGGTATCTCGATGGCGGGCAGCGCGGGTCTGAACTACGCGATCTACTACCCGCAGAAGTACATCTACGCTGCATCGCTGTCCGGCTTCCTGAATCCCTCCGAAGGCTGGTGGCCGATGCTGATCGGGCTGGCGATGAGCGATGCCGGCGGATTTGATGCCCAAAGCATGTGGGGGCCATCGTCGGATCCGGCGTGGCGACGCAACGATCCGATGGTCAACATCAACCAACTGGTGGCCAACAACACCCGGCTGTGGATCTACTGCGGCACCGGCACCCCGTCGGAGTTGGACACCTCGGGCGGTGGCGGAAACCTGATGGCGGCGCAGTTCCTCGAGGGCTTCACGTTGCGGACCAACAAGACCTTCATGGAGAACTACCTTGCCGCGGGCGGCAAGAACGCGGTGTTCAACTTCCCGGCCAACGGGACTCACAGCTGGGGGTACTGGGGTTCCCAGCTTCAGCAGATGATTCCCGATATCCAACGGGTTCTCGGCGCCACCCCATCCGGCGCCTGAGGATCCGCTCGACAGTAGGCCTGCCGTCCCCCTCCCCCGGGGCCGGCAGGCCTACTGCTTTTGCGCCACTTAGAGGCCGCGACCGGACTTTAGGGTTGCGGCACCGTCGATCGAGACCGTGACCTGCGCGCCGGCGATATCGTCGGCGACGCATGCCGCGGCGGCGTCGGCATCGGCGATCAGGGCCCAGGTCCGCTCACCGTTAGGCGTGCGGACGGCGATGAATGCCTTCTCCGGCCGGCCTTCCCGGTCGAACGGCACCGTCCACGACTCCACGGTGCCGGTTCCCTCCCACTCGACGAGTGCAGTACGGGTGGGTTCGCGGTCGACCGCGCCCTGGACGTCCTCCCAGCGGAACGCCTCCGCCGGCGGGGTCGTGCTGTAGACCCCGAAGCTGTGCTTGGTCAGATAGCCGCCGTTGGCGGTGATCAGTCCGCGGGTGCCGGGATTGTCGCGCAGCAGTTCGGCCATCGTGGCGATGGAGTGCGTGACGTAGTTGTTCCACGGTCCGCCGGCGAACGTCAGGCCTCCGGTGACGGTCAGCGGTCGCGCGGTATCGGCCAGCGGAAGGCCAAGTTCGCGCGCGGCCACCTGCACCGCGGAGGGAAAGCACGAGTAGACGTCGACGACGTCGACGTCGTCGATTCCGAGACCGGCCAGTTCCAGCACGCGCCGGCCACCGATCCGGATCGCCGGCGAGCGATGTAGTTCGTCGCGTTCGGCAACGGCGTAGGTGTCGTGCGAGTCGGTGCCCGCGTGCGGGAAGACCCAGACGTCCCTGGGGATCCCGAGCTGCTCGGCCTTGCTCGCCGAACACAGAATCACCGCGGCGCCCTGGTCGACCATGTTGTTGGAGTTCATCAGCTTCGGGTACGGCCAGCTGATCATCCGGTTGCCTGCGCCAGGTTGGGCGATCTGTTCTTCCGTGCGCTCCTCGCGACTCCAAGCATGCGGATTGCCTGCCGCCACCCGGCTGAACTGCGCCCACATCGCTCCAACCCGGCTCTGATGGTCCGGCACGGACTCCCCGTCGGCGATGCGTAGCGACTGCTCGAAGAGTGGGTAGACAAACGATGGTGGTATCAGTCCGACACGGTCTTCGGCCGGCCCCGACATCGGAACGTCCTCAGCCCCGGGCGGGACCGGAACGGAATCGTCCTGCTGGGTCCAATCGGGGCGAATTCCCTTGGCCCGCAGCCGCATCCGGGTGCGCCAGGTTTCAGCGCCGGCGATAAGTACGGCATCGGCCCGACCCCGCTGGATATCGAGGCAGGCGCGGTTGACGAGCGACTGCGGGGTGTTTCCACCGATCCCGCTGTAGGACGTGCTCGCCTCAGGTGCCCCGATCCGCCGGCCCAGCAGCAGTGCAGGGTCACGGTAGCGCCAGGACAGCAGATTGACCACCCGAATGGAGTCCAGTGCCGCCAGCACCCGCGGGTCGGCGGCCCGGCCGGTCGCGGCGACCATCAGATCGATCGGCTCCACGTCGGGTGACTCGTCGAACTGGTTGACTTGGCCGACGCCGATCAGGACCGGTGTTCGCGGATCCAGTCTCACGCCGGGCCGTTTCGGTAAATCGACTTCAGCTCGAAGAACTCGTTGAGTCCTTCGGGGCCGAGTTCTCGACCCAATCCGCTGGCCTTGACTCCGCCGAAGGGCGCACCCATGTCCAGCTGGTAGCCGTTGACCCCGATCGTCCCGGTCTTCACCGCCCGGGCGACGTCGGTGGCGCGGTCGGTGTCGGCCGACCACACGGTCCCGGCGAGCCCGAACTGGCTGTCATTGGCCAGTGCGATGGCCTCGGCGTCGTCGTCGTAGGCGATGACGGCCAGCACCGGACCGAAGATCTCCTCCTGCGCTATCCGGTCAGAGTTGCCGACGTCGGCGAACACCGTCGGTGAGACGAACCAGCCCCGCGACTGATCCTTCGGGATGCCGCCGCCGGCGACGAGTCGGGCGCCACTGTCGTTGCCCGCCTGGATATAGCCGAGCACCCGGTCGCGCTGGCGAGCAGTGACCACCGGGCCGATGTCGGTCGCGCCGTCCAGAGGATCGCCCACCGTGAAACCGTCGACCAGAGTCACCAACGCATCGACCACCTCCGCGTACCGCGACCGCGGCGCCAGGATTCGCGAGCCCAGATAGCACGTCTGGCCGTTGTTGACGAAGGACACTGAGCGCAGCCCACGCATGGTGGCATCGAGGTCGGCGTCGTCGAGAATGATCGCGGCGGACTTGCCGCCGAGTTCCAGGGTGACCGGACGCAGGAGTCGGCCACAGACCTCAGCGATGATCCGGCCCGCCACCGTCGAACCGGTGAAACTCACCTTGTCCACCCCGGGGTGGGAGACCAGGTGCTTGCCGGCCTCCACACCGCCCGGTACCACGTTCAGTACTCCCGGCGGCATCCCGCACTCCCGGGCGGCCTCGGCGAAAACCAGCGCGTCCAAGGCGGTTTCGGGTGCCGCTTTGAGGACGACTGTGCAGCCGGCGGCGAGTGCGGGCGCGAGCTTGAACGCGGCCAGTGCCTGCGGATAGTTCCAGGGGACGATCGCGGCCACGACCCCAACCGGTTCACGGCGCACGATGGTGTGGCCGGACATGCTCGGCCGGATCTCTTCGATCGGGGTCTCGGTGATGAGCTTGGCGTAGTACCCCAGTAGCGCCGCTGGGAACTGTCCGTTCGCTCCCCGAGACAGTGCGATCGGCATGCCGTTCTCACGGCTCACCAGCTTGTCGGTGCTGTCCGCGCGCCGGTGCAGTGCCGCGGCGAACGCCTCGAGAACCGCGGCCCGGTGGCCGACCGAGGCCGAACTCCACAGCGGCAGTGCGGTCCGTGCCGCGGCGACGGCCGCGTCGATGTCGGCGACGGTGGCACTGGCTCCGTCGCCGAGTAACTCACCGGTCGCGGCCTCGCGCACCGGCTCGCATTGGTCTGCGGGCCGGAACTCCCCGTCGATGTAGAACTCCGCGTCCCTGACTGCCGCGCCTGCCGCACTCTCCTGTCGGGTGCTCATTGCGGTAACTCCTCTCGCGCCGGGACTCCCGGCTTCTCGGTGACGAACAGGACACCGTCGCAGATCAGTTGCTCGACGTCATCGTCGGTGAGTGCCAACACGTCGCGGCAGATCCGGCGAGTGTCGGCACCGGGCAGTGGCGCCGGGCGCTGCGGCGCCTGCGGGATGTTGCGAAACGGTGCGGGCCCGGTCTCGGCGGGAAGTGGGACGTCGAAAAACGGATGGTCCATGTCGGCCAGGACATCGCGGTATCTCAGTTGGGCGTGGTCGTAGACCTCATCGGGCCGGTACATCGGGCCGGCCGCCACCCCGGCATCCTGCAGTCGCTGAGCCGCCTCCTGCGGTGTCCGGCGTGCGGTCCACTCGGCGAGCGACTCACCGCCGACGATCCCGTCGATCACCTGCCGGTCCGCGGCGGACGTTATCGACACCACACACCACTCATCCTCCCCCAGACACGCCAGCAGGAGGTGTTCGGTCGGGTCCGGACGGATGTCTGCGGGGTCCGCGGCCAGCGTGACGAAACGGGTGTCCAACTGGTTGATCCCGGCCTCGGCCTGGGAGACACCGATCCGGGCGCCGACACCGCAGCGCCGCCGCCGGATCAGGGCGGCCAGGGCGCCGATCGCGGTGATCCGGCCGACCACGTGATCCGGGAAGATTGTGGTGGCATCGAAGTACGGGTGGCGTCCGGTGGTCCCGGCCGCCTCCGCGGTCCACAGACTTGTCACGCCCGTCGCAGCGCGGACCAGTGGGCCGTAACCCAGCCGGTTACTCCAGGGACCAACGTCGCCGTAGGCACTGCTCTGTGCCAGGACGATGTCGTCATTGAGCTCGCGAAGTCGCGCGTAGTCGAAGCCGAGGGCGGTCAGTGTCTCCGGCTTGAAGTTGGCGAACACCGCGTCGGCGACGCCGACGAGGCGGGCGAACATTTTCGCCCCGGCATCGCTGCGAAGATCAAGACCCAACCCGAGGTTGTTGCGGTGCGCTCGGGCGAAGGAGTCACCGATCGCCTGGTCCGGCCGTTTCTGCCGCAAACCGTCTGGGAAGGCGGCGCTCTCCACTTTGATGATCTCGGCACCCAGGTCGCCGAACAGCCTGCTCAGTTCCCCGCCCGCAACGATGATGCCCAGATCGAGCACACGAATTCCCACCAGTGGCCTGCTCCCCACTGCGGCATCAGGTTCAGGGTCGAATCGCTCTGTCCGCCAGAGGGTTTCATCGGCGTCAAGCTGCGGCGCCGCAGTGCGAATACCGGCTCTCGCACCATCGACAGTCCAGTAGCCCACGGGGACGGGAGTCTTGACGCCGGGAGCGATCTCGATGTCGGCCAGTGCCCGGGTCGCATCGAGTTGATCGGAATGCAGGGCTTCCGACGGCGTCAGGACGGCCGCGATTGGCACTGAGTGAGCCTGTCCCGCCTGGACCAATTGATCTCGGGTGCGATCCGCGAACTGCTCGCCGATGAGCGCTCCGAGTTCGTCAAATGCCTGCACCCGCGCAGCGAGTACGTCGAAGCGGTCGTCTTGGAACTGCTCGGGTTCACCCAGCCAGGCCCGCAACCCGTGCCACTGCCTGGGCGACATCACACAGATCCGGACGAATCCGTCGCTGCATTTGAAAATCGGATACAGATCCTGGTTCCGCGGCCTTCCCCGCCATCGCTCTCCGGACTTGCGGGCCGTCGCGGCCTGACCCTGGGTTCCGAACGGTGGATCCAGTGCCATCACCACCGCGTCGAACCGGGAGAAGTCGATGTAATCGCCGGCGCCGCAACGCAATCGGTTGAAGTACGCGACCAGCACCGCCCAGGCTGCCTGCACTGAAGCGGTGGCCGAGGCGATACCGTCCGGTGGCAGCACCGGGGCGCCGACGGTCGGGCCGGAGCGCGACAATGCGCTGCACATCGCGTAGAGAACTGGGTCGCTGGCACGCCAGTTGGCATAGGGTCCGGTGTTGCCGAAGTCGGTCACCAGCATGGTCACCAGGGATCCGAAGCGGTCGGCCAGTTCCGCACACGAGGTGCCGAAGGCGGCGGCGAGGCCGGGTCGCCCGCTGTCGACCACGATGTCGGCGCCGGCGGCCAATTCGATGAGCCGGCGTCGGTCGTCATCGCTGCCGGGGTCCAGGACAGCGGCGCGTTTATTGGCGTTATGCAGTGCGAACGGGATGCTCGCGCCGACCAGGGTGGGAGGTTCCGATCGTGCCGGGCTGCCCGTCGGCGGCTCGATCTTGAGCACGTCCGCACCGAGATCGGCCAGCAGTCGGGTGACGGTGTCAGACCCCGAGTCGCAGAGGTCGAGCACCCGCACCGACGCCAGCAACGGTTCGTTCTCGCTCAACTGGCTGCCTCCCGGTCCGGCGACGAGCTTAGCCACCCCGGGACCGCGGGTAGAATGGGGCGCATATGTCCTCCCTGAGTGCGGTTACCGAGTGCGGCCGGTCAGGACCAGTCCCTGAAACCCGAGCCTCTGAAATCCCAGCCAGGGGAATCCCAGCCCCCGGGGGTCCGTCCCGGCTGCGACTCTATGTCGATATCGGTGTGGTGATTGCCGCACTGGTGGCCGCCAACCTCATCGCCCACTTCACCACGGTGTGGGCCAACATCGCCACCGTGCCGGCGGTGGCAATCGGACTGTTGATGCTGGCGCGGGCCCGCGGGCTGTGCTGGGCGGATTTGGGGCTAAGCCGCGCGCAGTGGCGGTCCGGCGCTCGCTACGCGATGGCCGCGATCGGCCTGGTGGCCAGCGTGATCGCGATCGGTGCCTTGCTGCCGTGGACTCGACCGATGTTTCTCAACGACCACTACGCCACCTTGTCGGGAGCGCTGCTGGCCTCGATGATCATCATCCCGCTGCAGACCGTCATCCCCGAGGAGCTGGCTTTCCGGGGAGTTCTGCACGGCACCCTCGACCGAGTATGGGGTCTGCGCGGCGCGGCGGCCGCCGGATCTCTGCTGTTCGGTCTGTGGCACATCTCCACGTCGTTGGGTTTGACCAGCGGTAATGCTGGATTCAGCCGAATCTTCGGTGGCGGCACTCCCGGTATCGTGGCCGGAGTGGTCCTGGCGGTGCTGGCCACCGCCGCCGCCGGGTTCATCTTCACCTGGTTGCGACACCGCAGCGGAAGCCTGATCGCCCCCATCGCGCTGCACTGGTCTCTCAACGGAATGGGGGCGCTTGCCGCGGCACTTGTCTGGCAGCTGTCCTGATATGTGCCGTCGCAGTGCTGTTCGGGCGGTCGTGGCGCTACTGCTGCTGATGTTCGCCAGCCTGCCCGTTCTGGCCACGCCGGCCGCCGCCGACCAGTCCACTCTCACCGTGGACACCCTGGATGTGACCCCCTTCGTCATCTCGGAAAACGACCTCAAGTCCGGGTTCAGCATTGACGTTCTCAACGAGGTCGCCACCCGGCGGGGCTGGACAATCACGTACGGGACGAACGGATCCGTCAGCGAGATTCTCACGAATGTCACAGAAGGCCGCGCCGACATAGCACTCGGCGCGATCGAGATCACCTCCGAGCGGGCCAGGGATCTCGATTTCTCGCAGCCCCTGTACAGCGGAGGTCTGCAGATCCTGGTGCCCGCGGGCACCAGCACCAGCCGATCGCTTCCCGGCCTCGCCGAATTCCTCGAGCTGTTGTTTTCCCGGACAATGCTGGTCTGGGTAGCGGCGGCCCTGGTGATCGCGTTGATTCCCGCGCACATCACGTGGCTGATGGAACGCCGACACGACGATTCGATGGTCTCCCGCGCCTACTTCCCCGGCATCTTTCAGGCTATCGGGTGGAGCCTGGGCATGCTCGCTTCCCAACCCGACAGCTTTCCGAAGCATTGGGCGTCGCGAACCCTCGGCCTCGCATTGGCTTTTGTAAGCATCATTTTCGTCTCACTCTTCACCGCGACCCTGGCCGCCAACATCACGGTGTCCAAGATCGGTTCTCAGATCTCCTCGCCGTCGGATCTTTTCGGCAAGTCCGTCTGCACCCTGGCCGACAGCGAAGCGGCCGATTACCTCAAAAATCTCGGCGTCGAGTCCGCCACTAAATCCTCAATCGACGACTGCTACGCGGACCTGAAAGCGCGGCGCGCCGACGCGGTTGTCTTCGACGCCCCGGTGCTGAACTATTACGTCGCCCATGGGGGCGCCGGGACTGCCATGGTCGTGGGGCAGAAGTTCGACAAAGAGGACTACGGCACCGCTTTCCGCCCCGGCGGCCCCCTGCGCCGCCAATTCGACGAAACGATGCTCGGGATGCGCGAGGACGGAACGTTCGACCGGATCAAGCAGAAATGGTTCGGCGACGACGGCACCGGTTCCGCCGGCTAAGAACGTTCCCTTGGTCGGGCGAAGGCCGGTGGCCTGATTAGCGGCCTATTTGCGCACCTTGCCGAGGATCCACAGCAGGATCACCGAGCCCAGGACTGCGGTGAAGAGTGTGAACCACCAACCGCCGGCGGCGGTGTCGACGAAGAAACTCAAGAGGAAACCGCCGACAAGTGCACCGGCGATGCCGGTGAGGATATTGGTCAGAATTCCTGAGCCACCACCCTTGACGAGGCTTCCGGCAATCCAGCCGGCGAGCGCGCCGATGACGATGTAGCCGATCCAGCCGACGCTGGTCAGGGTCGACGAACGCGCCAGAAAATCAGTTGTAGCCATGATGTCCATCAGGACCTCCTCGGTGAATCCGGCCGGATCAGGCGCCGACCGCGTCCCTCAGATATAGCCCACGCCGGTAACGATTAGCGTGCCGAACGGGCCACGATCCAGCAAACTCCGGCCTTACGCGCCGGGCATCATCTCCGGCACCGGGGTTTCGACCGGGATCGGCACGCCGACCCGGTTGCCGGGCTCCGGCGGCGGTGCATTGGGATCCGGTGGCGGCGGCGCGGGCGGCGGCGGCGGGGTGTAAGGCTTGATGGACTGTGCCAGCGCTGCGGCCGCGGCGGTGTCGATGGGGTTTTTCGCGGTACCCAGGTAGACCACGAACCAGCGTTCACCGGCCTGGCCACGGGACGTGCTGGGCGCCGGTGTTCCGACGACTCCCACCCAGATCTGACCGTTGGGCTTGCTGGTGTCGGTGAATTTGACGTCATAGGACGCGGTGTATCCCGGTAAGCCCCCGGCCGGCAGCGCACTGGACTGCTGGTTGATCCGGGTTCCCGGGAAGGGCATGAAGAACTCGCCCATGTCGGAGGCAAGCCGGACCGCAGCCTTGCCGTTGTCCGCCTCAGCGCCGGCGAAAAGCTTCAAGTCAAGGCGACCGAGCAGGATGCTGGTGTCGTTAGCGGTCGGTGCCGGCTGGCCCATGACGGCCGGCCCGGTCTGCTTAAGCAGCAGCGCCTGGCCGTAGCTCAGCCGCGACGGGTCGGCTACCTCCCACCCAGCCGGGGGCAGGTAGCTGAATCCGCCGGCGCCATTCTCGACGCGACCGGGATCAGCCGCCGGCGCGGCGGGATCAGCGGGAGGAGCCGCGGGTGCTGCAGGATCGGCCGGAGG
>SXGS01038457.1_pt1 | contig 13191 bp, 12 predicted proteins | sample 3174681 | NCBI WGS metagenome assembly SXGS01 (sample SAMN11356861, study PRJNA531348) | freshwater metagenome | isolation source: freshwater sample F1-80 | place: China: Fuxian Lake, Yuxi | collected 2017-12-25
ATGCCACCGACACCGGTCGCCGCTCCCTGGTTGGGCTCGATGTAGGAGGGGTGATTGTGGCTTTCCATCTTAAAAACCGCGCACAATCCATCGCCGATCGACACCGCGCCGGCATTTTCGCCAGGGCCGATCACCACCCGAGGTCCGGTGGTCGGCAACCGCCGTAGGTGTACCCGCGACGATTTGTACGAACAGTGCTCAGACCACATGACCGATAGAACGCCCAATTCCGCCCAGCTCGGCTCCCGTCCTAGCACCGACAAAGCGTGTGCATATTCCTCCGGCTTCAGCTTGTGATCCGCAACCATTTTCGGCGTTATCATTGCAGAACCCCCGCCAGACTTGCCAACAACGCCGTGCCATCAGTGCCGCCCAAAACCGGGTCGCACACCCGCTCGGGATGCGGCATCAAACCAACCACATTCCCCTCTGCATTGCACACACCTGCAACGTTTCCGCGGGCACCGTTCGGGCAGGCTTCAGGAGTCTGCTCGCCAGCGGCGTTTACATACCGGAACAACAGTTGCCCCCGATCTTGCATACCTGCAAAGGTCTCGTCGTCGGCAAACCAATTGCCTTCCCCATGCGCGATCGGAACCCTCAAAATACCCTTCACGCCTCGCGTAAACGGTGTCTCTCGCCCCTCTGCAACAATGTAGGTATCTTGACACAGGAACGCCAGATCCCGATTTCGGAGCAGCACACCCGGCAAAAGACCGGCTTCACACAAGATCTGAAAGCCGTTGCATACTCCAAGCACGGGCCCACCGCAGGCGGCAAACTTGGCCACTTCCGCCATCACCGGCGAAAACCGCGCAATCGCGCCGCATCGCAGGTAGTCTCCGTACGAAAACCCGCCGGGAAGGACGACGGCATCCACCCCACGAAGATCCGCATCCTTATGCCAGAGTTGCACGGCCCGTAGCCCAGGCGTCCGGTCGACGGCAAATCGGAAATCGGCATCGCAATTGGAGCCGGGAAAGGTCACCACCCCGACGGTGCGCATCACGAATTCCCTAGCTCAATACGGAAATCCTCGATCACCGGATTGGCGAGCAGTTGCCCACACATTTCCCGAATGCGTTCGCCGTCGGAGGAGTCCTTCAGCTCCATCTCGAAGAACTTGCCGATCCGAACCTCCGAAACTTCGGAATAGCCGAGCGCGTGCACGCCTCCAACCACCGCCTTGCCGGCGGGATCCAGAACGCCTTCTTTCAAAGTGACATAGATCCGTGCTTTCACGTTCCCTCCAGCGCGTGGCCAAAGACCCGGCGGTACAATTCACGGTAAGTGTCCGAAAGATCGCCGAGATCGCGGCGAAACACATCCTTGTCCAGCTTTCTGCCGGTCCCCTTCTCCCACAGCCGGCTTCCGTCCGCCGTGATCTCGTCAGCGAGAACCAGACCGCCGTCGAGACGTCCAAACTCCAGCTTAAAGTCCACAAGATCGATGTCGAGACGAGACCAAAACCCGCGCAGGACCTCATTGACCTTCAACGACTGCTCCTTCATCCAGGCCAACTCGCGGCGCTCGGCCCAGCCAAACAACACCGCAATGTCCTCGGTCATCAGCGGATCGTTCAACTCGTCGGATTTGTGGAAGTACTCGACCAGCGGCCACGGAAGCCACGCCCCTTCAGGTTTGCCGTAGCGTTTTGCCAACGAACCGGCGATGGCGTTGCGCACCACCACCTCCACCGGAACAATGTCCACCTTCCAGCAGAGCAATTCCCGATCGTTCAGAACGTCGATCAAGTGCGTTTTCACACCTGCCGCCTCGACCTCGCGCAGCAAATGTACCGTCATGGCGCAGTTGATCCGACCTTTATCCTCGATGGATGCCTTTTTCACGCCGTTGAAGGCGGTAGCATCGTCCCGAAAATGAAGAATGACCTTCTTAGGGTCGGCCGTCGCATAAACGCGCTTCGCCTTGCCTTCGTAAAGGGCGTCGCCTCGCTCCATCACAAACCTCCCCACCGTCGCGCACGATGTATCCGACCGGCGAGATTCCGTGTAGAATCCCACCCGGTTTGGGGGCGACATGCGTTGGTGGGCATTGGCGGGGATGATCGGTTGCCAGCAGCCCGTTTACGACGGCCCCAAAGCCCGCTTTGACGATGAAAGTTCCCTGCCGTATTCCTACCCCTTTCCGTCCAATCATTACCGCGAAGTGGGCGGAACCGTCGATTTTTCGTCGTTCCCCAATCCGCAAAACTTGCCGATTCTGGACGATTTTGTTGCACTCGCAAGTACCGCAGAAGGCTTCTCCCCCAATGCACCGATTTACTTCACCTTTGACGGCCCGCTCGATGAAGAAAAGATCCCCAACGCCCAAGAATCCACGATGGAAGGCGCTGCGATTTTTCTGATCGACGTCGACTCGCGTTCACCGCATTGGGGCGAGCGTTTCCCGATCCAATACGAGTTTGCCACGGAGCAGACCACTTATCAGCCTCAGTACTTGCTCGCGGTAGCACCGATTTTTGGCATCCCACTGCGCCCCGCGACCACCTACGCACTGGTGATCACCACCTCCATTGCAGCTCCAAGCGATGGTTTTGACAAGGTTTGGCGCAGTTCGCATCCGGACCATGACGTCTACGCTCCCCTACAAGAAACCTTGTTCTTCCTCGGCCTTCAGGAGAGCGATGTGGCCGTGGCCACGGTGTTCACGACCTCCGATCCGGTTCGCCAGATGGCCGACATCACCGCATTCTTGCACGAACGTGTCGATATTCCCGTCCTCTCCTCGGAAGTCGAGCGAATCCGGTCCAATTCCTTCTATCAAGTGTTTGAAGCGCACTACCCCAGCCCCATCTTCCAACACGGCGAACGCCCCTACCGCGAAAAAGGCGGCGGCTTTCAATTCGACGAAAATGGCCTTCCAAAGATCGCGGACTGGGACCGTATGCGGCTTGCGATCTGCACTCCCCTCGATCTCTCCAATCCGCCCGAAGGTGGCTGGCCCGTGGTCATCAACCAACACGGCACCGGCGGCGACTACATCAGCCATTGCAACTCGAACAGCGCATTGGAAGTCGCTTCCCAGCTGTCCAAAGTCGGACTCGTGAGCTTGTCGATCGATCAACCGCTCCATGGTCCACGGGGAACGCCGGAAACCAACACCGAACTCGATACCTTCAACTACCTCAACCCCGAGTCAGCGGCATCCACCCAACGACAAGGAGCGTTGGATGCCATCTATCTGGCGCGTGCGCTCGCTGAACAAGAAGTCGTGTTCACCACCGAAGACGGCCAACCCATCCCTCTCAACACGCAAAACATCTCGTTCTTTGGGCATAGTCAGGGCGGCACCACCGGGGCCATCGCCATCCCCTTCTTCGGCGACAATGTGCACTCGGCGTTGATTTCCGGCGCCGGTGGCGGCATGTCGCTCACGTTGATCGATCGAAAGGACCCGGTCGATATTGCCGCCCTCATCGAGGGTGCCACCTCCTTCGTCGAAGGCGAGCATCTGACTCCACTTCACCCCATCGCCTCCATCATTCAAAACTTGGTCGACGTCACCGATCCCCTCAACTACGGACCGTATTGGTTCGCGGAACAAGGCGATTGGGACTACACAGGGCCAGTTTCCGTGGTCCTGACCAACGGTCTGCTCGACGCCCAAACCCCACACCGCGCCGCGGAAGCCCTCGCTGCATCGGCCTATCTGCCGCAGTTGGCCCCCCAGATCAACCAACCCGCCGCGATTCAACTCCGCGGGATTGAGCCCGTCGTAGCTCCGGTCGCGGGCAATGAGCAATATTGGAACGGCGAACCCATCACCAGCGCGTTTTCCCAGTGGCCCGAAAACGACCATTTCGCGGTGTTCACCAACAAACACGCGGCACGCATGTACCGCATGTTCCTACGTTCTGCGGCCGACGGCGAAGCGATTATCCCGGAGTCCGACGAATAGTCGGACCCGGCGACAGGGCTCAATAACGTGGAACCGTGGGATCGACCTCAATGCTCCACGCGTTGAGCCCGCCCTGCAAATTGAACACTCGGGTAAACCCCAACGAAGACAACGTTTCTGCTGCCTGCGCCGAACGCCCGCCCATTTTGCAGTGAACCACGATGTCCCGATCCCGAGGAAGCTCACCGGCGATCGCCGCGATCTCCTCATGTGGCTGCAGACGATCGGCAAACCCTAACCGTGCAATCTCCGCTTCATGCGGCTTCCGCACATCAATTACGTAAGGGTTCCATCCTTCTTTTCGTCGTTGTTGAAGCTCAGTCGGCGTAATCGATTGCACACTCATGGCTGCATTCTCCTGCGGCAATCCGCCGCAAAATTGGTGGTAGTCGATCAATTGCGTGATCGCTGGCGCGCCCTCATCACGGCGCAATTTCATCTCACGAAAACTCAAGTTTATCGCATCGTAAAGCAGCAGGCGCCCAGACAGGGTGGTCCCCAACCCCAGCAGGATTTTCACAGCTTCGGTAGCCTGAATTGCACCGATCATCCCAGGAAGTATCCCTAATACTCCACCTTCGGCGCAGGAAGGAACCAATCCGGGAGGCGGCGGCTCCGGGTATAGATCCCGATAGTTGGGGCCTCCTCGATAATTGAACACCGACGCCTGGCCTTCAAACCTAAAAATCGAACCATACACATAAGGCTTGCCAAGGATGACGCAAGCGTCGTTCACCAAATACCGGGTTGGAAAATTGTCGGTTCCATCGACGATGACGTCATAGTCGCCGATCAACTCCAATGCATTTTCGCTGGTCAACCGAATTTCATGTGTAATCACCCGCACATGCGGGTTGACGTCTCGGATCCGATCCTGGGCACTCTGCACTTTAGAACGTCCGATCGACGCGGTACCATGGACGACCTGGCGTTGCAGATTCGATAACTCCACGACATCGAAATCAACGATCCCTATGCAGCCTACGCCCGCGGCGGCCAAATACAGCAGGACCGGAGACCCTAATCCACCGGTGCCGATACACAACACACGAGAGGCTTTGAGGCGGCGCTGCCCCTCCAGACCCACCTCTTCGAGCACCAAATGCCGCGAGTACCGGGCGATCTCGTCGTGTGACAATTCAGGCAAGTCCAACCCTTCCTCCGCCTTTCCACATAACTCCGCCGCACGAAGTACAATGCCACTGTGGAGGAGCCATGCGCCTGCTGCTCGGGGTTACCGGTGGAATCGCAGCGTACAAAGCTGCTGATCTGGTGAGTCAGGCCGTCAAGGCGGGCTTTGAAGTGCGAGTGGTGATGACGCCCTCCGCCACCCATTTCGTTGGACCCTTGACGTTTGAAGCACTTTCTGGTCATCCCGTCATGCTCGACGCCTTAGCGACCGGCGGCGCTCCCGAAGGTTCCGGCGCCGTTCAGCACATTTCATGGGCAAAATGGGCCACCCACGCCTGCATCGCGCCGTTGTCGGCGGCATCCCTCGGAAAACTTGCCTGCGGTATCTCAGATAATGCGCTCACTACCGTCTGGTTGGCGCTTCCCCCCGGCATTGTGAACGTGTTGGCGCCAGCCATGAACACGCAAATGTGGGACCACCCCATCGTTCAACGAAATGTGAAATGGCTGGAGGAAAGCGGCCGATATACCGTATTGTCGCCAACGTCCAAGCGACTGGCCTGCGGGGATGTAGGCACCGGGGCCCTACCGGAGGTCGCCGACCTTTTGGCGGCCTTGACCGGCGCGCCCACACCGCCGCCACAAAAAGTAGCTCCACCTACAAAAGCCGCATCTGCCGCCCCGATACCGCTTCCGCCGGTCGCCGCACCCACGCCACGCCCGGCGACGCCGCCGGCCGCTGGACCCGCACCGATTCCAGCTATTCCGAAGAAAGGACCTGGCTTTCGCTAAGCAGCCAACGTTTGACGGCCGGAAGCAACGGTGGATCCGCGGGCGCCCAGAGCAGATCGTCAAGTTCATTTACCATTTTCCAGTCGCCGCGATCGTGCTCACGCAGCTGGGGCTCCCCCGCCGCGGTTGCCGCATAGGCGACCAAACATAGCCTTCGCTCTGGCCAAGCGAGCACGCTATCCCCGAGGTGCGGTCCCACCGCGATTGCCCAGCCAAGCTCCTCTCGAATTTCGCGAAGGAGCGCTTGAACATCCGTTTCCCCGGCTTCCACCTTACCGCCTGGGAATTCCCATCCGCCGGGATCCCTCATGTTCGGGCCGCGGCGCGCGACAAACACCTTTCCACCTCGGCAAACAACCGCACAAACCACCCGAATCTCGCGCATCTCCCCTCCGAAAGCCCTATTCGACGGGGATCTTTTGTACTGGGAGGGGCAACGGTCCTTTCGGTCGCTCCAACGCCAGCACCTGACATACGGTGGTGACACCAAGCAACAATGGAAGAGCTCCCATGGGTTTGAGCCATACCAGCGGTATCGCTGCCACCAATACCGAAATACTGGCCAGCGGCCGCCGGGCCTTGGCTTTCACCCGGATTTGACCCACGCCAAACAAGGCCATCCCAACGCCGAGAATCACCCAGCGCCACGGATGAGCTTCGGCCCAATACACCGCCGCTCCAACGCCACCGATCGCCAGGGGGCCCAAGTCCCGCCGCGCCGACAACAAGGGAATGACGCCGAGAACCGCCAAGATCAACACAGCTGAAGCTTCGGGCGAAAGAGGGATCGTGGCGAGCATCTCCGAACCTTGGCCCGCGAGCGTGCCGATCCGGCGCCTGCAGGGTACGAACTCCTATCGCGACTTGGGGGCCTGTGAATGGGCGACTACAAACCGACCCGAATTGGTTCCTTCGAGACCCATCCGAGCCGTTATCGGCATTGGAACCTCGATGTGACCGGTGCCGTGGCAACACTCACCCTGTGCATTCAGGAGGAGAATGGGCTTCGTCCGGACGATTATCCATTGAAGCTCAACAGCTACGACATTGGCGTCGACATTGAGCTGTTTGATGCGGTACAAAGGCTCCCTTTTGAACACCCCCAAGTACGGGCGGTGGTGGTCACTTCTGGGCTGCCTCGCATCTTCTGCGCCGGCGCCAACATCAAGATGCTCGCCACCAGCGAACATGGTTTCAAAGTAAACTTTTGCAAGTACACCAATGAAACCCGACTCGGCATCGAGGAATCCGGCCGACACGCGGGGATCACTTGGGTGGCCGCACTCAATGGCACGGCGTCGGGTGGTGGCTACGAGCTCGCCTTGGCCTGCGACGAAATTTACTTGATTGAAGATGGCTCGTCGGCGGTCTCTCTCCCTGAAGTGCCCCTTCTTGGGGTACTCCCAGGCACTGGCGGCCTGACGCGCCTGGTAGACAAACGCAAGGTGCGCCGCGATGTCGCCGACGTATTTTGCACCAAGGCCGAAGGTTTTCGGACCCGCGATGCGTTGAAAATGCGCCTGATCGACGGCGGATTTCCGCGCAGCAAGTGGGAGGCGGGCATCGCCGAAGTCGTCCAAAAGGCGGTAGCAAAGCACCCTGCCCGCGCCACGCCGGGGATCGAATGGTCGGCCCTGACCATCCAGGTCAGCGAAAACCATCGCGCCTACAAATACGTCGATCTCCGGCTACAACCCGAGCAACGCACGGCGACGATCGTTCTTCGCGCGCCGACCGAGGCTCCCGCCACCACCGAGCAAGCGCTGCACGCCAACGGTGTAAACCAATGGTGCCTCCAAGCGTTCCGTGAACTGGACGACGCCCTCCTGCACCTGCGGTTCAACCACGATCAAATCGGGTTGATCCTCCTCGAAACCGAAGGAGATCCCGCGCAAGTGTTGGCTCACGACGCCGCACTCCAAGGACTTCTCGGAAAGAACGGCCTGGCCGATCAGATCCACCTGGTGCAGTCGCGCGTTCTCCGGCGCTTGGACAACACCGCACGGTCCCTGTTTGCGATCATCAAGCCCGGAAGCTGCTTTGTGGGCAGTCTGTTCGAGATCGCGCTCGCCGCCGATCGCTCGTATATGCTGGCCGATGACGAGACCTTCATCCAGGTAACGGCCGCTTCCAAGGGACTTTACCCGATGACGCACGGGCCTTCCCGCCTCAACGTCCGGTTCGCCGGCGAGCCGGGCCAAGCCGAAAAAGTATCGTCTCTGGGTGAGCCGATCTCGGGAGAAGACGCCTTCGACCTCGGATTGGTGACCCTCGCCCCGGACGACATCGATTGGGAAGACGAGGTTCGCATCGCCATCGAGGAGCGAGCCAGCCTTTCCCCCGATGCGCTCACCGGCATGGAGCAAAACCTCCGGTTTGTCGGCAATGAAACCTGCGACACGAAGATCTTCGGTCGTCTGTCTGCTTGGCAAAATTGGATTTTCCAGCGTCCAAACGCCGTTGGCGAGCAAGGCGCACTTACCCTGTACGGCCATCCGGAGCGCCCCCGCTTCGATTGGCATCGCACCTGAACCGCGGAGCGCTCCATGTCCGACATTCGATATGATGAGTTGATCCCAAACAATGTGGACTTGTCCTCGGACAAGCGGCTACAACGCGCCCTCGAAAAATGGCAGCCCGCCTTTCTCGACTGGTGGATGCAGATGGGTCCCGAGGGATTCCAAGGGTCTGACGTCTACCTTCGCACGGCGATCTCCACCGCACCCGGCGGCTGGGCCAATTTTGGCTACGTGAAAATGCCGGAATACCGTTGGGGGATCTTCCTGTCCGACCCCGAAAAGGACCGCACCATCGGGTTTGGGGACAATACTGGAAAGCCAGTTTGGCAGGAAGTTCCAGGGGAATATCGAAACATCCTTCAAAGGATCATCGTCACCCAAGCGGACACCGAACCCGCATCCGTCGAACAGCAACGGCATCTTGGCCAAACCGCGCCTTCCATCGGCGATCTCAGAAATCTGTTCCAAGTGAATGTCGAAGAGGGTCGGCACCTCTGGGCGATGGTTTACCTTTTGCACGCCCATTTTGGACGCGACGGCCGCGACAACGCGGACGAACTCCTCGCCCGCCGATCCGGCGACGCAGATAAGCCCCGAATTTTAGATGCTTTTAACCAGCCTTGTCCCGATTGGCTGACGTTCTTCTGTTTTACGACGTTCACCGATCGCGACGGCAAGTACCAACTCGCCGCGCTCGCAGAGTCCGGTTTTGACCCTCTCTCTCGAACCTGCAAGTTCATGCTCACCGAGGAAGCGCACCACCTGTCGGTCGGGGAACAGGGCATCATGCGCGTGCTCCAGCGCGCCGTCGAACTCGAAAAGACCTCTCCCAATGGGGATGTTCGCGCCGCCGGTGGCATCGATATCGCCACCGTCCAGAAGTACATCAACTATTGGTTCAGCTACAGCCTCGACCTGTTTGGCAGTGAAATCAGCAGTAACGCCGCTGACTATTTCGCAGCCGGCCTCAAAGGCAGGTACCGCGAAGCCGAATTGTGGTCCGATCACGTCGCTTTGGAGGGGTTTCACGCATTGGATGTCGTGCGCGACGGAAAGTCCGTCGTCGACCAAGTGCCTCTGCGCAACGCCATGAATGAGCTGCTGCGTGCGGAATACCGCAAGGATTGCGAGCGCGTCGTCAAACGCTGGAACCGAGCGTTGGAGGATGCAGGCTCCCACGTTCAGGTCAGCCTTCCCGACACCCGCTTCTTCCGACGTCAGGGGATCTATGCGGGAAGCCACTTCGATCCCAAAGGAAACCTGATTTCCGCGGCAGAGTTCGCGGCAGGTGCAGACACTTGGTTGCCGACCGAATCCGATCGCGCCTATGTCGGCTCGCTGATGAAACCTGTCCTTGAACCCGGGAAAATGGCGAACTGGATCGCCGCACCCGCGCGCGGGATCGATGGAAAGCCAGTGGAATACGAGTACGTCCGGCTGTAAAACGCCGATGCACGGTTAATCGTCAAGCGCTTGACGATTAACCGGGCGGCAGCGGTTCGGCGCCAGCGCCCTTCACCTTGCCATACTCCACCAGCTCCCCTTGCTTTACACCAGGGAGCTGAAAGATCGCGTCGTTCACCAACCAATACCCCTTGCCACCGTCCGTACAGTCCACCGCTACAAACTGCTGTTCGCCAGAGCTCTCCGGCCCATCGCGGTGCGCCAGCGAATTTCCCGCATCGTCCGTGAGCACATCGGGGCAAGTTCCGCCGGTTTCCGAGCCATTGACCCGCAAGCTGCAGAACCCTTCGCCGACATAGGCGGTCACTTCGATCACGGTGCCCGGAGGAACCGTCTTGCCATCGTCCAATGGGAAGTCTTTGTCCGCGATGAAACGGTCGATTCCTCGTACCGTCCAATATTCGGCCTTGGTCTCGAACGCCCACGGATGATAAAGCGCGGCGGCGATCGTACACTGGCGTTTTGGAGCTTCACCGCAGAGATCTGTCTGCACTTCTGTCGTCAATGGACTCTGCACGTCCACGATCGGAGCTGGGTATTCCCCCTGCCAAATCTGCGCGGGTTCGCGTGCATCCGCGCATTTGGCCTGCGGCTGCCCGCCGACGGGAACGGCCAACGGTACCTCGGCCACTTCGGCGGCACCCGGTGGAATCACGGCCGGCTCGGTGCCTCCCTCCCCTCCGCTGCAAGCCAGAACAAACGCCAAAGTCACGCCAAGAACACCAACACTCGAAAAACGCATTTAGGCCAACCGTGGAAGAGCAGACAGTTCATCGTAAAGGCGCACGTTCGTTAAGATCGCTTTGCGGAATACTCCAAGATGAAGCGATTCATTCGGCCCGTGCGCGGTGGTTTGCGGATCCATCACCCCATTGAGGATCAACGGCAGATTTGAGTAGCGTCGCCCAAATAGCGCCACAAACGGGATCGATCCACCAACACCGACCTGAATCAAGGGGGAACCCCAAACCGCCTGATACGCGCGATTGGCCGCATCAAAGGCTGGTCCTTTGGGCTCGTACAGCCACCCTTCCGAGGCGGAGCCCGCTACTGTCAGGGACACCTTCACCCCTCCCGGCGGGTCTACGAGGAGGATGGAGCTCAACAACTCCATCATGAACTCGACCGTCTGCCCGGGCGCCAACCGCACCGACAGGGTCGCGGACGCCTTTTGGCGAAGGGCATTCTTCTTGCGATCCGGCGTTGGAAGCGTGGTAGCGATCACCGTGGCCGCGGGCTGCCACCACATCCACTCAGCGGGCGATCGCCCATGCTCGGGGAGCGGCTCAACGCCCGCGCACAAATGGGCTCCCTGTCGAATCACCGCCGCATTGAGGGGCACGGCCCGCCCCGACGATCGGCGCGCCTCTGGGACCTCCACACGGCCGTGGGCGAGGCGTCCATCCGCATCCAACAGTCGGTCAACCAACTTTACCAATGCGGTCGACACATCGGGGACCATGTTGCCCCAAAGCCCGGAGTGCCCGTCCGCTTCCAGCGCCTCGCACTCGAGCACCACTTCCAGCAGGCCGCGCAGCGACACGGTCAGCCCAGGCAGCTCGGTGGAAGGGTTTTCGCAATCGGTGAGCACCATCACATCGGCGGCAAAAGCCTCTGGAAAAGCGTCCATGTAGCGCTCAAGGTTCGGAGATCCGATCTCCTCCTCGCCCTCGATCAACAGGCGAAGATTGCAGGGCAATCCTCCCGTCTGCGAAAGCCACGCGCCGATCGCTGCCAAATGCGAAACCCAACCGCCCATATCGTCTGCTGCACCGCGTGCATACAGCCGCTCGCCGCGGATGGTCGCCTGATGCGGCTCCGTATGCCAAACTTCGCCGGCCACCGGTTGGAGGTCGAGGTGGCCATAGATCAGAATCGTCGGCTTTTCGGGGCCTGCACCCATCCATTCCGCGGAAACCGACGGAAGCGCCCCATCGAGCGTCAACACCCGCGAGGCAAACCCCAGTGCTGCGAGATCGTCCGCGATCTTGGCGGCCAACGCGGCGACATCGCCGGCGTGATCGGGCTCGCACGAGATCGCCGGGAACCGCAGGTACGCCGATAGCTGCGCCACGGTGGCGTCAAAAGCTGCATCGGCCGCCTGAAGAACGCCATCGACAGCCGAAGGTGCCATCAGAACTTGATGACCGCGCCGATGATGGTGAAAATCAGGGTGAGACCAAGGAAGACCGGGACAACAAGGACGGCCAGCGGCATATCCTCGGGAATCCGGTAGCCACCCCGTGGATCGCGGCCATGGGAATCAGACACATTCACCTCCAACGCCGTCCAATGTATCTCAGCGCACCCCGAAGGGGTACCCCCGCAACGCCCCGACGCGGCTCACCCCCAACGGGCGATTTCCGATCCTTCGAGATCGTAGATTCGAAGTCCCTCATCTGCTGTCACCACCGCGATGCGAGGGTTGTCGTGGGTGCCATCGTAGGCGAAACGTACTTCCTCGACTTCAAGTACCTCTTTGATCGCCAATTTTTGAGGTTCAAGACCGGGAAGACGGGCCACGTAGATCGAGTCTGCGCCGGTGCGGCCGAGCTCCGCCCAGGCGACCCAACCCGCATCCCCGGCGTCGATCGCGTCCAATGCAGCGATGTCTCCGCCCTTGGTGAGCACCAAGGGTTTGGGGGTGACCCCGGGGCCCATCCACGCAAACCTCATTCCACCTGGCTCTTCTTCTCCGCGAACCGGTTCGGACCAGACGCCGAGCACGCGATCTCCGAGGGTCACCGCTGCGGACAGCGGACCAGGGAAAGACGGCGGAGTACGCAATGGATCCGCGGCACCCTTCACGTCGGCGGAGATGAGCACGCCGCCCTTGCAAGCCAACACCGGATGGTGTCCACCCAAAAAACCCCTCGCCGTGGGAAGTTTTTTCGAGTGGACCGTTTCGAGCCCCTCCGCTCCGTACTTTTGAACGACCAAGGTCGGCCCCCGGCGTGCGAGGCCCCAAAGGTAGACCTCCCCGCCCTCCACGCGAAACACAGGTCGAACGCCGGGCTCATACCCAAGCGCATCCGTCCGCGCCGTACCCAATTCGCCCGAGTGGCTCAGCAGATAGCGCAGCAACGCCGCGCCGCCCGGCCGCTCCTGGAGGACAAATAACGAAAAGCCCCCGTCGAGAGGGACAATGGCGCGCGCCATGACCCCTTCGGCCGAGATCGGCAGCACCCCCTTGCGCATCTGCCCATTGGCGGAAATCGCCCATCGCAGCGACAGAGTCTCGTCGCTGTCGTGGTTCTCCCAGAGCACCGCCACCATCGCTCCATCGCGGGCCACCGCGACATATGAGAATTTCAACGGTGCGTTTGCATCGACCGAGGAGCCCACAGCTGCCAGACCAGCGAGC
>SXGS01372721.1_pt1 | contig 13191 bp, 15 predicted proteins | sample 3174681 | NCBI WGS metagenome assembly SXGS01 (sample SAMN11356861, study PRJNA531348) | freshwater metagenome | isolation source: freshwater sample F1-80 | place: China: Fuxian Lake, Yuxi | collected 2017-12-25
ACGCTCTGGACGCTTCGGTGAGGATGCCGTCCGTGCCTCCGCAGGATCGGTTTCCAACGATGCCGAAGCAATGGCTCTGCATCAAGAGCGCCAACGTCGAGAACATGAGCACGTGTTTTGCGAGCTCCGAACAGTGCGATGTCGGTCGTGAGAAGTTGGTGGCCGCAGGCGCGCGGTACACCGGATGTATCGGTCAGGAAGCTGCTTCCTGCTTCACGTTTCACTCCAACCTCATGGATCGAACGTCGTTTGACTGCTCCGCCACCATTGCGGCTTGCGAACGACAGCGCGGCTACGCGGTGTCGGAGGCAAAGACGGATGTGCGTGACGTTGGTGATTGCACGACTTGGCGCGCGAGCACCAACAGTGATGCCGCGCCATCTGCCACCGAGGCAAGGCGGTACGGCGGCGACGAGATCTATTGCTCAGACATGGCCGCGAACGGGCAGGTAATCCACCGGTACGCGTGCCAGTTCCTTCGTGAGGATTGCGAGGCGATGGCTGAGGGGGTTGAGCGAAGTGGGGAGGCCGCTTTCCGTGCCCAAGGTAAGGACGGCGTAGACGTCACGATGGGCCAATGCAAGCGAACGACCGAATCCGCATTCTGTTCGCTCCTCGCTACCGGCTACATTTGCACCGCGCTGAAGGAGCATTGCGTCGCGATGGCTGCGGAGGGCATTCGAAGCGGCAAGGTAGACACCGTGGGGCGCTGTATCGAATGGCGCCCTGGGAGATTCCTCTGACCTGCGGCTCCAGGAGCCAGCCGTCCCCACAACACCCTGGCGTGCGCTTATCGTAGCCGCCATGGGAACGCCGATCGTTCTTCGCTTCACCTGCGCCACGTTGGTGGCTCTTGCGCTTCCCGCCTGCTCGAACGAAAAGCAGTCCGGCAGCGCGAGTCAGCAAGGCAGCGCGTCCAACGTTGCGTCGGCGCCCTCGGCGACGGCGCCGACCGATGCGGTCCGCGCTGTCGACGCACCTCCGCCAATTGATGCAACCGCGACTCTCGCGGAGGAGGTGTTCTACATGTTCGAAGAGGTGAAGATCGCCATGTGCGTTTGCGCCGACGAGGCATGCATCGCGCGTGCGGAGAAGACGATGACGGAGTGGGTCGCTATGAACGCTGGCCGCATGAAGGCGTTGTCGCCGACGCCGGAAGAGGACGAACGCGCGGACCGGTTCGTCGAAGAGATCAAGACGTGCAAGCAGCAGGCGGTATCGAGATCGTTGCCGGCAGATATGCCGTGGCTCGTCGAACCCGTAAAGGTCCGTCTCGATGGTGATTGGGGCGTCGTCTCCAACGCGAAGCTGGCCAAGGTCGGCATCAAGGCCACCAAAAGGGTCGACGGTGCCTCAGAGGCAAGCCCGTGCGTTCGTCTGCTCGATAGGGACGGAGTCGAGCTCGAGTCCGGTACCGGCGACGACCCGAATCCTTCACTCGCCAAAGGCACGAGCGAGGTGCTCACCATCAGCTTCCTCGTCAAGCGGCCCCTATGGGAGGAGACGGCGAAGATCGAGGCCTACCTGGCGTCATCGGGCTGCTCATCGCCTCGACATGAGGCATCAAGTAATGTGCTCTCGCTCGACCGAGACCAGGGATCGAACTGAAGCTCGTCGCCGTCATGGGACCCCTATTCGCACAGCAGGCTCACGAAGTACCGCTGTTCCGGATCTCCGGAGCCGTGATCGATGAGAATGATCATTTCCACTAGGTTCACGATGTCTCGCGTCTTCTTGTAGGAAGCGAGATTCTCCTTGCTCGTAGGACACTGCAGGGTGAAGCCCACTCCGGTATTGACTCGGACGCACTCAGCGCTGTGCAGGTACATGTCGAACGGGATCGTTGGCCCCTTAGAGCCAACGGCTGGGTGACTGATCGGAGGCTTCTCAACCGCACAGGTCCATCCAGAGTCAAAGACTGCAACCTTGTCCGCTTGCGGTGCGGCCACTTTGATTTCCCGGTTCGTCGCCAACGAGCGTACGACTAGGAAGACGCTCGGCTCATCGGCCGCACTGTAGCCAGACGTTGCTGATTGCGGTACGTCCGACTCTGCGGATGCCGTTGCGTCTTCCGCAGCACAGTCGCGGACGACGTTCCAGTCCGCTTCCCATCCGCGCATTGTGCTGTCGCGCAGGTTGTTGCAGACCGTGAAGCTTGTGTAGCAGTACGTCTCGGAACGCTGAGGGTCCAGTTTGTTCTGGCGGGTCCAGCAAACCACGCGATTTATCGGTTCGCAGGCCTCGTCCCAGTCGTGGTATTGCGCCATTGCGTCGCGCCGTCGTTTCTCACAGACAGCGCGTGTTCGATTGCACGTGGCGACGTCATTCGGAGTGGCGAGGCACCACCATGAGTCATCATGCGATGGCTCGGGCGATGGAATCCTCGATTGCCGCGAAGGCTCGCAGGGTTCGCAGGGTTTGGCAGGAGTTGGGTTCTGATTGGGTTGGCTCTCTGAGCAGCCAGTCAACGCAACAACTAACGCCAGCAAGACTCGATCCGGCCGTAGTCTCCACACGGTCCGTGAGCGTACCGTGGAAGCCCCCCAGTGGGGTTGGCCCTGCCTGGTATCGTTCGTCGCGCGACGACGCGTCGCGTGACTCAACCCAAAACATCGCGACACGACAAACATGAACGGCGCGGCGCCGTCGCACCACATCGGATCGCGGGACGTTGGACGCTGCCGTTAGGGTTCGGTTTCCGGCTCACAATCCCGCTCTGTTCGAACTTCCTCGATCTCGTCCCGGAGCCTCGCGAGTGGATCGGTCCGGCTTGCGTGCCTTTCAGCCCACTGCATCGACTTGGCGAGGTCGCTCTCGTCGTCGAGCTCCCAGCGAAGCTCGTCGAGAACGGCTCGCGTCTCGCTCAAGAATTCGCGGATGAGCCTCGCGGTGCGCCATTGCTCCAGGCCAGCGAGGAAATCCTCGCCGATCTCCTCCTGCTCTTGCGCCTGGCGCTTCGCCTCGGCTTCGCGCGCCCACCGGGCGTTCCACTCGGCCTGTTCACGCGCAGCCTCTTCTTCTGCGAGCCTGCTCCGGTAGACGAGCGCGTGTAGTCGAGCCACGACGTCGGGCAACAGCGTCTGGAGTGGGCGCTTTCCGTCGCGCCAGCTCGCGCGTTGGCTTCCGCATACGGCGAAGAGCTCGAGGATGCCGGTGGGCACGGGGTGCGGGTCGGGCGGCCTGTTCCGCCACCTCCAGCTCATGAGCTGGCGCTCGTTGAGCCCTTTCGGTGGCGTCGGCATCGGTGGTCGTTCGAGGCGCATCTTTTCGGCGATTCGGAGGCTCACCCAGGCATCACCGATGAGGACGTGGGTTACGTACGGAAGATCCGGCGCGGGAGCATCCGCCCCACGGCGATCAGGTGGCTCGGGCTTCGCGATCTCCACGCGCAGCCCTCGCTGCTGCAGCGACTTGATGAGCGTGTCCATGATTCGAAGGGCGCGCTCGGCCTGTGACGGCGAAGCGTAGAGCGTGAGACACCGCCGGCCGTGTGTGCTCATCATCCCATCGGCGTTCGGCTTCGATCGGCCGATGTGTTCTGCCGCCGCAGCGATCATGGGATGCGGAGCCTCTAGTGTCGGAGGCACGTCGATCGTCATCGATCGCTCCGATTTCATCAGCGTGCGGAGGTCATCGGGCATCTGGCCGACCGTCGCAACGAGGACGTCGTAGCGGTGGACCTCGAGCTCGTCGCGGACGCCATCCGGCGCCGCCGGGAGAGATGGCGGAGGTGGGCGGCGATCCGGACGCTTGTTCCAGTAGCCGGCGTCGGGCGTCGGAACGGCCAGCTTCCGACAGATTTTCTTCAACGCCACGTCCGAGACCTCGTACCTGCTCGCCACGGCCCGCATCGGTTCGGACCAAACCTGCTCGAAGAGTTCTCTTCGTAAGTAGACGGTCGTGCGATGCCGGCCCATGCCGCAGAACATACGCGCCGCGTCCTGACTCTCGCGGGGTGTGGTGGGCGCTCAGTCGTCAGGCTGGCTGGACGCAGTCAACATCGCCGGCGTTGCGACCTCACACGGCGTCGCCGTGTTCAAGTTGGTCCACTCCTTCCTCGACGTTGAGCAAGTGCTAGCGTCCGGCGCGCAGGCGGTCTTTCCGCTGTCTACCTCGAAGCAGTGCAGCGATTCGGTCTTGGCGCACTCGCTCCTGACCCTGTAGTCGCCGTTCTCCTCGCGCTTCTCCGCTGTTCGAGCCTTCTTGCATGCCTTCTCGGATGAAGCACAGCTCCAAGAGGCCGGAGGAGAGAAGCCGTGGGCGAAGCACCAAGCGGGTATCGCAGTCCGGTCGCTCGGAACGACCGACGGCGGGCGTGCTGCATCCAGCACCTTCAATCCGGGCACATCAAGGATGCAGTCCTCGCCAGCATCGGAATCGCAGGGCTTCCCCGACGAGACACCCTCGGCTCGCCCACCGAACCCACAGAGTCGAATGCCATGGGACTTCCGAGTCACGATACCAGGCCGATTGCCGGCTCCCATGTCGAACGTGAGTCGATGGCCACCGCGATGCTGGTCGAGTCCCTCCCTGTATGTAAGGCCAACGGTGATCGTCAGGTCCCAGTCGTACTTGTCTTTCAGGTAGCCGATCGCGTTGCTCGTCGTAAGCGTGACCTCTTGGAAGTCGGCCCAATCGATCTGCGACCCCGCACACGCGACGAGCAACGCGTCTCGCGCATGCGTTGCGGCCTTGCGAGCTGACGGCGACAACTGCGAGGAAATCTCGATGTGTTGGTTGGAGCTGCGCGTTGATGAACCACTGCTAGCTGCAGCAGTCGTGGTCCGAGGCGTGTCGCGATCCGCGTCTTTGCAAGCGCAAGCCCAGATTGATGCTGCCAGCATCGCTATCGCCTGCCGCGTCATTGCCGAATCATAGCTCAGCCTCACTATCAGGTGCCGTCACGGTGTTGCGGGGGCGCGGCTCCGCCAAGGCATCGGCGGATTCGATCCCGATTGCATCGCCAAAGAGTCAGGCGCGTTCTGTACTGTGCTCGCATGGCGATGCCGAGCATCATGGAAGATCTGTGCTTCCCCGCGTTTCAGCGGGCGGCGGCTGCTGTGGCGACGTTCGAGCTGCGAGTCCGTCTACTCGCCGACTCGGGTGACGATGGAACGCAGCTACAACGTGCAGCGCTGGGTACCGATCTGACACCACTCGTCAAGATGCTCTGCGACGACTACAAGGCGAACGCCGAAGAGTGCGCATATTTGGTGGCGGTCGCGAACATCAGGAACAAGCTGTTCCACCTTGAGCTCAGTCGCGTGACCGGACGTGTGCGCCCATTGGCGGACCAGCTCAAGGAAGGCGGGTCGTGGATGGTCAACCTGAATGACGGCTCCGTGGATCAGGTTTCGAAGACGAAGACGCAGGACGGTCGCATCTATGGATGGATGTGGGAGAGCGTCGAGAGCGGTGCGTTCGACGCTGTCGTCACGGCCGTCGCGAAGGCCACTGCGATTCTGCATGAGCTGCGAGACAAGCGCATTGAGGCGGACATCGCGGCGCTAGGTCTCAAGCCCGAGCCGTAGGCGCGACGCGCGGCAGGACCCACGGGCGAGCAGAACAAGTCGCCTTCGCGCGTGAGCATACTAACGACTAGCGGAACTCCCACGTCACGAGCCCGAACGATCCGGACGACGTCAGGTTGCCGGCGATCGTCGTCGTCGTGCATCGATAGATGACGCCTTCGATCGTGTCCGGCCCCGTGAAGTTGATGACCGAGTCGTTGAAGTCGCCGGATGACATGCCCGTCAGCGTGCGCCCCGTTGGCTGAAACGTCACCGTTGCCGCGTGGCTTTGCTGGATCGTCACGTCGAAGCTCGTCGCGTCGGCGAGTAGGTTGCCGATTGTTGGGCACGGCGACGGCATGCCGAACTCGGCATCCTTGCCGATGCAGTACCAACGCGCGATCGGATGCGTCCCGTTCGGGATGGCGATCGGCGGGTTTGGTGCATTGCACGGCGGTGGCGTCTCGATCGGCACGATTTCGCCCGCGCCGTCGTCGTCGCCGTCATCCGATGATCCACACGCTACAAGAACAAGCGCCAGCGCTGCCCGCTTCATGCGACTACGGTAACGCGGCGACGTCTAAGCGACTAGCGTTCCGGAGCAACCACCGTCGTGACCGTCGGCAGGTGTTGGGCGTGTGCATCACGTCGGTGACGAGCAACAGCCCTTGGTTGAAGCCCATGTTTGCGAGAGTTTCACGGCGCGGATTCGCAGCTGCGACCTCGAAAGTGCTGAGTAGTCGCGTCGGCTATCCACCACGGCTTGTCGCGGCGCTTTCGCTGTGTCGCCGGATTCCAAAGGGCGCCGCGCGGTGTCTCAGGATGTCGAAACGAACCGGGACTTCATGCGGTCGGCAAGCGCCTCGAAGTACTCCGATAGCTCGACGAACGACTGTTTGGGCGCCGCGTGGAGCAGTTGATGGTCCAGGCGTCTGCCTTTCCACGGAGGTGTTCTTCGAGCTCGGAAAAAGTCATGAAGCGACTCCCCATTCGCGGCGAGAGCCATAAGTCGCTCGAAGTCCGAAACGCTCGCGATGGCCAGGTCGGACACGCCTTCCTGCTGCAGAAGCCCGAGTTCCACACAGCGCTTCTGGATCCAGTTGTAGAGGAGGAACTCCTCCCCAAGCGGGTCGAAGGTGACGATGACAGGCACCAGCAGCGCGTCTCTCGAAACGCTAGGCTCATACTCGCCAGCCCTCGCCTTCATTACGTGGGCGTCTAGCAGTCGGACTGCGCCGCCTCGTTGATCACCGGCTCGGTCGGCGAACAAGAACTCCTCGTACCAGTCGATGACGGCCCGCGGCGATGTCGCGTGTCGAGCAACCGACTCCTTCATGAGCCGGCTCTTGGCGGAGAACAGGATAGTCGAGGGGCCGTCGACCAGGACAACGTCCTCGATTTCGTCCGAAGTTCCAACGCCCTCCGAGAGTTCGAACCGACCTCGTATCGACGGTGACGCCTTCGCAAGGCCAGCGACATGGCGAAGCCATTCCTCGAAGAGCGCCCCAAACGCGTACAACCACTCAACGCTCTTTCCCTTGCCTAGCGTTGACTCGACCGCGCCACGAACGGCTGCCCATGAGCCGGTATGAATGTGCGACCGCATCGACCAAGCGGATGGCACGCCGACAACATCGTCGGACAGACGGACGAAGGGGCTGTGGAGCAGCGCCGTAGGCGAGTGGGGGAGCAGGCCGTCTGGTCGCATCCTTCGCCGGATCGCACGTTGGAGTTCGTCCCGGCTCGACGCTTGGCTACTCACCCATTCCACCAGTCCTGGACCGACTGCGCCGCCCCACTGCTTCCACTCATCAAAGTTGACCGTTGGAATGTTGCGTTGGCGCCCAGGTATGCCCCAGCCGTTGGAGAGTATGTAAAGCGGCATCAACCGACATTCGAAATGAGCGCTGAACTCCAGACCCTTGAAAGCGCGCTCTTGAACCGCCTTCCATGTCGCCGGATCGGAGAGCCGCCCGTGCTTCGGCCGATCTTTCAGAATCGCGTGGGTGCGAACGATCGCTCGTAGGATGTCGCCGGAGTTGTTGAAGCGCGAGAGCCGTGCCTGCGTTGCAATGAGCTCCGCAGTCTGCCGATCCAAGCCTGGTGGAAGAGTGTCGCTAGGAGATTTCGCACCTGACTCGTACCAGTAATCCAAGTAATCGGCCGCTGCCAGGATCCACAGCGCAAGCGCTGCGTCTGTTGGCGCGGGGCCTTCGGGAGCGCCATAGAGAACGACGAGGTGCTGGAGATACGAGATGACTTCTTCGTGAGCGAGCGCGACGCTCGAGGGAACCGTCCGCGCCCAATCCCTCACTGCGATCGCAGTAGCGAGCGTTGCGCCATCGACGTCTGGCGGAGGGCTGATTGACGCAAGAGCACCGATTGTCAGGTGCCTGATCCTCGCCGAACCCGGTCCCTGTGGATCGTTTGCGATTGCGGATCCGAGAAATCCGAGCCGAAAAAACGATTCCCGCCAGCCGTACTTTGCGAGTTCATCGATCACGAACTGCGCTGGCATCGCGCGGCCAAAGATGTGCGACGCAGCCGCGTAAGGCATGCTGTGCTGCAACGGGTTGTTCTGTTGCGCCAGCTCGCGTTCCCGACGTCGCTGCGCCTTCTTGCGCGCTTGGCCGCCCATTCCCTCAGGGTATGTGAGCCGGGTCGCCGTGGCGAGGCCTCGTGGGGGAGCTGATGCACACACGCAGATCGACAAGCACGAACGCTAGCGAGGGACTATTTCGAGGCAGGCGTCAGCCTCCGGTACCATTGGGTTGCATGGCTCGCACGAACGATCCTCGAAGGATCGCCCACGTCTATCAGTAGTGGGATGGCTGGGTCGCTCTCGTCGAGGGAAAGATCGTCGGTCGCGGAACGACTCGTGACGAAGCGGAGCGCGTTGCGCAGGCACTCGGGTATCGGACGCGCGCACTACTCAAGTCGCGGGGCACAGAATGGGCCCCGCACACGCCCGCGAGTCTCCACGGCCCCACGACCTCAAGGAAACGGCGAGGCCAAGAGCGATCCGGGTCACGTGCCCCTCATGCCGGCTCGTCGTCGCCACCCACCCGACCAATCGGCATCGTAGCGTCGCCGCCGGTGATCGAGACGCGACCGGGCTGGGCGGGAACGACGTAGTGGCGCAGGTCGCCTTCCTTCGTGTAGAAGCCCCCCGAGGACTTTCCCACCTTGCCCTTGTTGCGGCCTGCGAAGGTCGACTGCTGCGAGTTGCAGTTGGGGCAAAGAAACCGCAGGTTCTCGACGCGGTTGTCGCTATTGACCCCATTGATGTGGTCCAGCACAAGGTTTAGCGGCTGCCCGCACCACTCGAGCGGCTCGGTAAAGAACTCGCACAGCGAAATGTCGCATCGCTCGGGTTCTTTGCGCTGGCTTAGGTAATGCCGCAGCAACGTTTCCGCGTGTTCGCCGTCATCAGTGTACCGAAGCACGTCATCCGAATCTCGCTTGGTCATTCTCTTGCTCGGCTCCTTCCCTCGTCACGCAGCGCTCTGCTCGTCGGTTGAGTCGCTGGCTCCGTCGCTGCTCAGGTCCACCGGATCAGTCGCTCCATCGGCATCGTCGTCGGCGACGATCTCGACAACCCGGCCAGCACGTCGAGCCACGGAGGTTGTCGGTGCTCCGCCATCTCGCGTCAGTGCGTCGATGGCAGCCGCACGCAGTTCCTCGGGCACGCGCCGAAGAATCGTCTCGAGCCGACGGCGCACATTGACGAACGTTCCGAGGTTCCAGTCGAGGCGTGCCATGGCTTCGTCGCGTCGCACGTCTCCAAGCTCGTACGCGTCGAGAAGTGCAACGAGCTCTTCGTCCTGCCCAGCGAGTGACCGCATCGTGGCGAACAGATGCGAGCGAACCTCGCGCTGAGCAAAACTGCCATCTGGTCGAGTGCGGCGGTCCTCGCGCTGCAACGACATCTCCACGATCGCACCAACCTCGTCCTGAGAATCGTCCATGCTGACCGTGTCGAGCGGGATGTGCCTGCGCCGCCGGTTGCGCTCGCACTCGTGCCAAAGCCGTGAGTTGATTACCTGCTCGAGATGTCTCCGCAATGGCTTCCGTTGCGGGTCCCATGTCCGCAGCCCGTCGCACGTGTCAACCACGGCGGAATGGAGAAGCTCGGTGGCTTTGCCTTGATCCTCGCGACCCTCGATAGCGAGCAACCTTCCGCATTGGCGATCGGTCCAGCTCGCGAGGCTGGAGAGGAAGCCAGGTTCGGCCACCTCCTGCTTGATCTGATCGATGAGGGCCGGTGGTGGTGGGACTGGAACTTTCTTCGGCATGAAACCGCTCTCCCGCGTGTTCGTGCCGGCCTCGTATCGAGCCCGGGTCGAGAATCTACTAGGTCGATGGTATGGCTCCATTACAGAGGTAACGGACTGCGACAAGACACGGGTGACACCAGGGGCTCTTACGGCGCGCAAGCGCCAACGCCCTGAGGTGAAAGATGCGTCGAGAGCTATCGAGTGAGTTGTGCCGTCGCAGCGCCGAGCTGCGACCGAAACTACGAGCATCGCGGCGAGGCCTGGCATGCCGGTCTTCATGCCTTGGCAATCGAGGTGCGTCGTGAACCTGAGAAAGGATTTCGTCCTGACGGTGCTCGGCGAGGACATGACCGTCGTCGAAGCGTGCGAGCACTTCGGCATCAGCCGGAAGACGGGATACAAGTGGCTCCAGCGCTACGACGACCGTGGAGTCGCCGGGCTCGTCGATCGGCACCGCAAACCGAAGACCTCGCCTCGCGCGACGTCGGGGGCGATGACCACGAAGGTGATCGAGCTGCGCAAGGCGCACCCGACCTGGGGCGCCAAGAAGCTGCACCGACTGCTCGACCAGGAAGACAGCGCGCCGTCGCGCAAGACGATCGAAAGGATTCTGGAACGCGCGGGTCTCGCCCGCCGTTACCGCAAACGTCGGACAGGGGTCGTGGTGACGTCGACATCGACGCCCATCGTCCGAGAGCCGAACGACCTCTGGACGGTCGACTTCAAGGGTTGGTGGCTGACGCAGGACTACATGCGATGCGAGCCGCTGACGGTGCGCGACGCGTTCAGCCGCTACGTGCTTGTGGCCCGCGCAGTGGGCAGCATCCGCCGCTCGAACGTGAAGCCGGTCTTCGAGGAGCTTTTCAAGCAGTACGGTCTTCCGCGGGCAATCCAGAGCGACAATGGGTCACCGTTTGCGTCGGTCAGATCGCTCGGCGGCATCAGCAGGCTATCGGCATGGTGGGTGTCGCTCGGTATCGACCTCGTTCGAAGCCGCCCGGGTTGCCCGCAGGACAACGGCGGGCACGAGCGGATGCACGCGGACCTCTACCGCGATGTCGAGCGCAAGCCGGCAGCGAACATGGCGGCCCAGAACATCGTGATGCGCAACTGGGCGCACGAGTTCAACCACGTGCGACCGCATGAGGCGCTGGCGATGCGCACGCCGGCGGCGGTCTACAAGCCGAGCGCGCGACACCTGTCCGACGGCTGCTGCGAATACAGCGAGCGGATGATCCCGACGAGAGTCGGATGCGTCGGGAAGTTGAAGTACGGCCCGTGGACGATCTACGCGGCCCAGAACCTGGCCGGCTACGAGCTCGGCCTCGAGCCGGCTGACGGGCACATGCTCGTCTGGTTCGGGTCGATGCTGCTCGGCCACTTCGTACCGGGAGAGGACGACACCATCCACGCCGGCCGGCCCGGGGAGGCACCGTCAACGAGGGGGAGAAAAGTCAGGGTGTCACCCGCTGTTGTGAGCCCGCCGCCCCTCGCCAGTCCCGGAACCGCGGCGCGTACTTCCAGTCACGCCGAGACAGACGATTTCAATTTCCTATGGTGACAGAAGCGGACTACGGACCGCCGAGCATGATCAGCGTCGGCTCGGTGCGCTCCAACGTGAGCCCATTTCGCACCGGAATGTAGCTAGCCGATCGCGAATACCCGACGGGGTCTCTATCCATCTGCGCCGCCCGGTACCTACGATGTTCCGTGGGGCAACGAACGATCGCGACGGCGGTAGCGGCGCAGCTCGCGGCCTGCGCGTTCGGCGATTACCCGCAGACGCGGTCGCGTCCGGCGGGAGTCTTTCGCGATCCCGTGCACGCCGCACGCTGTAACGCATACGCGCCGATGGCCGACCTGGGCGGTGCGATCATCACCGGCGCATTGATCATCGGATCAGTCGTTCTCATCGGGGGCGTCGCTTCGGACGACGACGGCCCCGCGGAATCTCGCGAAGTGAGGGAGGCGGCCGGATTGGTGATCGGTGTTCCGAGCGTGGCGATCTTCATTCCGAACGTTCTCGGCGTGCGTCACGGCGTCCGGGCCCGGCGCTCGTGCCTCGCCGAGCGTGCGAAGCCGGTGCCCGATGAGCGCGCGGTCGATTTCACGGCGTCCGCGCGAACACTGGCTGAGCGTGGCGACTGCGCCGGCGCGAATCGACTCGCCGAGGAGGCCCGACTCGCCGATGCGCGGTACTACTCGCTCGAGACGGCAGTCGACCCCGACATCAAACGGTGCCTCGATGGCGACGCGAAGAACACGCGATGATCCGCGCGCGAGGGCTTGCGCTCGCGGCGGTGGCGGCGCAGCCCGCGGCGTGCTCGTTCGTCGCGAATCTAGACCGGCGCCCGCAACCTGGGGGCATGTGGCGCGATCCGGCATGTGCGAATGACTGCTCCCAAGATCACGTCGAGAACCCTTGCAGCATATCCTTTCTTTGCAGCATGAAATTGCGTGCGATGATCGCGGCGTGATCCCACATGACTTGGAACAGTGAACTGTTCGCGCTGGTCGAGCTGACCGACGGGAGGACTACATGAGGTCGTCGGTGCTGTGCTTGGCCGTCGCCGTGGTGCTCGGCTGCACGACCACGCAGCGGGTGCGGTTGCAACTTCTGGACGAGACTGCTCGAGGTTGCTCCTCGGCGTGCGCACACCATGCGCGCTATGAGCGCACGACGGCCGAAGCCGCCCGTGCCGAGTTCGATTGTCTGCGCCAATGTGCGGGCGCCGAGGAATCTGAAGCTGAGTGCGATCCAGACGAGTCGGCGTCCGAGGCGGTATGCCGTGAAAAGTCCGTCGCCAGCGGCGGAGGAGTATTGGTCGTGATCCTGGCGGTGGTCGTCGTCCTCGTTGTTATTGCGGCCCCTTCGGAGGCGCCGAGTTCATGACGCGCCTCGTGATCAGCACATCCTGACGACCGACGTGATCGCAACCAGCGTCGAGCACAGCCCGCAGCAGGTCGTCGACGACGCGTTCGCCGAGGCGACGCGCCGCGACCCCGACCATCGCCTCCGCTGGATCGTGTTGGTCGACGGACAGCGCGATCAGAACAGGCGGGTCCAGCGTGCTGGCAGGCCGGTCCTCATATCTTGGAAATCGAGGTCCATCGTGAGCCTGAGAAAGGATTTCGTCCTGACGGTGCGCGGGGAGGACATGACGGTCGTTGAAGCGTGCGAGCACTTCGGAATGAGCCGGAAGACTGGATACAAGTGGCTCCAGGGCTACGACGATCGAAAAATCAGGGTGTCACCCAGTGTGGTGAGCCCGCAGCCCGTCGCCGGTCCTGGAACCGCGGCGCGTACTTCCAGTCATGCCGAGACGGCCGACTTCAATTTCTTGTGGTGACAGAAACGAACTGAACCGGCTCCGAAGTGTCACCTGTGTCTTGTCTCTTTTCCG
>SXGS01037046.1_pt1 | contig 13189 bp, 11 predicted proteins | sample 3174681 | NCBI WGS metagenome assembly SXGS01 (sample SAMN11356861, study PRJNA531348) | freshwater metagenome | isolation source: freshwater sample F1-80 | place: China: Fuxian Lake, Yuxi | collected 2017-12-25
GATCGGCAGCGCAGGCTGCACCACCAGCACATAAGGCGACGTGGCGATCAGGCACACGGGCGCGAAATCTTTCGCGATATCAAACGGAAGCCTGGCAAACAGACTGCTGATGGTGCCGAAGGAGCCGGAGGCCATCATCAGCGTGTGCCCGTCGGGCTGCGCCTTGGCCACGATATCCGCGCCGATGATGCTGCTGCCCCCGGGGCGATTGTCGATGACCACCTGCTGGCCAATGCGCTCGCCGAGTTTTGCGCCCACCAGCCGCGCCATGATGTCGGTGCTGCCGCCGGCAGCGACGGCGACCACCAGACGCACGGGGCGTTGCGGGTAATTTTGCGCACTCGCTGCCCAACCAACCGCCAACAATGGCAACACCCAACCAACAGCAAAATTCAATGTCATGATTTCCCTTGTTGCTGCCGGATTGCGCCTTACTGCACCTTGAGCCCGGCGCGCTCGGCCACCTTGGCCCAGTTCGCCATTTCTTCGTTCAACAGTTTCAGCAGCCGCTCGGGCGGCCCGCCCGCCGGCACCAGGCCATCGGCGGCAATGCGCTGCACGAACTCGGGGTCTTTGATGATGCGGTTGATTTCGCTGTTGAGCCTTTCCACGATTGCCGGCGGCAAACCGCGCGGCCCCATCAGTCCATGCCAGTTGCTGACTTCAAACTTGTAACCCGCTTCGATCACCGTCGGCACCCCGGCCAGTGCAGGCACGCGTTGGGCGGAAGTCGCGGCAATGGCGCGCAAGCGGCCCGACTTCACGTGTGGCATCACCGCCGCGATCGCCGCCAGCAGCATTTGCGTCTGCCCCGCCATGGTGTCGGAGATCGATTGGCTGTTGCCTTTGTACGGCACGTGGGTGAACTGTGTGCCGCTCAGCATCGCGAACAGTTCTGTAGCCAGATGCGAAATGCTGCCCTGGCCGCTGGTGGCGTAGTTGATTTGCCCTGGCTGTTTTTTGGCGAGCGCCACCAGTTGTGCAACACTACGTACCGGCAGCGACGGATGCAACGCCAGCACAAACGGCCCATCGTCGGGCTGAATGATCGGCGTCATGTCCCTGATCGGGTCGTAACGCAATTTGTAGAGCGAGGGCGACGCGGTATAACTGCCCGATGTCAGCAACAGCGTATAACCATCCGGCGGTGACTTCAACACGAACTCACTGCCCAGCGTGCTGCCCGCGCCGACGCGGTTTTCCACCACGAACTGCTGGCCCCACGTGGCCGACAGCCTTGCACCGATCAAGCGGGCTATGAAATCGGTGCCGCCACCGGGCGTGAAGGGCACAATGATGCGCACGGTTTTTGATGGATAGGTCTGGGCGTGAAGCGTCAATGGGGCCAACGCGCACACCCATAACGCCACGGTTGTTGCAAATCGCCAATGCCTCAAATCACGCTCATGCATCTAATCCGCCCCCTTGATGCCCGCGTCCTTCACCAGCCGGGCGTACTTCGCGTGCTCGGCTTTCAGATGTTCGACAAACTGCGCCGGCGTGCCGCCGATGATGGTGTACGCCTCGATGCGCGCGGTCTCTTTCATTTCCGCCGTTTGCAGGCTCGCGGCGAGTTCGCGGTTCAAGCGCTCGATGACCGCAGCCGGCGTGCGCGCCGGCACGCCAACGCCGTTCCACGTCAGGTTCTCATAACCCGGCACGGTTTCCGCCACGGTGGGCAAGTCAGGCAGATGCTCGAAACGCGTCTTGCCGGTGGTGGCGAGTGCGCGCACGCGACCGGCTTTCACAAACGGAATCGTGCTTGACGATACGTTGAACGACACCTGCACATGCCCGCCCGCAAGATCCGTCAGCACGCCCACCGCGCCCTTGTGCGGCACGTGCGTCATGTTGACACCGGTCATCACGCAAAACAGCGCGCCCGAGGTGTGGCCGAAACCGCCGATGCCCGCCGAGGCGTAAAACAGTTCGCCGGGTTTTTGTTTCGCCACGGCAATCAAATCCTTCACGCTGTGTGCGGGCACGCCCGGATGCACCGCGAGGATCGCCGGCACCGACGACACCTGAATCACCGGCGCCAAATCGGCGCGCAAGTCGTACGGCAATTTATACAGATACGCATTCACCACCCACGGCCCCACCGGTGCGATCAACAGCGTGTGGCCATCGGCGGGCGCACGCGCCACGAGGCCCACGCCGATGCTGCCATTCGCCCCGGGCCGGTTATCCACCACCACCGGCTGTGCCAGTCGCGTGCGCAGATGTTCGGCCAGCGCGCGGCCCTGCAAGTCCGGCGTGCCGCCGGTGAAGTAAGGCACGATGAGGCGCAGCGGGCGCGTGGGGTAGGTGTCGGCAGCGTCGACATGAGTTATCGCCGACAACACCACGGTGCCAAACACGCCAGCGAAAAATGCTCTATGCAACCCAACGATAGGCGGGTTGAATCGAAAATTTTCCCCGTCGTTCCCGCGAAGGCGGGAACCCATAACACACGCGACATCGCCAACACCGCATGGGCTCCCGCCTTCGCGGGAGCGACGGGATTGGTTATGCACGTCTTTCATGCTCAATGGACTCCAACGACTTCGAAATTCATCTTTTCCCTCGACCCATGATGTCTTCAATGATCGCCACGTTCGATTTATCCGGCTTGCCCTCACCGCGCTCCAGCCGCTTTACCAGCTCCACAATCGCATCGTTGGCCGGCGTGGGGATGCCCTTCTCACGGCCCTTGCGCGCGATGTGGCCATTGAGGAAATCCGTCTCGGTGCGGCGCCCCTTGAGCAAATCCTGAAACACCACGCCACGCGCGGTGCGAGAACCCTTTTTGCCCATGTGACCCAGGATGGTGTAAAGCAGCTTGTCGATGATTTTTTCTTCCGGCCCCATGAATTCCTCGGGACTCAAACCGAAAATCGCATCGAGCTGATAGCCATGTGCCGCGCCCACGCGCATGGTCTCGCTGGCAAGCCGCGCGCACAGACTGACGACCTCGGGTATCTCCACGGCCTGCCACGATTGCAGCCCGAGTGCGCCGAACGGCGCGAGAATCATTGAGCTGTTGACGAGCTTGGTCCACTTGGCGCCCTCGATGTTGTCGGTGATGCCGATCTTGGCGACATGCTTCAGGATGCGCTCGACCTCGGTCAGGCGAGGGGTCACCGTGCCGTCAAACTCACCGAGGCCGATCCACGTGTGCGCATTGTCAGTATTGCGTTGCACCTTGCCCGGCGTGAACACTTCGGCAGAAAGTTCCAGCACGCAGCCCAGCACGCGCGGCTTGCCGATGATGTCGACGATGTCGGCGTTGTTCATGCCGTTTTGCGTGCCGACGATCACGCCATCTTCCTTGAGATACGGCTTGATGAATTCGCACAGCCAGCGCGTATCGTGTGACTTGGCCGCGAGAAAGACAATGTCGAACTGTTTCCTCGCCGAAGACAGTTCGCACAAGTGGTAGGCCGTGACCGGCGTCTTCAATTCCGAATCCGGCATGGTCACATGCAGGCCGTTGGCTTTCATAGCCTCCACGTGCGCCGGCCATTGATCGACAAGACTCACGTTGTAACCCGCGTGGGTGAGGTCGGCGCCTATGCTGCTGCCGATGGCGCCGGTGCTGAGAACTGCGATTTGTTTGTCCATTTGCCTGTCCGTAAAAACTTGTATCGTAGTTTCGTAGGGCGGGAGGATCGTAGCGTATCCCGCCGTTTGTGTCGCATGCCGCGTATGTGGCGGGATGCGCTGCGCTCCTCCCGCCCTACCAAACCATGGTTATGGTTTTGCCAGCCATTCTGGTGTGGCCACAAAATTTTGCATCAGTTCGCGCACGCTGCTGTCGCCATCCAACCCCGCCACCAGCGTCTGCATTTTTTGTGAAAGATCCGGCGGCAACGCATCGCCCACCGTATCGCAAAACAATGCAGTCAGTTCCTCCCACGCCATGCGCCGGTGCGGGCTACCGCGCGGGTGTTCGATTTTCATTTCGTGTGCCGCGCCACTGGCGAGTTTGAGCGTTACCCGCGTCGGCACTTCCTCGGTATTGGTGCCGGCCTCCACCCACGGGTCGAGCACGCAACGGGTGCGATTCGACAGCGCGCGCACCTCGGCATCCTTCAACGCGGCATCGTAGTCGGTGCTGCGCAGCGAAGCCTGCGCGCCCCGTGTGCGGCCCAGAGACAACGCCATCGCCAGACCAAAGGGTATCGACAGTTGTGCGGCTTGCAGATCGGGTGGATCGTTTTGCGTGAGGCGCCCTTGCACCACCTTGGGTATGCCCACTTCGCACTCGATGACTTGCGCGGGCGCGAGCTTGTGTTCAAAACCCAGCGCGAGGCCCGCATCGACCGTGGCCTGCAAGCGGCCCGCGCCTGCGTGAATCTTGGTGCTGACTTCCATCAGCCGGTAGCCCTTGCCCAGATCGCCGGTGATTTTTTCTGGCTTGGGATCGCCGGAGAACGCCTTAAAGAAACCGGCTTCGCCTTCGAGAATATCGCGCGGCCCCCAGATGCCTGCCTGCGTCAGCAGCGCGGCCATCACGCCGGACTCTGCACCGCGCGCACCGTTGAGCCGCTTGGTGACACCGCCCGACAGGTAAAACTGCGCCAGCCCGCCCGCGTAAGCGCCCGCCGCACCCAGTGCGCCTGCCATGTCTTTTTCTTTAAAATTCAATAACTTACTCACAGCAAGCGCAGCGCCCATCGCACCACAGGTGGGGGTGGCCATAAAGCCACGCTGGAATAACGCGGGCTGCGTGGCGAGGCCGATGCGCAGCGATGCTTCGTAACCAATGATCGCCGCTTCAAGCAACGCGCGGCCGCTGCTGTTCTCGCGCTCGCCCACCGCCAGCACCGCCGGCAGAATCGACGCACCCGCGTGATGCATCGAGCCGACATGCGTGTCGTCAAGATCACACGCATGCGCATAAGCGCCGTTGACAAACGCGGCACGCGCGGCATCGACCTTGCTGCCGCACAGCACCAGCGAGCTTTCCGCCTTGCCGCCGAGTTGCAGCGTGAGGCTGCGCGCCGCGCGGCTCCACGGCAGGGGCTGGCCAACGGTAACCACACGCAGAAAATCCAGCACCAGCGCTTTCATGCGTTCGACGACTTCAGGGGGCGCGTCGCCGAGTTTGAAGTTGGCCGCCCAGGCGGACAGTTGGACGGTTACAGGTTGCACGGCGGGCATGGGCGCGCTCACTCGGTAATGTTGTTATCGCGAATCAGCTTGCCCCACTTGGCAAGATCACGGGCGAGCAGTTCGGCCAGTTGTTCCGGCGTGGACAGCACCGGGTCGGCGCCGGTGCTGATCAGCCGCTCGCGGATATCAGGCATGGCGATGGCCTTGCGCACAGCGTCGTTCAGCCGTTCGGTCAAGGCGCGCGGCAACTTGGCAGGGGCGAACACCGCGTACCAGTTCGGCGCTTCAACGTTCTTGAAGCCCTGCTCGGCCATGGTCGCCACATCGGGCAGCAAGGGCACGCGCTTGTCACCGGCAATACCGATGGCGCGCAATTTGCCCGCCTTCAGATGCGGCAACTGCGGCGTGACATCGAGCACAAAGGAACTGATCTGTCCGCCGATGGCGTCAACTATTAATGGCCCCGCGCCTTTGTACGGCACATGCACGAGTTCTATTTTTGCAGCGGCCTTGAACAGCTCCTGCGCCAGATGCGGAATGCTGCCGATGCCGGTGGAAGCCATGGTGATCTGGCCCTTGCTCGCGCGCGCCAGCGCCGCGAACTCCTTGGCGTTTTTCACCGGCAATGACGGATGCACCGCGATCGTGCTGTAGGCCGTGACCACTTGCGCAATCGGTGTGAAATCGCGCACCGGATCGTACGGCAGCTTGGGGCCGACATGCGGGCTGATCGCCATCGCGCCGCAAGTGGTGAAGAACAGCGTGTGCCCGTCTGGCGGCGCCTTGGCAACAAAATCCGCGCCGATGGTAGCGTTCGCGCCGGTGCGGTTTTCAACAATGACGTTACCGCCCAGCAACGCAGGCAGCTTCTCGGCCAGCAGGCGCGCGGTGTAATCCGCCGGGCCGCCAGGCGGAAAGCCGACCACCAGGCGTATGGGCTTTGTCGGGAACGTTTGTGCAAACGCGGCTGGTGTGAGCGACAACAGCAGCCACGCGCCGAGCGCGACCCAACTACTCTTGCTGATTTTCATTGCAAATTCGCCTGAATCTTGTTGAAAAAATACTCAATTAAAACAAATACTTACGTGAATATTTCTCGATGCACTTATCGTGCATCAGAACGCCGCGATAGTAGTGCAGGCGCATCACGAAATCGGCCCGCGCGCAGGCACCAGCAGATCGCGCGTCATTTCCTTCATCGAGTTGATGCCGAGCATCGCCATGTTGCGGCTGATTTCATCGCGCAGCAGGTTGGCCCCATGGTGCACGCCCGCTTCGCCCGCGATGGTTGCGGCATACAAGAACGGCCGGCCGACAAATACAAAATCCGCGCCCAGCGCCAGCGCCTTCAGTACATCCGTGCCGCGGCGCACACCACTGTCGAGCATGATGGTCATGTTGCCTGCCTCGGCCTTCACCGCCGGCAGCATGCGCAGCGGCGCGACGGTAAAATCCAACTGGCGTCCACCGTGGTTCGACACCATGATGCCATCCACGCCGCACTCGCGCGCTATGCGCACGTCTTGCGGCGACAGCACGCCCTTTAGCACCAGCTTGCCTTTCCACAGCTTGCGCATGAGCTCGACGTGCTCCCACGACAGCGCGTCGCGCGCCAGACGAGGCCGTTCAAGATTGCCCAGCACCGGCATGCGCTCGAAGCCCATGTTCTCAATATGCGGCATGCCGCGCGTCATGACAGTGCGCGCGAAAGTGCCGAATGTCCAGCCGGGCCGCAGCATGCAATCCCACGCCAGACGCGGCGACGGTTTCAATGGCGAACTGAATCCGGTGCGCACATTGTTCTCGCGGTTTGACGACACCTGCACATCCACCGTCAACGCCAGCACTTCGAAGCCTGCGCGGGCGGCACGTTCCACCACCGGCGTGATAATGGAAGGATCACCCGGCAGATAGGCCTGAAACCACGCGGTGGGACCGTTTTCTTTCACGCGCTCCATGGTGGTCAGCGCGGCGCCGCTTTGGATCATCACCGTATTCAAATCGGCCGCCGCCTTGGCCAGCACGATGTCACCGTCGTACGCCGCAAGCGCCGTGCCGCCCATCGGCGGAAAACCGAACGGCAGATCGTAGGTGCGCCCGAACAGCGTGGTCTTCTGATTGCGCGCGCGGGTGTTGACCAGCACGCGCGGCAGAAATTCATATTCACTGAACGCCGCGCGGTTGCCGTCGCGCGACGAGTTGCTTTCCACGCCACCTTGAATAAACCCAAAAATCGGGCGCGGCAAAAAAGCGCGCGCGGGCGCTTCAAAATCCTCCAGACACAGAATTTCCTTGAGCTTTCCGGATGCAGCGATGGCGCGTTTGATGGTGTCAGCATTGCTGCTCATGCTTGTTCTCCCTAGGTTCGTGCCAGCGTCCATGTATTGGCCAGCTTCGTTGGTAACCGCCTGTAATTCTAGTGCTTTTGGCGCTTGCGGGCGTCGCATGAACGTACGTCGCCAGTAACCCGCATCACAAGCCTATACTAGGCGCACACCGCTGAAAACCTTTTGGCGGCGACACCCGACGCAACCGTAACGGAAAGGAGAGCAACATGGCACGTGATGGCTATTTGATCCTGGACAGCGACTTGCACATGATGGAGCCCGATGATCTTTGGGCGAATTACCTCGAAGGGCCGCACAAGGCGAATCCGCCGCGCTTTTTTGGCGGACAGAAAAAGGAATTGACCAAGACCGCCGAGGACAAAGGCAACGCCGACACCATCCGCAGCATGGAAGTGCAGGGGTTGGCGATTCCCTCGTTCGTTAAATCACAGGGCGCGGCGGCTTCCAGCCGCGAACTGCGGCGCAGAAGCCGCGCGCGTCACCCGCATTTCAACGTGGCACGGGCGCGTGCCTTCGATGCCCCTTCAACGCTGACCGCGATGGATATCGAAGGCATTGACGTGGCGGTGATGTACGGCACGCGCGGGCGGCAGATTCTGTGTCACGACAATCTCTCGCCCGACTACGCCGCAGCACTGGCGCGCGCCTACAACAACTGGGCCTACGATTATTGCAAGACCGATCCGCAGCGCCTGAAATTCGCCGCACAGGTGGCGATGCACGACGTCGGCCTCGCCGTCGAGGAAACGCGACGCTGCATTACCGAACTCGGCGCCGTCGCGATCATTGGCACGCCCAATCCGGTCAACGGCCAGCATCTGCACGATGACGTGTGTGAACCGTTGTGGAATGAACTCGAACGGCTCAATGTGCCGATCGGCTTTCACCCGACCGGCAACAGCTCGCTCAAGGATGACGCCGGGCAGCGTTACGTCGGCCACGCGAACTTTCATCCGATTGCCCACGCCATACGCAACCCGGTGGAGCTGATGGGCGCGATCGCAAGCATGGCCACCGGCGGCATTCTTGAACGGCACCCGAAGCTGCGCTGCGCGTTTCTGGAAGGTACCGCTGGCTGGCTGCACTGGTGGCTGTGGCGGCTGGACGACCATTGGGAGAAATTCGGCCCCGGCTGCGAACGCCCGTTACGCATGCTGCCTAGCGAATATTTCAAGCGCCAGTGTTACATCGCGCTGGATGTCGACGAAGAACCGGCGGTCGATGTGATCAACAAAATGGGCGCGGAATATTTCGTGGTGTCGAGCGACTATCCGCACGGTGACGGCGCGTTCCCGGAATCGATGCAACAGTTTCTCGGTTTGCAGCTCAACAACGAGCAGCGGCGCAAGATACTTTGGGACAATTGCGCGCGGCTGTATGGCATCGACAAACCGGTGGGCGCGTTGTCGCGTGAGCCGGCGGCACTGGCAGCCACGGGGTAATACCCATTCCATTTCATTACTGAAGTAATTTCGGCGTTCTATCAATCCTGATAGTGCGGTAAATTAATTTACTATTGAAGTAGAAAGGGAATAACGCACGCGCCACCTACAAGTAGCGCTTGAGAAACTCCGCCTGCACCACGAAGGCCTCCGGGCCGTTGCCGGAATGCTCGCCAGGATAAGCGTGCAAACGCTTATCCTTGGCGGCGATCATGTCGAATAGCGTCAACTGGCCGGTACGGTCAAAGCGTTCGTCGTCCCACTGCATGGTGAACAACACCGGCACGTGCACGTTTTGCGCGTGCTGCCGGAAATGCGCATCGATGCCGCTGCGTACGACACTGGGGCCCGTCATGCCCGCCTTGCCCAGCACGGCGGCACGAACGCGGCTTTCGTTCGCCACATACGGCAAGCCGAACATGGTGCCCATGGATACGCCCCAGTAACCCACCCGGCTGGCATCGACAGACTCGAGGCCGCACAGCCCATCCAGCGTGGCACGCCAGTCGTCGATCATCGACTTAACAATATTCGGGCGCTGCCACATCAGGCGATAGTTTGATCGTTCCGGATCGTCAGCCGGCCCGCGCTCGCCGTGTGCCGGGCCGTCTATGGCGGCGGCGCACCAACCGTAGTCTCCGGCGAACAGTCGCCCCAGCATGTTCATGCGTTCATTGCGCTTATGGCCCGTTCCACCATGGCCCATTAACACCAGCGGAGATCTCCCGCTGATCGCGGCGGGTTGCCACAATACGCCGGGAACGGTTTGTCCCTGCCGCACAACGGTAAAGCCGCGTTCACGCACACCCGCTGCCGCCACGCCGTCGCTTGTCCATTGCCATTGCGCCATGCCGCCCCCTATGATTGATGCGTCGTTACTCGATCTTGAAGCCGCTATCCTTCACAACCTTCGCCCAGCGATCTTTTTCCGTTGCCAGCCATTTGGCCATTTCCTGCGGCGTTAGTGGCCGCGGCAATGTACCCTGCGTAGACAGCTTTTCCACCACGTCAGGCAACGCTGTTATCCGGCGCACTTCCAAGGCAATTTTGTTGGTGATATCCGCCGATAGTTTGGCCGGACCGATTATGCCCTGCCACGATCCCGTGAAAAAACCTTCCAGTCCCGGCGTCTCTGCTACTGTAGCGATATTGGGCATGCCGGGATCGCGCTTGTCGCTCGACACGGCAATGGGCTTCAAGCGGCCCGCCTTGACATGCGGCAGGGTTTGCAGCATGCCCATGATCAACAAATCACCCTCACCCGTGGCCACCGTCAGAATCGAATTTTGGCCGCCCTTGGTCGGCACGTAAACCCACTGCGCGCCGGTGCGCTGCTGCATCAACAGCCCAGCCAGGTGCGCGGCACTGCCCAGCGCCGTTGGAAAATTAAGCTTGCCCGGATTTTTCTTTGCAAGCGCAATGACCTCGCCAACATTTCTGGCGGGCACACTCGGATGCACCGTCACTAGATGCGTGGATTACGACACCATCGTCACCGGCGTGAGGTCGCGCAGAATATCAAACGGCAGCTTGGTATACATACTGGGACTGATCGACAGATTGCCGACATCCATCAGGCACAAGGTGTGGCCGTCGGCCGCCGCGCGCACGACCAGATCCACGCCGATATTGCCGCCGGCGCCGGGCCGGCTTTCGACGATGATCTGCTGGCCCCAGGTTTCGGTGAGCTTCTGTCCGATCATGCGCGCGAGGATGTCCGACGTTCCGCCGGGTGGCACCGGAATAATCATGCGGATGGCTTTGGCGGGCCAGGCTTGAGCGGTGCCTGACGCGGTAACTTGCGCCAACACCGACGTAGCCGCCAGTGCGGCAATGGCGGCCACGATCGCCATTGAGGCCCTTTTAGTGCAGCGAGTCATATTGCCTCCACGGAAGCCATGTCAAAAGCATGCAGTGTAGCCATGCGCAACGGCAATGCAAACCGTGCCCGTAACCGGGTGCGCATGCGGGTCCCGGAGCGCACACTGTCGGTCGCCCAAGGCGCGTGGAATCAAGTTCTAATATAAGTATTTGTTTTTATTGGTATTTTTTAGATCAATGGTTTCAGCGATTCAGCCGCAATCAGCGGCTGCCTGCGTAATCCGCAATCGGCTTTCGCGTCTGTAGAGGCGGCAACATCTGCAAAGCCTGTAGCCGCACGCACGCCGCGCCGAAAATTTCCCGGGCTTCCCGCGCGATGGCACCTTGCATGTCGCGATGCGCGTGAGACATGCCGCAAGCGTCCAAACCGAGCAATGCCTTGTAGCGCGAATTGATGTCGCTGGCGCCGCGCAATGGCAGACTGGCAACGCCCGGAGGCAGTTGTTGTGCCGCGCCGTAGAACTGCAGGGTTTCCATGTACGCGGTCAACAAGTACTCGATCTCGCAAGCCGTATTCGAGCGGCGCATGGCATCACTGATCAACATGGCGAGCCTCACAGGGTTTTTTGTCGACGAACGTCGTTGTCAATTGGAACCACCGCGTGCATAGCGTTGCGCATACCGCGATGTCAACCGTGACATCGGCAACAACAGCAACAAGTCTGCGGTATTGAACTCCGGGTCCCACGCTGGCGCACCGCAGACGTAGGCGCCCAACCGCATGTAGCCCTTGAGCAGCGGCGGGATCGTCACCGGATCCGTGGGCCGCGCGCGGCGCAGCGGCAGATCGAGACGGGGAAACACGCGGTACTCAGTGGGGCTGGCGCTGGCGCGTTGAAGGGCATAGTGCACGTTCGCTGCAGTGGCGCCGCCATCGGCCATGCTGACACTTGCGCAGCCCATCAGGTATTGGTAGCCGCTTCCGTGCATGTAGCGTGCCACGCCAGACCACAGCAATGAGATGACCGCGCCAGTGCGGAAATCACGATGCACGCAGGTGCGGCCCACTTCAACTATCTGGTCGCGCAGATGATCGAGCCGCGTGAGATCGAATTCTTCGTCCGAATAGAAACCGCCAAGGCGCTGGGCGTTGGCGCCACTTAGCATGCGATAAGTGCCGACCACGCGGCCACTCTCCGATTCACGCACGATCAAATGCTCGCACCAGGGATCGAATCTATCGCTGTCAATGCCGGCAGCACGCCCATTCAGACGCGCCCCCATTTCCTCGGCAAACACCTTGTAGCGTAAGCGTTGCGCTTCGCGGACCTCGTGCTGATCACGCGCAAGGGAAAGCGTCAGCGCACGAGGATCAAGAGCGGCATTGCGAACTGAACCCGCCGATTGTTGTTGCAACATTTTGTGGCCTCCGTTTAAGCGACGAGTGGAGGGTAGCGGGCTGTCATTACCGCTTTATTATCAATTGGTTACGCGCTTATTACGAGAACGCTTCTGAACAAGGCGTCATGGGTGTCACGAAACCGCAACAGACCGTCTCTACCCTGCGTGCAAACCCTTTAACGTGGAGCGCGCATGAGTCACAGTTACAGCGATGGCAAGACCCTCAACCCGTCAAGCAACCCAACGTTCGAAAATGTCCTGATCACACGTCTGTCGCGCCGCGATCTGCTCAAGGCGGGCGTGGCGTCCGCCATCGCCAGCAGTCTCCCGTTGTCGCTCGCGGGCTGCGCATCAGCGGGACTGAAGCGCGAAGGCGTGCTGGGTTTCTCAGCCGTTCCGCTGTCGAGCGCCGACACCGTGCGTGTGCCGGCCGGTTACAACGTCAATACACTTCTGAAATGGGGTGACCCCATCGGTCATGCCGCCGGCTCGCCCGCATTCAAGCCCGACGCCAGCAACAGCGCCGAAGAACAAGCCCTGCAAGCGGGCATGCACCACGATGGCCTGCATTACTTCTCGCTGCCGCTGGGCAGTGAGAGTTCGACCAGCGGCATCATTGCGCTGAATAATGAATACACCGATGACGGCCTGCTGCATACCGACGGCTTCGCCAACTGGAGCGCGGAGAAAGTGCGCAAGGCGCAGAACGCGCACGGTGTGACTATTGTCGAGGTGCGCGCCCGTGGTGACCAGTGGGAAGTCGTACGCCCCTCGCGTTACGCGCGGCGCATCACGGCGCGTACACCGATGACGATCTCCGGCCCTGCCGCGGGCACGCCGCAGATGCGCACCGCCGCCGACCCGTCCGGGCGCGAGGTGCTTGGCACGATTAATAATTGCGCGCATGGTTATACGCCGTGGGGCACGTATCTGACTTGCGAGGAAAACTGGGACAGCTACTTCGTCAACACCGGCACGCTCACACCGGATCAGGCGCACAACGGCCTGCCGCCGCGCGGGCGCGGCTACCGCTGGGACGAGTTCGACGAGCGCTTTGACGCGGGCAAACACCCCAACGAA
>SXGS01081498.1_pt1 | contig 13188 bp, 13 predicted proteins | sample 3174681 | NCBI WGS metagenome assembly SXGS01 (sample SAMN11356861, study PRJNA531348) | freshwater metagenome | isolation source: freshwater sample F1-80 | place: China: Fuxian Lake, Yuxi | collected 2017-12-25
CGGTGGCCGGCGACGGCTCGGTGCGGGTGGCGTGCTCGGGCGCCAGCCTCGAGGTCGTGGCGCTGCTCGACGCGACGGCGCGCCTCGATCACGTCGCCACCGGCGCCTCGCTGGTCGAGCGACCGTGGGCCCAGGTCGACGCGCCGGGCGCCGATCCGGACGTGCGCGTGGGCGCCGATGGCGACGATGCCGAGGTGTGCGCGCCGGCCCTGGTCATCCGGGTGACGCGCGATTGCCGGGTCGAGGTCCGCGACGCCGGCGGGCACGTCGTGCTCGAGGACGGCGCCGGCGGTGGGTTCCGCGCCGAGGCCGGCGGTGCCCGCCTGATCCGTCGCACGCCGCCCGGCGAACGCATCTACGGCCTGGGCGAACGGACGGGCGGGCTCGATCGGCGGGGCCGCACGCTGACGTTCTGGAACACCGACGCCTACGATCCCGCGCTCGGTGGCTGGCGGCCCGACGCCGATCCGCTCTACCAGTCGATCCCGTTCGCGGTGACCCTGCGCGAGGGCGTCGCCGCCGGCGTGCTCACCGACGACACCCGTCGCCTCACGATGGACCTCGCCGTCGCCGACGACGAGCAGTGGGCGATCCACACGCCGGCGCGGGCGCTGCGCCAGTACGTGATCGCGGGACCGTCGATGCGCGAGGTGGTGCGCCGCTACACCGCCATGACCGGACGCACGCCGCTACCGCCGGCCTGGGCGCTGGGCTACCACCAGTGCCGCTGGGGCTACGCGCCGGCCTCGCGCCTCACCGACCTCGCGGCCGAGTTCCGCGCCCGCGATCTCGCCGCCACGTCGCTGTGGCTCGACATCCAGCACATGCGCGGCTTCCGGACGTTCACGTTCGATCCGCAGACCTTTCCCGATCCGGCCGGGCTCGCCGCGGCGCTCGCCGGCGACGGCTTCGCGCTGGTCGCCATCGCCGACCCCGGCATCAAGGTCGATCCAGGCTGGGACGTCTACGACGAGCTGGTCGCCGGCGGCCACGCGCTGCGCACGCCGGCGGGCGCGGTGTTCGAGGGCACGGCATGGCCGGGCCCGAGCGCCTTCCCCGACGTCACCCGCGCCGAGACCCGGGCCTGGTGGGCCGCGCGCGTCGCCGGGCTGGTCGCGCTCGGCGTCGACGGCATCTGGCTCGACGTCAACGAGCCGACCACGTTCCCGGAAGGCGGCGGCGGCACCACCGTCCCCGACGAGCTGCCGGTCGCGGGCGCACCGGGCGCGACCATGGCCGAGGTCCACAACGTCTACGCGGTGCTCCAGGCCCAGGCGACCTGGGAGGGAATGCGCGCGGCCGCGCCCGGGCGCCGGCCCTTCGTCCTGTCTCGCGCGGGGGCGCCCGGCATCCAGCGCTGGGCGGCGGTGTGGACCGGCGACACGCCCTCGACGTGGAGCGGGCTGCGCGCGACCCTGCCGATGATGCTCGGGCTCGGGCTCTCGGGCGTGCCGTTCGTCGGCAGCGACGTCGGCGGCTACTCGGGCCGCGCCACGCCCGAGCTGTTCGCGCGCTGGATGGCGGTGGGCGCGGTGTCGCCGTTCTTCCGCGGTCACGTCACCCAGGGCGTCCCCGATCAGGAGCCGTGGTCGTTCGGCCCCGAGGTCGAGGAGATCAGTCGCCGCATGATCGCCGAGCGCGAGCGGCGGATGCCATACCTGTACGGCCTGTTCGCCGAGGCCGAGCGCAGCGGCTTGCCGGTGCTGCGTCCGCTGGTGATGGAGTTCCAGCACGACCCGGGCACGTGGGACGTGGACGACCAGGCGATGCTGGGCCCGCACTTGCTGGTGGCGCCTGGGCTCGAGCCCGGGGCGACATCACGCACGGTCTACCTGCCGCCGGGCCGCTGGATCGAGGCGCGATCGGGCGCGGTCCACGTCGGGCCGGCGATGATCAGCGTGGACATGACGCTGCAGGCGCTGCCCACGTTCCTGCGCGAGGGCGCCATCGTCCCCGGCGGCGGACGGGGCGGTGACCCGCTCGTGCTCGACGTTCACCCCGGCGCCATGCCCGGCGCGTTCGTGCTCCACGAGGACGCCGGCGATGGTGCGGCCTACACCACCGGCGACCGCCGCAACGTGAGCTACCTCGTCGAGCGCACCGCCAGCGGGGCGATCCTCCGCGCCGAGCGGGCCGGCGGCACCCGCCCCGTGCCGGCGCGCGAGCTCCGGGTCCGCATCCGTCCCGTCGACGGCCCGGTCCACGGCGTCGACGTCGACGGGGCGCCCCTCGGGGCCGGCGCATGGTGGCACGACCCCAACGATCGCGCGCTGTGGATCGTCCTCCCCGATCGCGACGACGTCACCATCGAGGCGAGCTACGACCAGGCGCTGTCGCCGGCGCTGCGGGTGCGCGTGCCAGTCGAGGTCGAGCTCCCGCCCGGCACCCCCGCCGACCAGGTGATCCACCTCGCCAGCTCGGCCACCGGGTGGACGCACGTGCCGCTGACGCGGATCGACGCGACCCACGCCCGCGGCGAGCTCGAGGTCGATCGCGGCGCGTGGTTCTTCTACAAGTACAGCCGCGGCGGCTGGGACACCGTCGAGAAGGACGGCGCATGCGGCGAGATCAGCAACCGCTACCGGTTCGGCGCCGCCGATGACCGCCAGGTCGACGTCGTGGCTCGCTGGCGCGACGGCTGCTGATCCGGGCCGGCTCGGTGCTCAATCGGCGGGGACCAGCAACCCGCTGTCGAGCAGCACATCGATCGCCGCGGCCGCGCGCTCCGGCGGCACGCCGCGCGCATCGAGGCGATCGCGCAGCGCGGTCTCGCTGCCGGCGGTGGCGGTGGCGTCCCACGCCTCGACCGCGTCGCCGGTGAGCACGTGGACGTCGCCGGTGTCGATCGCGTGAACCAGGAGGTCGTCGCCGAGCGGCTCGACCGCAGCGACGGCGCGGGTGACGGCAGGCGGACGGAGGCGGTCGACGGCTGTGCGCGCGGCGCCGGTGAGGTGGCCAGCGATCACCTCGGCGATGGTCGCGATCAGCGGCCGCGGATCGAGATCGTGGTAGCGGCCGGCGTCCAGTCGTCGCAGGTGATATTCGGCGACGTGCTCGACGGTGCCGGCGAGGCCGCTCGCCGCGCCGTATTGCCAGCCCAGGCGTCGCCACGCCCACCAGGCGCGGCTGCTCGGGCGAGGATCGCCCAGGAGCGCGGGGCTGCCGAACAGGCGATGGGCGAGGGCGAGCGCGAGCGCGACCCGGTCGGTTACGCCAGCGCGACGGGCCAGCGCGACCAGGTCGCCGCGTTCGGCGGTGGTCAGCGTCGCCGCTAGCCAGCCGGTCTCGAGCAGGTTGCGCAGGAGCGGCGATCCGATCGGATCGGCGAGGGCGTGGACCGCGGCGTGGAGCGCGCGCCAGCTCGGGCAGAGCGCGTCGATCCCGCCGAGCACCGGCAGCGTGACCCGCCGTGCCCAGGCGTCGGCGAGGACGCCGTCGGCCAGCGGCGGCCGGGTCAGGTCGACGTGCACGTCGATGTCGAGCTCGGCCACCGGGCTGTGGAGGGCCAGATCGTGGGCGCCGTCGTCGCCGCCGTCGGGAGGGAGGTAGCCGCGCGTCGCGAGCGCCGCCACCGCGGCGCGGCGGGCGGTGCGGTCGCGGACCAGCAGATCGAGGTCGCTGGCGACCCGCTCGGCGGCGTCACCGTACACGGTCGCCACCATCGCTGGTCCCTTGAGGACGATCACGTCGCCGACCGGGGCCAGCCGATCGAGCACGGCGCGCAGCTCGGCGGCGCGGAACAGGGTCTCGTGGGCCCACCGGGTGTGGGCGGTGCGCAGCGCCTCGAGCACGTCCGCGGGCAGATCGTCCGCGGCGCGGACAGCGAGCAGCGGAAGGACGTCGTGCTCCCGCGCCAGGTCGAGCCACCGTTCCCAGTCGAACGTGGCCGGTGGGGCGGCGCGCGCGGGGCCAGGCAAGCCGACGGCGAGCGCGAGCCGGCGCACGAGATCGGCGAGCGCGGGCTCGAGGCCGGTCATGGCGGACCGAACGCTTGCTCGAGCGCGGTTCGCGCGGCGTCCACACCCGGGAACTCGAGCGTGAACGCGGGCAGGACCGCGAGCCGGGCGACCACCTCGATCGTCCGCGGAGTCCGGCCGAGCCCGCCGAAGGCGCCGCGCACCAGCCGGAGCGCGGCCTCCGCCGGCGCGATCACCTCCCGCGAGGCCTTGCCCAGCCCCGGCGAGAAGCTGGGCCAGACCAGGGGCCCGATCGGCCGCGCGACCCGGCTCACGCAGCGTGGCGTGTGGTAGGCAACCGCGCCCCGGACCGGATCGCGCCAGATCCGCGCCGGCGGCAGCACGCCGAAGGCACCTTCCTTGATCGTCGCGGCCTTCGGGAACGGGTCGACCACCAGGTCGTGGCCGACGAACGCGATCTCGTCGCCGAGGTAGTCGGTGACCGCGCCCAGCTGAGCGGCGAGGGTCGATTTGCCGCTGCCCTTGTCTCCGATGAGCAAGAGCGCGCGATCGCCCCACCGCACCGCCCCGGCGTGGAGCGGCAGCGTGCCGGCCCGGGTGCGCGCGACCCACCCCATCAGCGAGGCCTCGAGCGCGGGCGCCAGCTCCGCCGGCGCGCAGGTGAAGAGCGCGAGCCCGCGCCAGCTCACGCGAAGTCGATCGCCGACCGGCTCGGTCGAGATCGCGAACGCCGCCGGCGAGGGAGGGGTTTCGAAGGCGCCGAACACGGCCGCGAGCGCGTCGGCCTCGGGCGTGCTGGCGCGGGCGTGGACGCGGACCTCGGGAGCAAGCTCCCAGCCTCGCTGTGGCACGATGAGGAAGCGATCAGCGACGACGGCGGCGACCGCGGCCACCACCACCACCGCTGTTGCCACCGCCACCACCGCCGCCGCTATTGCCGCCGCCGCCGCCACCGCCACTGCCACCCCCACCCCACGAGCCGGCGGCGCGCGCTTCCGTGGCGGCGAGCGTCGTCACCAGGCCGGCCCCGGCGATCGCCACGCCGGTCTTGAGCAGCCGGCGGCGGGTCGGCGATTCGACCGCGGGCGGCGTGGGTGCCGCGGGCGTGGACCGAGGAGCGCGGGTGGGGGGCTTCTTCTTGGTTGCCATGGGAGAGTTCCCAGAACGTTACCGAGGGTGCAAACTCACTGCAATCAGAAAAATCGGCAGCCCCATCAGATCGCGCGGGTCATGAACACCGAGAACGGATCGTCGGTGTAGCCATCGAACGGCCCGCAGCGGACGAACCCCGCTCGCTCGTACAGTCCGAGGGCCGGCGCGAACGCCGGGCTCGATCCGGTCTCCAGCCACAGGCTGGTCAGGCCGCGGCGCCGCGCCTCGCCCACGATGTGATCGAGGATGGCGCGGCCGACGCCGGTGCCGACGAGCGCGTCGGCCACTCGCATCGACTTGATCTCGCCGCGCCCGCCGTCGAGCTGCTTGAGCGCGCCCATCCCGGCCAGGGTCTCACCCGCCCACACCGACCAGAACGTGACCGCGGGATCGCGCAGGCCGCGCAGATCGAACGCGTGCACGCTCTCGGGCGGCGAGTGCTCGTGCATCCCGCGCAGGTGGCGCGCGACCAGCCCGCGGATCGCCTCGCCTTCGAGATCGTCGACCCGGAACTCGAGCGCCGCCTTCACGACGAGCTCGCCCGCCGCGCGCACGCGAGCGCGGCGGTGTTGAGGCGGAGGATGCGCAGATCGCCGATGGGCGTGCCGCTGCCGGTGTTGACCACGAAGCCGAGCGCGAGCTCGCTGGCGGGATCACCCCACGCGCCCGAGCCGCCCCAACCGAAGTGACCGAAGGCGCGCGGCGGCACGCCGCGCAAGCTGCCGACGCGGTGATATCCCAGGCGCCAGCGCATCTTGAAGATCGTGACCTGGTCGTAGCCCTGGCTCTGGATCTCGGTGGCGCGCGCCACCGTGGCCGGAGACAGCAGGCGCACGCCGTCGAGCGTCCCGCCGGCAGCGAGGGTGGCGTACATGCGGGCCAGCGAGCGGGCGGTGAACAGCCCGTTGGCGGCCGGGATGCTCGCCTGCAGGGCCTCGTCCGACGAGAAGTCGAACGACGAGATGCCGCGCGGCGCCAGCGCCGCGGCTGCGCGCTCGAAGTCGACCGGGTGGCCGAGCAGGCGCAGGACTCGCTCCGCAGCCCCGAACACGCGCTGGCGGCGCCGGCGCTCGGCCGCGAACGTCGCCTCGCCGCGGTCGGTGCGCGGGCGGCGAGCGGGCGAGCCGATCAAGCGGGCGGCGCGGTGCAGTTCGCTGGCCGGCGCGCCGATGTAGAGGCCGTCGAGGCCGAGCGGCGTGGCCAGCTCGTCGGCGAGGAAGCGCGGCACCGGCTTGCCCGAGATGCGGCGGATCAGCTCGCCGACGACGAAACCGTAGGTGAGCGCCTGGTAGGCGGTGGCGCCGGCCGGGACCGGCGCGGGCACCGCCGCGGCCAGCGCTTCGACCATGTAGTCCCAGTCGAGCATGTGGCGGGCGTCGTCGATGAGGTCGCGGATGTTGAACAGCCCGGCCTTGTGGGCGAGCACGTCTCGGACCGTGATGCGGGCCTTGCCGGCCTGCGCGAACTCGGGCCAGTAGCGGGCCACCGGCGCGTCGTAGTCGAGCTGGCCGCGGTCGGCGAGGACGTGGAGCGCCGTCGAGACGACGCCCTTGGTCGTCGAATACGACACCGCCATCGTGTCGCGTTGCCAGGGGGCGCCGTGTTCGTCCTTGATGCCGCCCCACAGGTCGACGACACAGCGGCCTCGGTGATACACGCACACCGCCGCGCCGCCGCGGGTCTTGCCCAGCTGGGCCTGGAGCTGGTGGGCGACCGGTTCGAAGCCGGCTGAGACGTCGCCGTGAAGCACGCGCCGAGTCTCGCATGCCGTCGCCGTTTGCGCCGCGTTACCCGACCACGCCCACCACCGGGCGTGGTGGTCCGCCGTCGAGCAGGTCCTCGGGGCTGCACTTGTCGATGTGGCCGATCAAGCGCCGGTACAGCCCGAACCCGGCCAGCTTGCGCAGGCGCGGCTCGAACCCGCGCGCGATCTCCAGCGGGATGCCGAGTTGCTGGTTCTCCTGATGGCGGATGTAGCCGGCGCAGTAGTTCATGGCGATGCCTCGACGCTTCGCATCGGTGGTGTTGGCGCCGCCGCCGTGCCACAGGCCGCCGTCCCACACCAGGATGCTGCCGCGACGCATCTCGGCCGGTGCGCTGTCGTAGTGCTGCCCGTAGACGGGGGAGTGGTCGGCGAGATGGCTGCCGGGGATGATGCGCGTCGCACCGTTCGCCTCGGTGAAGTCGGTGAGCGCCCACATGCTGTTGGCCGTGACGGCCCGGTGCGGCTTCGGGATGGGGATCACCTGGTCGTCGGCGTGGATGGGCTGCGCGATCTCGCCAGGGTGGATGGTGATCGCGCTGATGCTGCTGACCAGGCAACCCGGTCCGAGCAGGTGGTGCATCAGCGGCAGCACCACCGGGTGCACCGGGATCTGCGCGTACAGCTCACCGAGTGCGAGGAGGTTGTAGACCCGGGTGGTGGCCCGGCCTTCGAAGCCGTTGCCGCCCACCTGGATGTGCAGCTCGCGTTCCAGACGGTCGATGTCGGCGTGCAGTGCGTCGGCCAGATCGACGTCGAACGCGTCGTGCACGATGGTGCAGCCGTCGCGTTCCAGCCGCTCGATGTGCGCCCCCAGCTCATCGGTCATGCCGCCCACTGTGCCAGACCGTGCGGCGCAGGGCTACGGTCGGCCTTCGATGGAACCGGAACAGATCACCTCCGAATGGCTCAGCGGCGTGCTCGGCGCGCCCGTGACCATCACCTCCGACCGCCGCATCGGCGACGGCCTCGTGGGCATGAACGTGCGCTACACGCTCGACGTGCCCGACGGTTCGGGGCTGCCGGGCAGCATCATCGCCAAGTTGCCCTCGCCCGACCCCACCAGTCGCGCCACCGGCATCTCGCTGCGCAACTACGAGCGCGAGGTGAAGTTCTACAACCAGATCGCACCCACGGTCGACGTGTGCGTGGCCCGCTGCTATCACGGCGAATGGCATCCCGACAACGGCGACTTCGTGTTGCTGCTCGAGGACCTGTCGCCCGCCGAGCAGGGCAACCAGATCACCGGTTGCACCGCCGAGATGGCCCGCCGCTCGGTGCTGGAACTGGCTCGCCTGCACGGCCCGCGCTGGGGTGACGCCACGCTGGCCGACATCGAGTTCCTCGAGCGCCGCGACGCCGACTCGGCCGAGCGCCTGCACATGATCTGGACGATGTTCGTGCCCGGCTTCCTGGGCGTGTACTCGAAGTACCTGGATGCAGAGGGCATCGCGCTCGTGGAACGCTTCGGCGACCGCATCCCCGACTGGATCGCGGGCCGGTCGCTGCCCGGCACCGTCACGCATGGCGACTACCGGCTCGACAACCTGATGTTCGGTGGCGAGCAGGGCGGGCATCCCATCGCCGTGGTCGACTGGCAGACCCCCGGTCACGGGCCGGCCAGCGGTGACGTCGCCTACTTCATGGGTGCGGGCCCGTGGCCGAACGTGCGCAAGGAGATCGAGCGCGACCTCATCGCCGAGTATCTCCAGGCCCTCGGCGCCTACGGCGTCACGGTCGACGAGAACGAGTTCTTCCAGCAGTACTCCCGCGACGCGTTCGGCGGCGTCATCATGGCGGTGGTCGCCTCGCAGATCGTGGGCAGCAGCGACCGCAGCGAGGCGATGTTCGCGGCCATGGCCACCCGTCACGTGCGCCACGCGCTCGACCTGCACAGCGAGAGCCTGATCTGACCGTGGAGCTGCCCGACTTCCACATCCCGCACGCCGAGAAGATCGAGTGGATGATCGAGACGCACGGCTGGGCGATGGAGCCCGTGGCAGCACGCACCGACACCGAGCCGCCGCTCGCGGGGTACGTGTACACGATCGGCTATCCCGAGGTGTTCGGCTTTCCCGACGTGGTGGTGTTCGGTCTCACCCCGGCCGCGGCCCGCGGGCTGTTCGACATGATCGCCGACATGCTGCGCGGCGGCACGGAGATTCCGCTCGGCACCGAACTGGTCGGCCTGTTCGACAACGAACTGCGCTGCCTGTTCGCACCCATCGCCGACGACGTCGTGCGGGAACTGCTCGGCACGGCCGTGGCGTGGCGCAAGGGCGCCCCCTTCGCTGCCGTGCAGTTGCTGTGGCCCGACCGCAACGGCTTCCTGCCCACCGAGCCCGGCTTCGACCGGCGCATGGTGCTGGCGCAACCGGTGATCGCCGATGTCGGCTGAACCTGCCGTCTCGCTGCCGTTGCTGGTGTTCGACGGTGACTGCGCGTTCTGCAGTTCGTCGGTGCGGTTCGGTCAGCGATGGATTCGACGAATGCCGGCGGTGACGCCGTACCAGACCACCGACCTCGAGCCGTTCGGCCTCACCGCCGAGCAGTGCGAGCGGGCGGTGCAGTACATCGCCGCCGACCGGCGGGTGTTCGCGGCCGAGGACGCGGTGAGCACGTTGCTGCGCGGTGCCGGTCGCGGCTGGTGGGTGCTCGGTTCGCTGATGCGGCTCCCCGGTGTCCACTGGCTCAGCGGCGTGGCCTACCGGTGGGTGGCCCGGAACCGTCACCGCCTGCCCGGCGGCACCCCCGCCTGCGACGTCCGCTCCCGCACCTGACGAGGGTCAGGCCAGGGCGCGCCGTTCGTTGAGTTCGATGAGCAGCTCGTCGAGTGCGGCCGGTTCCTGGGCCTGCAGGCGGATGCGACGTGCGCACGAGAAGCCGGCCAGTTTCACCAATGCGGTGAAGTCGAGGTCGGGGCGATCGAGCGCAACTCGCAGTGCTTCGGTGAGCGCGGCCACCGGGTCGGTGTCGTAACGGTCGAGCAACAGCTCGACGTCGCGCTTCTTCAGTGCGGTCACGAGGACGAGCCTAGATCGCCCGCTCTTCCATCGCCCAGGGCGCGCCGTGCTCGTTCAGCAACTGCAGGAACGGCACGGCGTCGAAGGCCTCGGGGCCCTTCACGCCGTTGCCCTTCCACTCGCCGGTGGCCATCAACTCCAGCGCCACCACCGGGTGCACGGCGGTCTGCCACACGACGGCCTGGTGTCCGTACTCGCGCATCGTCCACTCGTTGTCGACCACCTGGTACAGGTAGGTACGACGCGGGTTACCGTCCTTGCCCAGACCGGTGACCAGCGAGCCGGCGCACGTACGGCCGCGCATGCGGTCGCCCAGTTCGGCCGGGTTCGGCAATACCGCGGCCACCACGTCGCGCGGCGACACCTCCAGCCCGCGCACCGTGACCGGCTTGGTGGAGTCGAGGCCCAGCAGGTGCAGTGTCTTCAGCACGTCGATGAACTCGTCGCCGAGGCCGTACTTGAACGTGACGCGGCCCACGTCGATCCAGCGCGGCATCAGCAGCACTTCCTCGTGCTCGACGTTCACGCAGCCGAGCGCGCCGATGCCCTCGGGGAACTCGAACACCTCGGGTTCGCTGAACGGCGCGGTGGTGAACCAGCCGCGGTCCTTCTCCCAGATGATGGGCGGGTTGAGGCACTCCTCGATGGTGGTCCAGATGCTGAACGTCGGCGCGAAGGGAAACCCCTCGATCACCAGGTCGGCGCCGTCGCGCACGCCGATCTCGTCGATGCGGCTGAACAGGTGGTCGGCGGCGTAGCGCGCCACCACGTCGCTGAAGCCGGGCTCCACCCCCATGCCCACCAGCGCGAGCTGGTCGCGGTCCTCCCACTGCGGTGCCATCGCCCACTGCGCCTCGCCCAGCATCACGCCCGGCGTGTTGTACGGATCCGTGGGGTGCGGCACCGAGAGGTTCATCGCCATGTCGAGGTAGTGGCAGCCGGCCTCGAACGCCGCCTCGAAGATGGGCGGGTTGAACCGCGGGTCGCACGCGTTGATGACCACGTCGGCCTGTGACGTACGGGCCAGTTCGATCAGGTCGAGCTTGTCGCTCGCATCGACGCGGGTGCCCACCACCCGGTCGTCACCGGTGCGGGCCGCGGCACGCGCGGCCCGGGCGGCGTCCACGTCGGCCACCACGATCCGTTCGAAGACGTCACGTCGGGCGGCGATGGAGACGATCGACGACCCGACACCTCCTGCGCCGATGACGAGCAATCGCATGGACGCTCAAGGTAGCCCACTGCCCGAGCGGGGTGGGAGCGGGGCCTGACGGAACCGTCAGAACGCGAAGGCGCGCCGTTCGGCACCGACGCTGACCAGCGACGCGATGCGCTGGGCCAGGTACGGGCTGAACGAACCGCGGTAGCGCAGCTGCAGGTCGGGCAGCATCCAGTCGTTGCCGGTGACCTTGCCGCGGCACTGCGCCGAGCCGCAGGCGCACTCGAACTCGTCGTAGTCGCTGCCGTCGCTCATCGCGAAGTCGTAGGTGATGGCCTCGCCCGGCGCGATGTCGCGGAGCGCGACCAACACGGTGTTGCCGTGCATACCGGTGTTGGGCGCGCACGAGTGGCGCACGCAGTCGGCGGGCTCGGGCTCGGGTGCGCCGGCCAGGTACAGCATGTCCTCGATCTGGATGCTGCGCGACTGCTGGTCGGCCGGCAACAGGTCGAGCTCGTTACGGCTGACGCATCGTCCGCCGAACGCGGCGATCACCTCACCGGCAGCGATGAACTCGGTCGCGAACGCGCCGTGACCGGCGTGGCCATGGGGCGCGGTGTGCGCCTTCGGAGTGAGATAGCTGACACCCATCGCCGGCCATCCTGTCGCCCGATCGCGCGGTCGTCTACTCGCTGATCCATCAGTGCGGTTGATGTGTGCATCAGTCAGACTGACCGATGCATCAGCCACCAGGGGAGCGTGTGCACGACCCCGACTACGCTCACGGCGATGACTGGAACCACCCTCCGCTGGCGTCTGTCGGCATCCGAGTCCGTGTTGATGCCCGGCGTGTGGGACGCGCTGTCCGCTCGCCTCGCCGCGCAGGCCGGCTTCGGCACCGTGTTCCTCAGTGGCTACGCGGTCAGCGGCACGTTGCTGGGGCTGCCCGACTACGGCTATCTCACGCAGACCGAGATGGCCGAGGTGGCCCGCCGGGTGTGCGGCGCCAACCCCGAACTCGAGGTGGTGGTCGACGCCGACACCGGGTACGGCAACCCGCTCAACACCATGCGCACCGTCGAGCTGTGGCAGCAGGCAGGCGCGTCGGGGCTGTTCCTGGAGGACCAGGTGTGGCCGAAGCGCTGTGGCCACATGGCCGGCAAGCAGGTCATCGAGCGCGCCGACTGGCTGGCGAAGCTGAAGGCTGCGGTGCGCGCATCGAACGACCTGCACATCACGGCCCGCACCGACGCCCGCGCGGCGATCGGTCTCGACGAGGCGATCGAACGGGCGAAGATGGCCCGCGACACCGGTGTGGACGCGTTGTTCGTCGAGGCCCCCGAGACCATCGACGAACTCGAACGCATCGCTGCCGCGCTGCCCGACATCACGCTGGTCGCGAACATGGTGGAGACCGGCCGCACGCCGCTGCTGACGCCGAAGGAACTCGCCGACCTCGGCTTCTTCCTCATCGTCAGCCCGTTGTCGGCGCTGTTCACGATGGCCAAGGCCGTGCAGCGATCGCTCGAGGTGCTGCGCGAAGAGGGCAGTCTGCGCGATCACCTCGGCTATCTGGTCGACTTCGAGGAGTTCGGCGAGATCGTGGAGTTGCGCACGCACGTGGAATCGGAGCAGCGTTTCCGGCCCTGATGGTTGCTATGGTGCCGGGCGACACGCATCACGAGCGAGCCCGTCACCACCGATTCGTCGGGGGTGGGGGGATCCGGCAACCGGGGTGGAAGCCCCACGGTGCCTTCCCAACTTCCCGTCAGGGAACGCGGGGATGTGGCCAGGCGAACCCTGGCAACAATCGCTTCCCTCGTGCGGCGTGAGTCCCATCACCACGACCGCGACGAAGGAGGAACCATGACCGGGCTGCCACGCCCCGGGCGACCGCACCCTGTGACGGGTGCCTGGATGCCCGGCCACCCCGTCGGCGCACGCCAGTTCTTCACCCTCGACCGGCCGTTCGCGCTGGAAGGGGGCGCCACGTTGCGCGACCTCACGCTGGCGTACGAGACGTGGGGCACGCTCGCCCCCGACGGCAGCAACGCGGTGTTGCTGTGCCACGCCTGGACCGGCGACAGCCACGCGGCCGGCGCACCCGACCAGGGCGACGCGCAGCCCGGCTGGTGGGAGGGCGGCGTCGGTCCCGGCATGGCCATCGACACCGAC
>SXGS01447981.1_pt1 | contig 13183 bp, 9 predicted proteins | sample 3174681 | NCBI WGS metagenome assembly SXGS01 (sample SAMN11356861, study PRJNA531348) | freshwater metagenome | isolation source: freshwater sample F1-80 | place: China: Fuxian Lake, Yuxi | collected 2017-12-25
GCGGTCGATGCCGGCGGGGTCTCGGTTGGCGTCTTGGTAGCAGTGGTAGCGGTCGTACCAATCCAAAATGTAGAGGCAGCCGTCCGGGCCGGTCTTCTGCACCACCGGCATGAACCAGGCGTCGTTGGCCGTCAGGAAATCCGGCTCGCCGGTCGCGAAGTAGGTGCTGCCGTCACGCTGCAACTTGTCCACGTTGATGCAGCCGCCGTGAATGTTGCCCATGTAGAGCTTGCCGCGATATTGCTCCGGGTAGGCGTCGCTGTCGAAGTAGTGGATGCCGCAGTAGGCCGCCTTCTGATGCTTGTGCTTGACGATGCTGTCGATCTTCCACGTGAACGGCGGATACGGACCTCCCTGCCGGTGGTAATAGCCGGTCTCGACGATGTGCCACAAATGATCGATCACGCACGCGCTGATGAAGGCTTCCCCCTCATCATTGAACGCGATGCCCCACGGATTGCTGGTCCCCTCGGCAAAGATTTGGAACTCGCGCGTCCGCGGATGAATGCGGAACATCGCGCAGGTGAAGGTGAACTCGGTTCGTAGGTCAGCCTTTCCAGGCTGACCCGCTGGGCGTGCGGCGTCGTTCTTGGAATTGTTGGTCGGTATAGAATTCGGGTCAGGCTGGAAAGCCTGACCTACTTTCAACCACGGTGAATCGGGCGGGTACGTCACCTTGCTGTAATTGAAGACGCCGTTGAGGCCGTATAGCCAGCCGTCCGGTCCCCAGGTCAGCGAGTTCGGTAGCTCATGAGTATCCGTGCGGCCGAAGCCGGTGACGACGACTTGCGGCGGGCCGTCCGGCTTGCCGTCTCGGTCGGCATCGGGCACGAACAGGATGTCCGGCGAGTTCGCGATCCAAACGCCGCCGTGGCCGACTGCGATGCCGCTGGGAATATTGAGTCCCTCAAGGAAGACCGTGAACTTGTCGCACGTCCCGTCGCCGTCGGTGTCTTCAAGGATCTTCACGCGGTCCTTTCCAGGCCCGGCGGACTTGCGTGGGTACTCCAAACTTTCGGTGATCCAGAATCGGCCCCGTTCATCAATCGTCATCGCGACGGGATTCACGATGTCCGGCTCGGCGGCGACGACCTCGACCGAGAAGCCTTCGGGAACGGTCATCATCTTGGCGGCCGTCTGCGGATCGCGCGGCTCGTTGGGTGGCTTGTCCTGAGCGTGCGGGATCACGGCTTTCTTCTCTTGAGCAAGCAGGCGGACGGAGTTTGTCCAATTCGCTGTGATCAAAGCTGCAATAAGGAGGAGAACAGGTCGTTCGAGAAAACGGCGCATAGGTCAGTCTTTTCGGAGTGCTGGGGCGCAAGCGGTCAGGCTCGCGGACGGTCGCGCATTATGCAGGCGGCGGTATTGAGGCGAAACGTTACGACAATGGCGGCGGTTTCAAAACCGTACCGCGACCGTGAGGGAGCGGCCTGCACCATCGAACGTTGGCCGCTCCCTGACGGACGCGGTACGGCCATCGGATCGGGGAAAGGAGCGTTTTGCAAAACGACTTCGATCCACTAACTTTCGCCCTCGTTGGTGGTCGGCAATGGACGCCGCCACTTCGCCTGCTTGGGAAATGAACGAAAGCCGTCAGCAGTGATGAATCTGTCTCTTCAGATTTTGGCAGCGACCGAATCGAATTTCGTGGTTCGGCTCTTTGAATTCGTGATTTCGATTTTGGGATGGATCGGGCTCCCACGTGAGGTCAGCGTTCCGCTGATCATGATCCTGCTGGTCTTGGGCACAATGCTCGGTGCGTGCTCGTATGCGATCTGGCTGGAGCGAAAGCTGGCTGCCTGGATTCAGGACCGCGTGGGGCCTAATCGAGTCGGCAAGTGGGGGCTGCTGCAACCGATCGCGGACGGAGCGAAGTTCCTGCTGAAAGAGGACATCATCCCAGCGCATGTCGACAAGGTCTTGTTCGTCATCGCTCCGACGATCTCCGTCTTCACGACCATGCTGGCGTTGGCCGTCGTGCCGCTGGGGCCAACGACGTTGGGGGAAGATTTTCAGTTCATGATCGCTCCGAAGATCGACATTGGGATCGTGTTTCTGTTCTCCGTCACGAGCTTGGCTGTGTACGGCATCATCCTCGGCGGATGGTCGAGCAATAACAAATACAGTGCGCTGGGCGGCCTGCGTTCGAGTGCTCAGGTCGTGAGCTACGAGATCCCGCTGGGGATGTCGGTCATCGGCATCGCGTTGATGGCCGGATCGCTGAACCTGGAAACGGTGGTCGACGCTCAAGCCCAAGGCGGACTGTTTGGCTGGAACATCTGGTATCAGCCGTTGGCCGCAGGGATCTTTTTCCTCGCGGCACTGGCAGAATCTAACCGCCTGCCATTCGACTTGCCGGAATGCGAACAGGAACTCATCGGGGGCTATCACACCGAGTACTCGGCTCTGAAGTTCGGCATGTTCTTTCTCGGCGAGTACACGCACGTCTTCACGGTCAGCTTTTTGTGTTCGGTCTTGTTCCTGGGCGGTTGGCATTTTCCTTTTATCGCCGAACCGGCAAGTGTTGGAATGCTGGCGACCGTCCTGAAAATCGGTGTGCTGCTGACGAAGGTCTTCGGCGTGATCGTGCTGATCATGCTGCTGCGTTGGTGTCTGCCGCGATTCCGTTTCGATCAACTGATGGGCTTGTGCTGGAAGGTGCTAATCCCGTTATCGCTGGGCAACATGCTCTGCGTGATGGTTGTCCGCGAGTTTGAGTTGAGTTGGCTTTGGCTGCCCGTCAGCTCGGCCGTCCTGTTCTGTACCGCTGGAGTTCTCGGATTCCGCCCGATTGCGCCGTCAAATCGCCGAGCAAGACCGGTGGAGACGTTGGTCGCTCATCACTAAATTGCCGTAGGTTGGGATTCCGTCCTGACCCTGACGCAGTCGGGATAGAGTCCCAACCTACAAGGGAGGCCAATCATGATTTGGGCGGAAGTGCTAGCCGACAAGTCGCTGCAAGATTTGCCGTACAAGATTGAACTCAATGGCCGAGGGCAAATCGTCATGAGTCCCGCATCGAATCGGCACGGTTTGTATCAGGCAGAGATCGTGGGACACCTGCAACGTCTGACGCGATCGGGACGGGTGATTTCCGAGTGTTCGGTCGATACCGCCGATGGCGTCAAGGTGGCAGATGTCGCTTGGCTGTCGCTCGGTTTTGTTCGCAAACACCGGTTCGAGACGCCGTATTCGATGACTCCGGAGATTTGTGTGGAAATTGTGTCGCCGTCGAATTCACAGGCGGAGATTTCGGAAAAGATCACGTTGTATCTCGCCAAAGGTGCTCAGGAAGTTTGGGTGTGTGACGGAGACGGCCACATGACGTTTCACTGTCACGCCGGTGAATTGGCCAAGTCGAAATTGGTGTCCCGTTTTCCAAAAACCATAGAGTATTGAAGTCAATCGGGGCGGTCATCGACGCCAACCCGCGAAGGATCAAACAGCACGATGCCCATTCAAGACAAAGACGTTGCCTGGATCGAAGAGCCGGAACTCAGCTTCTGGGAGCAGACGTTTCTGCCCGCCGTCGCCGGTGGCCTGAAAGTCGCGATGAAGCACACGATCGAGCAGCACTCGGTCACGCAACAGTTTCCGGAAGAGAAACCGGACCTGCCACTGAACTATCGCGGCGTGCATCGTCTGAATCGTGACGAACAGGGCCGAGTCCGTTGCGTCGCCTGCATGATGTGCGCGACGGCCTGTCCAGCACACTGCATTTCGATCGTGGCCGAGGATGCCTCAAAGGAGTGGCCGGATCGAGACAAGCGGCCGCTGAGCTTCGTGCTCGACGAACTGCGTTGCATCTTCTGCGGCATGTGCGAAGAGGCATGTCCCTGCGACGCGATCGAGTTGACCAGCATCTTTGATCTGACTGGCCAGAGCCGTGCGCAGATGACGTTCGACAAGGACAAGCTCCTGAGCATCTACGACCAGACGAAAGACAACCCGCGCGACCCGAATCGGACTCACCGTGGTCGCCTGGGCTGCGCGTCAGAACTGGATCGGCAGCCCCTCAGTGCGACATCCGCCAAGCCGCCCGAAGCGCCGCGGGCGAAGAAGTCGTAGGTCAGCCTTTCCAGCCTGACCCTGTTCGTGACGCGGCCGGCCAGCCTGGAAAGGCTGACCTACGAAGCTCGCCGAATTTGTTTCGCGAAGCGGTCGAGGCCACGGCGGGTCAGGTGGTCGTAAATCGCCCAGCGCTTGTGTGCCTCGTCGAGGCCGTTGAGGACTCCGTAAACGATCGCTCCCAGAGTGATGACTGCGACTTCGACGACTCGCTGCGGCAGCGAGAACGATTTGAGGTCGGCGAAGATCTCGTTGAGGCTGCAAAGCTCACCGAACTTCTGGCCTTGATAAAGGAGTTCCACGCCGTCGTATTCACGGCTCCATTCGTAGTCGAACGGGCCGTAGTCACGACGGCGGTGCTTGACCCAGAAGCGAGAGCCATCAAAGGTGATGCCGTGTGGAGACATGCGAGGTTCCGTAGGTCAGGCTTTCCAGCCTGACCCGATCGGCCGTTTGACATGGAAAGCCGCTCGACGTACTGGTCAGCCTGGAAAGGCTGACCTACGAGGAATCGAACAATCGTTAAAGTCGGCAAACTCAAGGCGTCGAAACCAATGAAAGTCTGTGAGAGTTTTTTTCGCGTCGTCGGCGTTGGCTGCGCTGACAAACGTGACGAGAGAGAAGCGATTCGCGGAGGCTTGTTGGGGGCGTGCGATGTTGTTTGGTCCGTCGGTGTTTCTTCGGCGAAAGCTGCTGCTTGGCCTGACGGCTGGCTTGGCGATCGGTTCGGTGGGTGGATGCCATCGAGCGATGTACCGGCAGCAGGCGGATGATGAGGCTCGCGCGCTCGTCGAAGAAAAGTCGTGCGACCCGCGCTGGGCCATGCCGGGCTTCAACATCGAAATGAATCCAGCCAGCCGCTACTACGATCAATACGATCCCGTAAAGCCGCCGATGCCGCCGGACGACCCTGAGTCGCACGAACTGATGCACTGCGTCTACGGCAAAAAGGGTTGGTCAAAATGGCACGAGAACGGCGATCGTTCGGGGCTTGAAAATCCCGAATGGCAGCAATGCCTCGATCAGTATGTCACTCGCTCGCCGAGCGGTGCATATGTACTGAGGCTGGAAGATTCAATGCGACTGGCGTTGATTCACTCGCCGAACTATCAGCAGCAGCTTGAAACACTCTATCTGTCGTCGCTCGACGTGAGCACCGAACGGTTTCGATTGCAGACACAGTTCTTTGCCGGCAACGCGACGAACTACAACACTCGTGGGAGACTAGGCGGTACGAGTCCGCGAGGAGGAGTGGGAAATACGATCCCTGGCGTACCGTTTGGCGGAGGTTCCGGCGGTGCGGCCGGCCTCCCGGCTGGTAGTGAAGTCATTGGCGCGACCACACACGTCATAGGAATCGATTCTGTCACCGGAGCTCCAATCACACGAACGGTTCCCGTTTTCCGCCCGTTGGGGTCGGACCAACTCAACACAACCACCGGCGCTCAATTTCAGCGTCGGTTTGCGACGGCTGGGGAGTTGGTCGTCGGATTTGCGAACACTTTTGTCTGGCAATTTGCCGGCCCCGAACAACAAGCGAGCGCTTCGCTGGCAAGCTTCGCGTTTTTGCAACCGCTGCTGAAGAACGGCGGCAAGGTTATCGGTTTGGAGCGACTCACGCTCGCGGAACGAACACTGTTGGCCAATGTGCGCGCGATGTATCGCTATCGGCAAGGCTTCTTCACAACGATCGCGATTGGCAATAACGGGGCCGCCGCAGGCCCTCAACGCCGAGGTGGTTTTTCCGGCGCGGGCTTGGAGGGATTCACGGGCGTTGGTACGGGTGGGTTTGGTGGCGTGGGTGATGCAACCGGGTTCGGTGCCGGTGGTGGCAACAACAACCAGGGAGCCGGCGGTGGTGGCGGCGGGACAACAGGCTTCGCCGGTGGCGGCGCGGGATTGCAAAACGGGTTCATCGGACTGTTGCAGCAGCTTCAACAGATTCGAAACTTACAGGAACTTCTGAAGGCTCAGTCGCGGACTCGGCCGCTGTTGGAGGCGAATCTCGCAGCGGGTTTGATTGACATCGCACAGGTCGATCAATTCCGGCAAAACATTGAGACCGAACGAGCCAATATGCTGACGGCTCGAAATCAGTTTGAGACGGCGCTCGATTCATACAAAGCCCAGACGCTCGGACTTCCGCCCAATGTGCCGATCGAATTGAACGACTCCTTAATTAAGCAGTTTCAATTCATTGATCCGGACTTGGGTGTGGCGCAAGACAACTTGGCACAGATTCTCACTGACTTAGGAGATTTGAAATCGAAACCGCCGGTCCCCGATCTGGAGGCGATGGCGGATCGTATTGCGGCGTCGCGGCGCGATGTTGAAGAACAGTTGGTGGTCCTTCACGACGACCTTCAGAAACTTGATACGCTCGGCGGCGCGCGATTCAAAGACATTTCTCCAGAAGATGAGAGAACGACTCGAGAGGAGTGGGGCCGGCTCAAGGAGACTCGCGAGCGATTGATCAAAGATCTCGACGAGACCGGCAAGACGCTGAGCGAGATCCGTGCGGAATTAAAACCCGCGACCACGGACAAGGTCATGGGAGAACTGGTCTCGTTGGCGGTGCATCTGGATAACCTCGTCAAAGAGTTGTCGTTGGTACAGGCACGATCGCGGCTTGAGGTCATCACGGTCGAACCCGTGGAGTTACATCCGCTTGACGCACTCGCGATCGCACGCGCGAGTCGCGTGGACTGGATGAACAATCGAGCCACGCTGATCGATACCTGGCGTCTGATCGAGTTCAACGCCAATGCCTTGGAGTCGGGCGTCGATATCGTCTTCAGCGGCGATGTCGGCACCGTGGGCCAGAATAATCCGTTCGATTTCAGTCACACGAATGGCGGTTTGCGAGCCGGCCTGCGTTTCGACGCGCCCTTCACGAGATTGAACGAACGAAACATCTATCGGGCACAGCTCATTACCTATCAACAGGCGCGACGGCGGCTCATCCAATTTGAGGACACGGTGCATCAAAGCCTGCGCAACAATCTGCGCCAACTCAGTCAGCAGCGAGCCAATCTAGAGATTCAGCGCCGCGCTATGGCGATCGCGATTCGCCGCGTCGATGAACGACGCGAGAACTTGAACAAGCCGGTCGCCCCTGCTGCCCCCGGAGCGGCTCCGCAGCAGTTTGGACCGACAGCCGCTCGCGACTTGTTGGACGCGCTGTCGGACCTGCGCAGCGTGCAGAACAATGTGATGAGCGTCTGGCTGGCGTATTACGCTTCGCGCATGACGCTGATTCGTGACCTCGGCGTGATGCAGTTGGACGAGAATGGATTGTGGGTCGCGCAGCCGCTCGATCAGGTTGAGCGGATGAGGGCGGACGAATGTCTGATACCTCCAGCGATTCCGGATCAGTGGTTCAAAGACCTCGACGCAGCCGGTGCCACTGGTGCTGCACCTGGAAGCTCGAGCGAGTCGGGGGCGGCAACCAATCCCGCGCTGCCGCCTCCGCCCACTCCGCGCGATCCGGTCATGGGACCGGACGCTGCCGTTGCTCCAAAGAAGCCGGAGCAACGCGAGGAAAGCCGCTGGTGGCCACTGTGTCGGAAAGAAAAAGAACCGGTCATGCCGCAGACATTGAACGTGCAGGCGGTGTCGGCGGCGCGGGAGGTGCCTGGGAGAAAAGAGCCAAGTGGAAAATGAGACTTACAGGCGAGCGGAACGGCGTCAGTCTCCCGATGTATTCGCCGTAGCACCGGGGGACTGACGCCGTCTCGCTCGCCTGTCTTGTTTGGGTGTTTGGCAGCCATCCCATCAATGCCTGTTGAATCCTTGGGAGCCCAGGCCGATAATCCTGTCCGTCTACCCTGCCCGAAAAGCAGCCGATGCGCTGCTGGACCTTCCGAGTGCTGTGCGACGTTTTTCCATCCTGCCTACCCCGCGTCGCACCGACTCTTCGCTACGAACTGAGACTTTTCCTGCCGAGGAGATGCCATGTCAGAAAGCTCCCCCACTCGCGAGTCCGCGGATGATCTGGTTTATCGTTTTCGTCGCGAGCGACCGACTCGTCGTTTGGGGTTGGTGGTGCTGGGCGGGTTGTTGTTCGCGGCGCTGGGATTGTTCGCCTGGCAGATGTTTGGCGAGAGTGGTTTTGGGGACTCGAAGCCCAGCAATGGGTCTGGCGTGAATGCCGGTGGAGCTTTGACGCACACGGTTGCCAAAGGACGTTTGCTGGTCACGGTGGTCGCGGCTGGCAACATGGAGAGCGCCAAGAACATTGAAGTGAAATGCCAGGTCGCCGGAGGAACTTCGATTTTGAAAATTGTCCCGGAAGGCACAGAGGTCGAAAAAGACGATTTGCTGGTCACGCTGGATAGTTCGACGATCGAGGACCAACTCAACGCCCAGAAGATCAATCTGGGGAAAGCGAATGCTTCGAAGATCCAAGCCGACGAAAACTTCGGTGCCGCCGAAATCGCGGTTTTGGAGTACGAGGAAGGCACCTTCATCAAGGAATTGCAGATCGCTGACGCGAACATCAACATCGCTCAAGAGAATCTCCGCAGTTCGGAAAATCTACTGGAGCACACACGAAAGATGTCTCGCAAGGGCTTCGTGACCAGTCTGCAAGTCGAGGCGGATGAGTTTTCCGTGGAGCGATCGAAACTGGAACTCCAATCGGCCAAGACGTCCAAGTTGGTGCTCGAGAAATTCACCAAGGACAAGATGCTCAAGGAACTGATCGCCAAGCGCGAGGCGGCTCGGGCATTGGTCGCCTCTGAGACCGCGGCCTTCGATTTGGAACAAGCCAAGAGAAATCGTTTAGAGCGGCAGCTTGGCAACTGCGAAATCAAGGCTCCCCAAAATGGCATCGTGATCTACGCGAACGACCAAGGCGGCGGTCGCGGCTTTAGTTCCGGATCGGGCGTGAAGATCGAGGAAGGGGCGACCGTCCGCGAATCGCAAACGATCTTGCGGCTACCGGATCTGAGCAACATGCAGGTCAAGATGACCGTGCATGAGAGCAAGGTCGAACGGCTGAAAGTCGGAATGCCGGCAAACGTGAAGATCAGTGACCGTGACTTCCAAGGCAAAATCGTTTCGATCGCCAATCAGCCCGAACCGGGCAGTTGGATGAACGCCAATCTCAAAGAGTACGCCACGATCGTAAAAATCGGCGGCGAGGCCGACGGCTTGAAGCCCGCCATGACCGCTGAAGTCGAAGTACTGATCAACGACTTGAATGACGTGCTTACCGTGCCGGTCAGTTGCGTCGTCGAGCAAGGGGGCAAGTTCAACGCTTGGGTCGTCAAAGGCTCGAAGGAGTTTGAACGCCGCCCCCTGACTGTCGGCGTGACCAACGACAAGGTCTTTGAAATCAAGGACGGACTCGCCGAGGGCGACATTGTCCTTCTCAACCCGAAAGCGATGGTGGAAGAGGCCCGTAAAGAAGAGCCGCGCACCGGACCGCAAGAAGGGGATGCGAACAAGAAGTTCGGTGCTGCCGCGCTGAAGTCGGAGCCGACCGGCTCGAAGAAAGATCCCAATAGCGGCGAAAAGAAATTCATGACAGCCGAATTGCCGGCCAGTGGTGATTCGGCACAGCCAAAGAAGGCGTCCCCTCGCAAGCCGCCAAGCGTCGCCGAATTCATGAAGAGCGATGCCGACAAAGATGGGAAGATCAGCAAGTCTGAGGCACCTGAGACAATGCAGCGGTTCTTCGACAACAACGATGCGGACAAGGATGGCTTCCTCGATGCAACCGAAGTGAAGGCGATGGTGGATCGCATCAAGTCCTTCATGTCGCGACCACCAGAAGGTGGCGGCGGCCCGCCATCAGCACCGGACGGGCAATAACCGCGTCCGGCCTACCCGACAACAGGCGAGCGGGGCGGCGCCCGCCCCCCCGGTACTGCGCCGACCGACCCGGGGGGCTGACGCCGCCCTGCTCGCCTGAAGGAAGAATCCGAGGTTGATGTGCTCGCACAATTCCTTCGCACCTTTCTGAACGGCTTCAAAAGCCTGATGCTGCATAAGCTCCGCGCGAGCTTGGCGATGCTCGGCATTTTGATCGGCGTCACGGCTGTCATCTGGCTGGTCGCGCTCGGTGAAGGGGTCAGCTATCAGGCTCAGCAACAGATCAAGGATTTGGGCGCGACGAACATCATCATCAAGAGCGTCAAGCCGGCCTCTGTCGCGGCCAGTTCGAAAGGCAGCTTCTTCATCGAGTACGGCATCACTCGCGACGACTTCGAACGAATTCGAACTATCCCAACCATCATTCGTTCCGTGCCGATGCGCGATATCTACAAAGAGGCGCGGTTTTCGGATCGTACCTGCGACGTGCGATTCATCGGCTGCACGTCGGACTATTTCTTCATCAACCACTTGGCAATGGAACGCGGCCGGTTCATCACCGATCGCGACGGCATTGACCGCGACAATGTCTGTGTGGTCGGCAGTGAAACCGCCAAGCACCTGTTTCCGTACGAAGACCCGATCGGGCGAGCGGTGCGAATCGACAATGACTTCTACGTCGTCGTCGGTTTGACCGCCAGCCGTCTGCCATCCGCCGCGATTGGCAGCAGCCTGGAAGGCCGCGATTACAACACGGACATCTACATCCCTCTGCCGACGTTTCGAGCACGCATCGGCGACCAGGTCTTCACCGCGAAAGCCGGTGGACGCGAAGGGGAGATCATCCAGCTCAATCAAATCACCGTGACCGTCGCCCATATCGACCAAGTCGAGCAGACCGCCGATCTCATCAAGACGCAGCTCGAACGCTTTCACAAGACTCCCGAATACGCCGTCATCGTCCCCAAAGAACTGCTCCGCCAAGCGGAGATGTTGCAGATGATGTTCAACGCGCTGCTGGTCGTGATCTCCGGCATTTCGTTGATCGTGGGCGGTATCGGGATCATGAACATCATGCTGGCGACCGTGACCGAACGAACTCGCGAGATTGGTATTCGCCGAGCCTTGGGCGCGAAACGCAGCGACATCATCAGCCAATTCCTCGCCGAGACTGTCGTGTTGACGGGCACCGGCGGTGTTATGGGCATGGCCTGCGGCTATCTGTGTAGCCCCGTGACCGAAGTGGTCCGTTGGATGCTGCGCGAATGGTTCAGTGACGTTTGGAAAAGTCTCCCGCGATACCTGCAAGCGTTGGAGCCGATGTTCGCCGCATGGTCCTTCTTCGTGGCATTCGGCATCTCCGTGGGAGTTGGTGTGGCTTTTGGCCTCTACCCCGCTCGTCGCGCCGCCATGATGGACCCGATCGAAGCACTGCGGCACGAATAGCGATCGTTTTCGTTTTTGATTTTCGATGAGAACACCACCGAATCGGTTCTAACAAAAATCGAAAATCAAAAATCAAAAAACGAAAAACAGGCCCAAGTGTCTCGCCGGTTTGTGCCGACTTTATTGCCGCAAGACGTTGCTTGACAAAGATTGGCACCACCACTACAGAACCCGCCGAATGCCGAGCCGGAGTGGCTTGGCGACTGTTTTTCTCACGAAAGTTTTGAGGTTGTTTCCGATGTCTCTGGCACTCCTCGACGCGGACGTTCTTCCACGCACGACCAACTCCGAAGGTTGGTTGGTTCCCACCACTGACCGATCGTTGTCTGTTGACCTTCGTGGCGACGACGACGAAGGGGGCGGCAGCGGTGGCGAAGACGGTGGCTTCGGTGAAGAGCAAGAAGAAGGCGGCTTCGGCGACGACGAAGAAGACGACTTCGAAGACGATGAAGAGTTCGAAGACGATGAGGAATTCGAGGACGAAGAATTCGAAGATGAGCTCGAAGACGAACTCGAAGATGAAGAATTCGACGACGAGGACGATCTCGACGACGACGACGAGGATGACGAGGACTTCGACGACGAGGAATAGTCGTTAGACGGGGCGGCTTCGCGGCCCTCTCAAGAATCTATTGCGATCCGCCAACCGTACTCCGAGTGGCGGATTTTTCTTTTGAGTATTGGTGGCTTCGGGTGCGATGCGTGTCGAGAAGGTGAAGAGATGTTGGAACTCGCCAAGCAGATTGACGAAGCTGCGAACATGATTCGCCAAAGTTGGCCGCGGACTCCGAAAGTCGGGCTGATTCTCGGAACAGGACTTGGCGGATTGGCGGAGCAGATCGCCAACAAAACGGTCATTCCGTATGCCGAGATTCCGCACTTCCCCACTTCGACGTCGCCGTCCCACGCCGGTCAGTTGGTTTGCGGCGAACTGTGCGGCGTACCGATCGTGGCGATGGAAGGCCGTTTCCATTTCTACGAAGGCTACTCGATGCAGCAGGTTACGTTTCCCGTGCGCGTGATGAAGGCTCTCGGAATTGACACCCTGGTTGTGACGAATGCGGCCGGAGGCATGAATCCACACTTTGAGCTGTCTGACGTTGTGGTTATCGACGACCACATCAACTTGATGGGAGACAACCCGCTGCGCGGCATTAACGACGACCAGCTTGGCCCGCGCTTTCCGGACATGTGCGAACCGTACACGCGCGAACTCACCGCGATTGCCCTGCAAGCGGCGCTGGAACTTGGAATCACGGCTCATAAGGGGGTCTTTGTCGCCGTGACTGGCCCGAATCTCGAAACCCGCGCCGAGTACCGTATGTTGCGCGGCATGGGAGCCGACGTCGTTGGCATGAGCACCGTCCCTGAAGTCCTCGTCGCCGTCCATGCCGGCCTGCGAGTCCTCGGATTTTCCATCGTCACTGACGTCTGCCTGCCCGATGCGTTGGAACCGGTCGAGATCCAGAAGATTCTCGCCGTGGCCGCGAAAGGTGGCGAAAAGTTGTCGCGGCTGATCCCGCAGGTGCTGGCACGAATGACCGCACGCTAGCGGTCCGCCAGATTCCATCAAGTCGCCGGCTGGTAGAAGTCTCGGCAGGCGTCGTTCAATCGGAAGTCGGTCGTGATTCCCAGAGTGGATTCGGTTTCTCCGAGGACGAGAATTCCGTCGGAGGCAATGCACTGCCGGAGTCGCTGGAACAATTCGGTTTGAGGATGTCCCTGAGATAGTTGAAGAGGCAGGTCGGTTCTGTGAATTGGTGATGATGTCAACCGGCATGGCGTTGTGATGCAAGTGTGGCGTCGAGTGCGGCGATCAATTGAGGGATTTCTCGGTAGCCTTTGATGCGAC
>SXGS01033648.1_pt1 | contig 13180 bp, 11 predicted proteins | sample 3174681 | NCBI WGS metagenome assembly SXGS01 (sample SAMN11356861, study PRJNA531348) | freshwater metagenome | isolation source: freshwater sample F1-80 | place: China: Fuxian Lake, Yuxi | collected 2017-12-25
AGCCGTTCCTGCTCCCTGGCAACTTGTTCTGCTTCTTTGGCCAAACGCTCTTGCTCCTTGGCTCGTTGCGCTTGTTCCTTAGCCGCGCGCTCCTGTTCCTTGGCAGCGCATTCCTGTTCTCTGGCAGCGCGTTCCTGTTCCTTGGCTAATCGTTCGCGTTCGGTTTCTCGGCGCTGGATTTCTTCCCCAGTCAAGAGGCGTTCTCCAGAGATCAAGTCGGTTAGAATGAGATGCTCTTTGCGAGCACCGATGCGTACCCCCAGGACTTCCGACAGCAACTGGCTGTTTTTCGCGCGCATCGCAACGGGAATTCCCTGTTCGAAACGAAAGCCTTGCAATCGCGGCGTGAGATATTCACTCAACGGGTCGAAGAGAAACAACTCCTTGACTCCCATGGCTCCATACGTCTTCGGCTTGAGAGTTTGATCTTTCCTTGCAGTTGATAGCGATGTTATCTCAAACACTACATCGGGAATTCGTTGCTCTTCCCAAGTCTTGAAAGTTCGGCGGTCCTTTTGCATGCAATCCATCACTAGGAAAAAATCGGGCACAATATATCTGCGAGGGACGCCCTCAACATAATAAAGTAGCATATCGCTGCCAACATAGACTTTTTGTCCTTGGTAACGATGCATCAAGATGTCGCGCAAGCGTATGATTTCGTTGATATGCCAATCGGTTTCACCCATGGGTTTGCCATCACTCTCCGGGTATACGATTTCAAGTCCGGTCGATACGCTGGCCATTGTATGTCTCCCAGCATTTTCGCTTTTGATATTTCTCGTTCTCTTAAGTTCTCAATTTCCGCCACAACACGGCTCCCTGCATCTCGACGCGTCAGGAATCCAACGGCACGTTGGATAGCACAGTAGAAATTATAACAAGCTGGCGGCACACGCATGCCGTAACTTGCCACGAGACTTCCAGGCAGTCAGTAGTACGGAAATTACTTATCGAAAAGTCGGCTGAAAAACGCCGGTAAAATCCTGTCCAATCCGACGATCGATGTTAGAATTTCGGCTCCCACTTGACCGTACGCACCCATCGTGATCAACAAGCATGCGGACGGCCGGGTCGCAGGTTAGAATTTTGTTTCTCGTCTCATCTAAAGGGCTCCAATTGCCGTGTCTGATTCGCATCGCGTTCGCCGCGCTCTGATTAGTTGTAGCGACAAACTTGGACTGGTGGACTTCGCTACTGGACTAGTCGGCAGCGGCGTGCAAATTTATAGTACTGGAGGTACGCGTCGCCATTTGCAGGAGCACGGAATCAGCGCTATCGAAGTTTCCAGCTATACCGGATTTCCCGAAATCATGGATGGGCGAGTTAAGACGCTACATCCGAAGGTGTTCGGAGGAATATTGGCCAGACGCGATAATGCGGACGATAGCCAGTCCATGCAAGCTGCTGACATTCTCGCCTTCGATCTGGTCGTAGTGAATCTGTATCCTTTCGAAGCCACAGTTGCCCGGACGGGCGCGACGCGCGAAGAGATCATCGAGCAGATTGATATTGGCGGTCCATCGTTGATTCGAGCCGCCGCCAAGAATCACCACTGGGTAACCGTTGCAACCAGCCCAGAACAATACAGCGAGGTTCTGACGGACATTGAACAATTCGGTGCTCCCACTCTTGCGACTCGTCGGCGATTGGCCGGAGAGGCGTTCGCCATGACCGCTACTTATGACTTGGCAATTTCTGCTTACTTTCGCAGCGAGTTAGCTCAGGGAGATCTGCCGCCGAAACTGACGGTCGAGCTGGAACGCAAATCCTTGCTGCGATATGGAGAAAACCCTCACCAAAAGGCTGCCGTGTATCGTCAACGCAATGATCGCTCAATTGGAGTTATCGGTGCACGACACATTCACGGCAAGGAACTTTCCTACAACAACCTGTTGGATTTGGACAGCGCACTAGCGATCGCTCGCAGTTTTGCTAATCCTGCAGCGGTTGTCATCAAGCATAACAATCCTTGCGGCGCGGCGACTTGTTCAGTGTTGGAATTAGCAACGCGCAAGGCTCTGGATGGTGATCCGGTGAGCGCGTTTGGCAGCGTGCTAGGATTTAATCGAATGGTCGATGAGCAGACTGCAGAGATCCTCGCTGAACCAGGACGATTCATCGAAGCAATCGTCGCGCCGGACTATGACCCTCGCGCAATCAAGATCCTCACTACGCAACCGAAATGGCGCGACAGCGTGCGCTTGATGCAAACCGGTCCGTTCGCTGCTCAGGAACCTGAGTTGGCTATTCGATTCCTCTCAGGTGGAGCATTGGTGCAAGAGTCCGATACCGCGGCTCCAATCTATAGCCAATGGCAAACCGTAACTGAGGTACCCGTATCCGATGCGCTGCTCGACGATATCCAATTCGCCTGGGAAATGGTCCGGCATGTCAAAAGCAATGCGATTGTGCTGGCACGAGATACTGCATTGGTTGGCGTGGGTGCAGGACAAATGAGCCGCGTAGACAGCGTCGAAATCGCCATCAAAAAAGCTGGCGATCAAGTGGCTGGTAGTATCTTGGCCTCAGATGCGTTCTTTCCATTTCCCGATTCGATCGAATTTGCTGCCAAGGCGGGAGTTATCGCAATTGTGCAACCGGGCGGTTCCAAACGCGATGATGAAGTCATTCAGGCATGCAACCAACATCGCATCCCTATGATTTTCACCGGTTGCCGTCACTTCAAGCACTGATCCAACGTCGATGGGCAGCATTCTACAACGTATTGTCGCGACCAAACGGCTGGAAATCGAACAAGCCCAGGCGCAGCGGCCGCTCGCAGAAATCGTCGCGCGCCTCGCGGATGCTCCCCCACCGAGAGATTTTCTCGATCCGTTAAGAAACTCTCCACCGATCCGCTTAATTGCTGAGGTCAAGAAAGCCAGTCCTTCGAAAGGAGTCATTCGCCAGGATTTCGAGCCGGTTTCGATCGCCAAGGCCTACGAGCACGCAGGTGCCAGTTGTATCAGCGTGCTGACGGACGAACCCTATTTCCAAGGCTCGCTCCAATACCTCGCCGCGATTCGTCAAGCGACTTCAATTCCACTGCTGCGCAAAGATTTTATTATTGACCAGTACCAAGTCTTCGAAGCTAGGCTTGGCGGCGCCGACGCAATTTTGCTTATCGCCGAGTGCTTGTCGTCCGATCAACTCAAACAGCTCTATCTGTGCGCGCGTGAACTTGGAATGGTCGCCTTGATCGAGTTGTATGATGAGCGAAACTTGATGTCTGTCCTCGATACTGGCACCGAGTTACTGGGCGTCAACAATCGCAATCTCAATGATTTTCAAGTTGATTTGATGCATACGGTCAGGCTGAGAAAGCAAATTCCACCAGATCGCGTACTGGTGGGAGAGAGCGGAATCAGCTCGCGCGCGGATGCTCTGTTACTTGAAGCCAACCATGTTCAAGCGATGCTCGTCGGCGAATCGCTCATGCGGTCAGCAGACATTCAACTCGCAACACGCCAATTGCTCGGGAGATAGCCGACTCTGGTTGTCGCGCAAGCGGTCCAAACGGATTCTGAAATCGAACTTACGAGAAGAAGACTTTCTCTGCTGTCCCGCGAAGCAGCCAATCTTTATCTGCCGCTGATAGAAAATCCAAGCGATCACGAATCAGCGCGACTGAATCCTGGTAGTTGTGGTTGCCTTGGACTTGGTAAGGGCAGTCCGTGGCCCACATTAAGCGTTTTGGACCATAGGCATCGCGCAATTTGCGAACCATATCAGCTAGATCGGTATATGGGGATTTCTTTAGGCCGAGCGCGTAGAAGGCGGACGTTTTTACGTAGACATTTGCAAAGTCGGCGAGTCGACAGAGATTATCCAGGTCAGCGGATTCTATTTTTCCCGAAACACCGATGCGCGCAAAATGGTCGATGACCACACGGGTCTTGGGAAACATTTCGCACAGTCGTCGCACCGCTGGCAATGCGTCTGGGTTTGCCAGCAGACACATGGCGAGACCTTCGTCAGCCCCGTAGGACCACATGTTCTTCATCGCAGCCGAATCGATCCATGATTCCGCCTTTTGCTTGTCGGTATAGAGTCGGAATCCGCGAACCCCTTTGGCAGCCAGCGATTTTATGGCGGCGTGCAAATCCGAACGGTTTTCATCGACGATTCCCACGCCGGAAAAAACGCCCGGATGTTCCGCGATGACGTCGAGCATATACGAGTTGTCGAACTTGTAGAAACTCATTTGAATGAGCACAATGCGCCCCACGCCATGTGGGCGGCAATGCGCAAAGAGCTCGTCGGGCGTAAAGCTGGCCGGAACCATGTCTTTTTTCTGAAACCCGGCCGCCAGTGGGTAGCGGTTTGTGTCGGGCGTCCAGACATGCACGTGTGCGTCAATATATTTGGCGTCTTCGTTGGCGGCTGAAGCGGTATTGGCCAACGAAACAACTGATGTAGCAGCGACCATTTTCAGGAACTCGCGTCTTTGTGTCATGTTTAGGCTTCTCGGGCTGCAAACTTGAGGGTGTTGAAAAATGCATCTCGCGCGGCATCCACGTCAACTTGGCAGGCTACTTCCATGTTGGTTCGCCATTGCCGCGTCGTGCGACGATCGAAAACTGTTTCGCCGCGAGTGATCTCGCCACTCGTTTCGACGGCTCCTGCCATTTCTTCGAATTCCATTAACATCGGTTCGACCAGCATTAGAATCGGCAACACTGCCTGTAATGCCACGGACTCTTGGCCCAAGTGCTGCCGAGTCGCGCGAAACAAATGCGGCACGACAGCTTGCAGAACCTCACCGACGCGCGAGTATTTCTCGGGCAATTCGTCGACCAACTCCCAACCAAAGGTCAGGCGATTAGAGACTTCGAGCGGAATCAACGATTTCGTGGTCAGCGATTGAAAAACTATATGCGCACTGAGCGGATCAAAGTGCATATTGAACTCGGCAGCAGCGGTTACGTCGCCGATCCCTTGCACTGAGCCACCCGCCATTACCAAGCGATCAATCGTGGACACCAGCGATGGATCTCGTTGGATCGCACGCGCAATATTCGTCAATGGTCCTGTGCAAATTACCGTAACTTCGCCAGGATTGGCTCGCAGTTGGTCGCTGAGTAATTTTTCGCTAAGCATCAAATGTTGGCGCGACGCTGGTTCCCAGCGCGCGTTGCCCAAGCCATCTTCGCCATGCAACAGCGTTCCATTGCCAACCGCAGCACCCAGGTCAGGGTCGGTTGCGGCTCCCAATCGCGGCATGCGCGGCGGATCCAATCGCTCCACAATCGATTGCAAGTTGCGCGTGCTTTGGACGGCGTCCACAGTACCAGCGCAAGCGGTAATCGCAAGAACTTCTAAACGAGGATCGAACAGCGCCAACGCAAGGGCTACTGTATCGTCGATCCCAGGATCGCAATCGATAACTACTTTGCGAGCCATACAAGTTCCTGATCTAGGAAAATCAAATCGTCGTCGCAGATCGAATCCTACGCTTTTGACCCGAGCAACAACTTCAACCAGTTTCGCATTATTAACAAATTGAAACTGATTACTGGATAAGAGATCTTATCCTGCGGATAGCCCTGCGCGAACCGAAGCTAACGCTGAACTATTGGAAAAAAATCTGCTCGATGATACGAGGAATCTGAGTTGAACTGAAGTCGCGCCTTCAATTCGTTGAACTGCCTTCCTCAAAAACAGGTTGCTTGTTAGTCTTAGACTTGCGGAGCGCCAACGATTTACGACGATGTCATTTCGGGGAATTTGTAGACTTTCGCGGGGCGTTTGCTAAGTTAGTATCCCTTGAGAAATAAGTGTCAGGTACCTTTTGCGAGAAACTCGCCCTTCGGGTGCTGCGCACAAAAGGTACCTGACACTTATTTTTCGGCTATTCCTTAGTTGATCAAGCAATTGGTGCGGAACGAATCTTTTATTGAGTTGATCGAATCATGATGCGGCGAGACTTTTTGGCTTCGTCTTCGGTGACTGCCGCTGGAGCGGTCCCTTTGTTGCAACCGGCACCCATAGGCGGCAGACCACCGCTAAAAATCGTTGATATCAAGACTTACTTGGTTGGCACCGGTGCACGCAATCTTTGTTTCGTCAAAGTACTAACGGACCAAGGAATTCATGGCATCGGTGAGGCATATTCGTGTGGCCCTGATGAAGCGACGATAAAAGTCATCGATGATTTCAAAGGCTGGTTAGTTGGCCAAGATCCGCGAAATATCGAACACCTCTGGTCGCTGATGTACAACTTTACAAGATTTCCCGGAGGGAGCGTCGTCAATGCTGCCATCAGTGGCATCGAGCATGCCTTGTGGGATATTTCAGGCAAAGCGGCTGGATTGCCAGTCTACATGCTGCTGGGCGGGAAAGTCCGCGATAAGATTCGCACTTATCAAAGTGCCCGCGGAGATGAGCCAGCACAAGTTGCCGATCATGCTCGGCAACTGATCGAGAAATATGGATACACGGCCATCAAAATGTCTCCTCACATGCCTGGTACCAATTCTCGGCCAATCAATTATGTAACGCGCATGGCTGGGCAACGGGTCAGCGCAGTCCGCCAAGCAGTTGGGCCCGACGTTGATATTGGAGTGGACATTCACGCCAAGTTCTTTGAGATTAGCCGAGCGATTCGCATGGCCAAGGAGATCGAACCTTTTCAACCGATGTGGTTGGAAGAACCCATCCGCCCAGAAAATGCAGACGCGATGCGCAAGCTGTCGGAACACTGTGAGATTCCACTTGCTAGCGGCGAATGCAATTACACGCGACACGAATTCAGGGCGATTCTCGCCGCCCAATGCCTCGATTTTGTGCAGCCAGACATCTGCGTAGCGGGCGGAATCTTGGAACTAAAGAAAATCGCCGCCATGGCGGATGCGTTCTATGTTCGTGTGGCACCACACAACCCGATGGGCCCAGTCGCAACGGCAGTCAACGTACATTTCGCGGCGTCAACACCCAACTTTTTTATCTTGGAATATCATCCTGACGACGAATCACCTCGCAAGGATTTGTTGTTGGAACCGCTGATGGTTGGCAAAGATGGCCATATTCCGTTGCCCACCAAACCCGGTTTGGGAATTGAATTGAACGAGGAAGCGTTTCGCCACTTTCCGCCGCGCCCATGGCACCGCGGATTTGAGTTCCGGTCGGACGGATCAGTTGGCTTTATCTAGTCGGACAGCGCCAAATTCAGTCATAACAGGAAGATTAAGCGTTGCAATGAAGTCGTTTAACCCGCAGCCGAAGGCGAGGACCGTGCGCGCGGTGCCCATGCCATCGGCTGCGGGCTGGTTACGCTCCGTCCTCGCCGTCGGCTGCGGGTTAAACGCAATACCGTTCAACGAACGTGGGATAAGCCTCCAGCTTGTCAACCTGTAGCGGAGTTTCGCCATTGCTTGCACAAGATATTGACAAGCTGGAAGCTTATCCCACGTTCGTTGAACGGTATTGGGGTTAAACGAGAAATGCCACTGGCTTACGGCCGAACCTGGCGCGCAAAGTGGCGCTGTCTAACTAGGGTTCGCACTTGAAGCCCAGGTTCGTGATCCGATTGGGATTCTAGTAACTCGAAGCGTTAGCGCGGTGGTGCTAGGACTTTGCTTCCTTGATCACGAACCTGGCGTGCAACTTCGCGACTCGCTGGGCCAAGCCGGCTTTTTCGACGCTGGCGAGAACTTCTTGAAAGTCCTTGTAGGCATCTGGTGCTTCATCAATGGGGTAATTGCGACAGTTGCTGATGACATCCGCTTGGGCCAACGATTGATCCACATGGTTACGCTTCAGGTTGGCGATCGCTTGAGTCCGGCTCAATCGTCGACCTGCACCATGATTGACGCTGAAAGCAGTCAGCGACGCGCCTGGCTTGGCTACCATCACGACAGAACCATCGCGAGGATTACCTGGCAGCAAGATGGGATGTCCGGTGGTGGCAAATTCCGTTTCTGTCAACTCCGCATGTCCGGCGGGCAGCGCGCGCGTAGCTCCTTTGCGATGCACCCACTGGTATTGATCATCGATCCACTCGCGCCGAGCAATGTTGTGACTGATGAAATAGACCAAATCGCCTTGTGCACCGGGAAAAACTTTGCGAAACGCATTCAGCACTATCGAGTTGATCAGCAGGTGGTTGACGGTCGCAAAGTTAGCACCTAGCGCCATATCGTTCAAATAAGTTTCCGCATCAGGGGAGCCGTACTCCGCGTACACAAGTTCGGGCTCGCCGCTGGGAAATGCGCGGGAACGCTTGCGGAACTTTTGTTGCAGCGAGCGAAATTGATTGGTCGCCAAAGCGTGCCCGACGCCGCGCGACCCGCAATGAGATAGAAATGCAACACAGCCGTCGCGCAAGCCGAATCGCTGAGCGATTTCCTTGGCAGGTTGGTCCTCGGCCAGTTGGACCACTTGGCACTCACCAAAGTGATTGCCGCCACCATACGATCCAAGTTGTTTGCATTTTTCAGCGAAGTCGCGAATACTCTTCTCGCGGATCAACCGCTCCAATCGTACCGCTAGCGATTCGCTGCTGCCGTCCGTAGCCACATGGTAAGCATCTTCGCAGCGACCAGACCAGTGCGTCGGAATGCCGAGCCGATCCAAAAGTTTCTTGGCACCTCCCTTTACCGCAGCCTCGAAACCGGTTTGTTCATTTACAGGACGTCCTGGCGGACCTCGACGGCCACGCGCGAGTTTGCTCTCGATCTCGCGGATGATGCGTTGACGTATGTGAGGTTCTTGAACACACTCAGCCGGTATGTCCATCTGAAGGAGACTCATTGAACACTTGATATCAACTCCCACAGGTCCTGGATAAATATGAGTTGGTGAAACCAGTACGCTACCGACAGGAACTCCATGCCCGAAATGCGCGTCTGGATTCAATACGAAGCGAGAGACTCCCGGAGCCATGCGAGCGGAAATCGCTTGTTGTATGCACCCCATGCCGATCGATTCGCGAATGGCTGATGTACCAATTACATAAATGGGCGAAATTGAGTCGCCTAGATCCACGATCCCAGTCGCTTCGCCGGTTGTAGTGATGCCTGTTGCATTAACTGTTGCTATGGTTGACGGATGTTTCATTGTGGCATGATTCGGAAGGTTATTGTCGGCACTTTGCGACGACGAATCGACTGTGCTATCGCCGTCCGAATTACGCCCGATCGATGCAGCAGTTCCTGTTCCAGTTCTTGTTGATCGATATTGTCAAGCGGCGAAGTTGGCGCCAGCAATACTAGAAAGTGACCCGTATTGGGCGCTGGCTGAACATCCATCACGATCACATCGAACGCACTGCTGGCAAGCGCATCTGGCACGATGAACTCGAGCGCTCGGCGAATCTGAGCGCAAAGCTGTGCAGCCTTGCGGAGAGATTTCTTGTTTCTGGAGGTTTTATTCTGCTCTCCTAATTTCTTCATGCGACCAATGACCCGATTGCAAGCCGATAGGTTCGCAGTGGCATAACTGATATTGAGCGCGCGACACCAAACGCGTTTCCAATCATGGGACGGTATGGCGAGCTGGCGATGTGCAGCGGTTTACTGGTTCGGTGCGCGTGCCAGCAGGTGCGACGGTCACTGCCGAACCGGGAGCAATTGTCATGCTCGGCCAACTTAGTTGGACAGCGCCACCTTTTGGCGGAATACAAGCCCGAAGCGCAAGCGAGTGAATTGTCATAATCGTCGTAAGTTATTCACTCGCTTGCGCTCAACGGACTGCAGGTGAATTACGCCGAGGGCAAGATATAAAAATCATCTCCAGCCGGACTGCGGATCGAGAACAGCAATCCGACGATTTCAAATGTTCAGTTCCTGAATAACGCGGTCGCCGCGGCGACAATGGACTTGGTATCGAACCCGGTGATCAGCGGGAATAATGGACCGGCGAGACCACAGGTAATGGAATCAACGGATTGTTGTTAGGCGAGCGGCAGATGGGAATTTGCCAAGGCCTAAGCGAATACAAGCCCGATGCGCAAGCGAGTTCGTCAATCCTGGCATACACTCGCATGCGCTTCGGGCTTGTATTGGTAAGAAACTATCTGCCGCTCGCCTTAGATGGAGGCACGATCAGTGCAAATGCGTTCCGGGATGACCGGAAATCGTCTTACCTAACCAACGGAACTATCACGGTTGCGGCGAATTCGAAGCTGACCGTGGGAGCTGGCCAAGCAATCAAGTTCGCTCACCCTATAATAACTAATTCTCGAGCCGCTGTGCAGCTTGAATCACATTGTTGAATCGATTGGTCGTAGCTATGCTTTTAAACTACGGTTAATTTGAGTTACACGAATCATTCAATTGTACTTAATTGGACAGCACTACTTTGTGCCGCACTTTTTGCAAGGGTTTTTCAATGAATTGTCGTCGAGGGTTTACGTTGGTTGAATTGTTGGTGGTGATCGCCATCATTGGAGTGCTGGTGGGATTGCTGTTGCCCGCAGTTCAAGCGGCTCGCGAGGCAGCCCGTCGCATGCAGTGTAGTAACAATTTGAAACAACGGCTCAAATGCGATCCGGAGTGCGTTTCGGAGCGTTTCAGGCCCTGTGCGCGAGAAACGATGGAGTGGTAATCAATGCGGAGTTCTAAGGCGAAATTGCGAAGACTGTTGTCGGTCGCGCCACTGTGTTGTTGGCTGTTGCTCGGTTGCAGTGGGAATCCCAATCTAGCAGAAGTTTCGGGCACGATAACTTTGGACGGTAAAACGCTTCCCAAAGCAATGATTACGTTCACGCCCAGTTCCGGAGGTGCGACATCGTTTGGCAAATCGGATGGCAACGGTGATTACCGAATGATGTTCGGCGAAAACGAGCCGGGCGCCTGGATCGGTGCTAACAGAGTTTCGATTCACACCGGTGACGTGTTGCCTGACAATAGCGGCTCGGTACCGGAAATGGTGCCCGCAGCATACAATTCCAACTCGACGTTGACCAAGGATGTAGTTGCGCGCTCCAACAAATTCGATTTTGAGCTGAATTCCAAAGCCTCACGCATCGACAACCTTGCGCCGACTCGATAATGCGTCGAGCGTGATCTTGGCGATTTTTGAGGCATACATGTGGTTGGTTGTTGTGACGACTGGATGCCAATTTAAAGTTGAATGAGTTTCGCATCATCTCCTCAATGTTTGTGAGATAGGCATGGTATCAAAGTTCAGTTGCCTCGTAGGATTACCGGCTATTACACTGGCTGTTGTCGTGCAAATTGGGCTGTTGATGGCTTCCGATAGCGCCGGACGCCATGAAAGTACCGATCTAGCCGCGCAGCATCGCTCGCCCGTCGACCTCGTGATCATTGGGGACGGCAAGTTCATGGTGACCGCTAACCAGACCTCGAACTCGGTTTCGCTGATTAGCTTGACCGATAGAAAGGTCGTTCAAGAAGTGCTGTGCGGCAAGCATCCGGCGACGATCGCCGACTGCCGAGATGGCAAGCATTTGCTGGTGAGTTGTGCTTACTCCGGTGCAGTTGTTCAATTGGCTTTCGATGGAGAACGACTGCAAATTCGCCGCACGATCGACGTTGGATTTGAACCGACCGGAATTGCTGTGCATCCGACAGCTCATCGAGCTTACGTGGGAATGGCCGCGTCGGCGGAAGTTGCGGAAATCGACTTGGCCAGCGGATTGTTGACGGCAAAAATTGGAGTTGGTCAATGGCCTCGTTACTTGGCTGTGTCACCAGATGGTTCGCGATTGGCCGTCGGTTGTAGCGGCGAAAGCAAGATCTTTGTCGTCGATACTGAAAAGCGTGAGGTACTGTACGACGAAGTGCTCAGCGGTGGGATCAACATTGGGCACATGCAATGTTCCGCAGATGGCAAGTACGTTTACTTTCCTTGGATGATCTATCGTACGAATCCTATTACGGTGCGCAACATCCAGTTGGGATGGGTCCTGGCGAGTCGAATTGGACGAGTCCGTTTGGACGGATCTGCCTATCGGGAAGCTATTTCGTTGGATGTTCCGCGACTAGCGATTGCTGATCCGCATGGATTGGCGCTTAGTCCCAACCAACATCGGTTAGTGGTCGCGGCCTCTGGTACTCACGAGTTATTAGTGTACCGTCTCAACGATCTGCCCTTTGTGGGCACTGGCGGGCCAGGCGATTTGATTGATCGTAAACTATTGGCTGATCAAGACCTGTTCTACCGCATCGAATTAGGCGGCAGACCCATGGGGTTGGTCTATTCCGCTGATAACCGTACGGTTTATGTCGCCAATCATTTACACAACTCCATTCAAATCGTGGATGTCGAGGATCGCGAAATTGTCGGCCACATCGAATTGGGAAGTCCTGCTGAGAAATCGCTCGCTCGTCAGGGCATGGAGATTTTTTACGATGGTCGTCGAAGTCTCGATCAATGGTACAGTTGCCATACGTGCCACTACCAAGGTGGCGTTAATTCCAAAGCCATGGATACGACGAACGACGGCAGTGACACGACGTTGAAGACGGTGCTACCGCTGGCGCATGTTCACGAGACCAGCCCCTGGACTTGGCACGGTTGGCAAACGGATCTCGAAGCTGCGATGCAAAAGTCGTTTACGTCCACCATGCAAGGCAAACCGCTTAATGAAGCGGACATGCGCGCCGTAGTAGCTTACTTAGAAACGATCGATGCGCCGCCGAATCCCTATCGACGAGCCGATGGCACTTTCAGCGACGCGGCGCAGCGCGGCAAGATCGTCTTTGAAAGCAAACGCGCGGGTTGCGCGAATTGCCATCAAGGTCCCATGTTTACCGACGGTCAAATCCACGACCTCGGACTTGGTTCCAGCAGCGATCGGTACGTGGGCTTCAATACGCCGTCGTTGTTGAATGTGTATCGCAAGGTGCGCTTGTTGCATGATGGGCGCGGCAAATCACTGGAGTCGATATTGAGTGGACCTCACGCGCCAGAAAAAGTGACCAAGGAAGGCCAACTAACGGACGAAGAATTGGGAGATTTGGTCGCTTACCTGAAGTCGCTTTAGGGTTTTTCAATTAGTCAAGATTGCGTCCATGTCGTCCGCAGAATCGTCAACGTCAAAACGTCGCTGGAGCTTGAAAGAGTTCTTGCCTTCTCAGCTCAATCACCAACTGCGCACAAGTGAATGGCAGCCTGGAGGCGAAGCCGAAATTGTGGGCGCTTCGGGCGAAGTGGGCCTGGCCGCTGGCATTATTCACCCCATAAAGATCCTGGTCCACGGTGCCGTTGGCGA
>SXGS01352361.1_pt1 | contig 13179 bp, 15 predicted proteins | sample 3174681 | NCBI WGS metagenome assembly SXGS01 (sample SAMN11356861, study PRJNA531348) | freshwater metagenome | isolation source: freshwater sample F1-80 | place: China: Fuxian Lake, Yuxi | collected 2017-12-25
ATGCGTGAGCTGATAAGCGCGCAGTTGAGTCGCGGTAAAATCGAATGCAAGCTTAATTTAATAGCACGTAGCAGCGTGCCGCAAGGGGCACAATTGGATGGTGCCTTGCTGCAGCAATTGGCCGCCATGCAGGTAGACGTGCAGCAGCATTTTCCGCAAAGTCCGGTCTTGAGCGTGGCGGATATTTTGCGCTGGCCAGGCGTGCTATTAAGCGAAAATAGCGATGAAAATAGCCTGGCTGATGAGGTGAAACACTTGCTGGTGAGCGGCTTGCAAGCCCTCAATGCCTCACGTGCCCGTGAAGGTGAAAAACTCAAAGCGATCATTTTAGAGCGGCTGAGGCAAATTGAGCATTTGCTGGAAAAAGTACAACCTTTATTGCCGGCTTTGACTAAAGCCTACCAAGCGAAGTTAGAAGGTAAATTGCAGGAAAGCTTAAAAAGTTTGGACCCAGAACGCGTGGCGCAAGAGCTGGTGTTGTTTGCTCAGCGCATCGATGTGGATGAGGAGCTGACTAGATTAACCGCCCACATTAGCGAGGTGAAGCGCATATTAAATAGCGATGCGCCGGCCGGCAAGCGCTTGGATTTTTTAATGCAAGAATTAAATCGCGAGGCCAACACTTTGGGCTCAAAATCGGTGGCGATAGAGACTACGCAAGCGTCCATGGAGTTGAAAGTTTTGATAGAACAAATGCGCGAGCAGATACAGAACATCGAATAGCCGTGCGTAAAAAATTAAATTTATAATAGAATACAGGCATGACGCACGGTAACCTTTTTATCATCACAGCCGCTTCTGGCGCAGGCAAAACCAGCTTGATTAAAGCACTGCTGGTAAAAGATGCGCAGTTAAAACTGTCTATTTCTCACACCACACGTAAACCTAGGCCAGGTGAAATCGATGGAGTGGATTACCACTTCGTTGACGAGGCCAAGTTTTTACACATGCTGGGCGAGGCCAAGTTTTTAGAAAGTGCGCTGGTGCACGAGGCGCGCTATGGCACCTCCCAAGCAGCAGTAGACCAACAGTTAGCGGCGGGATGGGACGTTATTTTAGAAATCGATTGGCAAGGGGCGGCCCAAGTGCGGCGTTTATACCCGCAAGCCATCAGCATTTTCATCTTGCCGCCCTCGATAGAGACCCTAGAGCAAAGGCTTAATGGCCGTGGCCAAGATGCGGCCGCTGTCATCGCCAAGCGTGTGGCGGCGGCGCTCTCGGAAATGGCGCACGTGGCTGCGTTCGATTATGTTACAATTAACGACGATTTCGATGTGGCTCTGCAAGACATTGCCGCCATTTTTCGGACACAACGCTTAGTCGGTTCGACTCAAATGCAGCGGCATGCCAGTTTGATTCAAACACTCACCTAATTGCCTTTTAATTTCTGCCTAGTTTAAGCTAGACACATCATAGGAAACACCATCATGGCCCGTATTACCGTAGACGATTGCTTAGATCAAATCCCTAACCGTTTTCAACTAACTTTAGTGGCCGCTTATCGGGCGCGCCAATTGCATAACGGGGCAGAAGCTTTGATCAATACACACGGTTTGCGGGACAAACCAACCGTATTGGCTTTGCGTGAAATTGCCGCCGGCAAAGTGGGCGTGGAAATTTTAGTTCGCGCTTAAATGTAGCTAGCTTTGTAGTGACTACCTCATGTCCAAATCGGCCACTGCACATACAGTCGCATCGCCTAACACGCAGGCCAGTCAACTAGCGGCCGCATTGGTGCTGCCCGCAGACCGTGAAGATTCTGCCTTAAGTTTACGCTTAAAACACTACCTTAAATCCGAAGACATTGCCCAAGTTTGGGCGGCCTATCGCTATGCCGATCAGGCCCACCAAGGCGTGGTGCGCAAAACAGGCGAGCCCTACATCAGTCATCCGGTATCGGTGGCCTGTATTTTGGCGGATTTGCACATGGATCTGCCCACCATCATGGCAGCTTTGTTGCACGATGTGGTTGAAGACACCGACCTCACCACCGAGGACATCAAGCAAAAGTTTGGTCAGCAAGTGGCCGACCTAGTGGACGGCGTAACCAAGTTAGATAAAATCGAATTTCAAAGTGCCAGTGTGGCGCAGGCGGAAAATTTCCGCAAAATGCTGTTGGCCATGTCGCAAGACGTGCGGGTCATTTTGGTTAAATTGGCCGATAGATTGCACAATATGCAAACGCTGGAGGCCATGCGGCCAGAAAAGCAAAAATTGATAGCCAAAGAAACCTTGGATATTTATGCGCCCATAGCCAATCGGCTGGGCCTCAATGAAATTTATCAAGAGCTGGAAGATTTCAGTTTTAAATACCTGCACCCCATGCGCTATAACGCGATATCTAAGGCGATCAAGGCGGCTCGCGGTAACCGTAAAGAGGTGATAAGCAAGATCTTAGAATCAATTAAGCGGCAGCTCACCGGCCTGCATATTGAGGCTGAAGTGTCTGGTCGAGAAAAACATCTTTACAGCATTTATAGGAAGATGAGTGGTAAAGCCACCTCTTTTTCGCAAATTTACGACATTTACGGTTTTCGGGTGGTGGTGCAAGACTTGCCCAGTTGTTACGTGGCTTTAGGTGCTTTGCATGGATTGTATAAGCCCATAGCCAGTAAATTCAAAGACTACATTGCCATTCCCAAAGCCAACGGTTATCAATCTTTACACACCACCTTGCTGGGTCCGTTTGGTACGCCCATAGAAGTGCAAATTCGCAGTGCAGAAATGCATAATATTGCCGGCGCTGGCGTGGCGGCGCACTGGTTGTATAAATCCAGTGATGCGCAGTTAACCGCCTTGCAGCAAAAAACCCATCAATGGCTGCAACGTTTGCTAGAGATACAAAGCGACAGCGCCGATTCCTTGGATTTTCTGGAGCACTTGAAGATCGATTTGTTCCCAGACGAGGTCTACGTGTTCACCCCTAAAGGTAAGATTTTGGCCTTACCTAAAGGCGCAACCGCGGTGGATTTTGCTTATGCCGTGCATTCTGGCATAGGCAATAGTTGTGTGGCGGTGCGCATTAATCAGGATTTAGCACCCTTACGCACGGAATTGCATAACGGCGATCACGTGGAAATTATCACCGGTGCGCTGGCCAAACCCAATCCTGCTTGGCTTAACTACGTGGTCACTGGTCGGGCGCGGGCGCAGATACGGCATTTCTTGAAATCACAACAATCGACCGAGTCTGCCCATCTTGGTGAGCGCATGCTCAATCAAGCTTTGCGCGCCATGCACATAGAGCCGAATAAAATTACCGAGGCACATTGGCAAAAACTCATACGCGATTATGGCCTTAAAAAGAAAGCAGAAATATTGACCGATATAGGCTTGGGTAAACGGCAAAATGTCATGGTGGCGCACCAGTTATTGGCCATGGCTGAGATGTTAGAAGAAGCCCCTGAGGGCACCCTAGGTAAATTCTTAGGCAAGATTTTTGGTAAATCGACTAAGCCATTAGACACCATTACCATACGCGGTTCAGAGGGCATGGCCGTACAGTTTGCGCCTTGCTGTCGACCCATACCGGGTGACCCGATACTGGGGTTTATTAATAAGGATAAAGGCTTGGTGGTGCATACCCATGATTGCCCGGCCATACGTAAATTCCGTTTGGACCCGGATAAGTGGTTGGATGTGGAGTGGGAACCAGAAAGCGAGCACCTGTACAAAGCCAACCTTAATCTGACCGTGGCCAATCAACCGGGCATGTTGGCTAAAATAGCCAGTGGCATAGCAGAAGCGGGATCCAATATTGATAATGTCAGCGTGGAAGAGGCCGATGGCAGCAGCTACGCCAATCTTTACTTTACCGTGCAAGTGAAAAACCGCATCCATTTGGCTGAATTAATGCGTGGCTTACGTAAAATCCCCGATGTGGTGCGCATCAATCGCAGCAAAGGCAATGCGGCAGCGCATGACACTAAAGCCAGCTAACCGCAGCATGTGCTTGGCTGCCGCCCATGCTTAAGCCGTCAGCATGACCGCACTTAATACCATCCCCGCTTATAGCCGTCCACTTATTAGCCATTTAAGCAAACTGGGCATACACTCGGTTCCGGCCTTGTTGTTGCATTTACCGCTGCGTTATATCGATGAAACGCATATCACCGCGGTGCGCGATTTGCGGGTCGGCGAGTCGGCGCAGTTGGAAGGTGAAATTGTGCACGCCGAGCTTAGCTATAAGCCGCGTAAAGCGCTGATTGCCAGATTGGAGGACGCCAGTGGCCAGCTCACTTTGCGCTTTTTGCATTTTTACCCCAGCCAAATTGCCGCCCTTAAAGTGGGCAATAAGCTTAGGGTGTATGGGGAAGTGCGCAGTGGTTTCTTTGGCTATGAAATGGTGCATCCCAGTTGCAAGGCGGTGGGCGAAACCACCCTGGTGGCAGAAACCTTAACCCCGGTTTACCCTACCGTGGCGGGTTTGACCCAAGCCAGTTTGCGTAAAGCCATCGCCCTGGCTTTTAAACAAAATGTATCGGCTGAAACCTTGCCGGCGCATGTCTACCAAGCCTTGAATTTGCCTAGCTTGGCATCCAGTTTGCAAGCGCTGCATAACCCAGCGGCGGGTGCGGATTTATCCGCCTTGGCCAACAAATCCACGCCGCATTGGCGGCGCTTGGCGTTTGATGAATTATTAGCCCAGCAGCTGTCCATGCGTAAACACTATGCGCGCCGGCGGCGTGTGGATGCGCCACAATTTCCGCCTTCTAAACAACTGGTTTCCGCCCTACTTAAAGGGTTGCCGTTTGCCCTGACGCAGGCGCAGCAAAAAGTGGCGCTGGAAATTGAGCGTGATTTAAGCTTAGCCCATCCTATGCAGCGGCTTTTGCAGGGCGACGTGGGCAGCGGTAAAACCATAGTCGCGTGCATGGCGGCCTTGCAAGCGATAGAAAGCGGTTGGCAAGTGGCGCTGATGGCACCCACCGAAATTCTCGCCGAACAGCATTATCAAAAAATGCAGGGCTGGCTGGCGCCATTGGCCATTGAAATCGCTTGGTTGACCGGCAGTCAGTTAAAAAAAGAGCGTGACTTAGCCCTGCAGGCCATATCCAGTGGCCGTGCGCAATTGGTGCTAGGCACGCACGCTTTGTTTCAAGAAGCGGTGCAGTTTAAACAATTAGGTTTGGCGATTATTGATGAGCAGCATAGGTTTGGCGTACAACAGCGCTTGGCCTTGAGGCAAAAAGGCCAGCCCGAGCCACACCAGTTGATGATGTCGGCCACGCCCATTCCCCGCACCTTGTCCATGAGTTATTACGCGGATTTAGACGTGTCCGTGATCGATGAACTGCCCCCTGGGCGTACGCCTATAGTCACTAAATTGGTGTCGGATGCGCGGCGTGATGAGATTTTGCAACGGGTCAGGGAGTCGTGTGCCCAAGGCCATCAAGCGTATTGGGTGTGCCCTTTGATAGAAGAGTCGGAAGCGTTGCAATTGGTCACGGCCCAAGATACCTACGCCTTAATGCAGGCGATTTTCCCGGAATTGTCCATAGGCTTGCTGCACGGCAGACTCAAGCCCGCCGAAAAACAAGCGGTGATGACGGAGTTTAGTGCCGGCCGCATACAGTTGCTGGTGGCCACCACGGTGGTGGAGGTTGGGGTGGACGTGGCCAATGCCAATTTAATGGTTATAGAGCATGCCGAACGCATGGGCTTGAGCCAGTTGCATCAATTGCGTGGTCGTGTCGGCCGAGGGGCGGCTAAAAGCACCTGTATTTTGCTTTATCAAAAGAAATTGTCTGACTTAGCCAGTGCCCGCTTGAAAGCCATTTATGAAAGCAATGACGGCTTCGCCATTGCCCAGGCCGATCTTAATTTACGTGGCCCAGGCGAATTTTTAGGGTTGCGGCAAAGTGGCGTGCCCATGTTGAAAATTGCCGATTTGAACCGCGATGCCGATTTGTTGTTGCACGCTAAAAAGCTGGCAGACAACTTGTTGAAAGACTGCCCCAGTGCCGTAGAGCAGCACCTAAACCTATGGTTAGGTGCTGCAGATGAATGGGTGAAAGTGTAATTTATCGCCGGTGAGGCGTGGCTCTTATCGCTTCATGCGGGTGTTTATGTGGCATAATTTTGCACAGTCCTTCTTTTAATCTACCCCATGCAAAATAAGCGCGCACATTGGCTTAAAAAGCCGATATTAAGTGGCCAATATCGCCCCGCTTTAAGCGATGATGGTTCGTTAACCATGCGCTTAAAAAGTGAATTTACTGACTTTTCCGTGCGGCCTATCGCGGTTAGCTACGCGCGTGCTTTCTTGGATGAAATGCCCGCGTTGGCCTTATCCTTGCGCCAAACTGCGCTGATACGCAATGTGCTGTTGATGTCAAATCAGCGTGCGCTGGTTTTTGCCCACAGCGTATTGCCGCTGGCCAGTTTGCGTGGGCCTTGGTTGGGTTTGCGCCAACTGGGCTGTCAACCCTTGGGCGAGGCCTTATTTGCCAATCCGCAAGTAAAACGCACCGCCTTAAGCTATCAAAAATTGTATGCACAGCACGCTTTATACCAGCAGGCGGTGGCTGCGCTTGGCGCTAAACCGGCCTATTTATGGGCGCGCCGCTCGGTATTTAGTTTGCACAGGGCGAACATTATGGTGACCGAGGTGTTTTTACCTCCAATACTGCGGGCTTAACTATCCATCATGCTTGATGCCAAAATACTGCAAAAACTAGCCATCTACCAACGCTTAATGCGTTTGGATAAACCCATAGGCATATTATTGCTGTTGTGGCCCACCCTATGGGCGCTCTGGATGGCCAGTCAAGGCCAGCCAGATGGGCGGCTACTGATGGTGTTCGTCATGGGCACGGTGTTGATGCGCAGCGCCGGTTGTGTGATGAACGATATTGCCGACAGCCAATACGATGGCTTGGTTGAACGCACGCAATTTAGGCCCTTAGCGCAACAGGAGCTGAGCAAAAAAGAGGCCTTATTGTTGGCCGCGGGCTTAAGCGCATTGGCTTTTGCTTTGGTCTGTACCTTGAATGGCTTAACCATAGCCTTGTCTTTGGTGGCCTTGTTCTTGGCCATGACTTACCCCTTAACCAAACGATTTTTAGCCATTCCACAAGCTTATCTGGGCATAGCTTTTGCGTGGGGCATCCCCATGGCATTTGCCGCCAGCACCGGCAGCATTCCGCCCTTAGCCTGGGTGTTGTTGTTGGCCAATGTTTGTTGGGCGATGGCTTACGATACCGAGTACGCCATGGTGGATCGTGATGACGATTTGAAAATTGGCATCAAATCCTCGGCCATTAGCTTTGGCCGTTTTGATGTCATGGCGGTCATGCTATGTTATCTAGGCAGTTTGGGCCTGCTCGTGCTGGCGGGTCAACTGGCAAAGTTAGGCTGTTTTTATTATTTGGGTTTAGGGCTGGCTGGCGGGGTGGCGCTAAGGCACTATTTTTTAATTAGGCATCGTGAAAAAGCGCGGTGTTTCCAAGCATTTTTACACAATAACTGGTTTGGCTTTGCCGTGTTCGCCGGCTTGGCCGCCCATTATTATGTAAGCTAAAGACGCGCTTTATTGCTTATCCGCTGGCATCGTTGGCTTGGAAAAATCCCAGCTCAAATCCTCAGTGACCGGCCTTTTTTCTGCGGCTGCGGTGTGAGCATGGTTGGCGGTGGGCATGGTAATTTCTTCCATGCTTAAGGCCGCTTCCAGTTCCGTGCTTAAGGCTGGGTAGGGCGCCAGACTAAAGTCCAGCTTGGCCAATGGCGCGCTCTTAGGCGCCGGGTTGTCCGGCTCGGCGGGCAGTGTGGCGGGCGCAGCAAACCAGGCTGGCGGTGCTTGCCGCAATAAGGTTTGGCGCCGTAGCCCCAGCATGAGCCCTAATACGGCTAGGCAGCTAGCGCTGGTGAGTGCCAGCGTTGGCCAATTGAGCATGGTTTTTGCTGCTTGCATTTTGGCCGCCTCGGCTTCTAATAATTGATTGCGTTGCTGCAAACTGACCATTTGCTTAGCCAGCTGTGCCAAGCGGTAGTCGATGGCGGTGGCATCATCGCTGGCGGCCGTGACCGATGGCGAGGCCAGTGCGGCAGGTCGGTTTAGGTCTATATTTTTGCTTAAACGCAAGGCTAAGCTAGGGCTGCCGCTGGCCTCGTAGGCGCTGGCGCCAGAAATGACCAATAAAGCCTTATTGGTCGATGCCTTGCTCTGGACTGTGGCTTTGGCGGTGCTTGGGTTTTCCGGTTCGGGCTTGCCGGTGTAGGCGTCCTGCAATTTTTCAGCCAGGCTATGGGCCCAGCGTGGGTCTTTTTGGACCAGGCTGTCGGGGTTTTTAGGCGCCGGTTTTATCGGCTTAAGGACGGGCGAATTTTTGCCGGTGGCCGGCGGTGTGTGCTTAGGCTCATGGGCCAAACTAGGCGGCGTATCCATCAAGGACGGCTCGCTGCTTGCTTTTTCTATATAATGCCGTGGGTCGAGCAATAAGGTGTAGTCACGCTCTAATTTAGGGTCGCACAAAAAGCCAAGCCGCACAGTCAGAATAGGCTCGTTGATGATTTCTGTGCTGCTCAAGCTGAGCTGATAGTTCGCCTTATTGTTTTGCAGTGCAACATGGATTTTTGGCGCGGTGGCCGTATCGCTGAGGTCGCTGGCGTTAAAACAGCCGGCATCGGTGTTGAGCGGAATATCGTTTACCGTTAATTGCGCCAGCAGCGGCTCCCCTAAATGCGATTTGACTTCAAGCTCAGCCAAGCCTAAAGCAGGGCTGAGGTGTGCGTAGCAAGCTAGCAGTAGCAGTAATAAAAATCGCAATGGCTAAGGCTCTGTAAGTTAAGGGGTTGAGTCAATTAAATGTCAAGTGCGACCATGGTTGTTTCGTGTTTTTGTCGCGCGACATGACCATGCTAGCATAAGCCATTAAAACGCTATAATTTAAGCATTTAAAGTTTGCATTAAGCGCGCTTTTTTGGCTGGTCGCGCCTATAATTGGTGGCCAATAATGCGTATCTGGCAGGGGAATTGTAATAATTCCTGTTTTGCTGCACATAATGTTTGACAAACCGTTACGCTTCAGCATAAAATCCGCCTCTTAATTTTTTTAGCTCAGTATTGATAAGACAATGAAAACCTTCTCAGCAAAATCTCATGAAGTGCAGCGCGATTGGTTTGTGGTTGATGCCACGGATCTAGTGCTAGGCCGTTTAGCCAGTGCGGTTGCGCACCGTTTACGCGGTAAACATAAAACTATTTATACACCTCACGTTGATACCGGTGATTACATTGTTGTGATTAATGCCGATAAATTAAAAGTGACCGGTAGCAAAGCAGACGGCAAGCTTTACCATAGCCATTCTGGTTACCCAGGTGGTATCAGCACCACTACTTTTGCAAAAATGCAAGACCGTTTCCCAGGTCGTGCTTTAGAGAAAGCGGTAAAAGGCATGTTACCTAAGGGTCCTTTAGGTTATGCCATGATCAAAAAAATGAAGGTTTATGCGGGTGGTACGCATGAGCACGCGGCACAACAACCGCAAGAATTGAAAATCTAAGGGTATAAAGATGATCGGTAAATATAATTATGGTACAGGCCGCCGCAAAAGTTCAGTAGCGCGCGTGTTTTTGAAAACAGGTAAAGGCAACATCGTGGTTAACGATAAACCTGTTGATGAGTATTTTTCACGCGTGACTGCACGTATGATTTTGCGTCAACCATTGGAGTTGACTAACAATCTAAGCAGCTTCGATATCATGGTAAACGTTATTGGTGGCGGCGAATCTGGCCAAGCCGGTGCCGTGCGTCATGGCATCACACGTGCGTTGATTGATTTTGACGCTAACTTAAAAAGCGCTTTATCCAATGCCGGTTTCGTAACACGCGATGCCCGTGAAGTGGAGCGTAAAAAAGTCGGCTTCCGTAAAGCGCGTCGTCGTAAACAATTCTCTAAACGCTAATATTTATATTCAGCGCTGGGGAAATGAAACGGTCGCTCACGCGGCCTTTTTTATTTTGCGGACAATTTTTAGGATATAAGTTTGTTTGGCATCAAGTTTTGTTATCATGACGCCATGAGTGATATAACAATGACCCATAAAAAATTAAAAGTAGGCATCGTTGGCGGCACCGGTTATACCGGCGTGGAATTGCTGCGGCTGTTAAGCGTGCACCCCAATGTCAGCCTCACTGCCATCACCTCCAGGGGCGAAGCGGGACTGGCCGTTGCCGACATGTTTCCGAGTTTGCGCGGCTACGTGGATTTAGCTTTTAGCGACCCAGAAAAAGCTAATTTAGATCAGTGCGATGTGGTGTTTTTTGCCACCCCACATGGTGTGGCCATGAATCAGGCGCAGGCCTTATTGGATGCCAAGGTTAAAGTCATAGACTTGGCCGCAGATTTCCGGTTGCAAGACACCGCCGTTTTCGAAAAATGGTACAAAATGCCGCATGCTTGCCCAACGTTATTGGCGGACGCCGTCTATGGCCTGCCCGAGTTATACCGGGAAAAAATTAAATCGGCCAACATCATTGGCAACCCAGGTTGTTACCCCACCACCGTTTTGTTAGGCTTGGCGCCATTGTTGGAACAAGGCTTGCTGGATCTTAATGCACCCATCATTGCCGATGCCAAATCCGGTGTATCCGGCGCGGGTAGAAAAGCCGAAGTAGCGACCTTGTTCGCAGAATCCAGTGATAACATGAAAGCCTATGGCTTGAGTGGGCATAGGCATCACCCAGAAATTCACGCACAACTTCGGCACTTGGGCGGCCAAGAGCCACAATTTATATTTGTGCCGCATTTAATTCCCATGATACGGGGCATGCTTACCACCCTTTACGTTAAACTGTCAGCGCAAGCGCAGGCAATGGATGTGCAAGCCTTGTTTGAAAAGCGTTATCAGCACGAACGTTTTGTTGATGTGTTGCCGGCCGGGGTGTTGCCAGAAACGCGGTCGGTACGGGGTTCCAATCAAATTCGCATCGCCCTGCACAAGCAGGCGGATGCAGGCTATTTGACGCTGGTGGTAGTACAAGATAACTTGGTTAAAGGGGCGGCTGGGCAAGCCATACAAAACATGAACCTTATGTTTGACTTGCCTGAGAACGCTGGCTTGGAAGTCGTCCCGCTTTTACCTTAAGCGGGAGTTAAAGACATTAATGAAGCCCGTTAGAAGAAGAATTCGTAGGCATTTTGGTTTAACCGCTAAGCAAGTGGCGGTTCGCTCACAGAGGCCTTGGTATTTCCAATGGGGATTGGCCGCCTTATTTATTGCTTTAGGTTATTTTGCGGCGTATCGGCAATTTACCGGCGGCGAAAATTTAACGGAAAAGTTAATGCAAGCCAACCTTGAAAATCAAGGCTTGCAGACCAAACTTATACGAGTGGAGCGGCAGTTGCAAATTGAACAGGCGGCGCAAGGCAATCTTGATAAAGAGTTAAATCTTGTGCAAGATGAAAACATGAAAATTAAAGAAGACTTATTGTTTTATAAAAATATGTTGGGCAATAAGAAACGTTATAAGTAAGCGCCAAGCGGTCATGACCGCTTAGCAAATAAAATGGGAATCGACTATGTTTTTTAAGAAAAGTAATCGGGCGCAAAATAGCATTGATACCTTAATTGGTGCAGAAACGCGTATAGAGGGCGACATACATTTTTCCGGCGGTTTACGCGTGGATGGCCAAGTAAAGGGCAATATCAGCGAACCCGCTGATCAGGCCGGCACGCTTATTTTAAGTGAGCATGGCAGCATAGAAGGATCGGTGACCGCCTCTAAAATTGTCATTAACGGCAAAGTCATAGGCAATGTTAAGGCGGCGCAGTTTATTGAACTGCAAGCCAAGGCCAGCATCAAAGGGGACGTCAATTACAAGTCCTTAGAAATGCACACTGGCGCCGTGATAGAAGGTAAATTGGTGTATTTAGGCGACCACCTATCGGTGTTGGATGAGGGCAGCCATTAAGCCGGTCCAAAGTTTAAGAGTAGGCTACCTAGGGTAGCGTATTTATTTTATTAAGTAATTGAGGAGTACGAGATGAACACTGTAACGGATATGCAAGACGCGGACATGGCACAAATGCCCGCCCCTTTGGTTTTTACCGATAACGCAGCCAAAAAAGTAAAAGAACTGATCGAAGAAGAAGGTTCGCCCGATTTAAAATTGCGCGTGTTTGTTAGCGGTGGCGGATGCTCAGGCTTTCAATACGGCTTCACCTTCGAAGAAGAAGTGAATGACGACGACACACAAGTGCAAAAAGACAGCGTGACTTTATTGATAGACCCCATGAGCTTGCAATATCTAATGGGCGCGGAAATTGATTACCAAGACAGCTTGCAAGGGTCGCAGTTTGTCATACGCAACCCACAAGCCACCACCACTTGCGGTTGCGGCTCGTCTTTCTCGGTTTAAGGGTGGGTTAGCAACAAGCACTTGATTAAAAGAAATGCAATAAAGGCTGGCATTAATGCCAGCCTTTTTCTTTTTGGGTATCCGCTTAGGCTTGATGGATGACGCTGTAAATCATCAAGCACTATCCATTGGTATAGCTTTGTTTGCGCCTTGATAATGGTAAGATGATAAAAATTTTATAAAAACAAAGGTTTAAGCCAAACGTGAAACTCCAAAGTAAACTATTACAGCACAGCACACCAATGGTGTAACAACGTATTATGGGGTGTTTTTCGAGATTTCAAAGGACAAACACAGACGTGGGCGGATGATCCTTCGAGTCCAATCAGCCTATCTGCTTCAACAGCTTACCAAGCGCCAGCAATCTGCTAAACGAGTTCGTTTTATTGTTCTACTGAAAGCTATATATGAAGGGCGATCCATTAGAGCGTAGAAAAGACAACGGCCGCAGAAGCGGCCGTTGCATGCGAGATTCTCTCAGTGCTTTCACACTTAGCCACTCCAGGTGGCATCCGGTTCCCCGGACGGCGCTACGTTATTGCGCTCGCTCAACGTAGTTTTATGAAGAATATAATATCACTTTTTTTAAAAAAGTAAATAAACTTATTTAAATGGATGGCTACATCGATAGTCGGTTATGGATTATTTACTGCGAATTCAGGAACATTAGTTTTCCTGAGCGTAATCTATCCACACGATATTACACTCCCTAGCTTTCTCAAGTCGGCTTTTTGTTTGTTCTAACCTTATTTTTTACGCCGTTCGGCAAAAAATGCCGACAGCTTGGCGCCACACTCCTTGGCCAATACGCCAGCG